>Ga0326727_10003556_pt1 | contig 49480 bp, 48 predicted proteins | sample MB2enrmetagenome_FD_207643 | JGI IMG/M metagenome (GOLD analysis project Ga0326727, IMG submission 207643) | Lab enriched peat soil microbial communities from McLean, Ithaca, NY, United States - MB29MY | ecosystem: Environmental > Terrestrial > Soil > Wetlands > Peat | place: USA: New York... | reverse complement strand
AGGTGACCGTTGCCGAGGAGCGCGACAGCGCCACACCTTTCAAGGTCAGCTATCTTGGGCTGCAGAACTTCAAGAACTCCGACGGCACAACCCCGGATGCCAAAGGTTCATTCATCATGGAATACGCCGGCGGCGGGCTATGGCAGGGCAAACTGGCTGGGATGCAATTCACCGTGCCGGTCGGGCGCACCGATAATATCGACCTTCCCTTCGTCAACGATCCCCAAGTTATTGGAGAGTGGGAAAGTGTGGATTTCGTCGCCGACAGATCCAGTTTCAACCCAGACCAGCCAAACTGGACCGGTGAACTTTTCCTTAAAGGGTTGACCTTCCGGGAAGACGGCCGGACCGCGAAGCCTTGGTGGACCTGGACCAAGGGAATCCTGATTCATCACGGCGACAAGACCGCCAGCCGCTATGAGATTCGGGAAATCAAAGGCCAATCTTACCTGTTCCTCGAATGGAAAAGCGGGGACGTGACGATTTCGGGAATGAAACCCCAATATTACGTCTTGAAGAAAAAAGCGGTGCAATAACTATGCACCCCGGCCGGCAGCGGCTCGACAGACACCGTGAATGTGCGTATTCCCGACCTGTGCCCGGGCTCCAGGCTGCTGCGAGCCGGGACGGCTCGCGGCCCGACGGTGGCAGTGCCGAGATGCGCCCGACGCGCTGCATTGCGTCCATGGCCGCGCGCAACGCAGCCCCAGCCGATGCGGAAATGAATTTTGGCAATTACTCCAAGCAGCCGTAGAATGCGCGGCATGGAACGATGGATTTAGATAAATCGTGTACGGGACAGCCGGGTTTATCCGGCAGAACCACTACCCGCACTCTCCTGCTGCCAAATGAATCCGGCGTTCCGTTCCCGGGCGGGTATTTGAAATATGAAATCGAGTTGCCGCCGGCGCTGCCCAAATGGACGGTGACTTCGGCCCCGTGAAACGCAAGCCGCCCGATAATTCAGTTCTCACTCGGAGCTGTGAAATCGCCGTATCCTCCCGGCCCGAACGGCTCGCCACAGCAAGACCGCACCGACGACCACAAACGGAATACTGAGCCACTGGCCGACGCTGAGGGGGAGATTTTGTTCGTAATCCGCCTGCCGTTGCTTCAGGAACTCGATGAGAAAGCGAAAGGTGAAAACGCCCACAAGAAAAAGGCCCGTCAAGAGTCCTTTCGGCGTCTGCGCGCGAAGCCGTCGGTAAAGGACGAGGAGCAGGACGAAAATCAGCGCGTAGCCAATCGCCTCATATAACTGCACGGGGTGTCGCGGCACGGAATCGACGCGGACAAACGCGAACGCCCACGGCACGCCGGCCGGTCTGCCGAGGATTTCGGAATTAAAGAGGTTTCCAAGGCGAATAGAACAACCTGCCAGCGCGGCTGGAACGACGATCCTGTCCAACAGCCACAGATAAGGCTGATCCGGGCGGCGGCGCCCGTAGAAAAACAGGGCGATGAGAATGCCCGCCGCGCCGCCGTGACTGGCCAGGCCGCCTTCCCAGAATTCGAAGATTTCGAGCGGGTGATTCCAATAGTAGGCAGGCTGGTAAAACAGACAGTGCCCCAGCCGCGCCCCGGCTACGGTGCCGATCATCATGTACAGGAACAGACTGTCCAGATCGCTTTCACTCTTGTTTTCCGCGCGAAATTCCCACCGGACAATGAGGTAGCCCGCGACAAACGCAAGGGCGAAGAACGTTCCATACCACCGGACCGTCAGCGGTCCGACCTTGAACAGTTCCGGACTGACATTCCAGCAAATCAATGACATTACCATCGGCTTTGATCGCGCAAAGGCGTTCGTTGTTCTTTTTCCGGCGCTCTGCCAAATGGTCCGCCCGGGACAGGAGAAATGACAAGTCCGTATTTTGCGGCGGCGGTCAGTGACCTCCGGGCGCGCCGGCAACGTCACCGCTGGCACCGCCGGCAGATCCCGAAAAACTCGAGCTTGTGCGTCACGGCGGTGAAACCGTTGGCGGCGGCAATGCGCGATTCAAGTTCCTGCGGGAAACATTCGTCGATTTCAACCACCTTTGCGCAGCGCGTGCAAACCAGGTGATGATGATGACCGTCCTCACCTTCGCCCACCAGTTCAAACCGCGCCGTGCCGTCTCCGAAATCAAACCGCTTCACCATGCCCACTTCCTCCAGCAGGTGCATCGCCCGGTAGATCGTCGCCAGATCGCACCGGCCCCGGGGCACGGCGGCCAATATTTCCTTGGTCGTGAGCGGATGGGCCTGTCGCCGCAGAATTTCGAGAATCGCCTGGCGCGGGCCGGTGATGTTGCGGGCCCGCCCGCGCAACCGGCCGGCCAGCGCGGACAATGCCGCTCGCTTCGGCAATCGGGAACGCGGGTGCGCTTTCATGCTCTTGGCACGGCGCCCCGGCGGGAACGCACCCAGCCCGCACCCAGCGACAGCAGGAACACCACGATGCACGTCAGCACAATCGTCGGGCCGCAGGGCGCGTCGATTTGGTACGAAAACACGATGCCGCCGAGCCCGCCGATGAGGCCGACCAGCACGCTGAACACGATTTGCTGGCGGAAATTCCGGCTGAGATTGCGCGCCGCCGCCGGCGGAATGACCAGCAGCGACGTGACCAGAATGATTCCCAACAGGCGGATGCTCATGGCCACGACCACGGCGAGCGTCAGGACGAAGAAATAATTCAACCGCCGCACCGGCAGGCCGCACACGTGCGCCATCTCCTCGCTGGTCGTCAACAACACGAGCGAACTCAGGTTGGCCAGAATGCCCGCGCCCACCACCACAAACAGCACCACCGTCCACACGACATCTCCAGGGCCCACCGCCAGAATGTCGCCGAACAGATACCGCTGGATTTCGCCGCGATACCCCTTGAGCAGACTCAACAAAACGATGCCGAACGACACCGCGCCCGAAAGCACGACGGCCAGAATGGTGTCGGTGAGCAGCTCGGTGTTCTCCATCAGCCACAGCACCGCCAGCGCCACGCACAGGCTGAACGCCACGATGGCGGGCGTCGGGTTGGTCAGCCCCCACCAGAAGCCCAGCGCCACGCCGGCCAGCGCCCCATGCGAAATCGTGTCGCTGAAAAACGCCAGCCGTCGCGCCGTGACAAACACCCCGAGCAGCGCGCACAGCGGCCCCAGCAGCACCGCCGCCAGCAACGCCCGTTGCATGAAAGGTTCAGTGAACATGGTGATGATGGAAATAGGGTGAAATGTGGATGCCGTAAGCCGCCTTCAAGGAGTCGGCATTCATCACTTCCTCCGGCCGGCCTTCGCAGCAGATCACACCGTTCAGCGCATAGACCCATGCCGCGTGCCGGTACACCATGGATAAATCATGCGAAACCAGCACCACCGTCAAATGGTGGCGCCGATGCACCTCCTCGATGAGTTCGTAAAACGTCTGCTCGCCCGGTGTGTCCACTCCCGCGGTCGGCTCGTCCAGCAACAGGAGTTCCGGCTTGCCGAGCAGGCTGAACGCGATCAACACCCGCTGCAACTGCCCGCCCGAAAGCTGGGCGAGCGGTCGATCCAGCAACGGCTGGGCACCGATCTCGACGAGCGCCTCGGCAATGCTGCGGTCGGTCGCCCGATGCGACCGCCAGAACCAATGCCGCGTCCGGCGCAAACGCAGCGACAAAAACTCACGGACGCTCAACACGAAGCTCCGTTCAAGCGACAGCCGCTGCGGCACGTAGCCCACGCGCGGCAGCACCCGGCGCAGATCCGATTCCCCGAACAGTTTGATTTGCCCCGCCTCCACCTTCTGCAGCCCCAGCAGGCACCGCAGCAAGGTGGTCTTGCCCGACCCGTTCGGACCGATCAACGCCACCAACCGACCGCGCGGAATGCGCAGATGAACTCCGCACAGCACCGGCTGGCCGTCAAACGACACACGCACATTCTGCGCCTCGACCGCCAAATCCACCGGGGAATGATGCTCGTCGGAATGCATCAGCGGAGATATTTCCCCAACGTTTTCAAATTCTGACGCATTTCGTCTTCGTACGTCGTCGGTCGCAACGGGCCGACCTCGATCGTGTTGAGGGTGGCGACGGTGATGCCCAGGTCGGCGGCGATTTGTCCGGCCTCGCGCGGCGGTATGGGCGGCGAGGTGAACAGGACCTGGATGTGTTTCGCCCGCATGGTTTGTTCCAATTGCGTCAAATACCTCGGCGAAGGCGGCACTTCGTCCACTTCTTCCACCAAGCCGACGAGGTTCAACCCGTAACGCCGCGCGAAATACGGAAAGGCGTTGTGGTCCGTCACGATGTCGCGGTGGGTGAAGGACGCGGTGGCGGCTCTGATTTCCGCGTCCAGTTTCTGCAGCCGCGCGATGTAAGCCGCCGCGTTGCGCGCGTAGCCGGCAGCGTTGGGCGGATCGGCATTCTGCAGGGCCCGGCAGATGTTCGTCACGGCGTGCTCCGCCAGTTGCGGATTCAGCCAGATGTGCGGATTGGCAAAACGTTTTTCCGCCGCCGGATGAAATTCCTCATGCCGCGCCCACGGCGCGTCGGCGTCGTAAATCAATTCACTGGCGCTCAACCCGTCCGCGAGTTGGACGACCGTCGGGAAATGCGCTCCGCCCGCCGACGCAATCGCCTTGTTCAACCAGCCCTCGAGCGAAAGGCCGTTGACGATCACCACGTCGGCCTTGCTTAATTTGGCCAGGTCGCGCGGGGCCAATTGGTAATCGTGCGGGTCCACGCTGGACGGCAGGAGGTTTTCCACAACGGCCAGGTCGCCCGCGACGTTGGCGGCGAAGCAATAGACCGGCACGAAGCTGGTCACGATTTTCAGCCGCGGGGTCTCCGCCGACGAGGAAAGACCGATGCCGCAGGCCAGCGCCAGGCCCAGCCGGATTCCTCGAAAACCATGTCTCATGTCAAAAGGTATAACCCATTCCCCGCAGTTTTGCAAATGATTTGCAATTTGGTTTTTTTTCCGTCCCTGGACCTAGTCCTGGCCCGGTCGATGCCGAACAAAACCGCAGATCGGCTCGGCGCGGCAGGGCCGCAATCGAAGGAGCGCGCGTCGTCCCGGCGCGCCGCGGGTGACTGCAGTTTAGCCAAAGAGCCGGTGGGGCGAGCGCCCTCGCGAGCCGGGAACCGAACGATTTGACCGACCACCGGGCCCGCCGGGAGTCTCGCCCCACCGAACTGTTCTCTGCCCACAATTCACAAATGGAAATCTTCTCTTGCGCCTTCGGCGCCTTCTCGCGGCAACAGGCTCGATCACATGATGCGGTCACGGAAAGGAGCGCCGCCAAGAAAACGACGGAAGTTGTCCAAAAAGTGCTGGACGAGCGTTTCGGACTCATTCCGGTGACCGCCGGCGGTGTGGGGGGTGATGAAACAGTTCGGCGCGCTTAGCAACGGATGTCCGGGCGGCAATGGCTCCGGGTCCGTGACATCCAGCCAGGCCGCCTCCAGAGGCCCGGACCGCAATGCGCCCAGCAGGGCGTCCTGATCCACCGTGGCGCCGCGGCCGATGTTGTAGAAGACCGCGCCCTTTTTCATCGCGGCGAACCGGGCGGCGGAGATAAAGTGAGTCGAATCCCGGTTGTCCGGCAAGAGGTTCACCACGTGGTCGGCTTTTGCCAGTGCCTGCGGCAGTCGTTCTTCGGTGATGATTTCGATTCCCTCGTTGCCTCTGGGGCGGCGACGGAGCGCGACGAACTTCATCCCGAAGGGCCTCAACATTTCCACCAAACGCATCGCGATGGCCCCAAAGCCGAGAATGACGACGTTCTGATCCCGCAACCGTGTGGAAGTGCTTCGCAGTTGCAGCCACGCGGCCGAGCCATTGGCGCACCGGGTCTGGAGCGCCACGGGCAGCCGGCGGGCGTGAGCGAGCATAAAGGCGACAACATGCTCCGCGCACGGTTCGGCATACACCGCGGAACTGTTCGTCACCGCCAGCCTTCGGGCGGCCGCGGCCCGGCGAAATTCAGCCGTGTCGTAGCGCGTATAACCCGCGCTGGAGATCTGCAGCCAGCGCAGGCGCGGAGCGTTGAGGACGCCCGCCGCATCCGGCTGCCCGAACGCGATGTCGGCGTCGGCCAGCGCCGGATCGGATGCCGACTGCGCCAGCGCCGACGCGGCCGGTTTTGTTGGCCCGATGATGAGGTGCGGCGCGACACCGTCCCTCAGGAGTTTCCAGGCGTCGTCATTCGCCGAAATGTCGGAAAAGATTTTCAGTGTGCCTGTCTCCATAAGCTTCATTTCCGGGTTTGACGACAATGTAGATCACGGCAACAACACCGACAACATCTGGGCATAACGCCCCGGTTTCCCCTGGCGGAACGCGCCTATTTTTTCAATGCCGTCCGTTATGTGAGCCGCGTGTCGCCCGTGACTGACCTGGCGAACCCGAATGAACTGCAAGCCGGCGCGGCCCGGGGGCGCCCGCCGGTGGATCGACGTCGAATCCGGTGCGAACACCGCCCGCCGCGAATACTGCCGGAAGCCGGGGCTGGAATATGTGGTATTGGACGCGGACACCCTGAAAGGATTTCCCGAACCGGCGCCGGCGCCGGCGGCGCCCGGGCGCAAGAAAGTCGTGGTAACAGGCTCCTATGATTGGTTTCACTCCGGCCATGTCCGCTTCTTTGAAGAAGTCAGCGCATACGGCGAGCTTTATGTCATCGTGGGCCACGATGCGAATATCCTTTTGCTCAAGGGCGGAGGGCACCCGTCGATGGCACAGGAGGAGCGGCGTTACATGGCGGGTTCGATTCGGTTTGTGAAGCAGGCGCTGATTTCCAGTGGTGACGGCTGGCTGGATGCGGACCCGGAAATTCGGCGGCTGAAACCGGACATTTGCGCGGTGAACGAAGACGGCGACAAAGGCGGCAAGCGGGAATACTGCGCGAGGCTCGGCATTGAATACCTGGTGCTCCAGCGCACGCCCGCGCCCGGCCTGCCCAGGCGCACGAGCACCGCGTTGCAGGGGTTTTGACCCGACCGCCCGCCAACATCCGCGTAGCCGCCCTTTGCCCAACGCCTTGTCTGCGGCAAAACCACAGGTCCACCCGAGACGCCGGAAAGTCCGACACGCCGCCGGGCCGGGATCGTTCTCCACCAGGTTGTTGCGGGAAAGCTTTCCCTGTCGCTCGAAAATAGTTGCGAATATAGGTTGCTATCTGTCCGGAAAAGGCCATCGTTAAGCGTCTGTTCGATAGCTTGTCGCTTTCAAGATATGGCAAATCCTCAAGTGAACTCAGTTCAGTGATGATTTTAAACCCGACAACCGGGAACAGTCTGGAAAAAGCATTCAGTCAGGACAGTAAAACATCACATGAGCAATAAATTGTTTGTGGGGAATCTTTCCTTCAACACCACCGAAAACGATCTGCACGATGCGTTCGCCGCCCACGGCACGGTCACTGAAGCCAACCTGATGATGGACCGGGCCACCGGCCGTCCGCGCGGGTTCGGTTTCGTCACCATGAGCTCGCCCGAGGAGGCGCAGAAGGCCGTTGAGGCGATGAACGGCAAATCCATGGACGGCCGCGCCCTCACCGTCAACATCGCCAGGCCGCGCGAAGAGCGCTCTTCCGGCGGCGGTGGCAGCCGCCGTCAGTACAGCGGCGGACAGAGTCGCTACTAGTTTTGTTTTTTGATCGGGTTCGAGGCCCGGGTTCGCCGGGCCTCGATGCTTTTTCCCGGCCGCTTCCGGATTTGCTGGTCTGCGGAAGCACGCCTTTCACCGAAGACCGGTTTCAACACGGAACGAGCCTATGAAAGAAGAACCTATTGAAGTGGAAGGATGCGTGCAGACGGTGCTGCCGGGGACGATGTTCCGCGTGGAACTGGACAATAAGCACCTCGTGCTCGCCACGATCTGCGGCAAAATGCGCAAGCGGTGGGTGCGCCTGACGGTCGGCGACCGCGTGAAAATGGAGATGTCACCGTACGACCTGAATAAAGCGCGCATTACGTGGCGACTCAAATAGAGCCGCCAAAGGTTTCGACCGATGTTGCTTGCTCAATTGGTGGAGAGGGGTAGGTTATCCATGTTCAGGCTGGCGGCCTCCGCAGCGGTAAGTGACAAACTCATTACCTGCCGTACCCCGTCCACCAAGAACCCTGACAACCAGTCACTGGTCTGAACCTGCCCGGCAAACGGTTTCATCCAGAATACGAGTCGTATGGAAACGCACTCCGCCGCCCAAGGCAGGGCCGTCCGTGCTGGCGCTGATGGTAATCCCGTTGCCAGCGTGTCGTCCCCTGCGGCAATCCTGGCCGAAACACTCAAAGCTTTGCTCCTGCTGGCTCACGAGCAAGGCCACGTTACCAGCGACGATATCAACGACCTTCTGCCGGACAGCGTGTCGCCCGATGATCTGGATGAGCTCTACACCCGGCTCCACAACCTCCACATCGAAATAATGGCCGACGTCGAGGTCGAAAAGGCCAAGCTGGAGGGACCGGAACCGGGGGAAGACGGCCGATTCAATGCCCTCGACGACCCGGTTCAGATGTACATGAACCAGATGGGCAAAGCGCCTCTGCTCACGCGCGAGCAGGAGGTTGAGATTTGCCGGAGCATCGAAGAGGCCGAAATCGAAATGAAGCGCCTGGTTTATCGCCTGGGCTTCGCCGCCAAGGAGCACGGTGCGATTGCCGAGAAGCTGCTTGCGGAACCGCCCAAGGAACGTTTCGACCGCATCGTAGTGGACGCCAAAGTCGCCAGCCGCGAAGGCCATCTCAAGGACCTCCGCGGCCTGGTCCGCGAAATCCGGGTCTTGGATGCGCGGGTGGACGATCAATACTCCCAGTGGCAGCAGGGGACGTCCCCGGACCGTCGTGAACGGCTTTTTGTAGAGTTCCAGAAGCTCGACAAGAAGCTCCAGGCCACCTTCCCGAGGCTTTTTTACAAGCAAAAGGTTCTTGAAGACATGATCGCCGTTGCCGGCAACGTCCACGAAAAATTTCAGGCCAGCTTGCGGCACATCCAGGAGCTGGAAGGCCGCGCCAGTTCCAGCGACCAGCAGGCCGTGCTCCGGGAGGAACGGGGCAAGATCCTCGAGCTCGAACAGTTCGTCCGCCTGCCCCGGGAGGAGTTCTACAAGACGTTCGACCTGTTGCAGCGCGCCGCCGGCCGCGCGCATCAGGCCAAAACCCACATGGCTGAGGCCAACCTGCGTCTGGTCGTTTCCATCGCCAAGAAATACGTCAACCGGGGGCAATCCTTCCTCGATCTGATTCAGGAGGGCAATATTGGCCTCCTGAAAGGGGTCGAGAAGTTCGAGTATCGGCGCGGCTACAAATTTTCCACCTATGCGGTGTGGTGGATTCGCCAGGCCGTCACCCGCTCCATCGCCGACCAGGCCCGCACCATTCGCATCCCGGTGCATATGATCGAAATCATAAACCGGCTCTGGCGGGTCCAGAAACAGCTCAGGCAGGAACTTGGCCGCGACCCCGCGCCTGAAGATCTCGCCGACGAAATGTGCCTGTCCATCTCGCGCATCAATGCGCTGCTGAAGATGGCCCAGCACCCGCTCTCGCTTGACGCCACGCTGGGCGACGATGGGGACGCGAGAATCGGCGACCTCCTTGAAGACAAGAGCGCTGAGAACCCGTCTGACGAAACCAACCACAGTTTGCTCAAAGAGAAGCTGAACCACGTTTTGAGCAGGCTCTCGGGACGGGAACGGAAGATCATCGAGATGCGCTTTGGCCTGGTCGATGGCGAGGAACATACGCTGGGGGAAATTGGCATCCTGTACAACGTGAGTCGCGAACGCATCCGCCAGATTGAAGCGAAGGGGTTGCGCAAATTGCGGCACCCCGCGCGCGCCAGGCAGCTCCGCGGCTTCCTCGAGACCAAATAGGCATGAGCCGGAAGCGGCGGTCAGGAGCGCGCCGTTTACGGCGCTACACCGTCGCGGACTTGAGACGCTTTGCCTTGCGCCTGCACAGTGGATGTTCGAGCGTTGAAGCGGGCTGAAGCCCGCGCGCCAGCCGAACATTGGCCGTCACTTCCAATCGCACCCCCAGCAAGCGGCAACGTTGTCAAAACACCCTTTTCACAGGCGAATCGCAGATTCGCGACGCGCAGGTTCGAGGATTCTCCTTTGCGCCCAACGGCGTCCTTGGCGTGAGTTCTTCAGAGCATTTCAGGCAAGCGCAGCAAAACTTGACTTGTTTACAGCATGCTTTGAGATTCAAGGACGCTAGTGGAGGTGGCTGGCACTTTGGCGGGGGCTGCGGCCTCCGCTGGACGAGGTGGTATGTTCTTCGTTCGGCCACGCCTCGCTAACGGTCAGCGTGTGCGTTCCTATCTCCTTCCCATGAAGAGCCCGAATGGCAGCTCGGGCGCCTTCAGGCGTAGCCATGGTGATAAAACCGAACCCGCGGGGCCGGCCATTGGCGCGATCAACGGGGAGATTGACCTCGGCCACGTTGCCATGGGCGGAAAACAGTTCCTTGAGTTCGCTGTAAGTAGTGGTGGCAGCCAGATTGTCCACGTATAACTTGGTGTTCATGATGGTTTTTTTCTTGGAAGGTTTCTTCTTTGATTGTTCCCGAGCCAGGGGTTTCAAGCTATTTTCCAAGATACTTCTGCGGACAGCGGATGCGGTCGAGTCGTTCGACTTCACGTTCGTTCAGATCGAACCGGCGCCGCCTTTGCTTGACGGCATTCACGATAGATTGAGGAAGCAACCAGGCCTGTTTGACCAGTTGGATGATTGTCAGGCAAATGAGCTTCAGTATGTTCATAGAGTGATATCTCCAGGCTGCACTAGGGGAGCTACGCTGCTTTGCTGTCAGCGGAAAACTGTCGGGCAAACGCGAGGAGATGGTCAGCGATCTCCTTGTTGGCCTGTTCTTTTGTTTCCTCCCCATCGGCGAAACGCTTAAAATGCCGTGCTATGGTTTTCATAGACCGAACGCCGTTGGATGAAGCGGCGGCTATCGAATTGTTGAGGCTCACGCTCCAAGGGGTGAGCGCCATAGCCTCCAGCAGATCAACTGCCGCGAGGTGAGCATCGACCCTGGCCTTATCCTGAGCATCGGCCTCAAACATCCTGGCATCGCAAGGTTTTCCCCCGAATTGCGCGTTGAACCGGTCCATCCGGTTCCTTAATTGCTTCTCCTCTTCGGCGGGCGATGCCACGAAAGCCCTTTCGAGCCTCCTGAAAGTGTAATAAGCATCGCAATATTCCCGGTTCTGCAGGATCTGCTCGAATATCTGCATGCCGAACAGACCCTGTTCCAACATGAATGACCTCAGCTTCTCGCGGTCAATCTCTGCTCCCAGGATGAACAGCACCGTGGCGAGAAAAGATCTGCTATGCTCTCTGCTGCCGGTCAACTCGTTCACCAGGACAGCACTTCCCTGCTGGGCGCTGGATTGTGACGCGAATCCAAGCATGTGCTCCAAGAGAACCCGGAAAAGCCGGCAGGTCAGCGCCGTGTTCCCTGCCAACAGCGGTTTCAAACTATCGAGCGCGCTTTCCTGGTCGGGGTTCGACTGTGCCCGGCCGCCCGACGATTCGGCTTTTGACTGGGCCCATCCCGCTGAAAGGGTTTTTGCCGCCGTCTGCTGCTGCTGGCCGGGGCCTGGGTTCGATCCCGGTTGCGCCGCTGCTGCCCTCTCGAAATATCCCGGGTCGATGAGCACGGTCAACAACACCTTCGAACTGTCGAAAATGCGGGCCACATGGGCGGTGACGGAGGGTTCTCCCCAGATCATGACGAACCGCTGAGGGCCAATTACGGCCGCAATATTTTGCGGGTCTTTAAACGCGCCATCATCAATGCCGACAAGTTTGCCTATTTCGGACAAGCCTTCCCTTATTGTCCTTGGGTTGGGAGAGGCCGGCATCTTTCGTTTCAGTTCCGATGGATTCTCGAGCAGTCTGAGGTACGCGTGCAGTGATTTAAGCGTCGCTACGGCCATAAAGTTCCTTCGTTTCCGGGATGTGGATGGTTTTGGGCTGCATATCACTCCGCTCCCTAGTCGCTGTAAAACAGGGTGCAGAAAACGATAATCGATGATTCCTCAGACCTTGGCATGGCATTCGGCTCGGCGGGCGAGACCAGAGTGCTCATGTGCGTGTCCACCAGCCGCAGGTCGGGGTGTTGCGCGAGGAATTCGTTGAGCTGTTCTTCAAGAGCTGTCGCTGGTGACTTGCCTGAGGGCAGCTTATGGAGAACGACTTCGAACGTTTTTGCTTTCATGAGTTTTGTGTCTTAAAGCCTTCGACCCGGCGTCATATTACTGTCCTCGTTCTCCGGGTCTGAAAATCCTCCAGCACCAGGAAACCTGGCACGCTGCCCCTGACCAAACCGCCGACCAACTCCATCTCTGACTCGAACTCTACTGGAAATACATGCTTCGCATCTTTCCCGAGCAACTCGTAGCTGTGAGCCAAACGCTTCAAGCTGGGTGCTGCGGTGCCGCACCACAAGCGAACCTGGCCACGGTCAGTAACGATGATCGGTTGCAATGTGCCGATGCTGGCATCGCCCCGACCGGGTGGTGTGAAATAGCCCCGCATCCTCGAACCATCGGCCAAAGTGAAAACGGCTCGCACGACGAACATGCGGTCCGTAGGATCAAGCGGGCCAGATGCAGTGTATGGCCGGACCGTTGACTCATCCCGGCCTTCCTCGCCCTCTTCATCCAACCTGAACTCCCAGACTGGAAATGTGCTGAGGTCGTGCAGAGTAAGCTCGTAAACCTGCTTTCTGACGCGCATGCCCAGGCTCCCGCCGCAGGCAGGAGGTGGTTTCGTGGCTCCAGGATTCATTGACTGCTTCACCTTTGACCAGCCTGAGCGTTGGTCCACCGGCTGGAAACGGCGCTGAGCTGCAGTTTGCTTTTGCCCCGTTCCAGCCGCCTGAGTTGGCGGGCCTGAACCTGGTGCTCCAGGTCCTGGGTGGCCTTGAGCAGGGCGGCTTCGAGCGTATTGTCTCTGGCCTCGGCGTGCAGGGCCGGGCCACGGATCAGCAGCGCCGCCTGGCGCGTATGGCGGATCGCCTTGGCGTGCACACCGGGGCCGGGTACCTCCAGCCGCACTTGCACGCGGAAGGCCGGTTTGACTTCCCGTTGGTGTTCGAGGACCACTTCAGCGGAGGTTATCGCCGTCAGGCTATGCAAGTGTTTGAGTTGTTCCTCCACCTGGCGGTGCCAGGTGACTTGGGCGTTGAGGCTGAGATAGCGAAGGGTGGTTTTCATATTCGTTCAGGCATGGGTTTGCAGTTGCGCTCGGTTTATGCCGGAAGAATGGCGCCACTGACGCTGGAGGTCCGCGCAGATGCCGCAGTCCATTCGGCTTTTGTTCCGGTAGGCCAGATTGTTTTGAGTCATCGCCGGGTGATTCCGCTCTGGCGCAAGAGAACGGGCTAGACGCCCGCCCCTCATTGCGCCCGTTCAGGAAACCTTGACCTCGATTTGCTGGGGTTTGGCTTTCTCGTCCTTCACCAAATGCACGGTGAGCACGCCGTCTTTGAATTCGGCGCTGACCTTGGCGGGGCTGGCGTCATCCGGGAGCGAGAAGCTGCGCCCAAAGCTGCCGTAGGCCCGCTCGACGCGGTGATACCTTCTGCCTTTTTCCTCCTTCTCGAATTTGCGTTCGCCCATGATGGTCAGCGTGCCTGCCTCCGCAGTGACCTTCACGTCCTCTTTCTTCACTTCAGGCAACTCGGCCTTGATCCGGTACTCTTTGTCGTCTTCACTGATGTCCACCAACGGAGACCATTCGGCTACCGCCAGGGGTTCCTCTTGACCCTCGGGCCACTGAACCGAAGGGCGGTTCAAAAGACTGTCCAGACCGTGTCGGAAGGCTTCCAGGTCTTTTAACTGATTCCAGCGTTTCAACGCATTCATTATTTCATTCCTTGTTGGCGGGCGTGGTTTCGGGCCGTGGCGCCTGCCCGCCAACGGTTCGGGCGGCGACGGTGAATAGCGCGGCGGACGCATTGAATGACATGTGGTCCAGATGGCCGCGAATGCCCAGTGGAGGTACTCTACGCTTCGGATGGCCCTTGGCCATGGGGTATAACCCTACCTCGGATGATTGGAGTCGCTCTCCGGAGACCAACCTGGCCGAGCGTTCTGCCTATGTTTGCGCATAATAGACGACTGCGGGAGGGAAGTTCAGGTGCGTGGTCAGAGTGTTGGACATGACGATTCTCATGTTATCGAATCGGGATGCGACAACACAGCAGACCCTTCAGCCATGGGCGTCAGATGCAGCCGGGACCTTCCGGCACGTCTGAATTCACGCCCATCCTGCTCAAATCCTGCCCAGTAAAACCAGGACGACCAGAATGGCCAGAACCAAGCCCAGTCCGCCGCTCGGGTAATAACCCCAATTCCGGCTGTGTGGCCAGGTAGGGAGTGCGCCGAGCAACATCAGAACGAGCAAAACGACTAAGACGGTTGCTAACATAATTTTCCTCTCAAGATCTGAATGTGTTCAGCCGACCCGCCAGCAGCGGTTGTGCGCTGTCTGACTTTCCATTTTGGATGAGTCGTCTGCTTTTCATCACATGACAATGGAACCGCAAAACCGACCGGGCGCTATGGGGTGAAACCCTACCGGCGACTTTCCTGACTCCAGCCGTTGGTTTGCCAGCAACCACGGCGGTTCACGCAATGAACTTGGCGATGACGTACGCCACGCCCGCCGCCAGGCTGCCGGCCAGGGCCCTCTGCAACGCTCCTTTCAGCTTGGGAACGCCGGTGAAGCGGCCTTTCACAAAGCCACACACCGCCAGGGCCAGCGATGTGATGGCCGCCGACACGCCCAACGCCCGGCCTCAATCGTGCCTCAGCATGCAGGGCGCGAGCGGCACCAGTCCGCCAACGACGTGCGACGTCCCAAGCCCACCGTCAGTGGCCAAGTCCCTGCGCGGCCGAGCGTGGACGGACCGGCGCGACGGCGGGGCCAGTCACCGTGCTTTTGCGCAGGCTGCTGGCGCAGCGCATCCAGCGCATTGCGCCGCGCCCGCTCTTTCATCCACACGCTGTCACCCCAGGCGTAGTTGAGGTCCCAGATGATGGATGCGCTTTTGGGCGGCAATTCGGCGCGGAACGCAAACGGGTCGGCCTTCTCCGCGCGGTAACCCTGGTAGCGCGACTCGATGAAATACTTGTAGCACAACCCGGGCCTGGCCCCGGGGACGAAGCCTTCCCAAATCCCGCAATCGCCGAGCGCGCGTAACGGAAGGCTCATGCGGTCCCATTGGTTGAAGTCACCCATGACGTTGACCCGCTCCGCGTTGGGCGCCCAGACGGCGAACTGAACCCCGGACACACCCTTCACCGTCACCGGATGCGCGCCCAGCTTCTCTTGCAGGCGACAATGAATCCCCTGTTGGAACAACTGCACGTCTGCGTCCGACAGGAGGTGCGGATTCACGGCCGGAGCTCCCGGCGGCTCTGGCGTTGGCGGGGAGATGATCGAGCGGCCCCCGACAGCCCCAAAGACCAGCGTCGCGCCCTGGTTCGGCGCGGCGGGCAGTCCCGCTTCAGTTTTTTGCGTTTTCCTTCCAACGTTGGTCTGGTTCATAAATAAAGCGGCCGTTAGGCCGCCTGAAAACTTGTAACATCGGAGGAGCGATTCGGCAACCTTCTCCGCGGGAAATGCTGCAGCTTTGGCAGCCGCAAGGCGTTGCGGATGCTCACGTCGCGCGTCACTGGCTGATGACATCCAGGACACCGCTCCGCAGGGCGAACCACGCAAACTGCAGAAACTCGTCCTCCGGTCTTCTCGTGTAGTTTACCTTTCCCTCCTTCATCGAGCCCGATGCGTCCGGAGCGTTGGAATTCCGGATTTTCAACACGTTCGCCAAGAACGAGGCGATGCGATTGTCGAACCCCTTTTCGGTGTCGGTTTGTTTGTCGAGCACAGCAATCTCCAAATCCCGGTAGATCCCCCGCACACGGCCGCGAGCCTGGCCGGCGGTCACATCGATGTCGAACGCCGCCTCTTGCGCGCTGCCGGACTTAATCCGGGTGCGTTCCGCAATATCAAGGAACGCATCAAGGCGGGTCAGGTCCATCGCGCTGAGCGAACCGGAATAGTGGAGCGAGAACTCCGGTAGCGTCATCGGAATCGACATCCGCACCTTCAGCGTTCCTGCGTCCATGAAGTCGCCCTGCGCCTGGAGCAGGATGGCGGCCGAGGCTTCGCCACGGTTGGCGATGCCCTCAACGGACACGCTAACGGCTCCGAACGTCAGCACGCCGGGATCGGCTCCAGCGACCACCCGCTCGCAGTATGTCAGGTGCCCGTTGGTGATGCTGAAGCTATCCACCTGCAACGGTTGCCGGATTGCGGCCAGCGCCTCGTGCACCATGAGCGGACGCTTCACGAACGGCTCCACCGCCTTGTCACGATTGACCAACGCATCGAAGGACGCTCGGGAAAAGTGGACCGAGCGGGCCCGGTACGACTTTCCCTGGAGCAGTTCGCCATACGCCAGGCCCAACACTCTGCACTCAGGTACGACCACATGAAACCGCGTCGTTCGAAAATCGTGCGCGGCGAAGAATTCTTCGTCTCCGACCAGCGTCCGAAGCTCGGTCCCTTCGGCGATCAGTTCCGAACCCGGCACCGACGCTCGCAGCCGAGCGCAGCGGATCCCATAGTGTGCCTGGGGGAATTCCACATCGAGATTCGTCACATCGAGACTGGCCTGGGCGAGGACATCAGTCAGAGCAGCCGTTCCCCAAAGAAGCCGCGCCCAGCGAACGCCCGTCAGCGAAATCCGGTCGACCTGGAGCGCCGTGTTGGTTGCACTCAGTGTGACCGATTGAGCGACCAGGCGATTGGCGCCCACCGAGTAGTCCAGTTCGCCGATTCCCAACACGGACCCTGGATGCGCTTCGGCAAACGCTCGCTCCGCCTTCCTTTTGCCATAGCTATCGAGGATCGCACCACCGAACACAAAGATGAGCACTGCGACGGCGAGGATGATCGCACCAAGGGAAAAGCCAACGTAGGCCGACAGCCTCCGCAGCGACAGCTTCCTGCTATGCTTCACCGCTCGTTTGTGAACCCTGTGCTTTAGCAAATCACGGTTGCTCATGGGGGCGACGTCAGTCGCGCGCGAAGTCGATGAAACCGCGCTCGACGTCGGTGTGGAACCGTTGGCTGCGGTCGAATTCGGCGGGCGTAGTTGGAGGCGTGCGTGCGGCCGGCGACGCAGTCACGGGCGTAGTGGATGAGATGGTAGGCGACCATGGCGATCTGGAAGATGTTCTCGATACGACCCTGGCGCAACTGGGTCCAGGACATGGACCAAAACTCGGCGCGGTAATCGGCCTGGAGGCCGGCACGCCAGATCAGCCGGATGAGAATTGAGAATGCGCGGCGGAGGTTGCGCGGCGTGGCTTGGAGGAGTGGGTGCCTGGGGCGACGACGGTGGGGGTAGGTTTTTTCGGCCTGTGTGGCGTAACGATGGTAAAGGGCCTTGGGCTCGTAAGCCTCGGCGATAACCCGCCGCCAGTTGGCCACCACTTGCTCGTAAGGCTGAAGGAATTGGATGTTGGAGTCGCGGTGGTCGTCGCAAACGATCCGCCCTGCCTCCTGCAGGCGCTCGTAGAGCGGGGTCTTGGGCAGCGCGTAGAGGAGGTTGACGGTCTGGATGGGCGCCTGCGAGGCGCGGATGAAGTCGGCGATGGCCAGCGGGGTTTGCTCCGTGTCGGTGTCGAAACCCATGATGAGGCCCACGGCCACCTCGATCCCGTAGCCATTGAGCATCTCGATGACATCCAGGATCGGCTTTTGGAGGTTGACGGTTTTCTTGATGGCGCGCAGGGCGCCGGATTCGGGCGTTTCGACGCCGCAAAACACGTTGGTGAAAAAGGCGTCCCTCATCTGCGCCAGGATATCCGGGTACTGCGCCAAGCGCAGGGTCGCCTCACAGGACAGGCGCACCTGGCCGTCCCATTTATCCTGCCAGGCCACCAAGTGTTCGAGCAATTCGCGGGTGGCCTGGGGGTCGCCGATGAAATTGTCGTCCACAAAATAAATCGAGGGAGTGCCGGCGGCGGCAAGGCAATCCAGTTCGCGGATGATTTGCGCCGGGTTCTTATGGCGGGGGCGGCGCCCATAGAGGGCGGGGATGTCGCAGTAGTCGCAGGTATGGGGGCAACCGCTGGAGAACTGCACCGTGCACAGGAGGTAGTTGCGGATGTTGATCAGGTGATAGGCCGGCATCGGCAACTCGGTCATCGGCAGGCGTTCAACGGTGCGGAGGATGATCTGTCGCGGGAAGCGCTCGGGGGCGCGGTCGATGAGTTCGAACAGCCGGCGTGTGGCGTCACCCACTTCCCCGCAGTGGATGATGTCGGCTTCGGGATACCATTCCGGGGCGGAGGAGGCCGACGGGCCACCCAGCACGACAGATCTGCCGGCCCGGTGCGCGCGGACGATGACGTCCTGAATTTGTTCCCGCTGGATGTGCATGCCGGTGGTGAACACGACGTCGGCCCAGCGCAGGTCGTCCTCCGTGGCGGGCCGGACGTTCTCGTCGATGAACCTGATTTCCCAGCGGGCCGGTGCCAGCGCGGCGACGAGCAGGATGCCCTGCGGAGGCATGAACGCCTTGACCGAGCCCATCAGTGGGAAAGCGTAGTTGAACGTGGCAAACGACCAGGCGTACTCCGGGAAGAGGCACAGGATGCGGCGCGTATGCCGGGGCGTGAACTGAAAAGTGGAATCTGGCGGCGTCATCTCACTTTGGTTGTTGCGGAGCTGTTTCATCTCTCACCGCCTGCGCCCGTGGATTAGCGAGGATTCAGATAGTTGGCCAAAGCCATCACCGGAAAAACCTTGGGGTACACTGGATATTCTACGTATAAAATCCCGGGATGTCCGGTCCCGACCACCGAGCCATCTCGCCAGGATTCCGACTCGCTCCTGGTGTCCAGGAGGTAATTCACGGCTTTTGAAACGGTCTCGACTTGATGCAGCCCCATTTCACAGAGAAACTCAAGCACCCACGCGCTTTGGGTCGGGGTGCTTGTCCCCCGGCCCCGATGGCCGTCATCGAGGTAGGACAGCGTCGATTCGCCGAAGCCGCCATCGGGATTCTGAAAACCCATCAGCGTCCTGGCGGCCTTGAGGAGATACGGCGATTGAGGCGATTCCCCCGCCCGCAGAAGCCCGGTTCCGGCCTGGGTGGTGCCGTAGAGAGTGTTGATGCCCCATCGGCCTTCCCAGAGGCCCGTGGCGGGATCCTGGGTCCTGCGCAGAAAGCGGACAGCCCGCCTGACGGATCGGGAGTGCTCCGCGGTCAATCCGTAGGCGCCGAGCCCGGCAAGCACATGGCCCGTGTTGTCGGCGGAACTGCCATCGAACAATTCCACCGAATCTGTGAGGTCCTGGGTGAACAGCTTCATCATCCGGCTCCCGACGTTGTCCTGGTCAAAGGCTCCCCAGCCGCCGTCGGAGTTTTGCCGTTTCAAAAGCCATTGGAGTCCCTGCTTTCGGGATTCCGCCGCTCCCGTTCTTCGAGTGAACGGCGCCATCCTTTCCAGGAACACCAACGCCCTCGACGTGTCATCGACGTCCGGGTATTGCTCGAAGTCCTGCCCGTAGGGAAAGCCTCCTTCGGCCGTCTGCGTTTCATAGAGATTCTCGGCGGCAAGAACCAGAGGATCGCTCGTTTCCCCGGCCTGCGCCAGCGCCTGCGCCGCCAGGATGGTATCCCAGACACCGCCGTCCATCAGGCAGCCGAGGTAGTTCCCTTTCCCGTGGTCGAAATACAGCGGATCCACGAACCCCAGTCCCCGCTTGATCGCTCCCGGAATGGCGGGAAAACGCCCGGGATGCTTCCGGTAAAAATGGTCCAGCGCCGCGATGCTGAACAGGGTCGAGACCGTGTATCCGCCCCAGCTTCCATGCATTCGCTGCTGCCGGAGGATTTTCCTGACCATGAATCCGTCATACCAGGCGGAGGGTTCGGGTTCTTTCTCGCTCGCCTGCCAGGCATGCCCGGCATAGAGCTCGTCCAAATCAAACTCCGGCCCGAAGGTACCGCGGATCTTGCGCGACACGCGATTGTGGCGCAGGTAGGCCATGGGAATCAGGTGGGGGATGACCCATTGGGAAAATTGCCGGTAGTTGAGCGGCAGCGCCTCCAGGAAAATCAGGTAGGGGATTTGGCTGATCTCCTCCCAGCCACGCAATCCGAAAAGCGCCAGGAAGGTCTTGGTGAACTGGTTGGTGGAATCGATGCCACCGGCTGCGAGGATGAATCTCATGGCGGCATCCATCGCCGGTCGCACGTTGGCGGTCGAGATGGAGGCCTTGAAGAACTTGAGCGCGGCATAGTTGAGCACGGTCGCATTGATGTCGCCAGAAGGCAGTGCCGGGTCCCGCGCCTGCCTCCAGGAACCGTCCGGCAGTTGGGTTTCCAGAAGGATCCTGGCCAGCCGGTTTAAGTCCAGCCGGGATGAGAATCCCCGGAATCGGAGCCACTCCAGGAATAGCGCATAGAGCGAAATATAATGGGACCCCAGGTGGGCGGGAAAACTCCAGCAGCCTTGCCTGTCCTGTTGCTCCAACAGGGCTTTGGCCGACTTCTTCAGAATCGGTCGTGCCTTCTGCTTCGTTAAACACATAGAGATTGCATCTTCCGAAAGATCAACTCCGGCGCCAGGACGATGGAACCGCTCGTGAGGGGCGGGGTCGGCACGAACACGCTCACCAGCGACTCGCGGGTCTTGGCCTGCACTTCGCCATTTTGGGTGCCGGTGAGGAATCCGATGGAAACTGCCGCCGGCAAGACCACGGCCAAGCCGGTCAGGAAATCGGCTTTACAGTAAGAGAATGGCATTTTCATGTTCGTGTGCCGGAATGCTTGCTTTTCAAGACCGCGCCTTACCGCGTGACGAAAGAGACGGTGGGGTTGCCGAAGAAAGGCCCAGCATTCAAACGTGGTCGCTGCACCGGCAGTCCTATGCTCCGAATCCTCCCGGCAGCCGAAGAATTACTTCGTGCCGTTCTGAATCCCCTCGCCGGCTTTCTGCATATCCTCGCCGAAGCCGTGGGCCGTGTTGCAGCCGACGCCCACAATGGCCAGGAGGGTGGTGGCAAGGAACAAAAGAACGAGACGTTGGACCAGTGCAATCTGACGAGTTTTCATGACGTGATATTAGAACCGGGAACCCGTGCGGGCGCTATGGGGTGTTAACCCCATCTGAAATGTGGAGTGGAAGCTAACCGTGAATGATCGGATGCTGGGATCCTCGTTTGGAGTGATTGGCACGGCCAGTGGCGCACTGCTCACACAGGCGAACCCCAATCCCGGGGGATCGACCACTGCGGAGGCCTGACGTCCAATTGTGCCGGGTCAAACCCCTCGCCCAGCACTTGCAAGTCCACAATCTGCTGCGGCACCAGGCCCAGGGTATGAGGACCGGTGTTGCTCGTGTAATCCCAAAGCCAATAGCGATTCAGCCCGTCCGGGATCCCGCCTCCCGGACCGTAATCCATCGGCGCGCAGACTCGATCAAGCACTCCACTGTCCGCTTTGGAATAGAACCGCACGCAAACCTTCTTCTTCGCGTGGATGGCTTCGATGAACTGTTTGTGACTTGGTATCATATCGCCGGATCCGCTTCAAATTTGCGCCCGATACTGAGTGACGACACAGCAGGTGGACACGCCCAGCGTCGCCGGCTGAATCGACGCTCGAACGTTGCGGAGATGGCCCCACACTCCAAACACATTGAGCAGCCAAAGGACCACTACCACCACCACCACGATATTGAGGATCTTTTTGATCTTACCATCCATGGGGATGTAGGTGTTGACGAGCCAGAGCAAGACTCCGGCAACGATGAGAGTGATGACAATTGTAATTAGTGACATATTTTTACCTTTTCTTCTTTCTATAGGTCGTGCTGCCTGCGGACCCAAGCTGAGTTGAGCCGCTGGCACCCGACATTCTGGGTTCTGGTTTGCATGTTAGAGATGAATTGTGTACAACGTGAAATGTTCATTTTCTTATGGTTATTCTTACTGCATGCACGCTACGACTTGGGCTGGCCCTTTGCTATGGGGTGTAACCCTACCGCGCATTGTTGGAGGCGCTTCTCCAAAACTTGACCCAGCCACCCGCACCGTCAATGAGGGGGCACATGAGTGCTGGATGTCGAGGGCGCGGCGCCGTGGGCTGGGGGTTTGGGAGGTTGCTGCGGGAATACTCATTATGCGCGTTGTAGAGATAGACATCGCCACTTTCCGCGCGGCGATGGTATTGCTGATTTGGCGTTTGCCGGCGCGCAGGGCTTTGACCCCCGGCCTAATGCTTCTTGCGGTTCCTGCGCTTCCTGCCCACCAGTCGCGTCAATTCCGCCAACTCCGGCATTTTACAGCCCATTTTTTCCTCGATAATTTCGAGCAGCGCGATGTCCGCTACCCCCAAATGTCCGGTGTCTGCCACCAAGGGATGGCTTGTCGCTCCACCGCCGGAAATTCGACAGTTTAATTCTTGGACACAGCCATCTTCGGTTCTTTCAGCACGACCTTGACGCCGCTGATGGGTTTGGTCACTGCCTTGCGAACCGCCTGCACCGCGGTCGAACCGACTTCGCCAGCCGCTTTCAGAGCCCCGTCGGCAGCAGCCGCTGCGGCGTCCTCGGCACTGACTCCCATTTCTTTGGCGCCTTCGATCGCCCCTTCGACCAGTCCAGTGGCAGCGGCTCCAACGTCGCCGCCGACCTCGGCCGTATCCCGGATCGCAACATGGGCGGTCTGGCTGATGGTATCCAAAACCGCCGTGCCGGTTTCTTTGGTGCCGCGAAGCACGCCGAGCATGATCCCCTTGGCGGCATGTCCCAGGTCGGCCCCGACCTGCACTGCGCCACGGATCGCGCCGCTGGCGACGTTGGCAATGGCATCGGTCACAGACGTGCCCACCTTGCCCGTATCTTTGATCGTCGTGGCGAGGATTTGAGCAACGGTATCCACCGTCGCCTGGACGATGTTTCCCGTGCCTTTGATGGCGGCAACGATCTTGTCTTTTACTGTCTCAATCATTCCCGAATGTGTTGTCTTCATTATGCTTTTACTTTCGATTGTTGCGTTATCGATCTTTTAATACGAGAAGCACAGTACGCTGCGGGCTGACCCTTCGCTATGGGGTGTAACCCTACCGCGCATTTCGGGAATTGCTCGGCGAAGACTGATTCAGCTTGAACCTCAGTTCGGAGAACCGTTCGGCGAAGGAGGACTTTTCAACGGTTTCTTTTCAGACACTGGGATTCCGAACAGCGGACGCAGTGGCGGCAGGTTTGAACAGTTTTGCGCGATAGTAACGGTACTGGTGTTTGGTCGCGTCCACGGCTCGCGGAGCAGCGAGGGCAGTGGAACGGCGGAGTGAGGCCGGGCAACACCGCCAAAGATAAGCGCTGCGCCCCACTTCTCCACAGGTCGCCCAAGAGGTTACATCACATCAGCCGCAGTGAGGTGCATTGAGTGTTCACGGGGCCCGCACTCGATAGAACCGGCTGGTACTCGAGATCGCCGGATCCTCGATCCGCAGGATCGAACCCGTGCCGAGGACATTCGTCAGCATGGTCCAGGACGGGTCACTCAACAGGCCCTTGTATTCTACGATGTAGCTGACGCCAAGCTGAGTATCGAGATCAAAGCCAAACTTGTCGTTGGCAAAGCCGGGCGCAACCATCTCCACGGAACTGACCGTCAAACCCACCATCACCGTTTGCGGGCTGTTGGTTGCTCCAACCGCCGTGACCGTGATACTCTTGGTGTAGGTGCCCGCTGCCAGACTCGCGCTGGCCACCGAAACACTCATCGCCCCATTGCCCGTCCCGTTGGTCGGGTTGACGGTCAACCACGCCGGGGCAGTCCCATCCGCCACGGCGGTCCAAGTCAACGTCCCACCGCCGCTGTTGGTGATTCCGGGCACTTGATTCGTGGGGCTGCTCCCTTGGACCACGTTGAAGCTCAGCGTCGCCGGAGAGATTGTCAGGTTTGGCGCAGGTGCAGGCTGACTGACCGTCAGAGTCACTGCCACGGTCTGTGGGCTGTTGGTTGCTCCAACCGCCGTGACCGTGATGCTCTTGGTGTAGGTGCCCGCTGCCAGACTCGCGCTGGCCACAGAAACACTCACCGCCCCGTTGCCCGTCCCATTGGTCGGGTTGACGGTCAGCCACGCCGGGGTGCTCCCATCGGCTACCGCCGTCCAACTCAACGTTCCACCTCCTGCGTTCGTGATCCCCAGCACCTGATTCGCAGGACTGGTTCCTGCAACAGCCGAAAACGTCAGACTCCCCGGCGACACCGCCAGTATCGGGTTTGACTGTGGGGCAGTGACCTCGGCCCACGCCAAATCGCCATTCGGAAACCCTCCAGGCGACGAGCCCACAAAAATCCCCAGCCGCGGGCGGCTCAACCCCTGCGTCACGCTGCCCAGCAATACCCAGTTTGTCCCGTCCAATGAGTAATACGCACTGACCGCCCCACTCCCAGCCGCACGGTCCAGGCGCAGATTCAGGTTGGTCGTCGCCGTCACACTCCCCGAATTGAGAATCGACGCTGCTCCACCAACCTCCCACGAACACGTGATCAAGTTCCCCCCATTGTAGATCCGATCCACATATACATAATTGTCGTCATCCTGATATACCGCCAAGCCCGCCTGCTGATAGTTCTGCGTCGGCGCAAACGACAACTTCAGCCTCAGGCTTGTCCAGTTCGTCGGCACATCCCGGAATAGACTGTTGCGCGTATTGTTTTGCGCGGCCCACAGGTCCCCTATATCCGCCGGAATCCGCAGCACCCCAGGATGCGCCACCTGGTCATACGATACCACCGCCCCAACCGCCGGATTGGTGATCTCGGTGTTGCGCGTCGCCCCGGAAGCTGTCCGCGCCAGAAAATCCCACCCTCCGGCCAGCAAACTCGTCCGGTTGGCATAAGTGAAATTGTAGTGGACGGTTCCGCTCGCATTGACCGTTAAACCCACCATCACCGTCTGCGGGCTGTTGGTCGCCCCAACCGCCGTGACCGTGATGCTCTTGGTGTAAGTGCCCGCTGCCAGACTCGCACTGGCCACCGAAACACTCACCGCCCCATTGCCCGTCCCGTTGCTCGGGTTGACGCTCAACCACGCCGGGGCAGTCCCATCCGCCACGGCGGTCCAAGTCAACGTCCCACCGCCGCTGTTCGTAATCCCCAGCGTCTGGCTCGCCGGATTGGTTCCCTGCATCACGTTAAAGTTCAGTGCCGTCGGGTTGACGGCCAGGTTTGGCGCAGGTGCAGGCTGATTGACCGTCAGAGTCACTGCCACGGTCTGCGGGCTGTTGGTCGCCCCAACCGCCGTGACCGTGATGCTCTTGGTGTAAGTGCCCGCTGCCAGACTCGCGCTGGCCACAGAAACACTCACCGCGCCGTTGCCCGTTCCGTTGGTCGGGTTGACGCTCAGCCACGCCGGGGCGCTCCCATTGGCCACCGCCGTCCAGCTCATCGTCCCACCGCCGCTGTTAGTGATAGCCAGCATCTGGTTCGCGGGATTGGCTCCCTGCATCACGTTGAAGTTCAGTGCCGTCGGGTTGACGGCCAGGCTGGACGCCGACGGATTGACGGTGAGGTTCACGATCACCGTTTGCGGGCTGTTGGTTGCTCCAACCGCCGTGACCGTGATGCTCTTGGTGTAGGTGCCCGCTGCCAGACTCGCGCTGGCCACAGAAACACTCACCGCCCCGTTGCCCGTCCCATTGGTCGGGTTGACGGTCAGCCACGCCGGGGTGCTCCCATCGGCTACCGCCGTCCAACTCAACGTTCCACCTCCTGCGTTCGTGATCCCCAGCACCTGATTCGCAGGACTGGTTCCTGCAACAGCCGAAAACGTCAGACTCCCCGGCGACACCGCCAGTATCGGGTTTGACTGTGGGGCAGTGACCTCGGCCCACGCCAAATCGCCATTCGGAAACCCTCCAGGCGACGAGCCCACAAAAATCCCCAGCCGCGGGCGGCTCAACCCCTGCGTCACGCTGCCCAGCAATACCCAGTTTGTCCCGTCCAATGAGTAATACGCACTGACCGCCCCACTCCCAGCCGCACGGTCCAGGCGCAGATTCAGGTTGGTCGTCGCCGTCACACTCCCCGAATTGAGAATCGACGCTGCTCCACCAACCTCCCACGAACACGTGATCAAGTTCCCCCCATTGTAGATCCGATCCACATATACATAATTGTCGTCATCCTGATATACCGCCAAGCCCGCCTGCTGATAGTTCTGCGTCGGCGCAAACGACAACTTCAGCCTCAGGCTTGTCCAGTTCGTCGGCACATCCCGGAATAGACTGTTGCGCGTATTGTTTTGCGCGGCCCACAGGTCCCCTATATCCGCCGGAATCCGCAGCACCCCAGGATGCGCCACCTGGTCATACGATACCACCGCCCCAACCGCCGGATTGGTGATCTCGGTGTTGCGCGTCGCCCCGGAAGCTGTCCGCGCCAGAAAATCCCACCCTCCGGCCAGCAAACTCGTCCGGTTGGCATAAGTGAAATTGTAGTGGACGGTTCCGCTCGCATTGACCGTTAAACCCACCATCACCGTCTGCGGGCTGTTGGTCGCCCCAACCGCCGTGACCGTGATGCTCTTGGTGTAAGTGCCCGCTGCCAGACTCGCACTGGCCACCGAAACACTCACCGCCCCATTGCCCGTCCCGTTGCTCGGGTTGACGCTCAACCACGCCGGGGCAGTCCCATCCGCCACGGCGGTCCAAGTCAACGTCCCACCGCCGCTGTTCGTAATCCCCAGCGTCTGGCTCGCCGGATTGGTTCCCTGCATCACGTTAAAGTTCAGTGCCGTCGGGTTGACGGCCAGGTTTGGCGCAGGTGCAGGCTGATTGACCGTCAGAGTCACTGCCACGGTCTGCGGGCTGTTGGTCGCCCCAACCGCCGTGACCGTGATGCTCTTGGTGTAAGTGCCCGCTGCCAGACTCGCGCTGGCCACAGAAACACTCACCGCGCCGTTGCCCGTTCCGTTGGTCGGGTTGACGCTCAGCCACGCCGGGGCGCTCCCATTGGCCACCGCCGTCCAGCTCATCGTCCCACCGCCGCTGTTCGTAATCCCCAGCGTCTGGCTCGCCGGATTGGTCCCAGGATTCGTGCTGAAATTCATTATGGACGTGGCGGTGGTCAATATGGGGTACGACGGAGGCGACCCGGCATTGAAGCTCACCGACTGGGCGTCGCTGCTTTCGCTGTAACCGAAGGAAGCGTTTGTGTTGGCGGGATTGTATCCGGCCCAACTGAACTGCTGCAGGTTAAAACTACCGACGGCCGGGGAAGTGATCGAGTACTGAATCTGGACCGTGGCATTCGGGGGAACCGGGTTGTTCTCCGTGAAACCGGTCGGCAACTCCAGCACCCACCGGTAAGGCGTGCACCCGGGATACACATCGCTATCGAGGCCGAATTCGAATGTGTAGTTCGCGACGCTCTGTCCGTTTAAGCTGAGGCCGAGCGTTGTCACATTAAGCCCGGAGGGTATCTGCTCGGTGTAGCAGAACCCGCGCAATGCAACCCCCCCACCATTGGTGAAAGTCGAGGTCACCACAATCGGCGCGTTCGTGGTAGCCGAAGTCGTGTTGAAGTTCCTCGCCAGAGAAGAAGGATCGGTTGAAAATCCCAATGCGGCGGAGATCGAAAGCCCTGATGCACAAAGCATGAGCGAAAGTGTCTTTTGAAGCATACCAGTTCCTTTGGGTTATTGGCCTTGCATATATTGGCTGATCACATCCTTCACATCCTGCTCGGTTGCCGTCCCGGCCTTGAAGTCACGCACTTCCAGGTCGATGTCCAATCGAGTTGTCGCGGGATCATTAAAGTCGTACGTGACGATCTCGATCATTGAAGGATCGATCGTCCCTATTCCCTGGCTGTTGCAGCCCACAATCTGGTTGCGCGTATTGTTGTTCTGGTCGGGGTTCAACCACGCGGCGTAAGGCGAAATGACATCCCGGCAGGCGACGTAATCCAGCGTCACCGGGTTCGTACAGGCCAGGACCGTGTTGGTGTAAGCCGCGCCATTCGTGGCCGTCCGATTGAACCACCCGGAATAGATCGCCGCGGTAATGTACAGAACGGGTGCGTAGAGGTTGTTGATAAAATCGCCGACCAGGGTGCCCGCGGCCAGGGCATCATTTTGCGTGAAGCTGCTGGTATGGATTGCGTAGTAGCCGTTCCAAACGTAATCGTCGCTGATATAGGGGGCACCATGAAATATCTCCGTCGCGCCAAAGAATGACTTGATGGCGCTGGTTATGCCGGCATAGTCCTGACTGCCTCCGCTGTAGCTGTGGTTGTTCAGGGTCGGCATGAAGATGGCTTTGACCTTCCGGCCGGTGTAGCTGCCGTTTTCCCAAACCCCATTTTTCATGTCGATCATCCGGCCGGGAGTGAGCGGCGACTGGAAGACGGGATAAGAGAGATAGGTGTTCCTGCCGTTGTAGTTGAGGAAATACCGGGTCCAGCCATTGCCGCCGGCGGGGTTCCACACCGAAAAGGAAGGGAGAGACTGCGGGCTTCTCCAGGTGCTGTCGTTTTGCCATTGGACCAGAGCCACCGGCTGGCCCTGGCTCTGGTAAGACGCCGCCAGTTGGGTCCAATTCATGGTAGGCCAGTTATTGGTCCGACTGGAACTCGGCACATCAAACCCATAAGTTCCTGACCCACCGCCGCCACCTTGAATGTTATCGCAAATCAGGACTTCCCCGGAGAAGCCGGGGATGGCCAGGATCGCGTCAATGACAGCCTTGATGCAACCCGTATGGGTGTAGCCCTGGTTTGGCCATTGGGCGTTGCCTTTGATGACGACGATGTCAGTGGCGCCGATGTACTGCGCCGGCCCGCCCAGCAGTTGCCATAACTTGGCGATGTTTTGAAAGCAGTCTGCGCCGTTCATCACCTTGTACACTGTGGTTAAAGGCGGCACTGCTGCGGCCATGGCGGTCAGCCGTTCGAGAAAAAACGGGCTGAAGGTCAAGGCGCTGGATGCAACCCCGGAATAACGCAGAAAGTCCCTCCGAGCTATCTGCTTCACCATACCACCCCCTCGCGAAGACCGGCATTGAGTTGGCGGATGACCGCGCCGTCCTCGACCACGAGGATGCGCGGAGACGGATTCGCCGGGATTCGCGTTGGCGCGGCGGCGGCTTTGGCACAGGGAGTTTCAAGGAGTGTGTTCATATATATTCGTCTGCTGTGGAATAGAACCGCACGCAAACCTTCTTCTTCGCGTGGATGGCTTCGATGAACTGTTTGTGACTTGGTATCATATCGCCGGATCCGCTTCAAATTTGCGCCCGGTACTGGGTGACGACACAGCAGGTGGACACGCCCAGCGTCGCCGGCTGAATTGACGCTCGAACGCTGCGGAGGTGGTCCCACACTCCAAACACATTGAGCAGCCAAAGGACCACTACCACCACCACCACGATATTGAGGATCTTTTTGATCTTACCATCCATGGGGATGTAGGTGTTGACGAGCCAGAGCAAGACTCCGGCAACGATGAGAGTGATGACAATTGTAACTAGTGACATATTTTTACCTTTTCTTCTTTCTATAGGTCGTGCTGCCTGCGGACCCAAGCTGAGTTGAGCCGCTGGCACCCGACATTCTGGGTTCTGGTTTGCATGTTAGAGATGAATCGTTATGCGCTGTCTGGCGCTTCGTCCTTCAGCGCTGCCGCAAACCGTTTAGACGTGTTTCCAACTGCGGAACGTTGATGCCAGACCAATGACGGCGGCGACCATGCCTCCAAGGAACATCCAGATGGCCTTGTTCGTCGGTGATCCGGTAAAGAACCGGGATACGTCGGAACCGAACGAGTTTGTGGCGTTGATCCCGTAGATCATGAGTGCGACTCCACCGATGAGCAGAGCCAGAGAAACAATTTTATTCATAAAGACCTTTCAATGAGTTTGTGATTTATTGCCATGTGATCCGCGTTCTTCGTTTCGCATCACGCTTGCTTGCGCCGGAAAATGAAGTTGGCCAGCACCATGACAATGGCAACCGCCAGCAGGAGATGGATGAACCCGCCCATCGTGTAACTGCTCACGAGACCGAGCAGCCACAGAACGAGCAATACTATCGCAATTGTGTACAACATATAATTTTCCTTTTCTTTTGGCTATTCATACTGCATGCACGCTACGACCTAGGCTGGCCATTTGCTATGGGGTGTAACCCTATGGGGTGTAACCCTACCGCGCATTTTGCAAATTGCTCGGCGAAGACTGATTTAGCTTGAACATCAGTTCGGAAAACCGTTCAGCGAGTGGTGCCCTTTCACCGGCTTCTTTTCCGACACTGCGGTTTCGGACAGCGGATTGAGGGGCGGCGGGTTCGAAGGGCAGCGCGGGCGATTCGCCGAACACAATTCCCGCCTTTGCAACCGCTGCTCGCTCGGGTTAATCTCGTCGCGTTCGGAAAACCGGAAACTCAAGACTTGTTCGTGAACTATACCGAAATCCTCGACGCCTTGCGCGAGTTCACCTCTCGCGAACGAATTGAATTTCTGCCGCCGGCGCTCGAAGCAAAGCCGATTTCCGATTACACGCCCATCCAAAAGTATGTGCTCGACTTGAAAAACGTCGTTAAGCCCGAAACCGCCGCGGAAGACCTTTTCACCGCGCTCTGCAACGACGTTTTGGGTTTCCAACCCACTCGCCAGGTCGGCAGCGGCGAGGGCTGGGTGGACTTCATGCTTCCGGAGCCGATGGGAGAACCGCTGCCGCTGGAACTCAAACCGCTCTTTCAACGCGACGGCCCGGATGCGCTTTGGCGCAGCGACGCAAACCCCAAGCAGCACGTCGCCCAGGTTAAAAAATATCTGCGCGACCACGAATATCTGATTCTGACCGACCTTCGGACAGCCTGGTTTTTCAGCGCGCGTGATTTTTTCTTTGAGAACAAGCCGTTTGCCGAACTGCCGTTCGCCGATTTTTTTGCGCGCTGCCGCGAAACGGGCAGCGTGCTCGACACGTTGCGCCGCGTCGAGGACACGGCGGAGAAGCCGGAACTGGAGCAGCAGTTTTTTGAAGACCTGAAAATCTGGTTCAACGAGTTCGACAAGGTCAAATGGACGCCGGCCGAACAGGCCGCCGAGTCCATCATCCTGCTCATCAACAAGCTCATCTTTGCCCGCACCATCGAGGACTTTGGCCTGGTGCAATACCGCTTCACGCAGGATGAATACGCCCGGTTCACTAAACTCTGGGAGCCAAAAGGCGCGCATCGTGTGGTTCCCAAGTTCCTCGACTTCTTTGAGGAGTTTTTCGACGAGTACTACGACACCGAGATTTTCTCCACCCGCGTCTGGGACCGGCTCGACAAAGATCCCGCCAACCTCCAGCGCTTTTGCAGCAAGCTCAATTTCGTCCTCGGCATCAATACCTGGGATCAGACTTTCAGCCGCGGCATCGTCCACTACAACTACCGGCGCATTGACGAGGACATCTTCGGCAAGAGTTACGAAATGTTTCTCGCCGCCAACCGGAAAGACGAGGGCATCTATTACACGCCCGCCGGCATCACCGGCCCGATGGCTGATTCATTGGTCAACTCGCTCGCCGGAAGACTCGCGGACGAAATCTGCGATGCTGTCGGCAATCAAAAATGCGAGTTTACCCGCGCCGAAAAACTCATGGCGCAACTGGCGGAAATACGCGTCGCCGACACCGCCTGCGGTTCGGGCGGTTTTCTCATCAAAGTTCTTCGCGCCTTCTGGCGGCAATACGAGCGCATTGACCAGGCCTGTGCGTGGGTGCAAAAAATCCTCAAACCGGACAACGGCGAACTTTATCTGGCCGAACTGCCGCCGAATGTCGAAGCCGCGCTCGCCTTCCGCCGGCGCCACAACTTTGAAAACCGCCGCGTCCTCATCGCCCAGATTCTCCTGCGCCACGTATTCGGCGTGGACAAAGACCCCGGCGCGCTCGAAGTTGCCAAGACCAACATCTGGAAGGAAGCCGTCAAACTCTCGCCCCCCGATTACAACTATCGGCAACTCAAAACCGATGTCGTCAAAATCCTGCCCAACCTCGAACTCAACTTCCACTGCGCCGACTCCCTCGTGGACGTGGAACTCGAGAAACAGGCCGCGTGGCTTGCCGAATACCATCAGGCGGAGCTGAAGAAACTCTCCGAACTCCGCGCCCAGTACATTCAGAACCCGATGAAACACGAGGCGCTGGACGAAGCGCTGGCGTTGCGGAAAAAAGTCCGTGCCGATTTCATCGAGCATTTCCAAGGCGAGAACCTGCCGTGCGAGCCGGGTGGTTTCGCGCTCCACTTCTGGCCTTGCTGGTTCAATGCCGATGGGAGCGCACGTTCTTCAGGTAGGGCGGGCAGTCCTCTGCCCGCCGATGGTGGGAAGTCGAACTTCGACCGGCGCGCACGGAGTGACGCGCCCTACCAGAACACCGCCGGCTTTGACGGCATTATCGGCAATCCGCCGTGGGAAGGCTTCAAGCCCATCCGCAAGGAATTCGCCGCCAATTTTTATCGTGGCAAACCGCAATTCAGCAAACTGGGCATGGACGGCCCGACGTTCGACAAGTGGTTCGTGGAGGAATTGAAAACCAACAAAGATTTCTCTGCTCGCTGGCACGAACACGAGGAATACTACGAACGATACAAGGAATTCTTCGGCAGGCACTATGTGCGGCAGGGCACCGGCGACTGGAATTTGTTCAAGCTCTTCATCGAGCGTGACCTCTCACTGGTCCGGCAGGGCGGGCAATTCTCGCTGCTCGTGCCCAGCGGATTCCAGACCGATGAAGGCTGCGCCGATCTCCGGCGCTGGTTCATTACTCAACACCGGTTGGATGAACTGACTTCGTTTGAGAATCGCGGCTACACCGTCATTGAGAACGGCAGGGAAAAGACCAAACACATTTTCCCGGACGTGGACAACCGCTTCAAATTCGGCTTCTTCAAAGTCGTCAAAGGCGCGCCCACGCCGAAAGACCACGCCTTCGACGCGCGGTTTTACCTTCACGACCCGAAAGATGCTTTCGCCGTGCCGATTCGTTACAGCCTTGAAATGGTGTCGGCTTTTTCACCCGAAAATCTTGCGTTCATGGAATTCCGTTCGCCCGGCGATTACGAGCTGGGAAAAAAGATTCGTGGCACGCACGCTTTGCTCGGAAGTTTGGGCTATCAGTTCCGTCGCGAACTTCACCTGACGGGTGATGCAAGATTCCTTCACAAAAGTGGGAGCAAGAAACTGGCTTCCGGAGAAATGCCGTTGCTTGAGGGGAAATCAATCTTCCAATTTGACGCGAAGTTCTCGCCGCCGTCTTGGTTTGTGGAGGAGTCTGAAGTTCGCGTTGAACTTCTGCGCAAGGAGGTCTTCCGAATCGCCGATTTCGTCCGCGACAACAGGACGAATGCCTTTGAAGGGGAACCTCTGCCGAAGACGCGGGATGCCTTGGAAGAAGCGATTCAAGCCGTCTTTGAAAAGCGAAAGTTCAAACTTCACTACGAATTTGAAAGGCTGGCCTATCGTGAGGTCGGAAGCTCGACGAACGAACGGACTCTCATTGCTTCGATTCTTCCGGCTCGCGCATGCTTCAGTCACAAGCTGATGTATTTGACACCGTGCTGCTACAGTCTGGGAGCGAAAGGAAAGTTGGAACAGGAAGATGTTCCGCTTCAAGAGGCGCTGGCGCTGCTCACGCTGATGAATTCGCTCACCTTAAACTTCTACGTTCGCAGCAAGGTTTCCACCGGCGTCAGCGTTCATCATCTTTACGAACTTCCCATTCCCCAACTCACCGCCGCGCAGAACAAGAAGCTCGCCGATTCCGCCACGAAGCTTTTGAAAAACCCGCGTGACGTGAAGGAACGCGCCGCGCTGGAGGTCTTCATCGCCCGCGAACTTTATGGATTGAGCCTCGAGGACTGGACGCATCTCACCGGCACATTCACCTTCGGGAGCGGTGCGACCAAAGAGGAGTTGGACGAAATCATCCGGCAATCGCTTACCCTTTGGGCAAAGGCCGGTTAGCTTGCGCCTCCTGGCAGCGCATTGCACAGGACGATTCCGAGTTTGCCGCCTAACCGTTTGGTTCTATTCACAAAATTTTCCTTCTCACGTCAGGGCGCGATTTTGTCGCTCACCCACTGGCGTGCTTGTTGGAAACCGTCCTTCGTCGCTTCGTAGGCCTTCTTGAAGCCGTCTTTGACGCTGTCCCAGGTGGACTCGGTGGCGTTCTTGGCATCCTCCAGTTGTTTGTTCAACTGGGCCACCTGGTCGCGCAACGCTTCAAGTTTGGGTTTGGCTTCGGCCTTGACCGCGTCGCTGGAGCTTTCGATTTTGGCGGCGAGTTGGTCCAAATCCCGATTGAGCTCGGCCAACTGGCCCTGCATCTTTTCGACGAATTCAGCTTTTTGCGCGAAGGTGTAATCCTTCATGTCCTGCGCGGCTTGTTTTGTTTCGGTTTTGACCTTTTCGATCTGCTGAGAGGTGGTTTGCTCCTTGTTGCAGCCCACCGCAAAAGCGGCGGCGGAAAGGAGTGTGATGACCAATGTCTTATTTTTCATAGTTGTGAATTTCGTTGGATTGAGTGATTGCGTTCTGTGCTCAAACTACGCTCCCATCCGTGTGTTGGTCGCGTCCGACGATCGAGAGTTTCTTCATGTCAAAACCGGAGTGCTGCAGTTCCTTGACGGCGGCTTCGGCTTCGGCGTGGGACTTGTAGATCGCCACGACTGCATTGTTCTTGGTCATCATATTTGTTCTTTCGTTTTTTGCGTTTTTGGTTTTATCGCAGGTGCCACACTAGTCCGTGGGCTGGCCCTTTGCCATGGGGTGAATCCCTACCGGCGTGGCCGGACGGACTAATCCATCGCGCCCAGCACGTCCTCCAGCGGCAGCGTGGCGAACGTGGTGGCGTAGTCGGACGTCGCGTAAGGAATGATGAGTTGCGGCCCGTGCAGGAGGCTGCCGCAGGAGTAAACCACGTTCGGGACGTAACCTTCGCGCTCGTTTTCGTTCGGCGTGATCAGCGGTTCGCGCAGGCGGCCGATGACTTTCGCCGGATCGTCGCGGTCGAGCAGGAAGGCGCCGATGCAATACTTCCGCATCGGCCCCACGCCATGGCTGAGCACGAGCCAGCCGGCTTCGGTTTCGATCGGCGAGCCGCAGTTGCCCAACTGGATGAATTCCCACGGAAACTTCGGCCTCAGCACCAGTTGCGCGGTGTTCCAGAAATGGAGATGGTCCGAGAACATGAGGTAGATGTTTTCGTGGTCCTGCCGGCCCAGCATCGCGTAGCGGCCATTGATCTTGCGCGGAAAGAGCGCCATGCCCTTGTTCTGCACGGCCGGGCCGTTCAGCGTGATGAATTTGAAATGCAGAAAGTCGGACGTCTCGATGAATTGCGGCAGGATCATCTTGCCGTCGTAGGCGGTGTAGGTCGCGTAATAGATCCGCGTGCCGTCGTCGTTCTGGAACAGCACGAAGCGGGCATCCTCGATGCCGTTGCTCTGCGACGGCGTGACGGGAAACAGCACGCGTTCGGACAGACGCGAGTCCGCCGCGAACTGCACCTCGTAATTCGACCGGGCCAGCATGAGGGTTTTGCGGGCCACCGCCGCGGTTTGCCGATCGCGCGCGCCCAGGTGTTCCGCGGCGCGACTGACGCCGGCGCGCAATTCCTCGAGCGTGAACGAGTCTCCCAGGGACTGCAGCGTCTCGCGGGTGAAGTCGCCCGCCAGCTCGAGCTCCTGGAGCTTCCGCTCGAACAGGCATTTCTCATACGACGCATTGGGCACCTGGGCCGGCTCGAGGCAGTAACGGGTGGGCGCGTTGATCGTAATTCTGCTGCCGGCATCCAGGAATCCCGTGCGGAAGGTGATCGAGGAAATGTGCCCTTCGCCGGTGGCCCGCAGGCTCAGAATGAAACGCAGCGAGCCGGGCGGGAGGTCCGCCTGGTCCGGGTGCGGCACGATGGAGGGATTGAACAGCGCCGCGGCTTCAAGCGAATACTCATGGCTGAAATACGCGCCGAGCAACAACTCCCGTTCTTCGGACAGCTTCTGGTTCGCGCGCAAACACGGGCGGACCTGCTCAAATCGTTGCCGGAGGAATTCATGGGTCTTCGCATGCCGTTCGCCGAATTCAGTCCGCACCTGCTGCCAGAGCGCGTGGACTTCCCTCTCGGAAAGGGCCATGACCTGGGTGCAGATTCGGCGGGCACGCGGGTCGGTGGGGAGCAGAAACGGCCGGAGCAACACGCGCTTGCGGTCGGGATGGAGCACGACATTCGTGCGTTGGACAGGGGTGGTTTTCAAGAAGGGCGTTACGACGAAGGGGGCTGGTGGAACACCGTGACGGCGTTTTGCACGAGCTGCATTTCCGCCAGCGAGAGCAGGAAGGCCAGCGTGGATTCCGCGCCCTGGTTCCCGTTCACCCGGTCCACGTGCAGCGCATCGCGGCAGCCGCCGGTGTTCGGCGAATACAATTCCAGGCCGAGATCGTTCCAGCCGAGGAACCAGTCGAAGGCGCGCTGGGCCTGTTCAAACCAGCACGCGTCGGCGGTGGCGCGGTAGGCTTCGAGGCAGGCCGACACCATCGAGTGCGCCTCGATGGGTTGCTGGTCGAAGCGCGCGCGCGGGCCGCCGCGCCGATAGAAGCCGTTGCTGCCAATGGGCCGCAGGTGGCCGCTTTCCGAGGCTTGCACCTCCGTCAGCCAGCGCAGCGCGGCCAGGCCGCGCTCAAAAACCGCCGGATGTCCGGCGGCGCGTCCGCTCACAATCAGGGCGTGGGCCAGCTTGGCGTTGTCGTAGGCCAGTTCGTCCTCAAACCACGGCCAGTCCGGTTTGGCGGTCCGGTCGAAGAGGCCCATGAGCCGTGTCATGAGGTTCTCGCGGGCCTGGTTGACGACGCGATCACCCCCCAGCCGGCGCAGGTATTCGTGAATGCCGAGCAGGCTGAAGGCCCACGCGCGCGGCGACGTGAACTCGGTCACCACAGGCAGCGCCTGCGCGAAGAGCTGTCCGGCCATGATCTGAAAACTCCGATGCGGCGAACGTCCCACCCCCACGCCCAGCGCCCAGAGCGCCCGCGCGTGACAATCCTCCGACCCGCGCTCATCAAGCCAGCGGCGATCAAAGCTCAAGTGATTGTGAAACCGTTTCGTTCCCAGGTCGAACGCGTGATGCAGGAAGGCCGCGTAAGTGGTGGCCAGCGTCCGGGCGCGCTCCGGCTCCTCCTCCAATTCATCGAGCAACACCGCGAGAATGAAAGCGCGCGCGTTGTCGTCCGTGCAGTAGCCTTCGGAAAAATTCGGAACGGTGAAAATGGCGTGCTGGAAAATGCCGGTCGAGTCGGTCATCCGCGCAAGATGATCCAGCCGCAGCTCCGGCAGTTCCCGCGGCGCCTGATCGAGGGTCTTGGTGGCAAACGTTTTTCGCGACAACACTGCCCCCTCCAGCCGCGCCCGTTCGAAAGAGCGCTGGTAGAGCCGCGCCGTGTTGCTCCAGACCATTTCGCGGCCGAGCTTGTAGGCGTTCTTGCGCATGGCGTGCCGGCGGGTGTCGTCGCGCAGGAGGCTGATCACCTCACGGGCAATGGCCCTGGCATCGCCGAACGGCACGAGCACCCCGCGCTCGTCGGCCAGCAATTCGGCGGCGTGCCAGTAGGGCGTCGAGACCACGGCTTTGCCGGAGCCAAACGCGTAGGCCAGCGTGCCCGACGTAATCTGCGCCTCGTTCAGATACGGCGTGATGTAAATGTCCGCCGCGCCGATGAATTCCTTCAGTTCCTCGATTTCGACGAAGCGGTTGTAGAAAATGACGTTCTTCCCGACCTTGTTTTTCTTGGCGAGCCGTTCGAGGCCGAGACGGTAGGCTTCGCCCTGCTCGCGCACTTCGTTGGGATGCGTGGCCCCGAGGACGATATAGACCACGTCGGGAAATTCGGCCAGGATGCCCGGCAGCGCGTTGAGCACGTGTTCGATCCCCTTGTTCGGCGACAGCAGCCCGAACGTGAGCAGCACCACGCGGCCTTCCACGCCAAACTGGTCCTTGTAGTAATTCGGATCCACGAACGGGATGTCGAAAATGCCGTGCGGGATGAGATCAATCTTGGCCGGCGGCGCCTGGTAAATCTCCGGCAACATCTGCCGGCCGCGTTCGGACATGACCACGAGCCGCGTCGAGCGCGCGAGCAATTCCTGCATCACGCGCCGCTGGTCGTCGTTCGGCTCGCGCAGGACGGTGTGGAGCGTCGTGACGACTGGCATTTTCAATTCGCGCAACAGCGCCAGCAGATGGCTGCCCGCCGGCCCGCCGTAAATCCCGAACTCGTGCTGCACGCAGACGATGTCCGCGTTGCTGATGTTGAGAAAATCCGCCGCGCGCTGGTACGAGGGCAAATCCTGCTCCTCGATCTCGAAACGCACCACAGCCGGATACTCGTAGCCACCCTTGAGATCGTTCACCGGCACGGCGAAGCACTGGCTTTGGGGATGCTCCGCCGCCACGGCGGAAAGCACATCGGACGTGAACGTGGCAATGCCGCATTTGCGCGGCAGGTAATCGCCGAGAAACGCAATGGTTCGGATCTCAGACGACATGGATCCAGCACTTGATCAGCGATGGACGTATCGATCGCGCCATTCGCGCAGGTTTCGCGTGAGGCCCGCGAGAAAGAAGCGGGCGGCGGCGGGATTACGCCAGAGGCAAGCCACGTGCAGCACCGCGCGGCCCAGAGGAGTTTGGGAAAGGTTGGAGGCGTTCATAATTGAGTGGACTTGCGCGGGTCTCCGACTCGGAGCGTTAGTGGACACATTGCATTCATTCGGGCGTTGTGTTTCGGTTTTGCGCTTTTTGGTGCGAGCAAGAGAGCCAAGCCGCGTCTTCGGCTGGCAACTCGCGTTCCTGCGGCACGAAATCCAACTGGCCCTTGCGCGCCACGGCCTGCAGATACTCCTGCGTGCGGGCAGATTGCGAGGCTGGCTGTTCAGCGACGCCGATTAAAGCTGCCAACGCGCCCGCGCGTGCGGGCCGACGCGACAACCAGGCGTCAATCCACACGCAAAGTTCGAGCGGCAATTCCTCCGCTGCATGGACTGAAATCACGATCACGTCAGCCCGGAGAGTGGCTCGAACGGCATCGAGCAGGGTGGCCGGATCACTCAGGCCATTGACATGGTACCAGGCACTTCGGACGCTCGCCTCGCCTGCGAGTCGCGTCGCCGGGCGACACATCTGCACGGCCCAGTTCCAAGTCACGTTGTCTTGATAAACGCCGGCGATGCTCAACGCGTATCCCGATTCGTCCGGGGCTGTGCCCAACTCGTCCGCCTCGTCTCGTGACGGACTGACATCAGTCGCGGTTCGGCTTGGGCTCGGAGTCGCAGCCGGTGGAACCGCGCTGTCTGCCTTTTCATTCGCACGAAGCATTCTGCTTCTCATGCAATCACGATGAACGGGAATCGTGTCGGCCGCTATGGGGTGTTCACCCCATTGGAGATTTTATGAATCCGGTTTCGACAGGGCGTGCCGGGCCAACGATGGCCAACTGGACAACCCTCTCGAGGATTCGCGGTGGGGGGGCGGCTTTGTCCGAGTCACAGGCCCAGCACCCGGCAGGTCTTGCCTGGCCACGGTGGACTTGTTCGAGTCCCGAGCCTGCGCAGACTTCCAAGTCTGCTGTATCACGGTCTTCCAAACCCGCGCACATTCGACGGCGCACGCCAGGCCGGCTGGGAAGTCGGCGACATGGCAGGCTTGGAAACCTGCGCTACGAAGACTTTTCCGGTCCAGCCTGAAAATGTGCGGATACCAATGAGTCAATGCGGGCGGCGGCGCGGTGGGGTGTTCACCCCATAGACAGATTGAAACAATCGTCTGATAGTTGAATCGGATTCGTGGCGCGCCGTCGAGGGAACACGCATCCCGGAGAATTGCGCCTGAATCGGGCATACAACATGAAACGAAAGTTGACGAGGTTGTCACAACGATATGTGGCAGCGCTGGAAAAACACTTGCGGCAAGGCCCGGGGGCGAGCTTGCAGCCGGCGCATGATTTGGGATGCCAGGCTGCGGCCCTCGATCTGGAAACGCTGGAGGTGGCCAGGATTCACGAGGGAGCCCTCGCCACAATGGAAGCCTCCAGCAGTAAAAACGGCCTCATCAAGCGGGCGGAGATTTTTTTTGCCGAGGCCGTCACCCCGATCGAGGAGACGCATCGCGCCGCTCTCGAGGCCAACGTCCGCTTGAGCAGACTCAGCCAGACGCTGGCCCGGCGCACGGTGGAGCTGGCGGCTTCCCACCGGTCCCTGAAACAGGGCATCGTCCAGCGCAAGACCGTGGAGCAGTCCCTCAAGAAAAGCGTGGAACACTCCCGGAAACTTTTGACCGAATCGCGTAGCCTGCAACACCATTTGCAGCGCCTGACCCACCGGATTCTGTCGGCGCAGGAGGACAAGCGAAAGAAGATCAGCCGCGATCTGCATGATGAAATCGCCCAGACTTTGTTGGGCATCAATGTTCGCCTGTTGACGTTGAAAAAGGAGGCCGCGATCAACGCCAGCGGCCTCAAGAAAGAGATTGCCAGCACGCAACGGCTGGTGGATAAGTCGGTGAAGAGCATAAAACGGTTCGCTCGTGAATTCAGCATTCACAACAGGACGTAAAATGGGACGCAAACTAAACGGGCTGTCGCAACGATATGTGGCAGCTCTGCGCAAGCACCTGAAGCAAGGTCCACAGGCGAACTTGCAGCCGGCGCAGGGACTGGGACGCCGGGCCATGGCCCTTGGGCTGGAGACGTTGGATCTGGCCCGGTTTCACGAGCAGGCGCTGATTACCCTGGTGTTGCCGCGCTACTCGCCCGGCACCCGGGATGCGATGGTCCGGCGGGCGGGGACTTTTTTTGCCGAGGCCATCACCCCAATAGAGAAAACGCATCGCGCGGCCCGGGAGGCCAATGCCAGTTTGAACCAGATGATCCAGACGCTGAACCAGCGCAGTGTGGATCTGGCCGCCTCCAACCGGCGGCTGAGACAGGAAATCGTCCAACGCAAGTCAGTGGAGAAATCCCTCAGGAAAAGCAAGCAACACTACGGCCAGTTGCTGGAGCAATCGCGGCAGATGCAGGAACAATTGCGGCTGCTGTCCCGCCAGCTTTTGCTGGCGCAGGAGGAAGAGCGCAAGAAGATCAGCCGCGAACTGCATGATGAAATTGCCCAGACCCTGACTGGCATCAATGTCCGGCTGGCTTCCTTGAAAACCGAGGCCGCGGCCGACACCAAAGGCCTCCAGCAAAAGATCACCGTCACGCAGCGGTTGGTCGAGAAATCGGTGAACATCGTGCATCGGTTCGCCCGGGAATTGCGCCCGACGGTGTTGGACGACCTGGGGCTGATTCCCGCCCTGCACTCATTTATGAAAGGATTTACGAAACGGACGGGCATCCACATTCGTTTCACGACCTTCACTTCCAGCAGGATTAAACAATTGAACAACGCCACGCGCACTGTGTTCTACCGCGTCGCCCAGGAAGCGCTGACCAATGTGGCCCGCCATGCGCAGGCCAGCCTCGTGGAAGTGAACTTCGAGAAACTCCCCAACGCCATTTGCCTGAAAATCAAAGACAACGGCAAATCCTTTCAGGCGCAACGCGTCATGCACTCCAAACGGAATACGCGCTTGGGGCTGATCGGCATGCGCGAGCGGCTGGAGATGGTCGGCGGCAAATTCGCTGTCGAATCCTCACCCGGCAAAGGCACCACCGTCCAAGCGCAGATTCCCCTCGGCAAGGCCGCGGGGGGGGAGAACGTTGATGGAGCCGGCTGGAACCAAACCTTGAATGTCTAAGAAACTAATCACTGTTCTGCTGGCCGAAGACCACACGATCGTGCGCGAGGGTTTTCGCAAGATGCTGGAGTTGGAAAACGATCTTCAAGTGGTCGGCGAAGCCGAAGACGGCCGCCAGGCCGTCGCCATGGTCAAAAAACTTCGCCCCGCCGTGGTGCTGATGGACATCGCCATGCCGCGGCTCAACGGTTTGGAAGCCACGCGCCAGGTGCTCAAAGCCGTCCCCGCCACCAAAGTGCTCATTCTCTCCGCGCACAGCGATGACGCGTATATCACAGACGCGACCGACTCCGGCGCGGTGGGATTTCTGCTCAAACAAACCTCCTCCCACGCCGTGTGCGAGGCGATCAGGGAAGTCCAAAAGGGAAACACGTTTTTCAGCCCTGCGGTTTCCAGGCGTCTTCACGAACTGGAAGGCAAGTCCCCGGTTCGAGCCGGAATGCCGCGGCCGCGCAACGCCCGCCTGAGTTCGCGCGAGACGGAGGTGCTCCAGTTGATTGCCGAAGGCAAAGCCAACAAGGAAACGGCCGCCGAACTGGGCATCAGCATCAAGACCGTCGAGAAACATCGCGAAAAGGTCATGGGCAAGCTCAACATCCACGACACCGCCGGACTCACCCGCTACGCCATCAGCGCGGGAATCATTGAGAGCAGCGTCCAGTTGACTATCGTTTAGCACGGATGCCAAAACAGGTTCTTCGCTTCTTTCGGTGGCGCCGGTTGCGAGGCTTCAGTGGTGTGTTGCGGAGACAATGGGGTGACAATTCTCCTAATCAGTTTTTCGCGCCTTGAACCCCTGAACCTGTTTGTCGAGGTTCATGGGCAGCCTCCACACTCCCAGAAGTGCGCATCGGGACCATGAACCACCACGGCACCGGAGCGCGAATGTGCAAAAATAGAGATGCGCCCGATGATCAAGCGGACGGAGACTTTTTTGTTGAGACAATCACTCCAATCGAACATGATCACCGCGCTGGCTATGGAAAAGAAATTCGAGTTGAATCAACTAAGCCAGATGTTGGAGCATTCGCGTTTCGGCCAGGAAGAGTCGCGGCACCTATCCCACCGGATTCTGGCAGCGCAGGAAACAGACGCCGGAGACACACGCAGGGAATAAGCGCATGAAAAAGAAATCTTCACCGGCACGCCGGCGGAAAAGGCCGGCCAAAGTTGCTCCCCCGGAACCGGAACCCCCCGTCTCGCCCGCGAGCCGTTCGTTCCCCATCGTCGGCATCGGCGCCTCTGCCGGAGGATTGGAGGCTTTGGAACATTTCCTGTCGCGCGTGCCGAAGAACAGTGGCATGGCTTTTGTCATCGTCCAGCATTTGGACCCGACGCGCAAAGGCATCATGCCCGAACTGCTCCAGCGCGTCACCGGCATGAAAGTGATCCAGGTCAAGGATCGTACCATGGTCCAGCCGGACCGTGTCTATGTGATCCCGCCGAACAAAGACATGTCCATCCTGCACGGGGTCCTGCACCTGCTCGAACCGGCGTCGCCGCGCGGACTGCGCCTGCCGATTGATTTCTTCCTCCGCTCCCTGGCGCAAGACCAGCAGGAACATTGCATCGGCGTTATTCTCTCGGGCATGGGCTCCGATGGCACGCTGGGGCTGCGGGCCATCAAAGAGAAGGCGGGCGTGGTGCTGGTGCAGGATCCCGCGACGGCCAAATTCGACGGCATGCCGCGCAGCGCGATTGACTCGGGGCTGGCGGATATTGTGGCCCCCGTGGGCGATCTGCCGGGGAGGATCCTCGCTTATCTACAGCGCACTCCGCTTGTCCACACCCCCGAACTGGCGCTGGAAGCCAAGACGCAGAGCGCCCTGGAAAAAGCGATCATCCTGCTGCGCACCCACACCGGCCATGACTTTTCGCTCTACAAGAAAAATACCCTCTACCGCCGGATCGAGCGCCGCATGGGCATCCACCAGATTGACAGGATTGCCGCCTATATTCGGTACTTGCAGGAAAACCCGCAGGAGCTGGAATTGCTTTTCAAGGAGTTGTTGATCGGGGTGACGAGTTTCTTTCGCGATGGCGCCGCCTGGGAGGAGTTGCGCGGAAGCGTCATCCCGGCGCTCCTCGCCAGCCGGCCGGCCGGCCATGCACTGCGGGCGTGGGTGCCCGGCTGCTCCACCGGGGAGGAGGCCTATTCCCTGGCCATGGTGTTCGAGGAGGCGATGGGGAAGATCAAGCCCCCGAAGAAATTTACGCTGAACGTCTTTGCCACCGACCTGGACAAGGACGCGATTGACAAGGCCCGCCAGGGCGTTTATCCCGCGAATATTGCCGCCGACGTATCGCCGGAGCGACTAAACCGGTTCTTTGCCAAAGTTGAAGGCGGCTACCGGGTGGGCACGGAGATCCGGGAAATGGTGGTCTTTGCCCCGCAGAGCCTCATCATGGACCCGCCGTTTACCAAGCTGGATATTTTGAGCTGCCGCAACCTGCTGATCTACCTCGCCCCGGAGCTGCAGAAGAAACTCATTCCGCTGTTTCACTACAGCCTGAGTCCCGGAGGCATCCTGTTTCTCGGCAGCGCGGAGACGGCCGGCGGCTTCACCGACCTGTTTGCCTCCCTCAGCGGCAAGACGAGGCTCTATCGGCGAACCGAGTCCGCCACGCCGGCAGAGCCAATCGAGTTTCCCTCGTCCTTTGCCCCGTCTTTGCACGCCGGGACCGAGGCACGCCCGGAAACGAACACGCCGCCCAGTCTCCAGTCACTCGCGGATCAGTTGGTCCTGGAGCATTACTCCCCGCCAGCCGTGCTCGTCAACGACAAGGGCAACATCCTTTACGTCAGCGGCCGGACGGGCAAATACCTGGAACCGGCCGCGGGCAAAGCCAACTGGAATATTTTTGCCATGGCCCGCGAGGGCCTGCGCTACGAACTGACCAACGCTTTCCAGAAAGTGCTCCGGCAGAATGGCACCGTGGCGCTCAAGGGACTCAGAATCCAATCCAACGGCGGGGAGCATTTCGTAAATCTGACCGTCCAGCGGCTCGAAGAACCGGAGCCGCTGCGGGGGTTGGTGATGATCGTTTTTGCCGACGTGGCCGCGCCGCTGGAAACGAAAGCGCCGGGACGGTCCCGGATCGGTCCGGGCCGCAGCGCCGGGCGGGCGGAACTCGAGCGGAAACACCAGCAGGTCTGCATGGAGTTGCAGACCACCCGCGAAGAGATGCAGACCTCCCAGGAAGAACTCCGGTCCACCAACGAAGAACTCCAGTCCACAAATGAAGAACTCCAGTCCACCAACGAGGAACTCACCACCTCCAAGGAGGAGATGCAATCGCTGAACGAAGAACTCCAGACGGTCAACACGGAGTTGCAGATCAGGGTGGACGAGTTGTCCCGGTCCAACAACGACATGAAGAACCTGCTCAACAGCACGGACATCGCCACGTTGTTTTTGGACAACGACCTCAAAGTGCGCCGGTTCACCACGCAAGCGACGAAAATCATCAAGCTCATCCCGGGCGACGTGGGCCGGCCCATCACCGACCTTGCCTCCGACCTGCTCTACCCTGAACTGGCGGCGGACGCGCGAGAGGTGTTGCAAAGGCTGGGCTTCGCGGAAAAACCGATCAACGCGCGCGACGGACGCTGGTTCACGGTGCGCATCATGCCTTACCGGACGCTCGACGACCGCATTGACGGCGTGGTGATCACCTTCGCGGACATCACCGCAGGCAAGACGCTGGAAGCGCAGTTGCGGGAGAAGCACGCCGTTCTGGAAAAGCACATCGCGAAACAATCTGCGAAGATGGAGCGACGGAAGTGAAACCCGGAGTGGTAATGACCAGCAATCAATGACCAGCAATCAATGACCAGCAATCAATGACCAGCAATCAATGACCAGTAATCAGTGACCAGTAACTGACACCAAGAAAGAGAGCGGCACGATGAGCCCATTGCAACATGCGCGCAGCTTCAGAGACTTGATTGTTTATCAGAAGGCCAGAAGCGTGGCGAAAGGCGTTTTCGAGATTACCAAGCGATTCCCCAGACAAGAGATGTATTCGCTGACGGAACTGATAACTGATAACTGATGACTGATAACCGATCACTCGCACCTCCCGGAAAGGATCACGCCATGCCCGGAAAGCCGAACATCTCCGACGATCCCGCCGAACTGCGCGGCCGCGCCGAAGCCCGCCTGAGCGACCAGCGGAAAGGTCAGTGGTCAAAGGCCGGAGATCAGAAGTCAGCGGCCGACACCGTGCGGCTGCTCCACGAATTGGAGGTCCACCAGATCGAGCTGGAGATGCAGAACGCCGAGCTGCAGAAAGCCAGGGATGAGCTTGAGGTGGCGCTGGAGAAGTACACCGACCTCTACGATTTCGCCCCAGTGGGCTATTTCTCCATTGATGAATCGGACGTGATCCTGGAGGCGAACCTGACGGGCGCCGCTTTGCTCGGCGTTGAACGGTCCCGACTGGTCAACCGGCGCTTGCTGCCTTTTGTGTCCCCGACGAGTCGGCCGTTCTTTCTTGCCTTCCTGAAAAAAGTATTCGCCGGGTCCAAGTACCAGGTTTGTGAGGCGCTGCTTCTGAAGGAGGGCGGCGGCACTTTTTGGGCCAGCTTTCGGGCCACGTCCGCAGTCTTCCCCAAGGGGGCGCGGAAATGGTGCCGGGTCGCGTTCGGGGACATTAGCGCCCGGAAGCAGGCTGAGGAGGCGCAACGCCGCCTGGAGGCCCTGGCCACCACCAACCGGGGGTTGAACCGGGAAATTGCCCGGCGGCAGACGGTGGAGAAAGCCCTCCAGAAAAGCGAGCAACACCAACGCTGGTTGCTGAAGCAGTCGCGTCACATGCAGGGACAGTTGCGGCATCTGTCCCATCAAATTCTGCACGCGCAGGAGGAGGAACGAAAGCGCATCAGCCGCGAGCTGCATGATGAAATCGCCCAAACCCTGGTGGGCATCAATGTCCATCTGGCGGCGTTGACCCGGGAGGCCGTGGACGACCCCAGGGGGTTCCAACACAAGATCGCGCGGACGCAACGGCTGGTGGAAAAATCGGTGGACATTGTGCATCGGTTCGCCCGGGAACTGCGCCCGACGGTGCTGGACGACCTGGGGCTGATTCCCGCCCTCCATTCGTTTATGAAAAGCTTTACCAGGCGTACGGGCGTCCGCGCCAGTTTGACGGCCTTTGCGGCGGTGGAACGATTGGACACGGCCAAACGAACGGTGCTCTTTCGCGTCGCCCAGGAAGCGCTGACCAATGTGGCCCGCCATTCCCATGCCAGCCGGGTGGAAGTGAGCATCCAGGAACTGCCGGACTGCATTTGCATGAAAATTAAAGACAACGGCAAATCCTTTGACGTGGAACGCACCTTGCACGCCAACGGCGGCAAACGCCTCGGGCTGCTCGGGATGAGGGAACGGTTGGAGATGGTCGGCGGCAAATTGGCTGTCGAATCTGCACCTGACAAAGGCACGACCATTCTTGCGCAGATTCCGCCCGGCAACGCCCGCGCGCGAGGGCGAAAACCCCGCTGATGGAGCCGGCTGGAAGCAAACCTTGAATGTCTAAGAAACGAATCACTGTTCTGCTGGCCGAAGACCACACGATCGTGCGCGAGGCGATCAGGGAAGTCCAAAAGGGAAACACGTTTTTCAGCCCTACGGTTGCCAGGCGTCTTCACGAACTGGAAGGCAAGTCCCCGGTTCGAGCCGGAATGCCGCGGCCGCGCAACGCCCGCCTGAGTTCGCGCGAGATGGAGGTGCTCCAATTGATTGCCGAAGGCAAAGCCAACAAGGAAACGCCCGCCGCTACCTCCCGCCCCGCGCTTCACAGGCTTCGCTCACCGCCATTTCAGACCGCCGTGTCGGGGCTGGATTCATCAAGTCTGGCATGGGGTGAACACCCCATAGCGCCCGCAAGGCTTGTCAGCTTATTATTTATCTTGCTGTGAAAGATAACACAATCTTGCAAGCGGGAGAGTCTGACTGCGGGCCACTTCAATGCCCAACGAATCCGCCCCAACGCATTCTCGTGGTCGACGAAGACAGCGACCTTCGCCTGCTGTACGCCGCTGTGCTGGTTCGCCCCGGCTACCACGTTGACGCCGCCGAAGACGGTGCCGCCGGCTGGGAGGCGCTTCAGGCCAACAGCTACAATCTTCTGATCACCGAGAACGACATGCCCAACCTGACCGGCGTTGAACTGGTCAAGAAGCTGCGCTCAGCGCGCATGGCGCTGCCGGTCGTCATGGCCGCAGGAAGATTACCCACGCAGGAACTGGCCCGAAACCCGGCGCTCCGGCTTGCGGCCACGCTGTTGAAACCCTTTGCCGTTAATGCGTTGCTGGACACAGTGAAAAACGTCCTGCGCGCGACCGACAGTCCCCGCGGGCAGATCGATCCGCTGCCAGACTGGCGAAGCCAACCATCAGCCAGTGGTTTACGGCTTTGATGATTCCGCTCCACCGTTCGGCATTCAACTGACTATCGTTTAGCCCGGTACGCCGTATTGGGGTTTCCTCTTCCCGCTCCGGGTTCAGCCCGCAGCCTGCGCCTCAGCCGCGCGCCGAGAACATCGGATTCGCAGAAACCCCATATGGGGCAAACACCCCATAGCGCCCGCGCGGTTGCCTGTCCTAATCTCGTGTCATGAAAGCCAATCAAGAGAGGAAGGCCCTGACGTTTGGTGAGTTCATCGCGAGGGTGTACGACGCCTGCGGCAGACAAAAGGCCAAAGGGATTGTGCGGCTCGCCGTCAAGGCGCACTGGGTTGAGTTTCGCGGACAACAACGCTTTGTGATTTCTTGAAGACTTCAACCCAGGAGCAAAGATATGAACGTTCTCCTTGAAGTTCCTTCCCACGAAGCCGAAACGGTTGACCTTCGCCACGACGACCTTGGGGTCCTCCGGAAAGCAAACGGAAGCCCTCCGAATCAAGGCCGCTCCGAGCTGTGTTGGTTTGTTGCATCAACTTGAAACGAGGTTGTCGGCAAGGACACCACGCGCAGCTTGCGTTGGACGCCGAAGCCCCAAAGATTTTCGCCTCAAGGCCAGGAAGGCGAGCGACTTGAAAATCCAGCCGGGCCGGAGAATTCGCAGTTCGGCGCTGGTGGTCCTGTCGTTGTGCTGCTCGCCGTTCGCCCACGGGCAGGAACCGGCCGTTGGCTTCACGAGGCTGCCGGCAGCGGAGACCGTTGTTCTCCCCAAATCCGTCCCCGACCCCATCGAACCGTTCAATCGGGTGATGTGGGCCTTCAACAAGGGGCTTATGACCGGCGTCATCAAGCCGACCAGCAGGGTTTATCGGTTTGTCGTGGTGAAACCGGTCCGAACCGGAATCGGAAATTTTGGCAAGAACCTCACTTACCCGGGACGACTGATCAACAATCTGCTCCAGGGAAAGTGGGGCGGAGCGCGCGATGAATCCTACCGGTTCGTTTGCAATACCACCGTCGGGGTGGCCGGGTTCTTCGACGTGGGGAGTAAATGGAAGATTCCAAAATCGGACGCGGATTCTGGCCAGACTTTCGGCCAGTGGGGTTGGAAGCCGGAGTGCTTTTTGATGCTGCCGATTTATGGACCGAGCAACGAACGCGATACCGTTGGCCTGGCCGCGGACACGGCGGCCAATCCGCTGCTCTACATCGCTCCCT
>Ga0326727_10003554_pt1 | contig 49510 bp, 37 predicted proteins | sample MB2enrmetagenome_FD_207643 | JGI IMG/M metagenome (GOLD analysis project Ga0326727, IMG submission 207643) | Lab enriched peat soil microbial communities from McLean, Ithaca, NY, United States - MB29MY | ecosystem: Environmental > Terrestrial > Soil > Wetlands > Peat | place: USA: New York... | reverse complement strand
CGGCATCGTGCAGCAGGCCGGCGGCGATGCCGGTCGCATCCAGTTTCATCTCCGCCAGCACTTCGGCCACTTCCAGTGGGTGCACGATGTAGGGCTCGCCGGAGGCACGCATCTGTCCCTCATGGTGCCGGACGCAGAATTCCCAGGCCTTGCGGATCAGGGAGACGTCTTCGCTGGGACGGTTGGCGTGGACCTGCTCAAGCAGCGCCTCAAAACGCTGGTCGATGGCTGCGCGCTGGTCGATCGGGGGGCTTGGCGCAAGTTCCGGATCCGCGTCGGTCACCGCAGACGGTCTCATTCCCGCCGGGGACGAAGACGCGGGGGGAACATCTGCCGGTGTGATCTGCCGGACTGTCGCCATGCTTCATTATAGGCCGCAAGCGTTCAGCGTGGATGAACCGGCGCCCGGCAGTCGTCGCAGCTCGGGCCGCGGGCGCGCAACCTGCCAGGAACACAAGCTTAGCAGTGCGGGTGGGCAGATGAGCCCGAGAGCTTTCCTGATCCTCACTTTCATAACCCTGTTGGTTGCATCATTGCAAAAGCCACACATTCCGGGTATCTCTATCACGCTAAAGTTGCAGGATAAATGCGGGATTAACTTTCGGCGGGGTGAGGTGGTAAATCGGGAAGGATCTCGACCTATCAACAACCTGATCTTCTGAAAGGTTTGCAGGCGAAGATTCATTAGCTCCGCATAATTGCAATCAAATCTTAATTAAAGGCGTGCTCCCATGCGGCTAATGCCCTTAGATTCTAAGCATTCCCTTATTGGTTCGTCGGTGCCACAAGGCCCCCATCTGTGTGTTTGCCGTCACAGCCGGAGTACTAGAGAACAGGAGTAAAGTCCCTTTCGGACTAGAGGTCCAGAACTGAGGGACTTATGTTGAAACGCCTCTTACTTACTGCCATGACCGCCGCACTCGCGGTTAGCGTGGGATATGCGGATCAGAGCGCCGGGAAAGTGACAATTCCGGTCAACAAGACCGCGTCCACCAATGGCAAACAGATGTACACCAGTTATTGCGCTCCGTGTCACGGCGTAGACGCCAGGGGTCATGGCCCCGTCGCACCCGCGCTGAAGACGCCGCCGCCGGACTTGACCGTTCTGAGCAGGAACAACAACGGCAAGTTTCCGGATACCCACATCGTCACAGTGCTCCAGAACGGCACGGACATTCCGGTACACGGCACGGCGCAAATGCCAGTCTGGGGACCGATTCTTGGTAAGATGAACCAGACCAACCCCCAGGACAAACTGCTCAGGATCAGCAATCTGAGCCGCTACCTGGAAACATTGCAGGTGAAGTAGGGCCGGCGGCATATCCTTTTCGGCCCAGGGTCTGGCGCCCGACCGGAGTTTATGGCCAAACCGAGACCTTCGCAACCTGGAACGAATCGAAAGGCGCCAAGGGCTCCCAATCCCACGGCGCCTTTTGAGCGCAATCCCGAGCACCCACCTCCACCGCAACCTCGACCAGGCCGCGGCCTCGCGGTGAGTGTCCATTCCAAGACGCCCCGAGCCCACCCTGCCCCGGTTCGCGCTGCCCCAGGAGCCATCGTCAATCGCCGCGCTGCCGACCGGCTGCGCAGCGGCTATCTCTGGGTTTACGCCTCCGATATCGAGTCCATTGAGCTGCCCGAGACCGGCGCGGACGGCCCACCCAGTCTGCTGCCGTTAGCCGACGCCCGCGGCATGCTGCTGGGCACGGCTCTTTACAGCCCGATATCGCAGATCGCGCTGCGCCTGGTATCCCGCGAGGCGATCGGCGAGGCCCAGTGGCTGGATTTGCTGGCCGCGCGTCTGCGCACGGCGATCGGCCGGCGCAAATCCCTGCCGAGCAGCGAGACGGACGCCTGCCGCCTCTGCTTCAGCGAGGCGGACGAGCTGCCTGGCCTGGTAGTGGACCAATACGGCAAGCTGGTGATTCTTCAGCTCCTGGCCAGGGGGTTGGACTCCCGAGCAGTGCGCGAAGTGTGCGTGCGGGTGCTGCGGGAGGAACTGGCGCCGGCGGCCGTCCTGGAGCGCCCCGACCCGCGCATGCGCGAGCTGGAGGGGCTGGATGCGCCCGTTCTTGCTCCTCTTTGGCCCACCGATGACGCCCCGGCGCCCACGAGCACACAGTTCCGGCTGAACGGCCTGCTGTTTCATTACGACGCCAATGCGGGACAGAAGACGGGCGCCTTCCTCGATCAGCGGACCAACTACGCGGCCACTGAGCAGTGGGCGCGAACCCTTGGCGCAGGTAGATGGGCCGAGGGCGGCCGGGCACTCGACGTTTGCTGCTACCAGGGCGGCTTTGCTCTGCACCTGGCCCGGGTTTGCCGCCAGGTCACGGGAATTGACGCATCCCGCGCCTCGCTGGAGGTGGCGGAGCGCAACCTTGAAGCCAATCGCGCGCAGCTCACGGCGCAGGTGGACTGGGTGGAGGCCGACGCCTTTCAGATCCTGCGCGACTGGTCCGATTCCGGCGAGGTTTTTGACGCCATCGTGCTGGATCCGCCAGCCTTTGCCAAGAGCAAACGGGCCGTTGAGGGCGCCCTGCGCGGCTACAAGGAGCTGAATTTGCGGGCGTTCAAGATGTTGCGGCCCGGCGGGCTGCTGGTAACCTGCTCCTGTTCCCACCATGTAAGCTGGACCGAACTCGAGGCTGCCGTCGCCTCGGCCGCGGCGGATGGCCGTCGCCGGGTACGCCTGCTGGAACGCCGTGGCGCCTCGCCCGACCACCCGGTGGTCCTGAACCTGCCGGAAACCGAGTACCTGAAGTGCCTGGTGCTGGAAGTGGAATGAGCTACTTGCGTGCGGCTTGCCAGTCGACCTGAGTGCGCGGCCGGAATCGTGTCAGCCACGGGAACCAGGAGCGTTGCGCGGTGACGGTCAGGGCCGGCTTTACCGCGGGCGCCGGCGCGCGAAGCTGCGCCAACGCTTCCTTGACCTGCGCGCGCAGGCTCTCGGCCTCAAACGTGCAGGAACGCAGGTAGGCGGAGACAGTGAGCCCGGATTCGGCGGCGCGGGCGCGCAATTGCAGGCACTCGGCCTCGCTGAGACGGATAGTAACGCTGGCGCGCTTCAGATTCCGTGGCGCTGGGGTGAGCGGCGGGCTGGCCGTCTCAGTTGCGGGACATTGCGCCGCAGAGAGCGATTCGGCCAGTTTCGCATCGCCGGGTGTCGTCTCGTCGTTGGAGACCTGCTCGGAAACGCCATTCTGGAGAGGTGTACGATCGCCGGCATCAGCCGCCCGGTACCGCGAGTGGCTGCGCAAAGCGCGCTCGTAACTCAGCGTAGCCACATCGTCTTCCAGGCCGTCCTCGCTTTCCGCGGCCACGGGCTTCAGGGCGGGCGCGGTGAGCGAGGCCAGCAGCCCCGCAAAGCTCGGGGAACGATCGGAGGGCGCGGGCGCTACTGATGGGTGCATGGCTTGGAGCATAGTCCAGCGCGTGCCGGGAGTGCAGCGGATTGTCCCCCAGGATGACAAGCGGCTTCCGATTTGGGAGAGGACTCGATCTCCGTGCCAAAACGAGTCCCTCGCCCCAGAATGAAGCGCCGAATCGGATGCGTGCTACTTCCCTCCGGCCCCTTCGGATTCAGTCCATAAAAAGGTCAGCTGGTCGGCGTGATCCTGAATCTGCTGCTCGACGCTTACGCCGGCCGAGTGGCCGCCCGACAAGGAATAATGAAGCAGAACGGGCCGCCCGCTGGAGGAAGCCGACTGCAACAGCGCCGACATCTTGCGCGCATGCAGCGGGTCGACGCGCGTGTCGCTGTCGCCGGTGAAGAACATCACCGCCGGGTAGGCTATGCCGGCCTTCACGTTCTGGTATGGCGAGTATTTGAGCAGGTAGAAGAACTGCTTCTCGTTCTCCGCCGACCCATATTCCGTGGTCCAGAATGAGCCCACCAGAAACTTCTGGAAGCGCAGCATGTCCAGGAGCGGATAAGAGCACAGGATCGCCGAAAAGAGCTCGGGCCGCTGGGTCATGGCCGCGCCCATCAGCAGGCCGCCATTTGACCCTCCCTCAATGGCAAAGTGCTGCGGCGAGGTGTATTTATTGGCGATCAGGTACTCGGCTGCGGCGAAGAAATCGTCAAAGACATTCTGCTTCCTCTCGAACATGCCCTGCTCGTGCCATTTCTCGCCATATTCGCCGCCGCCGCGCAAGTTGGGCAGCGCAAACCAACCGCCTTGTTCGAGCCACCACGCCGCGGCCGGGTTCCAGACCGGGGCCAGGCTCAGATCGAAGCCGCCATAAGCGGTCATCAGCAGTTGCTCGGTCCCATCCTGCCTGAGCCCCTTTTTGCCGGCAATGAACATGGGCACCCTGGTGCCGTCCTTGGAGTTGAAGAACACCTGTTTCAACTCATACTGGGTCGAGTCGAAGGGAATCTTGGGCCGGGCAAAGACCTCGCGCTTACCGGTCACCGTGTCCAGCCGGTAGATGGTGGGCGGAACAATAAAGGACGAAAAGTCGAAGTAGCCATAGCGGTCGGTAGTTCGCCCCTGCAGCCCGGAAGCCGTCCCAATGCCGTCGTACTCGATCTGGCCGGCCGGCTTGCCCTCCAGCGTGTAGACGGAGGTTTGCGACTGCACGTCATGCAGGCGCTTCACGTAGATTTTTCCGCCCACGACCGAAAAGCCATCGATCACGTCGAGGCCCTCTGGCACCACCTTGGTCCACACGTCAGGCATGATGCCGGGGTCGGCCTTGAGAATGCATCCATTGGGCGCCTTGTAGTCCGTCTTCACATACCATGAGCCCTTGGCGTAGATGGCGGAGAAACGCGACTCGATTCCCCACACCAGCAGCTCAAACGGCGAGCCCGGCTTCGTGAGGTCGCGGTAGACGATGTCCACGCGTCGGGCAGGCACGCCTCGGTGGATCTCGATCATCAGGTAACGGCCATCATCGGTCACGCTGGCGCCAAACAAATCGATGCCGCCCAGCGCTTCGCCGTGAAACTCGCGGCCGAACACGAGCGTGTCGTGGGCAATGCGCGTGCCCAGCTCGTGCCGGTACAGCAGCGTGCCCTCCTTGGTGTAGCGCGCGTAGTAGAGACTCGCCCCATCGGGCGCAAAGGTCACGCCGGTATAGCGGGCGGCGGGCAGCTCGTCTTCGAGCGTCTTGCCGGACTTGACGTCGGCGACACGCACCGTGGACTCATCCGCGCCTCCCTGGCGCACCATGTAGACGATCTTCCCTCCATCGCGCGATACATCCACCAGGTCGACCGAGGTGTTGGGGTCGCGGCTCAGGACGGCCGGGTCGATCAGGCGCTCGTCTTTGCCTGTCCAGCCCTGGCGAACGTAGATCGACCGCTGATCCTCTCCGGCCAGGCGCTTCTCAAAGAACAGGTTGCCGCCGCGCTCCAAGGGCACGCTCCAACTGGAAACATGCTCCAGCGCGTCCAGGTCTTCCTCCACCTGCGGCCGGATGCGCGCCTGCTTCATGTAGCGTGCCGTGTAGGCATTTTCCGTGTCGATAAAGGCGCGGGTCTGCGAGCTCTTCGCATCCTCAAGCCAGCGGTAATCATCCGTGATTTTGGTCCCGAAGTAATCGTCGGTGACCGGAACCTTCTCGACAGCGGGCGGCGCCGGCAGGGCAATGCCGTCCCGTCCGCGAATCGTCTGCGCCAACGCGCCTCCCCCAATCAGCAAACCAAGACCAAAACAAATCAATAAACGCCGCACGCCGTGCCTCCTGGGGATAAGCATACCCAAGCACCCCTTTGCGCAGGTGAATTCAATGCAGATTCAGGCTGCCTTTCGCAGGTGCACCTTGCGCCGCGAGGCGAGGAAGACGGCAACGCCAAGGCCCACCAGCAAAGCGGTTCCCCCCACGACCTTCGCGATGGCCAGTGGCTTGTTGGTCTCGTCGACACCGGGGATGGTCGACAGCATAAGTGTGGACACGGTGCTGATCAGGCCGAGCGACGCCAGCGCGATGGCCACCGGACGCCCGCCGGGAACGCGGCGGATCTCCGGCCCGGCGTGCCGGCTCTGCAACCGGATCATGGCTGTGAAAAGGAAGAGATAGGGCAGAAAAAGGGAGATCACCGACATGCTGACCATCACGTCGTAAGCCCCGCGCACCGACGTTCCCGCCTGGCCAAGCAGCGCGAGAATCATGCCCGCAGTACCATAGGCAGCGATCGCCACCCAGGGCGTGCGGTAGCGCGGATGAATCCATGCAAAGGCGGCAGGAAGATAGTGATCGACGCCGGCGACAAAAGGAAGCCGCGCACAGGAAGACAGGTTGCCGGCCGCGGATCCCACGGAGTTCAGCGCCACCAGCATGGCCATTGGCGCAAGAAGCCAGCCCAGCCCCAAATGGGTGCTCATCGTGGAAACGCCGTGCACGAATCCATCGGGGCCGCCCACGGCGTCGCTGGGCAGCGCCACCAGCAGCGCCGCAGTGCCGCCAATATAACCGACGGCCAGCAGGATGCCGGCTGCCAGCAGCGCCCACGGAATGGTGCGGCGCGGATTGTCGATCTCGTCCCCCATGGCGGAGGCGGCCTCGACGCCGCTGAAGGCGAAGAACACGCTGGACCAGAACACCGCGTTGTTGAGCGACCAATGGGGAGCAAAACTGGCGGTTGTGAAGCGGGTCGCCGGGCCGAAGCGCCAACAAGAGACAGCGGCCATCACCAGCAGCACACCCAGCGGCAGCAGGCTGCCCAGGGAACAAATGTTGTTCAACCACTTGCCCGCGGCCACGCCCCGGATATTGAGCAGGGTGATCGCGGCCAGCCAGAAGATTGCGAAGGCCATGTAGTAAAGCGGATTGCCGTTGAGCATTTGTGCGCGCGGCCCGAAGGCAAACAGCAAAGAGCCGGCGCCAAAGTACAACACCGCGGCGAAGAGGGGCAAATTGCTCATCCAGTAAGTCCACGCGCAAATGAATCCGGAAAAGTCGCCAAAGGCCTCGCGCGTCCACACGTAGATGCCGCCTTCCTCGGGATAGCGCGAAGACAGCTCCATGACGCAGGCGGCCAGCGGCAGGAAGAAACAGGTGAGCGCGGCGATCCAGACGACGAGGATGCTGGGACCGGCGGCCGCGGCCATTGCCGTCCAGCGCACGCTGAGGACAATGACCACGTAGAATGGCACCAGGTCGCGAAACCGGATGGCTCGTTTGAGTGCGGCAGGGGACGACATGTACGGCGGAGCATAGCAGAGCGGCAGGCGGTCATGCAGCTAAATTTTGCCAAGGTCCTTGAGCACTGCCATCGCCGCGTTGCGACCGTTGATGCCGATCACGCTGCCGCCGGGATGGGTGCAGGCGCCACAGAGATATACGCCCGCCATGGGAGTGCGCGTGGAAAGCCGGTTGGCCCACATATACGGCGGCAGGCACTCGCCCTGAAAGATATGGCCACCGGTAAGGCCGACCTTCTGCTCAATATCGGGAGGGCCGAGCACCTGGGCGTCGATGACCGCCGTGTCAATGTTGGAGCAAAAACGCGAGAGCGAGTTGAGCGCCAGCGTGCGCACCTCTTCACGCCGCGATTCCCAGCTGCCTTGCGCAAACTGATATGGCACATACTGAGCAAAGACGCTCATGGTGTGCTCTCCGTCGGGTACGACCGATCGGTCGTGCACGCTTTGGAAGTACAGTTCGCACCATAAATGCTTCGGCAGTTCGCCACAGCGAGCGGCAGCGAAGCAATCCTTCCACTCCTGCTTGGTAAGGGGTGCATTGATCTGGCCGTAGTGATGCGGCTGGTCGGTTCCGGGCCGCGCGGTAAAGTTGGGCAGTTCGCGCAGGTGCACATTGAGCTTGACGGTGCAGCCCTCGATGGGCACCTGCTCAACGCGCGTGCGCCATGCGGGATCTGTCGCTTCGCCCATCAGGCGCAGCGTCTGCCGCGGATCGGCATTCGAGACGATGGTGCGCGCCGCGATGCGCTCGCCGCCTTCAAGCAGCACGCCTTCACCAGGAATGATCTGAGCCACCGGCACACCCGAAACCACCGTTGCTCCCGCCTCACGCGCCGCGTCGCAGAAGTAGAAAGAGACCATCCCCATGCCGCCGCGCACATAGCCCCACATGCCCGGCATCCCGCCCAGCCGGCCCGAGGCGTGATGGAAGCGAATCGAAGCGGTACCGGCTTCGAAGGGGCTGGCATTGGTGCCGATCACCCCCTGGCCAAGATAGGCGATCTGCAGCCGCTCGTCCTGAATATAGTTCTCGACGAACTCCGCCATCGACCAATCGAACAGCATCGCCCGAGCCTCGCTGTCGCTGCCAAGACGCTCCTCAATCTGTTCGCGCGTGGGCGGCTCGCCGATCCACAGATCGCCGCTGCCGGCCGGGCGCAGCGCATCGCGCAGCCGACGGATCACATCGCTCATCTCGCGCCAGCCCTCCTCGTCGCCGGGAGCCAGCGCGCGCACTTCAGCCGCGCAGCGTTCCTCGTCGTCCCAAAGCTGGATGCTCGAACCATCGAGGAAGGGCACGAACAGGCCTGCGCTGGCTGGAGTCCACACGTAACCGCGCCGGGGCAGTTCCAGCTCCTCCAGGACCAGGGGATGCAACAGCCCGGCAAGGTAGGCGCAGGGCGACATGCGCACGCCGGGAAACGGCTCTTCGATTGTGCAGGCGCCGCCCACGCGCGCGCGGCTCTCGATCACCAGCACGCGCTGGCCGGCACGCGCCAGGTAGGCAGCACAAGCCAGCCCATTGTGGCCCGCGCCCACAATGATTGCATCCCAGGTCTTTACCGCCAGGTCGCCGATTGGAACCTGCACCCCGATCTCGCCCAGGACTTCCGCTGTGGTTGAACTCATGACCGTTCTACGCTACCACCTTGGGATTCGGCTGTGCCACCCGGCGCCTCCCGCCGCGTACGCTCCGTGTTCTGGAGCTCTTCGTGCGCGACTCGTGCTCAACATCACACCCGGTTGTGATTCATCTCACATACAGGCAACATACGGCGCAATGTACCCTCAGGCCACGTTTGGATGATCTGGATCACATGGTCCGGGTTCGCAAGACTTCCCGTCACGGGCATCCAGGCAGCGAGGATTGCATGGGCTTTCTCAAGGAAGCAGGACATCTATTCAGGTTCGCGGGACTCTTTGTCCTTGCCTTCCTTGCGTTTCTGGTCATTCGCGCCTATGTGGTCCCAAAGAGCTTTGGACAGTATGGCCACTATCGGGGCGCTGCCCTCGGTGAGATTGCGGCCCATCCGATCAAGTTCGCCGGCCACGACAGTTGTGAGACATGTCACACAGATGTGCTGGATAAGAAGAAGACGGGTAAGCATGCTCACGTGAACTGCGAGGCCTGCCATGGTCCGCTGGCGAAGCACGCCGACGACCCGGCCTCGGTCCAACCGGTCAAGCCGGACACGGCAGTGATCTGCGCGCGCTGCCACACGGCCAGCGCCGCCAAGCCCAAGGGCTTTCCGCAGGTCGATCCGGCAGAACACTCCTCGGGCGTGCCCTGCGAAACCTGCCACCAGCCGCACAATCCGGCCATCGATGCGGGAGGTGCAAAATGAAGCTGAACCGCCGCCAGATGCTGATCCTTTTACCAGCCGCAGCCGTGGCGTGGAAGCACGTTCTTGCCGGGACCCCGGAAGAGTCTCCGAATTACAAGATGACGGACCATTGGTGGAGCCTGCTGATCGACATTCCCAAATGCATCGGTTGCGGAAACTGCGTGCGGGCCTGCCAGGCGGAAAACGACGTGCCGGACGGAAACTTCCGCACCTGGGTGGAACGCTACCACGTGTCGGACTGGAACATGACCAGCCCGGAGGTCATCTCGCCCGACGGCGGCAAGGAAGGGTTTCCCGTGGCCACGGACGAGGCAGGCAAGTACTTCTTCGTGCCCAAGATGTGCAACCAATGCGCGGATTCACCATGCACTCAGGTATGCCCGGTGGGAGCCACCTTCGTCAGCCCCGATGGCGTGGTGCTGGTTGACCAGAAATATTGCCTGGGGTGCGCCTACTGTGTGCAGGCCTGCCCATATGGCTGCCGTTACATTCACCCCGAGAAGAAGGTTGCCGACAAGTGCACGCTCTGCTACCACCGGATTACAAAAGGGCTCACAACCGCCTGCTGCGAAGCCTGCCCCACCGGGGCGCGCCAGCTTGCCGATCTGAAGAATCCAAAAGATCCGATTCACGCATTCCTGAAGACGCACGCAGTACAGGTATTGAAGCCGCAAATGGCCACCGGCGCAAAGGTCTTTTACAACGGGTTGGATGGTTCGGTGCGGTAGGGGCGGTGTCGACTGCACCGGGAGAATAGGGAGCATCATGAACGGCGTCGAAGGCTTCATGTATCCGAACGAAATCGGGCTCCAATGGAGCGTGCTGATCGTCCTGTATCCATTCATCACAGGATTGGTGGCCGGCGCGTTCATTCTGGCGTCGCTAGAGCGTGTCTTCCGGGTTGAAGCTGTGAAGCCTACTTACCGGCTGGCGCTGCTGACTGCGCTGTCCTTCCTGCTGGTTGCGCCCTTGCCTCTGCAGTTGCATCTCGGCCACCCCGAGCGCTCGCCTGAGATGTACTTTACCCCGCACAGCACCTCGGCCATGGCGATGTTCGGCTACGTCTACCTCTGGTACCTGATGGCCGTGCTGGTGCTGGAGATCTGGCTTGATTACCGGCGCGAGATCGTCGTCCTTTCCAAGACCGCGCCCGGCCGGACGCGTTGGATTTACGGCCTGATGACGCTGGGATCCAGCAATATCAGCGAGCGCTCGCTCAAGATCGATGAGCGGGTCGGATGGATCGTAACCCTGATCGGCATTCCATCCGCATTCCTGTTGCACGGCTATGTCGGGTTCATCTTCGGATCGATCAAGGCGAACCCGTGGTGGTCGTCGCCGATGATGCCGGTGGTCTTCATCTTCTCCGCCATGGTCTCAGGGATCGCCGGGGTCCTGCTGATCTACATGGCTACCACGCGCATCCGCCGCCAGACCATCGACATGCGCTGCGTCGACACCGTGGCCATGTATCTCTTCTACGTATTCATCATCGATTTCAGTCTGGAAATGCTCGACCTGATCCACCGCATCTATGAGGCGGATGAGTCTTTCCGCAGCCTGAATTTCATGGTTCATACGCAGCTTTACTTCTCGCACATCGTGGTCCAGATCTGCCTGGGCACCTTGGTTCCGATCCTGTTGCTGGGTCTTACCCAGGTCATCAAATTCCCTGAGATTGTGCGCAAGCGCATCTATGTCGTCTCCAGCATCCTGACGCTTATCGGCATCTTTGCCATGCGCTGGAACGTGGTGATCGGCGGGCAATTGTTCTCAAAGAGCTTCCTTGGGTACACGACCTACAAGATGGGACTGATCTCGCGGGAAGGGCTGCTGGTGGCGATCTTCCTTACCTTTCTCCCCCTGGTCTTCCTGGCCGTACTGGTGAAGCTATTGCCCCCCTGGCCCGACAAGGGACAACATCCGGTTCCGGAGACAACATTGGCGCATTGACCGGATCCCGGCTGGGCGGGGGATACGAAATCGGGTGGGCTATGGACGATCTTCCCGAGACACTGGAACGGCTCTCCGCGCGCATCGAGACCTTGGAACGGCGCGTGTTCGCGCTGGAACATCCATCCGCGTCACCGGACGCACTGCCCGCTCATGCGCCGCGCATTCAACAAGGTCTGCAACCGATTCAGGCATCAACTATCGCTCCTGCCGGCGGGTTCTTCCCGGTAGTGGGCAGAGCCATGCTGGGAATCGCAGGAGCCTATCTGCTGCGCGCCGTCGCGGAGACGGGGTCGATTCCGATGCTGGCCATCGCGACCATCGCCATCGCCTACGCGATGACGTGGCTGGTGTGGGCAACGCGCGTGGCTGATGGAGCGTGGTTCGCGAGCGCCACCTACGCCTGCACTTCCGCGCTTATCCTTGCGCCAATGTTGTGGGAGCTTACGTTGAGCTTCAAAGTGCTCCCGGTGACCGCAGCGGCCGGCATCCTTGCCGCCCTTGTGATCGCTGCTTCCGCGCTGGCGTGGAAGCGCAATCTGAGCCCGGTGTTCTGGGTTGCGTATGCGACTGCCTCTGCAGTCTCGATTGCCCTGATGATCGCCACCAATGAGATGGCGCCCTTCATCGGGACCATCCTCCTGATGGCGCTTGTTTGCGAATACGCCGCGCTGCGCGGACACGGGACGAGCGTGCGGCCGCTGGTGGCTTTGGCTGGCGACGCCGCCATCTGGGCAATGATCTTCATCTACTCCAGTCCCTCGAATGCGCGCACGGCTTACCCGGAGCTCATTCCTGGCGTCTTAATGGGGCTCAGTTGCCTTCTGTTCCTGATCTACGCCCTGAGCACATCGATCCGGACAGCATTCGGGCGGCAATCCATCACGGTTTTCGAAATCTCTCAAACCACGATTGCCTTCCTGCTGTCTGCTTCGAGCGTCATGTACTTCGGGTCGCGCACCGCCGCAACCGTTTTGGGCATTCTCTGTATTGCGCTGTCGGCGGCGATCTATGCGGCCGTGTTCAAGGTGTTCGATGGACTGCCTGAGCGGCGCAACTACCATGTCTTTGCGGCCTGGAGCGCGGCGCTCTTTGTCGCCGGCGCCTGGTTGTGCCTTCCGCCGTCGAGCCTGGCTGCATGTCTTGGTTTGGCCGCGGTTCTGGCTACTCTTGCCGGCGTCCGGATGGAGCGGCAGACGCTCGAGTTTCATGGCCTGGTCTATCTGGCGGCGGCTGCGGTCGCTTCCGGCTTGCCGGACTATTGTGGGCGCACGCTGGCGTGGGCATTTCCTTCAGTTCCGAGCTGGATCGTCTGCGCTGTGTCCGCATGCGCGTTGCTCTGCTATGCGGCGGAAAAGCATGGCCAGGGAGAGCCATGGCGGGTACAGCTCTTGCATTTCGTCACAGCTTCATTGACGATGTGTGCCGTCTCCGCCTTGCTCGTCTCCGCGCTGGTGTGGCTCGCTACATTCCGCTTGAACCCCGGCGCCCACCACGTTGCTTTCCTCCGCACTCTGATTGCCTGCGCAGCGGCTCTCACGCTTGCCTACAGCGGAGCCCATTGGCGGCGGATGGAACTCACGCGCATCGGCTATGCGGCCCTGGTATTGATCGCGGCCAAGCTGGTGTTCGAGGACCTGCGCCATGGGCATCTCGGGTTTATCGCCGCTTCGATTTTCCTTTACGCCATTACCCTGATTGCCGTGCCTCGCCTGTCGCGCATAGGAACACGCGCATGACTTTCCGTTGACGCTGGTGGCGAGCGCGATACGCACTCGCCGTACCAGGGTCGCGGCCCTCGGAATCAGCGGTACACCGCGGGTGCCGGCCTGCGAAATGCGCCTCTCAGCTTCAGTTTGCTGATGTGGACTTCATAGCTCGCTTCCGGCAACAACGATTCCAGCACAAAGGTCTCAGTGCCGCCAGACTTGAGTTCGCTGTAACGGTACACGCCCACATCTCCCTCGCTGGTTTCCGATCCTTCTGCAGGAGCGTCGAGAAAGCGCTGCGCATCGGCCACAGTCGCATGCGCGTGCGTCTCGCCGCCGCTCAGGCTCTCCGCCGCATAGGAACGGACCAGTTTGGTCCAGTAACGCGCAAGCAACTCGGTGTTGGCAAAGAGATCGGCCCACACAATCTCGCCGCGCACGGCCACAACCACGCCAACCGCGTGTTCCTGGCGCAGGGTAGCCAGCACCTGGTCGCGCGACTTCATCACCGGCGCCATTTCTTCATCCACCTTCTTGCTTACCGAGCTGTCCTGCATGGCTTTCGCATAGCTGGTTGTCGACAGCGGTTGCGCGGCTGGCAAACCGTTGGAGACGGGAGGCGCGGCGGCAACTTCCATTTGCGCGATGGTTCCCCCGACCGCGCTCCAGACTTCCTGCTGGTTTTTCGTGGCCATGGCCTTCTCACGAACGGTCGGCTGCACCATGAAGCCTTCCGCGGGCGTTCTGGCCGTGGCGCCGAACTTCGCTGAACTCTCCGTCCAGCGGCCGGGCTCGATGCAAAAGACCGACAGATCGATGGGATCGCCGCCGGAAGGCACGATGCGGTCCTTGGCAATTACGCGGTCCTGCTTGCCGCCGGTGACAATCTCTCCCGCCAGCAGCAGGAGCGGCTGATCGGAATTATTGACAAGGACCAAGGTGTTGACTTGATCGCCGCGATTACGGTCCTGCGCGAAATACGATGTGCCTTCGCGCGGCCGGATCAGGCCCTGCACCTTTCCTGCCTCGGTGACTTCAACCTGCCCGTTCTTTATACCCTCGTCCAGCGTCAGAAACGGAGTTGCGCCCGGTGACTTGCCGTTGACCCGCACCACCGGGAACAGCAGGAGATTGCCGCTCTCGATGGGGGCGAGCACCCGGTAAGATTCGTTGGAAAACTCGACCGGCCCACCGGCCGCCCTGACGCCGCTTATATGCTTGATGGCAGCAAGCGATACCAGCAACGCAGCCGCCAATCCAAATCTGCCCAGATGCTTCATCGACGCTCCTTCGCCAGCGCAGGAAGCGCCGGCCACTGACCCAGGAACGCCCTTTTTCAACCCTCTTGCAGAAAATATTTCTGTCGCCGTTGGAAAATTGAGTTATATAAGGCTGGTCCAGTCCAGGATCACTTTGCCGGCCTGGCCGGAGATCATGGCGTCGAAGCCCTTCTGGAATTCGTTGTAGGGAAACCGGTGCGTGATGACGGGCGAGATATCGACGCCGGATTCAAGCACCACCGTCATCTTGTACCAGGTCTCGTACATCTCGCGTCCGTAGATGCCCTTGAGGGTGAGCATGTTGAAGATCACCTGGCGTATATCCAGGTTTATCTCCTTGCCGGGAATGCCGAGAATGGCGATCTTGCCGCCGTGGGCCATATTCGCGATCATGTCGCGCAAGGCCTGGGCATTGCCCGACATTTCGAGGCCGACATCGAAGCCTTCCTGCATGCCCAGTTGCTTCTGCACCTCGGCCAGCGAAGTCTGCGTGGAATCGATTGCCAGAGTCGCGCCCATTTTTCTGGCCAGGTCCAGGCGGAACGGATTCATGTCGGTAATGACCACGTGCCGCGCGCCCGCATGCCGCACCAGCGGGACAGCCATGATGCCGATGGGGCCCGCGCCGGTGATCAGCACGTCCTCCCCCAGCACTGGAAAAGAGAATGCGGTATGCACGGCGTTGCCGAAGGGGTCGAAGATAGCCGCTACTTCCTGGTTGATCTTCGGATCGTGGCGCCAGATATTGGTCATGGGCAGGACAATGAACTCCGCAAAGGCTCCGGGGCGGTTCACACCAACGCCCTGCGTTTTCGCGCATAGGTGACGCCGGCCAGCCAGGCAGTTTCGGCACCGGCCGCACACCACGTGCCCTTCCCCGCTGACAATGTCGCCGGGATAGAAGTCGTTTACGTTGGCGCCCACTTCGACGATTTCGCCCACGAACTCATGGCCGATCGCCATGGGCACCGGGATGGTTTTCTGCGACCACTCGTCCCACTTGTAGATATGCACATCGGTACCGCAGATCCCGGTGTAGCGCACGCGGATCAGCACATCGTTGATGCCGACGGCCGGTTTGGCGATGTCTTCAAGCCACAGGCCCGGTTCCGCTTTGCTCTTGACTAAAGCTTTCATCTCCCGCTCCCCCGCAATGCCGCTCTCATCGCAGTATATGCGCCTCCCGGGCAGGCCGGCGCTGCCTCCGTTCCCGGGTTGGCCTCACGGTATCCGTAGGCGCAGACCTCGATCGTCGCGCCGGCGCGGAACCATCAACGCCACTTGGCTCCCAGTCCGGCAGCGGACGGGAATCGCCTTTCCATCCACGTGACATCGATCACAGAGAACCCCATTGGCAGCGCCTAGAATATGTCGGGCTTTGAGGGGGAATTTGCAGGCACCCAACGCTCGCGTTATCTGGACCAAGGTGAGCGCAAATGCCTGAATTACCTCGATTTGCCGGAGGATTTGGATGATCAATACGGAAAAGCGGGACCGGGGCCTGCTGCGTGTGGATACGGACGAATGCAAGGGCTGCGGCCTGTGCGTCGAAGCGTGTCCCCCGAAGGTAATCGGCATGAGCGAACGGCTGAATCATTACGGCTACCGGACGGCGATTTACGCGGGGGCGGGCTGCACGGGGTGCGGCATCTGTTTCATGGTATGCCCCGAACCGGGGGCGATTACGGTGCTGCATGTTGCCAATGGCAAAGCCGGCGAAGGACGCAGGTTGAACGTCGGCCTTGAGGGAGCGATCTGATGCGCAAGCAACTGATGAAGGGAAACGAAGCGATCGTCAAGAGCGCGATTCTGGCTGGTTGCCGGGGGTTCTACGGGTATCCGATTACGCCGGCAAGCGAGATTGCGGAGGCGGCGGCGCGCGATATGCCGCTGGCAGGAGGCGTCTTCTTGCAGGCGGAGAGCGAGGTCGCCGCAATCAACATGCTCTACGGCGCGGCGTCGGCGGGGGTGCGGGCGATGACCGCATCGAGCGGGCCGGGAATCAGCCTGATGCAGGAAGGCATCAGCTACATGGCCGGGGCCGAGCTGCCCTGCGTAATCGCGGATATTACCCGTGGAGGGCCAGGCCTGGGCAACATTGCCGCGGAGCAGAGCGATTATCACCAGGTGGTGAAAGGCGGCGGCCACGGCAACTACCGGACCATCGTGCTGGCGCCGCATTCCGTCCAGGAGATGGCGGATCTGACCGCACTGGCTTTTGAACTGGCAGACCGGTACCGCAACCCCGTGGTGCTGCTCGCGGATGGTTTCATCGGGCAGATGATGGAGCCGGTCGAGTTCCAGCAAAAGGCGACTGCCCCGCACCTGCCCGACTGGGCCGTGGCTGGCACCAAAGAGTCGCGCGGCAACTTGATCAATTCGCTGCATCTGGATTGCGACGAGTTGGAGGCGCATGTTCGCGATCTGGAGAGCAAGTATCTCTGTGCCGAGCAGCTGGAGGCGCGCGCCGAGGAATGGCAGACAGAGGACGCGGAAATCGTGCTGGTGGGCTACGGCATCGTGGGCAGAATCCTGAAAGCCGTCACGGCGGAGGCGCGTGCCGGCGGCATGAATGTGGGTGTGCTGCGGCCGATCACGCTTTATCCGTTTCCGAAGCTGCATTTCCAGCGGCTGGCCGCTACCGCGCGCGTTTTTATTGTGGTGGAGATGAGCAATGGCCAGATGCTTGAGGATGTGCGCCTGGCTTTGAATGGAGCGCGGCCCGTGGAATTCTTGAGCCGCGTTGGCGGGAATGTTCCGTCGCATGAAGAAGTGCTCAGGTACGTGCGCAAGCAGGCGCAGCGATACCTGCCGGCCATGGAGCCGGAGGAAGTGCGGTGCGCTCATGTCTAGCGAGACGATTTCTGAATACACGGTGGCGCATGGCAAGTCGAAGGCGTTCTACGAGTGCTACGAGCGCAAGGAAGAGTTGCAGCACCAGACGCACTATTGCCCAGGATGCGGCCATGGCATGGTGCACAAGATGCTGGCGCGGGCCATCGACGAGTTAGGCATCCAGGACCGCACCATCCTGATCAGCCCCGTGGGCTGCTCGGTGTTTGCGTACTACTACTTCGACGTGGGCAATATACAGGCCGCGCATGGCCGGGCTCCGGCGGTGGCCACAGCGGCCAAGCGGAGCAGGCCGGAGAGCGTCGTGATCGGCTACCAGGGCGATGGAGATTTATCGGCCATCGGCTCGGCGGAGATTCTGCACGCGGCCAATCGCGGCGAGAACCTGACTGTCATCTTCGTAAACAATGCCGTCTACAGCATGACCGGCGGGCAAGTGGCGCCGACTACTCTGCTTGGGCAGAAGACCCTGACGACGCCGCTTGGACGAAACGCGGTCAACGAAGGATATCCGCTGCATGTGACCGAACTGCTGGCCACGCTGGAAGCTCCGGTATACATCGAGCGCGTGGGGCTGGGCGACAACAAGCAGATTGCGCAGGCCACGCGCGCGGTGCGGCGGGCCGTGGAAAACCAGGTGCGCGGGCTGGGCTTCTCGATGGTCGAGATACTGTCGCCCTGCCCAACGATCTGGAAGATGCCGCCTGTGGAGGCGCAGCACTGGGTACGCGATGTGATGGAGAAGACCTTTCCGTTGGCCGTGTATCGCGACCGCACCAAAGATGCGCAGCCGCACCCTGCGGCCGAGGCAGCGCCGGAGCTGGAGAGGATTCCGCGGATTCTCAAGGTCGCAAGCGAAGATTTGCCGGAGGGCAATGCGGCCGCAATTGAGCACATCGCCGCGGACCTTGACTTGCGCGTGCGCGTAGCCGGCTTTGGCGGCCAGGGCGTCCTGCTGCTGGGCGAAATGCTGGCGGAAGCGGGACTCGATGCGGGACTGGAGGTGTCGTGGCTGCCGTCGTATGGGCCGGAGATGCGTTCGGGCACGTCCAACTGCCATGTACGGCTGGCGGGGCAGATCATCGATTCGCCGCTGGTGACGGATCCCCATGTGCTGGTGGCGATGAATGAGCCATCGCTCAGGAAGTTCTACACGAGTGTGCGTCCGGGTGGATGGATTCTCTACAATGGCGACGAGTTTCCCGCGGATTGCGAGCGCGAGGGGGTGTATGTGCTGGCGCTTCCCTTCACGCACCTTGCCGATGAGCTGGGCGACTCGCGGGCAGGCAACATGGTGATGCTGGGCGCGCTGCTGGAAATTACCGGGGTGTTGCCGGAGGCCAGCGTCGACGCTGCGCTGCGCCGCCTGGTGAAGCACGCGAAATGGGTAGAGCTGGATGAGCGCGCGCTGGCGCGTGGGCGCGCTCTGTACAGGGAATCGCTTGAAGAGGTGAGCCATGCAAGCTGATGCGGACCAGAACCTGATTGTGTACTTCGGCGGAGAGTATGTGCCGTTGCGCGAAGCGCGCGTGGGCATCCTGACACATGCCCTGCATTACGGAACAGGGGTGTTTGAAGGGATTCGCGCGCACTGGGATGAGCCACAGCAGGAGCTGTTTGTGATGCGTCCGGTGGAGCATTACGAGCGCTGGAAACGAAACTGCGGCATGCTGCGGATTGTGGTACCGCTTTTGCCTGAGGAGCTATGCAAGATCACAGTGGAGTTGATGCGGCGCAATGAATTTCGCACCAATGCCTACGTCCGGCCGCTGGCATACAAGAGCGCAGAACGGATCGGCGTGAGCCCCGACGAGCAGGACGCCTTCGCAATCGTGGCATTGCCGTATGGGGATTATCTGCGCAGCGATCGGGGGCTCCATGCCGGGGTGAGCACGTGGCGGCGCATCGAGGACAATGCCATCCCGGCGCGTGGCAAAATCTGCGGCGCCTACGTCAACAGCGCGCTGGCCAGCGATGAAGCGCGGCATTGCGGATTCGACGAGGCCATCCTGCTGAACGAGAGCGGGCATGTCGCCGAAGGCGCCACGTGCAACCTCTTCATGGTGCGCAAGGGCGCGCTGATTACGCCGCCGGTGACCGAGAACGTACTCGAGGGCATCACGCGCGACTCGGTGATGGAACTTGCGGAGCGGGAACTCGGCCTCCATGTTGTAGAACGGGCGATCGACCGCAGCGAGCTGTATGTGTGCGACGAGCTCTTCTTCACGGGAACGGCCGTGGGCATTGCGCCGGTGGTGCGTGTTGATCACCGGCTGGTGCGCGATGGGGAAGTGGGTCCGATTACGCGCGAGATTCAGCAGGTCTATTTCGACGCGACGCGCGGGCGCCTGGGAGCCTTCAGGAAGTGGCTGGTGCCGGTTTACCAGCCGAACATCGCACCCGAACGCGATGTGAATTCGCTGGTTGAGATGATCGTGGGTTGAAACAAGGCCGGAGTTGCAGGCGTACGTTGACCGGCTCAGAAAGGAAGGGAAGAAGAATGCTCACAACAACAGTTGTGGAGAATGCGTATGATCTTGCACTTGAAAACTTCGATGCTGCGGCCAACGAATTGGGGCTCAGCAGCGATACACGGGAGATGATCAAGTATCCCGAGCGCGTGCTGACAGTGACCGTGCCGGTACGCATGGACGATGGGCACATTCACCGTTTCGAGGCCTATCGTGTGCAGCACAGCTCGGTGCGCGGGCCCGCCAAGGGCGGTATCCGTTATCACCCGCAGGTTACGCTCGATGAAGTCAAGGCACTGGCCACCTGGATGACGTGGAAGTGCGCGGTTGTAAATATTCCCTTTGGCGGCGGCAAGGGCGGCGTGACCTGCGACCCGAAACACATGTCGCCCGGCGAACTGGAGCGGATGACGCGCCGCTACACTAGCGCGATTCTTCCGCTGATCGGACCGGAGCGCGACATACCTGCGCCGGATGTCTACACCAATCCGCAGACCATGGCGTGGATCATGGATACCTTCAGCATGACCAAAGGCTATCCGATCCCCGGCGTGGTCACGGGCAAACCCATCTGCCTGGGCGGCTCGCTGGGACGCAACGAAGCCACGGGGCGCGGCGTATTCAACACCATCGAGTGCGCCTGCGAGCATCTCCAGATGCCGTTGAAGGGCGCTACGGTCGTTGTGCAGGGCTTTGGCAACGCTGGCTCCATTGCGGCTCAGTTGCTCTATGAGGCGGGAGCCAAAGTGATCGCCGTGAGCGATTCGACAGGCTGTGTCTACAACAAGGAGGGGCTGAACATTCCGGAATTGATTCACATGAAGGCGCTCTGCGGGCATGTGCAGGGGTTCCCGGAGAGCGAGCCGATCAGCCCTTCCGAACTGCTGGCCATGAATTGCGACATCCTGGTGCCGGCGGCGCTGGAAAATGCGGTCACGGCGGAGAATGCAGCCGCAGTGAACGCAAAGATCGTTGCCGAAGCGGCCAACGGACCTCTCACCCCGGGCGCGGACAGGATTCTGGAAAGCAAGGGAGTGTTCATCATTCCGGATATTCTGTGCAACGCCGGCGGTGTGACGGTCTCGTACTTTGAGTGGGTGCAGGACGAACAGCACCTGTTCTGGGATGCGCAGGATGTGTATAACCGCCTGGAGCGCGTCATGAAGACAGCGTTCCGGGATGTGCTGAAGATCCATGTGGACCGCAAGGTTTCGATGCGCACCGCCGCCAACATGCTGGGCATCGGCCGCGTGGCTGAGGCTGTGCAGATTCGCGGCATCTATCCCTAAACCGGAATGAACTGCATCGCCGAGGCCGTGCCACGGCGAGGATTCTCGATGGTGGCGCGTTGTCGCTGAGACAGCGCGCCACGATCCCTGCAAGACAGGGTCCGGCGTGGGTGTGTCTGCGCTGGTTTCTTTTGTCACCTCGCCTCCCTGCGTACCGGACCCTTCAAGTTTCACAAGCCCGTGAACCGGGCAATCCGGGGCTGCCTGGCTTATCGCCTCCTGGCTGGAAGGTCAATCCTTACGCAGGGTGTATCCTGCGGCCTGTGGTACTTTCCCCGGAGGAACCCCTTCATGGATGAACGCGTGCCGCTGCTCACCGGCTGCTCGATCTCAAGGGATCGAGGATGATCCCACCCGCCGGTTGGAATCAGACTTATCTCCTCTTCGGGCAAGGACTCGGCTTCTCGGCGCTGATTGCCGCGTTGCCGATCTTCACGCTGTTGCTGCTCCTCGGCGTGCTGCGCAAACCCGCATGGATTGCGGGCCTGTCGGGTCTTGGCGTCACCTTCGCCGTCGCCCTGGGGGCCTATCGCATGCCGCCGGTTACCGCCATCAGCGCGGCCGCCAATGGCGCGGCGTTTGGGCTGTTTCCCATCACATGGGTGGTGTTCTGGGCCATTGCGCTGTTCCGCGTGACGGTTGAGACCGGGCAATTCGAAATCATCAAGGACTCCATCGGCAGGCTGACCTCGGATTCCCGCCTGCAGGCGATTTTGATTGCCTTCGCCTTCGGCGGCTTCCTCGAGGGCGCGGCAGGATTTGGAACACCGGTGGCCATTGCCGCGACCATGCTGATCGGGCTCGGCTTCTCTCCCTTTAGCGCGGCCGCGATCTGTCTGCTGGCGAATACCGCCCCCGTCGCCTTCGGATCCATCGCCATCCCGGTCGTCACGCTGGCTGGGCTCACAGGGATCCCGCTCGCCAAGCTCAGCGCGGCTATCGGACGCATCTGTGCGCCGGTTTCCTTCTTCATCCCGGGCTACCTGATCGTTGCCCTTGGGGGCTTTCGTTCCCTTTCCGGGATTTTCGTGCCAACCCTATTGACCGGCGCCACGTTTGCCATTGTGCAGTTTCTCGTCTCGACATACATTGGTCCGCAGCTTACGGATATGCTCGCCTCGCTCACGGCGATCTCCGCGCTGGTTCTCTATCTGCGGTTCTGGCATCCGAAGCAGATCCTCGATCCCGCGCGGGCGACTCCTTTTGCCTGCATAACCGGCACAGTTCGGCCCGGTCTCGCCTTTGCGGAGGGAACCCGGACCTTGCCGGCCTATGGTGGGGGTACGGTCCTGTTTGCGTGGCTGCCCTACGGGATTATGGTGGCGTGCGTCCTGCTCTCCGGGGCCGTGCCCATTCAAGCCGTGTTGAACAAAGTAACTGTGCTGGTGCCCTGGCCGTTTCTCCATGACGTGGTGCGCCGCATGCCGCCGATCGTCCCTTCGGCAACGCCGTATCACGCCGTGTTCAACCTCAACTGGCTCTCGGCGTCGGGTACGGCCTGCATGATCGCCACCTTCTTGACCGCGCTGTGTGTCCGAATCAGTCTTCAGGATTTTGTGCGCCTGCTGATGGGTGTCGTGTACAAACTCCGGCTGCCGACACTCACGCTTGCCTCCGTACTTGGCCTGGCCTTCCTGATGAATTACTGCGGTGCCACTGCGACCCTTGGACTTGAGTTTTCAGCCACCGGCGCCATCTTCCCCTTCTTCAGCGCGCTCCTGGGTTGGGTGGGCGTCTTTCTCACCGGGTCGGATACATCGGCCAACGCCCTCTTCGGCAACCTGCAGGTGGTTACGGCCTCGCGGCTGGGGCTCGATCCGGTTCTGATGGCTGCCGCCAACTCATCCGGCGGCGTGATGGGCAAGATGATCAGCCTGCAGACCATTGCGATCGCCGTCGCGGCCACGGGCCTGGCGCAACCGGATGAAGGCAAGCTCTTCCGCTTCACGTTCAAGCACAGCATCCTGCTGGCCAGCGTGATCGGCCTCATCGTGCTGCTTTACACCTATGTATTTCACTTCAAGTGGTGATGGGCGAAGGTATGGGCTGGGCCGGAGACGCTGACCGATCGACAAGCTCAACGCAACCCCGGCGTCAACCCAGGCTCTGCCATCGCGCCAGCCGCTTCTCGCTACAATGAGGTCGGTCTCGCCTATATTTGGAGCGGTTCCAGCTGGAGGGTTTCGTCATGATGCAGCGAATGCCCGCGGTCTTCTTCGGCCACGGCAATCCCATGAATGCCCTATCCCGAAACCAATACACCGAAGCGTGGGCAGAGATCGGCGCCAGCCTACCGCGTCCCAAAGCCATCCTCTGCATATCGGCGCACTGGTACATCCAGGACGCCGCGGTGACCTTCAGCACCAATCCAAGAACGATTAATGACTTTGGCGGCTTTCCTCGCCAACTCCATGAAGTGCAGTATCCTGCTCCCGGCGACCCGGAGCTCGCTTCCCGCGTTCAGCAACTGCTTGCTCCTTTGCCCGTGAGGCGCGACGAACGTTGGGGCATCGACCACGGAACCTGGTCGGTGCTGTGCCATGTTTACCCGCACGCCGACGTGCCCGTAGTGCAGCTCAGCATCGATGAGAACCAGCCGGCGTCGTTCCACTACGACATCGGCCAGCGCCTGGCTCCTCTCCGCGAGGAAGGCATTCTGATCGCCGGCAGCGGCAACCTCATCCACAATCTGCACACCTATGCCTGGGGAGAACACCAGGCCGAGCCCTATGCATGGGCAGTGTCGTTTGAGCAGCGGGTGCGAGAGCTCTTGCTATCCGGCGAGACGAGACCGCTGATCGGCTACGAAGACAGGCTCGGCAAAGAAGCCATGCTCGCCGTGCCCACGCCCGACCATTACCTGCCCCTGCTCTATGTCATCGGCGCGCGGACGCAATCCGACCCGGTCAGCTTTCCCGTTGAGGGCGTGGATGGCGGCTCGATCTCGATGCTTGCCGTACGCCTTGGCTGATGGATCTGCAAAAATGAGTCCGCGAATCGCAGCGCGGCAGCAATTACGATTTCCAGAATTGCTCAATCTCTTCAAGGGACTTGCGGCGCGTCTCAGGCAAGCGCGAAAAGAAGACGGCAGCGATGGCGCAGATGCCTGCGTACATGGCGAATGTGCCGGCGGGACCTAGCGCGCGCACCAGTGAGAGAAATGAGTTGGAAACGAGGATGCAACTCGCCCACAGCACCGCTGTGGCAATTGACATGGCGCGCCCGCGGACGTTGGTGGGAAAGATTTCTGCCATATAAACCCAGGCGCCGGGACCAAGCCCGGTAGCGAACGCCGCCACGTAAAGCATGGTGCTGCCCACGACCAGCGGGAAGACGGGATGCGCGCTGTGAAATGCAAACGCGAGCACCAGCAGAGCAAAGAGCATGACGGCGGCCGAACCGGTGAGCAGCGTGCGCCGGCCAATGCGATCCATGATGTTCAAGGCCACCAGCGTGAAGACGAAGTTGGTCAGGCCGATAAGCACATTGGCGCCAAAAGCGGCCTGATCGCTGCCGCTGTTGCCGTGCGCGACAAAGAGCATCGAGCCATAGTAGAGCACGGTGTTGATGCCGGTCATCTGCTGCAGCGCGGCGATGGCGACGGCCAGCAGCAGCGGGCGGCGGAGCCGACGCAGCCAGCCCGGAGCGGGCGTCTCCTGGGCGATGGCTTCACGAATCTCCTCCAGTTGTTCGGTGCGGCGGGCCTCGCCGGCAATGGCGCAAAAGGCCGCATCCGCTTCGGCAATGCGATTCTGCTGGATGAGCCACCGGGGACTCTCGGGAACGAAGTAAAGGCAGATAAGGAAGCCGAGAGCGGGAAGACCGGCCGAACCGAACATCCAGCGCCACGCGGGCGCGCCCGTAAAAGAAAAGGCCCAGTTGGTGCAGTAAGCAAGCAGAATGCCGGTCACGATCGCGGTCTGGTTGAGGGTAATGATGCTGCCGCGCTTTTCTTTTGGCGAAACCTCCGCCAGGTAGAGAGGCGCGATAGTGGACGCAAAGCCGATGCCGATGCCGCCTGCCAACCGGGCAATGAGGAATTCGGCAAATGTGTTGGGAATGGCGGCAAAGATGGCGGAGACAAGAAAGAGCAACGCGCTGAGACGAAGAACGGACCTGCGCCCGTAGCGGTCGCTCAGAGCGCCGGCCGCGATGGCTCCGAAAAAGCAGCCGTAGAGCAGGCTGCTGGCAGCAAACTCCACCTGCAGCTCGGAAAGCGCGAAGTGGCTGCGCAGAGACAGCAATGCGCCGTTGATGACAGCGGTATCGAACCCAAAAAGCAGCCCCGATATGGCCCCGGTGAGAGCGATGCGATAGATGGAGCCAGAGCGGACGGCAGGCTGAGAGGACAAGTTGCGCGAACTCCTGTGTGTAAGAGGTAGATGGTGACATCGCCGAGCGAGCAGCGGCCTTCATTTGAATTCCCGGCGCTAAGCGATGTCAATTGACGCTTGGGGCATTTGCTCGTGTTCCGTGGCGATCGTCGTTTCCCGCACTGTCCGGAAACTCAAACCAGTTCTGACTTCTTCCAGCCACGTGCGGTCTTCACCCACAATGCGGAGGTCTCGCCGTCATCCACCCACCGCACTTCACCCAGTTCGCCCTGCTCCGGCAACGGGGGCCTGGCCTGTGGTGTGAGGCGAAAGCCGGTGCCCGCCAGATTCAACGGAGGATTGGTGGAATCGCCCGATGGGATTCGGTTTTCCAGACCTCCCAGCACGCCCCAGGTGGACGTTCCCAGGATGCAGGCGCCCTCAAGATCGCCATCGAATGCCTTGGCCAACCCATGTCCCTTGTCGGCAAACAACGCGTTGCCGAAGTAATTCCCGAATTTACCTTCGGGAGTAATCAGGAATCCGGCGCCGCTATTGTCCTTGGCCCAGCGGCTATAGTAAACGCGGCATTGGAGCAGCGATTGGTTTGGCTTGGCGATGTAGAATCCCGCGATGGTGGGCGAATCCGCGTAACACTGGTTGAAGGTGTTGTTCTGGCCGTTGCAATAGAAGTTATATAACATGGGTCCCTGTTTGACATCCCAGTTCCAGACATGGATCATGGTGAACCAGTTGCTCGATTCGTCGCTGCGCACGCCGGTCTCGTAGCCGATCACATGCGCCAGAATCACCTTGCTGTCGCCGTTCTCATAATGGATGCCGATGCTTCCCGGCGTGCAGTGCGTATTGATGTCGACGTCGCAGCGGACCCGGGTAATGTTCTTTTCGTATCCGCCCTTGAGCAGATGAATGCCTTTATAAGTCGCGTTCACTACCACGAGGTCCGCGATTTCCAGCCGGCCTACGTCCTCAACCTTCAATCCGGTGATCGGCTGCAGTCCCCCATCGATCACCCCGCCGCGAATCCATCCGCTGGTCTCTGAAAACTTCGATCGGCTTCCGCCCCCTTTGACGATGACCGCATCTCCCGCGAAGCCGCCCTGCGCGCGGATGACCGCGTTCGGGGTCATGACCAGGCTCACAGAGATGGGCAGGCGGAGCGGCTTTACGATTGAATACACGCCGTCCCCCAGTTCCAGCGTTCCGCCACCGCGCTCTTCCAGGGCCGCAATTCTCTTCGTAAGTTCCGCGTGCCAGTCGTCGCCCTTCGATTCATCCGCCCCCAGCGTTGGTGCAAAGGCCGCTGCTCCCGGTTCGCTCGCATAGAGCATGTGCATTCTGTTCCCGAAAAGTCCTCCCATCAGCCCCACGCCGGCGGCATTCTGAATCAACGTCCGTCGCTCCATCGCAGTTCTCCTTTCGATCCTCCCGGGATCGGCGCCGGCCAGCGGAGCATCGAGCCGATACCTCCGGCGCTGGGGTCCAGACAGCCGACTGGCTCTCTCGCTCAACGGGCGCTTCAAGACCTTCTGATTCGGAATCTCTTTCCCACCGGTTCCGATTCGCTTGAATTGTAGCGCTCCCGGCGGATGTCGGTGGATCAACGATGCATTTGCAACCTGGAAGTTCATTCGCAGACCTATTTCCCGGCCTTCAAGTCCTCATGAATACAGGCGCTGCGCGATCGTCCGCGTGGCTGGCTTGAATTCCTGATGAGAATCTGGGTCCAGCAACGAAGCGATAGAATGCTCTTTTGCGGCAGCGGAGCATGACGATCCACGCAAACTACAACAAGCAGCCGGCGATCCAACTTTCGGGCGATGACTCCGTTTGCCAGGTGGGCTGGCCGGACATTGCGCGCGAGTTGAGAGCCCGGATGCTCGACCAGCGCACAGTGATAGTCGCGGAGTGTTATCCGGGCGTGGATATCGGGGAAGTCCTGGCCGGCCTCGTTGAAGGGCCGGCCTGGACGGCGGTGTGCGCAGAGCGCGGGCTCAAGTCCGCGGACGAATTAGCGCGATTTCTAGCTCCATGGCTGGGGGACGATCCTGTCTTCGGCAAGATGGCATCCTTTGAGGTGGAGGCGTTTTTCGATGCAGCGAAGGTCACGCTCCTGCGCAGTCAGATAGCGGCCGCGCCCGGCGTCGTGCTGGTGTATGGAACTGGCGCTGCCTATGTAGCCGAGCGGTGGGACCTGCTGCTCTATTGCGATGTGACGCGGTGGGAGATCCAGCAACGGCAGCGAGCGCACTGCGCGGGCAACCTTGGAGCAGACAACTTATCCGCATCTCCCGCTGAGTTATACAAGCGGGCTTACTTCGTCGACTGGCGCGCGGCGGATCGGGAGAAGCATCGCCTGCATGGCTCCATCGATTTCTATGTCGACACCAACCTTCCGCAGCGCCCCGCGATGATTCTGGGCAATACTTATCGAGACGCGCTAGCCAGGGCAACGCGGCGGCCGTTCCGAGTTGTGCCTTTCTTCGATCCGGGGCCCTGGGGCGGGGAGTGGATGCGCCGCCATTTCGATTTACCCGCCGAGGCGCCCAACTTCGCCTGGTGTTTCGATTGTGTGCCGGAAGAGAACAGCCTGCGTTTGCAGTTCGGCAGCCGGGTAGTCGAAATGCCCGCGCTGCCACTTGTCCATGAACATCCGGAGGAGTTACTCGGCAGTGACATCGTAAGCTGGTTTGGCGCGGAGTTTCCAATCCGCTTCGACTTCCTGGATACGATCGAGGGCGGTAACCTGTCCCTGCAGGTTCATCCTCTGCGCTCCTATATTGCCGAACACTTTGGAATGACCTACACGCAGGACGAGAGTTACTACCTCATGGATGCGGATCCAGGCGCCGTGGTGTACCTGGGATTGAAGCCGGAAGTCGATGCCGCGCAGATGGGTAATGACCTTGCGGCGGCCCAGGCTGGCGGACCTCCTTTTCCCGCAGAGAAATACGTGAACACCTGGCCGGCGCGGAAGCACGATCATTTCTCGATACCGGCCGGAACTATTCACTGCTCGGGCAGGAACAGCATGGTGCTTGAGATCAGCGCGACGCCGTACATCTTCACCTTCAAGCTCTGGGACTGGGGCCGGCTCGGCTTGAATGGATTGCCGCGGCCAATTCACCTGGAGCACGGCCTCGCCAACATCCAATGGAGCCGTGACAGCGGTTGGGTCAGGGACCATCTCATCAATCCTCTGCGCGAAGTGGCGCACGGCGAGGGTTGGCGTGAAGAGGCAACCGGCCTGCACGAACTTGAGTTCATTGAAACTCGGCGCCACTGGTTTACCGCACCGGTGCTTCATGACACCGAAGGCACGTTAAACGTACTTAACCTGGTCGAAGGAGAAGAAGCCGTGGTGGAGAGTCCCGATCACGCCTTCGAGCCCTTCATTGTTCACTATGCTGAGACGTTCATTGTGCCGGCTTGCTTGGGCAAGTACCGGATCTCGCCGACGGCACCCACCTCCCAGCCTTTGGCTACCATCAAGGCCTTCGTACGGAACGATCGCTGAAGTGCGTGTCTAGGAGGGCATTCAAGCGTGGGGCGAATCCATGTTTTCCCCGCCGTACTCTGCGTTCATTCTTCCGAATTTGACTTGAGTCTAAATAATAGACTAGAGTCTACATCGTGAGCGAAGTAGCAATTCCGCTTCGGACCAAGCAGCGGCAGCAAACGCGAGCTGAAATTGTTCGTCTCGCCTTCGACCTGTTCGCCAGGAATGGTTACGAGAACGTCTCCGTCGAGACCATTGCGGCTGCCGCTGGGGTTTCCCGCGCCACCCTATTCAACTACTTCCCGCAAAAGGAACTGATCTTGCGGGATATCGCATCGTCGCGCGTGGCGCGGCTCAAAGCCATTCTGGACGAGGTGGCACAATCGGGAACCACGCCGACATTCGACCATCTGGCGCAGATTATTCTCAAGCTCTGCGAAGAGAATGCGCGTATCACTCTTGGAGCCAAGACCCTCCTGCTGCAGGTCATCTTCCGCCAGTTCCCGCAAGGCACGCTGCTCAGCGCCCGGGAACAGTTCATCGATGCACTGGCGGACGTGATCGGCCGTATCCGCTTCCGGCGCAAGGTGGAGCCCCGGCTCATCGCAGAGACTCTTTTCACGGTATATATCGCCACCACGCTGGAGTGGCTGATGCGCACGGATGTCCGGCCGCAATGGCTGCCGGACACGATGCGGGATCGCCTGCAAGTGGTGCTGGGGGGACTGCAATGAAGCGGCGACGGATTTGGATTGGCGCGGGTGTGGTGGCGTTGATCGCCGTGGTTTGCCTGATCTACGCCTGGACAGCGGGACGCTCGAAGCTCGAGTACACCGGCACGGTGGAGACGCGGGAGATCGAAGTCGGATCGAAGGTCGGTGGAAGGGTCACCGAAGTTCCTGTGGAAGAAGGCCAGACGGTGAAGACGGGAGCAGTGCTGGTTCGCTTTGAATGCGATGAACTGAAGGCCCAACGCGCACAGGCAGCCGCATCTGTCGACCAGGCCAGGGCCGATCTTGACCGCATGCTCCGTGGCAACCGTCCGGAGGAGATCGAGCAGGCCGAGGCCGCTGCCAGCACGCAGAAAGCAGCGCTTGAAGAAGCCCGGAACGGACCGCGTAAAGAGGAGATTGAGCAGGCGCAGGCCGACTACGCTGCCGCGGTGGCGGATGCGGCCAATGCGCAGACATTCTTTCAGCGCATGCAGAAGCTGATTGCCGGCGACGCCATTTCGCGGCAGCAGTTCGACGATGCCCGGGACAAGCGGGACGCTTCGGAGCAGCGTGCCGAGTCATTGCGGCAGCACTTGGCTCTGCTGCTGGCCGGCACGCGCGCTGAGGACCTGCATGCAGCGGAGGCGCGATCCCGGCAGGCGGATGCCGCGGCGGCCCTGGCGCTCAAGGGTTTTCGCCACGAAGACATTGAGGCCGCGCGCGGAAAGCTGGCCCAGTCGCAGGCACAGGTGGCGGAGCTCGACGCACGGCTAAGGGAAGCCGAGCTGTCCGCGCCGGCAGACGCGTTTGTTGAGGTGGTGAGCGTCCGGCCTGGCGACCTGGTCGCGGCGGGCCGGATCGTGGTGACGCTGCTGGAGCCATCACAACTCTGGGTCAAGGTCTACATCCCCGAGTCGGAGCTGGCCCATGTGCGCCTCGGCCAGCAGGCTGCCGTCCGCATCGATGGATTTCCAGGCCGCGATTTCGCCGGCAGCGTGGAGCAGATTGCTTCGCAGGCGGAGTTCCTTCCCAGGAACGTGCAGACTCTCGAGGACCGGGAGCACCAGGTCTTTGGCGTGAAGGTGCATGTGGACAATCCCGGAGGCACGTTGAAGTCGGGCATGTCGGCGACGGTGCGGCTCAAATGACAGCAGCGATTACAGCGGAACATCTGACGATCCGGTTCGGAGCGCTGACCGCGGTCAACGATGTGAGCCTGCAGGTCAACAAGGGCGAGATCTTCGGCTTCCTCGGCCCCAACGGATCGGGCAAGACGACCATTATCAAAGCGCTGTGCGGCCTGCTGGCGCCCACTGAAGGCGGCGGCACCATTTTGGGCATGGACATTCGCCGGGACGCAGCCCAGATCAAGCGCCACGTCGGCTACATGTCGCAGAAGTTCGGCCTCTACGAAGACCTGACAGTTGCCGAGAATATCGCGTTCTACGCCGGCGTTTACGGCATCCACGGTGCCGAGGCGCAGCAGCGCAAGCAGGAAGTGCTGGAGCTGACCGGCATCGAGTCTTATATGAATCGCAGAGCCGGCCAGCTCTCCGGCGGCTGGAAGCAGCGCCTCGCATTGGCCTGCGCCATTATCCACTCGCCGCAGGTGGTGTTTCTCGACGAGCCCACCGCGGGCATCGACCCCGTGGCGCGGCGAGCGCTGTGGGACCTGCTCTTCCGGCTCTCTGGACAAGGCGTCACCTTCTTTGTCACCACGCACTACATGGACGAGGCGGAGCGCTGTGGCCGCGTGGGCTACATCTACTTATCCAAACTTGTGGCACTCGGCACAGTCGCGGAGCTGCAGAGGTTCCCGGACGCCAATCCCGCCGGAACCACGCGCCTGCAAATCAAAATCGCGAACCCCTCGTCGGTGCTTGAAGCAGTGCGCCAGATCAAGGGCGTACGCGAAGCTACGATCTTTGGCTCATTCATCCATGCCCTGGTCGACACCGATCGCATCGCAGCGCTGCAGTCGCAGCTTCCCGAGGCCGGCGTTGAGACCATCCTGCCCTCGCTCGAAGACATCTTTGTCACCCTGACCTACAAGATCATGGAAGCATCGCAATGAGCCATCTCTTTCGGGGTCTCATGCCCGTCTGCCGCAAAGAATTCCTGCACATCGTGCGCGATCCGGGCACGCTTGTCTTTGCCCTGCTGCTGCCCATGCTGCAGTTGCTGCTCTTCGGCTTTGCGGTGGATACAAACATCCGCCAGATTCCCACCGTGGTCTTCGACGAGTCCCAAACCCAGGACAGCCGGCGGCTGCTCGAGAGCTTCGCCAGTTCCGATGTCTTCCAGCTAAAGAGCTACGTGACTTCGAAGGAAGAGATGTACGAATCCATTCGCGCAGGTAAGGTCCGCGTGGGAATTCGCATCCCCGCCGACTATGCCAGGCATCTGCAGGATGGCACGCAGGCTACGGTACTGGTTCTGGTGGACGGGTCGGATTCGAACGTGGCCGGCCAGGCCATCAGCACATCCACAGGCGTCACGCTGCGGCAATCGCTGCTGCGCATCCTGCCCGATGGCAAGATGCCCATCGAGGTGCGGCCTTCGGTGCTCTACAACCCCGCTACGCGCTCCGCCAACTTCTTTGTCCCGGGCCTGATCGCGATTCTGCTCCAGGTAATGACTATCCTGCTCATCGCGTTGAGCGTGGTGCGCGAGCGCGAACGGGGAACCCTCGACCAGTTGAACATGACGCCCGTGGCTCCCCTGGGACTGATGACGGGCAAGATGATTCCATACGGAGTCCTTGCCTTTCTTGAACTGTGCGCCATCCTTCTCGTCATGCGCCTTGTGTTCCAGGTACCGATTCACGGAAACACCCTCCTGCTGTTGGCTCTGTCATTGCCCTTTCTATTGACGGTCCTGGGGCTGGGGCTGCTGATCTCAACCAAAGCGCGTTCGCAGGCAGAGGCGTTTCAACTCGCCATGGGCACCGTTCTACCCTCTGTCTTTCTCTCCGGCTATATCTTTCTCATCGAAAATATGGCGCCTATCTTTAAGGCGATCAGCCGGATCATTCCGGCGACATACTACATTCGCATTCTGCGCGGGATCATTCTGCGCGGCGCGGGACTCAAAGAACTCTGGGCCGACGCCGCGATCCTGACGGTGATGGGTTGCGCCGCGATTCTGCTGGCCGCGCGGCAGTTTGTTCGCGAGAGAACGCACTGATAGGGAGACTTTGCCGGGAGAAGCCATTCAACCACTCAATGCGGCTGAATTCGATGCAGCTGAATTACGCCGAGCCGCAACAGGGAAACACTTTGCTGCGGTGAGTTGATGATTCCGTTGAACGCTGAGAGTCAGGCATCAGAATTTCGCGAAACTGACCATTACACTGGTTCGCGCGGCAATGGGCTTGCCCTTCTTACTGGCGGGCAGAAACCGGTAATGCCAGACGGCAGCCGCGGCCTTTTCATCAAGTCCGAACCCCAGTCCGCGCGAGACCCGAACTTCCTTCGGCAGGCCATCTTCGCCCACCAGCACCGCGACCACGGCCACCTGCACATACGGATGCGCCGCAAAGGGATCGGCAAAGTCCGCGTCGACGGTGTGGATTGGGAAGGGCGGAGTGTACGACAGCGGGTTGTGGTGCTTGTCCTCCAGCTTCGATGCATCCGGAGGCGGAAGATCCCGCTCCGTGATCAGAACCTGGGGAATTGCAGCGCTGCGATTGGCGCGGAAGACCACCCGCACGTCGATCCACACGGGCACGGGCTTGCCCGCTAGCATGCCCGGCTCAAACTTTGACTGCTTTACTGCCGCAATCGACGCTTGATCGCATTCGGCGCCGTGCGAGTGCAGAACCTGAATGTGCGCCGGAACGCCGTTCACGTCAATCACCATGGCCAGCACGGTCATGCCCTGAAGGTTCTTGCCGGATAGGTTGTAGGGATACGGCACCGAGACCGTGCGAACCATCCGGGGCGCCGCGACTTCGGGGCCCATATAGTACACGCCATCCTGGTCGGGCGCCTGGTGGTATTGCCGGCCCGGCGGAGCAGCATCCTGCGCCCAGGCGCCGATCGCCAATGCCAGGAATACTACCACGCCTTTCGCTTGATGCATCCATTTCCCCGATCGGTGTCTGCCCGGTTTGCGCTGGCTTTGCTTCGCGCCTCTCTGTGTCGAAAGCGGGAGCGACGGTTCCATACACTCCTTTATTGTATGCAGGCAAATTGCCGGAGTTTGCGCCGCGACGTATAGACATCGACTCGCATCGCGCGATGATGCCAGCTGGAGATCTTGAAACTGCGCCCGCAAAAAAGCCACGGGGCGGCTCTCCGCTCCCCGACCCGGACGAAGAGCTCGGGAACGAACACCACTCCGCAGCTCGAGTTGAGGGGCATTATTTCGCGCCGAGCAGAATCGCCTTGCCTTTCGACTTGGAAGAGCGAAGGAAGTAAATCCCTCCATAAATGCCCCAGACAGCGGAGATGCCCAGCGCCAGCAACGGCTCTTTGAAGGTGCCAAGCCCGAAGACGGGACCGATCAGGTAGAAGGCCATGCATGCCAGGTTGGCAACCAGGCCGAAGCCGGGAATGAGCAGGTGCATCACGAAGTTGAAGTCGGGATGCTTCCAGTAAGCCACAATGCACAACAGGCAACTGAGCGCGTAAAGGATGAACGTGCCGAAGTTGGAAGTGAGCGTGACCGTGAGCAGCGAGTTGGGCAGTGCGGCCAACTGGTCGTGAGAGGGATAGCCGAAACTGGAGAAGATGCCCTTGGGCAGCGCCGCGATGGTGGCGTCGGTGACCGAGGCCGCGGCGGCGTCGCCGAAGACCAGCGTCACGGCGATCACGCCCACGACCGCGGAGATGACGGCCAGTGTCCAGATGGCGGTGCGCGGCGAGAGAGTCTTGGCGTGCAGCATGCCGAAGTGCTCCGGAGCCTCTTCGTCCTTGCCCATGGCGTATGTCACGCGGGCGCCGGTGTTCATGCAGGCCAGCGTGGTGCCGATCAGCGCCAGGAAGACAGTGATGGCCTCGGCCAGCATGAAATATTTGCCATGGCCCTGGCCCAGCAGCGCATCGCCGACGATGATCATCATGTCGCCGATGGGCGCGGCCGAGCCGGTGGCGCTCTGCATGGTGTAGCCGGAGTTGAGGAAGTAGTTGGCCGCAAAATACTCGATGAGATAACAGAGCAATCCCTGGATCAGCAGCGAGGCAATGACGGCTATGGGAATATGTTTAGTGGGGTTCTTGGCTTCGCCTCCCATGGTAGTCACCGATTCAAATCCCACCAGGATAAGGATGGCGACGGTTCCCTGAATGAAGACCCAGCTGAAGCTGTGAGGCGAGACCACCGATGTGGCGGTCGGGTGGGTCAGAATGTTCCCGCTCGAATCCTTGTCCGGATACGAAATCACATAGGGCACCTGTTTGCCGGCTGCATCCAGAAGGGGCTGAGGCGTTCCGCTGGCGTCGCGAACGATTGAGCCGTCCTTGGCCGTGGCGAACTGGTAGTTGTACGTCTGCAGTGTCTGCACATCGTACTGGAATGCGGTGGGCCCGGTGGTGCCGGAGGGATGGCTGGTGCGATAGCCGATGGCCAGAACGCTGAAGACCAGGAGCGCGGAGATCTGCACCACATTGATGGCCATGTTGACGGCGGTCGACGCGCCGACGCCTTTCTGGGCGATCCAGGCGACGAAGAACGAAAAGACCACGGCGACCAGCCCCATGAAAACCGGCCCCGGATTGCCGCCGCTCATAAAGTTGGGATAGAGAAAACCGACCACGTAGCCCACGAAGATACCGGTGGTGGCCACCATCACGCCGGGATAGACCCAGTAATAGAGATGCGAGCCCCAGCCCACGATGAACTTGCCGATGCGCGCATACTTGAAGGCCTTTTCCTTGGAGAGCAGCGCCTGCTCAGCGTAGTAGTAGCTGGAGCCGGTGCCAGGGTAGAGCTTGGAAATCTCAGCGTACGCCACGGCCGTGGCCAGGCAGAGCGCCAGGGCAAGAACGATGCCCCACCACATGGCGGGCGCCGTGGATGGTTGGCCAGCGACGGCGGTATTGGCCTGAATCGCGAACGTGAGCCAAAGAAAGGCGCCGGGGGCGATGAGGGCCATTGCGTTGCTGGTCAGCCCGGTAAGGCCAAGAGTGGCCCGCATCTGAGGTGCTTTGTGATCTGCCATGAGCATTCTCCTGAAAGTTAGGGTTCATCTGGCTGCTTCCGGCGGCTGGCCCCGGGGCTCCACATAGGCCTCACCGGTATCCGGAACTCCTGCCCTGTCCGGTAGAGCCGACCTGAATGGGTAAGGTGAATCCTAGCGCCGCTGTAATAAAGATGAAATGAGGAAACTGAAAAGGTGTGCCCCTGGAATCGCCAAAAACCCGCCGAACAAGCCGGCGGGTGACGGGGCAGAGGCTTCGTCTCAGCCCATTCGTTACGATTTCAAAACGCGATCATCATGTGATCTTCACAATTTTGTTAAAAACACACATAGGATCTTTATGACTTAGGCCGTACTTTCAAAGCAACTCGATGCTCCATGACCGTGAACGGCGCGAGTGCGATCAACCTTCAATTCGTTGTTTTCTGAAGGAACGGGAAGAGTGTATTTGGCCAGACAACCAGGTCCAGAGCCTTCTCGTTTTCTGTAGTCGAGATCAAATCATGGTTCGGCTGGCATGCCTGCGGAGCGGGAGAGGAAATCTCTGCGCTGCAAGCTGCCGGAAGTGTCCGATGTCCCGATTCAACATTTTGAGTGAAAGTGAGAGGCTGAATGAAAAGAGAATCCTGGAAAGCCATCCCCGCCTCGGCGGCACTGTGTCTCGGACTAGCGCCGTTGGTGACAGTAGCGCAGCAGGCCGCAACCAGTTCGCCCCCGGTCCTGACTGCGCACGTCGAGTTCCCGGCCGTCGAAGGACCGGAAACGAACCCCAGCAAACCTGGCAGCGATCCGGCTGCTCCCGCCGCAGCGAATGCCGCCACGGCGAACCCTGCTCCGGCAACTACGACGGGCACCAATCCCCCTGCCTCCGTCGCAGTGCCACTCAGCAACGATGCAGTGATCAAGGAGCTGGCCGAGATGAAGGCGCGCATCGCGCAGCTTGAGGCCGAGCTGAAGGCACGCAGCGGCGCGGCAGACGCGGAACGAGATGCCAATGCCCTGCGCACGGCCGAGGGCGCCGACGACAACGGTGTCCCCGCCGTTTCGCTGCCGGCCGGTCAGGCAACCGCCGCGCCAGCTCCTGCCGCGGCCGCTCCCACGCCTCCTGAGATCACCGCCGAAACCACTACCAAGTCCGCGCCCTTCCCCGGCGACTGGACCTGGCTGAACAGCGGCGGCCACAACGTAGACAGCCCTATGAGCACCAAGTACTTCACTCCCGAAGTCCGCTTCGACGCCAACTACATCCTGGACTATAACCATCCCGAGGACGACTCGATGGGTGGCTCAACGGAGATGTTCCGCTCCGACGAGTGGCAACTGGAGCAGGTCAGTGTGGGCGGCGATTTCCGCATCCAGAATGTTCGCGGCCGCATCCTGACCATGGATGGCCTGTTCGCCACCACCACCCCCCGCAACGACTCCAGCTACAACCGTGGCCAGTGGCAACTGCAGAATGCTTACCGGTACTTCTCTGAAGCGTGGGGCGGCTATCACTGGGACGTAGGCCACGGCCTCAACGCGGATGCCGGCATCTTCGTCTCCTACATAGGTCTGTTCAGCTACTACAACTTCGATAACTGGGCCTACCAGCCTTCTTACGTTTCTTCCAATACTCCATGGTTCTTCAACGGTCTTCGCATCCAGTACTGGCCCACGGAAAAGCTGAAAATCGAGCCATGGATCATCAATGGCTGGCAGTCATACGCCCGCTACAATGGCAAGCCCGGGTTGGGCGGCCAGATTCTGTGGCGCCCCAAGCCCTATCTTGACTTTGTCTGGAACGATTACGGACTGGGTGAAGACGATGCCGGCTATCCTGGACGCTCGCGTATTCATGCCGACTATAGCGCGCAGGTAAAGTTCTACGACAAACCCAAGAACATGCTGGACAAGATCGCCTGGACGCTGACCGGGGACGCAGGCTGCGAATATGGCGGCGGTCCTGCCGTCGGCCACTACAATGCCAATGGTTCGTCTCCCGAGAAAGGCACTGCCGATACCTATACCGGCGGCGTCAACTGCCACAGCAGCAAGGACGGCAAACCCAAACAGATGTTCGTCGGCACCATGAGCTATCTGCGCTTCTGGTTCAACAAGGACCTTTACGCAGTTACTCTCGGCGGCGGTCTGATGAACAACCCCGGACGCTACCTGACCCTGCTGCCGCCCATCAACGGCGCCACGGCAACCTCGGGCACTCCGTACTTTACCGAAAACGCGGGCGACCGGGCCCAGATGCACGACGGAACCATTACCTTCGACTACATGCCGGCGCAGTTCATCACCTTCCGGCTGGAAGAAGCGTACCGGTACTCCGATGTGCCCTACTGGACTGGCCGCGGCGGCATTACGCCTCCGGGCGGAAACAACGGTAACCCGGCCGACTACCAATGCGCCGGAGGTGGCGATGCGGGCGTGGGCTATTTCCCCACATCCTCGTCGTTTGCAACGGGGCTTGCCCAGGCGGAGAGTAACTGCACCGGCGGCAATCCCAAGGCCAACTCCACCGCGATCTGGTGGCCCGACCTGCGGACTAACCAGACTACAACGCTGCTGTCGATCATGGTCAGGTTCTAGCCGTTTTGGACCAGTGGCTGGACTCGTCGATCATCACCGCCATCTCACAACCGAGGGCAACACCGGGGCGCCTGCATCCCCGGCGTTGCTCTCGGCAACGTTGTGTGCCCGGCCATTGGAGAACGCCGCCGGAGCAGTGCCGCTGCGACCTGTTGAGCTTCGCGAAGCAAAAAGAGCCGGTCGAGTTTCCTGCGCTTCGTTGATGCCGCATAAGCATTGAGCGAAAGGCTGCGAATCACTCGAGCCGGCCGCCGCTCAATGGAAGGTCACACTGCATAACCACGCCACGCCAGGCGTCAAGGAGATCCTGTCCGATGAAGAAGACCTTCAGGAGCGCAATCGCGCCCGCAGTTGCGCTCTGCGGCCTTGCCTTGCAGCTTGCCTGTCATGCACAAAGCGCAAGTCCAGGCAGGATTGCGCCGGCCGGCCAGGCGACTTCGGAAGCTAGAGCCGAAGAGGCTTCAGGAGCACCGGCTGACGCGCCCGCGGCCAGTCCGGCGGGTTCGCCAGTGTCCCTTTCGGTCGAACCGGCTCAGGCTCCTTCGCCAGTCATACCCCCGCCATCGGCCAAACCGAAGCCGGGCTTCTTCACGCGATGGGGAAAGGCCTACGTCGCCGACTGGGCGGGAACAACACCGATCGATCCTAACGCGCCTCAGCGCCGGGGCACGCCTGCTCCCATCCCTTCGCCTCCTTACCCGGCGTCGGACTGGCCGATCGGCGGCACACAGGAGATTGGCGCTCCAGATTACTCGACCTACATGCTGCAGTCGGCCATTGACGGGGACCCTCTGAAGCTGAGCAACGTGAAATGGTATGGATGGGCATCCGTCGGCGCCGACGGCTCAACGAACAATCGCGGCAACGCCGGCAAGGGGATCGCCGCCAACAGCCCATCGGCCTACGATGAGTTTCCCAACATGGTAGTGCTCGATCAGTTGGCGCTCTATGTTGAGCGGCTTGCCGACACAGTGCAAACCGACCACTTCGACTGGGGATTTCGAGTCACAAATCTGTATGGCCAGGACTACCGGTACACGACCTCGCACGGCATTCTCAGCCAGCAGTTGCTGGTGAAGAATTCGCAGTACGGCTATGACCCGGTGATGTTCTACGTGGACCTTTACTTTCCCAAGCTTGGGCAGGGCGCGGACCTGCGCATCGGCCGCTACATTTCCCTGCCCGACATCGAGGCGCAACTGGCGCCTAACAACTACACCTACTCGCATTCCATTTTGTACACCTACGACTGCTATACGCAGGTAGGCGCCAACCTGACCCTCAAGCTCGACGACCATTGGACGGTGCAGGGCGGCATCTCGCCCGGCTGCGACACTGCTCCCTGGACCGCGGATGCGCAGATAACAGGCAATGTGTGCCTTGTCTATACGTGGCGCAATGGCGGCGATGTGCTGAACACCTGCGATAACACCATCAACAACGGCAAGTATGGCTACAACAATCTGACCGCGTTCTACGAGACCTGGTACCACAGCATCAGCCCCCACTGGCACACCGATACAGAAGGCTGGTACCAGTACATGGCCGACACACCCAACATGTGGTGGATCAACACCGGCGTTCCCTACAACAAGGCCAACTCGCCGTGGCCCGAGAATGTGAGCAACAATAGGTTCCTCTATCCCGGCGGCCCCGGCACCGCGCCCAGCACACCCTCGACGCTGAATTTTGGCGCGGTGTGCGAGAATCCTGGTACTTCTTACACCGGCAAGCGCGCCGCGTATTGTTACGCGCCGGAGTGGGCCATTACCAACTACGTCGAACACAACTTCTTCAACAACACGGCCTCGCTCAACATCCGCAGCGAGATCGTGGACGACATCAAGGGGCAGCGAACCGGCACCCCCGCCATTTACGAGGAGCACATGGTCGGTTTCGACTTCTGGGCCGGCACCTCGGTGACCTTTCGCCCGGAGTTGAGCTACACCCACTCCTTCAGTCCGTTTGGGCTGCGGGCGCTGGACATTAGCCCAGGATCCTCGGTTTCCGCCTTGCAGAATGCGCCGGCCGGGCAGGCGCCGGCAGCAACAATGAAAGGCATTGGCGCCAAGACACAGGCGCTCATCGTTGCGGCCGACCTGATCTGGCACTTCTGACATTTGAATCCGGCGAGCTTCCGCCGGGGCTTGACTGCGCCTTGCACGATCGCTCCTCGGCGTGCCGAATCTGTGCTGGATGTGAAGATGTCCAGGCCATCGTCTGGCCCCATCGGGACCAGCGTTTTCCCGTCTTGCTTATGTTTTCCTTATCTTTTCTTGAGCATAATACTCTTATCTGCTCTCTGCTCCCTTGGATGCTCTTGATGCAACCAGGTCTTTCTTTTCCCTCATCCGCACGCACTGCGTAGGAGGCACGATGCAGGTGAAATGGGAAACTCCTCAGTTGTGAGATGGACCAATTCGAAAAAAGGACGGTTTCTCGCACAGTGTCTGGCCGCCTGCGTGGCGCTCGCCATACTGACCTGGGTTGGGTTCGCGCTCCGGCTTAACCTTGCCACCGCGAGCTTTCTGTATTTGCTGCTTGTGGTAATGATGGCTTTACTTTGCGGGTTCTGGCAGGCATCGATCACCTCGGTTCTCGCGGTCGGGTGTCTGGACTATTTTTTTACGCAGCCCCTGTTACATTTTGTGATGACGGATCCGCAGGAAGTTGTGGCGCTGGGGGCATTTGAAGTGACCACGATCGTGATCAGCAGGCTGTCGGCGAAAGAGCTGCGCAGCTCAAGAGAGGCGGCTGCTCATCGCGTTGCCATGGAGCAGCTGTATGAGCTGAGCCGCAATTCCCTTTTGCTGGACATGCATCAGGCACCAGGGCCCCAGCTTGTGGTCCTCATTCACCGCATATTCGGCGTGCAGGCGGTTGACCTATTCGATTTGAACCTGGGCCGGCAGGACCGGGCCGGCGAATGGAATGAAGGCGAAGTGAATCTGGCCAGGGATTGTTGCCAGCGCGGGGAGGCGGGCGATGACCCGGAGAGTGAAACCTGGCGGCGCATCCTGCTGGCCGGATCGGAGCCGGTTGGCGCGCTGGTGATGCGCGGAAAGCTGAGCCCCCTGGTTGTCGACGCGCTGGCTTCCCTGGCTGCGATTGCGATCGATCGCCACCAGTCGTTCGAGAAGGAAGAGAGAGCCGAGACCGCCAGCAAGGGCGAGCAACTGCGCGCAGCGGTGATGGATGCGCTGGCGCATGAGTTCAAGACGCCTCTCACCGCAGTGCAGACGGCCAGCTCGGGTTTGCTCGAATTGGGCGAACTGAGCGGCGCCCAAAGAGACCTGGTCAACCTGATTGATGGTGAGGCGGTCCGTCTGAATCAACTGTGCACACGGTTGCTGCTGACCGCAAAACTTGAAACAGAAGAGCTAGGGCTGAAGACGGGCGATGTGAATGTGCAGGAGTTGATTTCCGAGGTGTTGGCGGATAGTCCAGATCCGCCGGAGAAGGGCAGGATAAAGGTCCACGTCGATGACCCCTCGTTGACCTTGCATGCGGATCGCGGATTGCTGGGGATGATTCTGGCTCAGTATCTCGAAAACGCCCGAAAATACGCGATTCCGGATAGCCCCATTGAAATTGCGGCACGCAGGAGCCGGACCGAAGTCCTTATCTCCGTGCATAACTTCGGACCAACGATCCGTATCGAGGACCGGGAGCGGATCTTCGACCGTTTCTACCGGGCGCCGGGAATAAAGGATACCGTGCCCGGCACAGGCATTGGGCTTTCCGTGGTAAGGAAGGCGGCCGAGGCGCATCATGGGCATGTGTGGGTCATCAGCGATGAAAAGGAAGGGACGACGTTCTTTCTTTCCCTTCCGGCAGCAGCGAGGAGGAAGCTTTGAATACCGAACCGTCGAATGCGGGACAGGGCACCATTCTGATCGTAGACGACGACATCTCGACGCGGAGGGCATTGCGCGTAACGTTGTCCGGCATGGGCTTTACGGTTGTGGAGGCGGCTCGCGGCGAGGAAGCGCTGGCGTTGGTCCGCGTGTCGTGGTTCGACGCGGTGTTGCTGGATGTGGATATGCCGGGGATGGGCGGAGTGGAGGCCTGCAGGAGCATCCGGCATGCCATTGCGCGGTTGCCCATCCTGATGTTGACCGTGATGGATAGCGAAGATGACAAGGTGCTGGCGCTGGATGCCGGAGCCGACGACTACATCACAAAGCCGTTTCAGATTCGGGAGTTGACCGCGCGCTTGCGTTCGGCGGTGCGAAGAAGAAATGCGCAGGACACCAACCGCGACGCGCCCATTCGCTGCGGCCACATTGAGCTGGACCCGGTGAAGTACAGGGTGGTGAAGCGCGGACGCGCGATTCATCTAACGCCCAAGGAATTCGAAGTACTGCACTACCTGATGATGCACGCGGGAGAGCCCATTCCCCATGCGCGGCTGTTAAAGTCCGTGTGGGGTCCGGAATATGGCAACGAGCTCGAATATCTGCGCACCTTTGTCCGTCAATTGCGCAAGAAAATCGAAGACGATCCGCGCAATCCGCAGTACTTACTGACGGATGCGTATGTCGGCTACCGGTTCAACGAACAGCCAGCAGAGCCTTGAGATGCTTCTGCGCAAGCTACCGATTCCACGGCCCGGCGTTATGATGGAACATAGGTTCCTCCTTACCCGCTGAACACAGCCCAGAAAAACAAATCCGCTTGAGTATTTTGCACCTCGAACTACGAAAGCTGCAGTGTTCGCTCTCCGGAGGTTGTTGCTCAAATCCACGGATTGAACGGAGGTTGGCTCGTTGTCGACAACCTACACGCCAGCCCGCTCCAGCTTTGCCGCGAGGCGATCCCGCGCTGCGGGATCGCGCGCTCTGCTTTTTACGCTGGAGTGTGCGCTGGGGATTGTGTGCCTCATCCTGGTGGCTGCTCTGGCGCACTGGTTTCAGTGGCTGCTGCCGGTGGCCGTTCTGCTTTACATGTTGATCGTCGTCCCCACCGCCCTGTTGTGCGGCTTCTGGCAGGCAGTCATCGTGTCTCTCTCGGCGGTCGTGATCCACAGCATCTTCACCGCGCGCCAGCCTGTCGTCAATGCGGCGGCCGATCCGGTCAACTCCATTACCCTGGTGGCCTTTGTCCTTACGGCGCTAATCGTCAGCCGGCTTTCGGCCCGTGTCACAGGACATGCCCGTGAGTCCGAATCATGGGGTGAACAGATGCAAGATCTGTATGAGTTCACGCGGCGAACTCTGCAGATGAATTTGCACATTGAGCCGGGACCGCAGCTGGCCGAGCTGATTCACGATATCTTCGCGGTCGAGGCGGTCGTGGTCTTCGATGCGGACCTGCACGAAACCTACCAGGCCGGCTATTGGAACATGGACCCGCAGGAACTGGCGCAGAACGTCTACTACTTCGAGACCTCGGACGATGATCCCGTCACCGGGCTCGGTCGCCGGGTACTCCGCCTGGGTGCGGTACCCATCGGAAGCCTGGTAGTGCGTGGCGAGACGAGCCCACTGACCAACAACGCCATCGCCTCTCTGATTGCCATCACCTTCGACCGCTACCGGGCCTTCGCCAACGAGAGCCAGATTGAAACCGAGCGCCGCACCGAGCAACTGCGCGCCACCGTTCTCGATAGTCTGGCCCACGCATACAAGACTCCGCTGACCGCCATTCGTGCCGCCAGCACGGGCCTGGGAGAGATGGGACGGTTGTCGAGGGGACAAGCGGAGCTGGTGGCACTGATCGATGAGCAGACGGACCTGCTGAACGACCTGACCACACGGCTGCTTACCACGGCCCGGCTCGATGCGGGTGAGGTCACGCTGCAGGCCGCGCCCGTCGGCGTGGCCTCGCTGATCGATGAGGTTGTGGCGAGTCTTGGCGATCGCCTGGCCAGCACGCGCGTCTCGATCCGTCTTGAAGACGACGACCTGGTTCTTTGCTGCGATCGCCAGCTGATGCTCACCTTGCTTACGCAGTACATTGACAATGCCTGCAAGTATTCCATCTACGGCACCACCATTTCGATTGGCGTCACACAGGCGCGCACCGAGATGATTTTTTCCGTGCACAGCTATGGCCCGGAGATACCGCACGCGGACCGGGAACGCATCTTCGATCGCTATTATCGTTCCTCTTCGTCCGCCCCCAGAGCTGCCGGAACCGGCATCGGTCTTGCGGTCGCCAAGCGCGCCGCACAGATGCACGGCGGCCATGTCTGGGTCTCCAGCGACGAGATCAAGGGAACGACCTTCTTCGCGGCCATTCCAACGAACGCCCTTCAGAGGCAATCAGCATGAATCAACCAGGCATCCGCATTCTTCTGGTCGACGATGAGTCGGCAATTCGCCGGGCGCTGCGGCCACCGCTGGTGGAACTTGGGTTCCAGGTTGTTGAAGCCCTGCGCGGCGAGGAAGCTCTCCAGTTATTGCGTTCCGGGCCCTTCGATGTTGTTCTTCTCGACGTCAACATGCCTGGCATTGGCGGCATCGAGACGTTGCGCCGCATTCGCGCCTTTGCGCCCCGTCTGCCCGTCCTTATGCTGACCGTGCGCGACCGCGAAGAGGAGAAGGTTGAAGCTCTCAACCTGGGCGCCGACGATTATGTCACCAAGCCCTTCAGCACGCCGGAACTGATCGCGCGCATTCGTACCGCGGTCCGCCGCGTCCGGGCCCCGGCTCGCGCCGAAGACGCGCCCATTGAGATTGGAGAGATTCGCCTGGTTCCTTCACAGCGGAGCGTGACCAAGCGCGGGCAGCCCGTCCATGTCACGCGCAAGGAATACGCCATCCTGTACCATCTGATGACTCACGCTGGCCGGCCCGTGTCGAACGCCAAGCTGCTTACCGCGGTGTGGGGAGCCGACTGCCGCGAAGAGGTCGAATACCTGCGCACATTCGTCCGCCAATTGCGCAAAAAGATTGAGGACGATCCATCCAATCCGACTTACCTGCTGACGGATGTGTACGTCGGTTACCGCTTTGTCGATTCGCAAATATTTCAGGAGGAGACTGTGGAGGAGGCGCATAAAGCGATGGAATCCGATCCACCCGCGGCATCTCTTCACGAGAATTTGGAGCAAGGGGCGTCCTGAGGCCCGTTCACAGTGACGTCCATTGAACGCGATGTGTGCGACGGGTCACGCAGGAATGCCGCTCTGCTAGTCTGGGATGGCTATGAGCCGTCAATCGTCCTGGCGCTTCACGTTTCTGGTGCTGATTGTGCTAGCTCTCGTAGTGCTTTCAATCCTCCGGCGTTCGCAGGTCCCGCCACAGCGTCAAGTCGAGGTAGAGAGGCGTTCGCCGCCGGAGTCCCGCCTTTATCGCTCATCCCGGAATCCCCATCGGCGCGAGCCTGGCAGCCGATCGGAGCGGGACCGAACAGCCGGCGCGTCCTGTGACTTGCTCGGAGTCACGTGCGATACCGAGTATTTCGCTCCGTGGCAGGAACCGGGAGACAACAGCTGTACTGTATCCACAAGCAACGGATATCCGATCCCCGATCCGCGGTGCACACCGGGCGGGATCGATGGGTCGGTCACATTGCAGACATTGCAGAATCCACAATGGCGAACCCGCTGCGTTCGCGACTGCGAGACCAGCGAGGCGGAGAAGCATGCCGCTTACCGCTGGTACAGCCTGCAAAAGCCTGCCGACAACTCCGAGGAGAATCAGGTGTGTGAACTCGATCACCTCGTTCCGCTCGAACTGGGAGGCGCCGATGGCATGGGGAACATCTGGCCGGAATGCGGGCCGGATGGCGTGGCCCTCGAAGAGCGCTACTTCAAAATGAAAGATCGCGTGGAGAACTATCTGGCCGAAGAGGTCAGGGCCGGCCGCATCCCACTCGACGCCGCGCAACGCGGAATTGCAACTGACTGGACCAGGTACCTTGCGGCAGCAAACCAGTATTGCAACGCAGGCGGCCGGTGCTGACGCCATCGGGATTCAGCATGAAATGTCATACAATGGCGGCTTCGAGGTTACTGAATATGCGCTGTCGTTTTCTGCAAACTCGCGGACTTTCCGTGTTCCTCTTGTGTTGTGCGGTGACTTTTGGATCAACTGGGGCGACGGCGCAAAGCGTGCGCGTGGATGTGAACGCGGACAAATCGGTCGCGTTCGATCCCGACAAAGCAATGGGCACCTCGATGGATATTCTTTCGGCGGCGGAGCTGGACACCGTGTATTCCGAGCCCATCGTCAAAGCCGGGCTCTCGGTCGGATGGGGGCCCATTTCGTACCGGCAAAACACCGAGCTGACGTATGCTTCGTGGCATTGGAATCCGAACGGAGTCTGGAGCGACGAGAAACACAAGAGCGGATACTTCGTGGGCAGCGCGGAACCGAAGGAGTTCTTGCGTGCGTCATACGGATACCGGCTCCCGCACCGCGGAACAACTCGCAGCGACTCGGGACAAAGCGAGTATTCGCGCATGACAGACGGCGATCCGGCCAGCTACTGGAAGAGCAATCCGTACCTAAGCACGAGATTCACCGGCGAACCAGACTCCGCGCATCCACAATGGGTCGTGATTGAGTTTGCACTTCCACAGGAGATCGACGCCATCCAGATTGCGTGGGCAAACCCCTATGCAACCAGGTACGCAGTCGAGTATTGGACCGGAAAAGAAGACGCGCTGAACAAACAGGCCGCCGGGACGTGGGTGATGTTCCCGCGGGGTGAAGTGACGGCGGGAACGGGCGGAAGCAAGGTGCAGCAGCTTGCAGACCATCCTGTGACGACCAGGTTTCTGCGCATCGTGATGACGGAATCGTCGAATACCTGCGACACGCACGGCAGCGCCGATCCACGAAACTGCGTAGGATATGCGATCGCCGAGATATTCGTGGGGAACCTCAATGCGCTGGGCGAGTTTGTGGACCTGGTGAAGCATTCACCGAGCCAGACACAAACCATCACGCAGGCTTCCTCCGTCGATCCCTGGCACACCGAACAAGACATTGTCTCCTCCCGGGTGCAGACAGGTTTCGATCTGTTCTTCACCAGCGGCTACACCAATCACCTGCCGGCGATGATTCCGATTGCCATGCTTTACGCAACACCCGAGGACAGCGCGGCGGAGCTTGCCTACCTCGAACGCCGCGGCTACCCGATATCTTTTGTAGAGATGAGCGAAGAGCCCGACGGGGCCTTCATGTTGCCGGAAGATTACGCGGCGCTTTATGTGCAGTGGGCGGCGGCGCTGCACAAGGTCGATCCGAAGCTGAAGCTCGGCGGGCCGGTGTTTACGGGCGTGAACGAGGATATTAAGGTGTGGCCGGACGCGCAGGGTCGCACCTCGTGGCTGGGCCGGTTCCTCGATTATCTTCGGGCACATAAGAGAATGGGCGACCTCGCGTTTGTATCGTTCGAGCATTATCCGCTGGATCCGTGCCTGATCAACTGGTCGGATTTGTACCGCGAGCCGCAGTTTGTCGAGGGAATCTTGAAGGCATGGCGCGACGATGGCGTACCTGCCGATATGCCCCTGATGAACACCGAAAGCAACGTATCGTGGTCTCTGACCGACCCCATGCAGGATCTGTTTGCCGGACTGTGGCTGGCCGATAGCGTTGGATCCTTCCTCACCAACGCGGGACCGAACGCGGCTTACTATCACTCGCCGATTCAGCCGGAGGCGTTGCGGCCCGGATGCCAGGCATGGAGCACCTACGGGAACTTTGTAGCCAACGAAAAACTGGAAATCCGGCAATACACGGCGCAGTATTTTGCCAGCCAGATGCTGAATCTGGACTGGGTGATACATGGCGGCGGGACGCACATGCTGTATCCGGCCGCAGCTGACTTGCGCGACGACGCGAAGCACGACCTCGTTACCGCCTATGCCGTGAAACGGCCCGATGGGGCGTGGTCCCTGCTGTTGATCAACAAGGACCCGAGCAATGCCCACGAGGTCAACATCGCATTTGAGGACGGTGGACATGAGACAGCAGCTCACTTCTCCGGGCCGGTCAAGATGGTGACCTTTGGAGCGGCGGAATATGTGTGGCACTCGTCTGGAGCCACGAGCCACGCCGACCCCGATGGCCCGCCAACGCGCAGCGTCATGGAGTTGGGGGACGGGCAGCGCGTGATACTGCCCAAGGCGTCGATCACGGTGCTGACGGGAAGAGTGGCTGGAATATGAAGAGTGTAGTTGCCATGAACGGCTCCGATGAGAGCCGAGCGTAGAATTGAGACCGGAGCATCGAGGGGATTGGTACCCGGGCTCCCAGGTTTCGAGTTCCACGAATCCGGCAGGGTTGCACATGCAGCAGGCTGACATCACTTCCGACACCGTCAGAATCTCACCAGGTTCCCGCATGCGCGCCGCCATGGCCCTGGCAATCGTTGCGGACATCCTCCAGATTGCCGTGTTTCCTTTGTTTGTCGAGGGCGCTGCGTCGCCTGCGGATGACCTGCTCGATCTCGGCGTTGGCGCTGCTCTGGTCTACCTTCTTGGCTGGCACTGGGAATTCCTGCCATCGGCATTTGCCAAGCTCATGCCCGGCGTGGACCTGGTTCCTTTTTGGACGATAGCGGTGGCCAACGTATACCGGAAATCGAAGCAGTTGGTGGTCGCCAAGGAAGCAGGCGGCGAGGATCACCCTGCGCTGCGGGATCCACGCAGTTCGTGAGCCACGTCCTGCGGCGATTGCGCACCCACGCAAATCCGATCGCCATGAGCGCGCCATCGCTCACGGCACCCTGTTACCGCCTGAACGAAGTGGCCAATGTCATGAGATGGCCAATGGCCCGCACGATCATGCGAATCATGACTGCGAAGGCGATCAAAAAGGCGGCGGCAATGCCCGCGGCCACAATCGGGTGCACGGTTGCAAGCCAGGTGAGGAACACGGCCAGCCCGTCTTCGCCGGCGCTGAGCGTGAAATTTGAAAATGGCTCGGGAGATGGGGTCACTGCCACGCGCGCCGCTGTCTTGCCGCCGTGTGCAGCCAGCGCGATCGCTCCACCCGCCAGCGCCGCCAGCAACTGCTTCTCCGGGGAAAGCTGCGAGGTTGCGCCGTAGGCCATCAATGCCGCCACCGGAACCCGCACAAAGGTATGCAGGGCATTCCAGAACAGATCGAACGCCGGCACCTTGTCGGCGAAGAACTCGACCGCAAACAGCGCGCACGAGGCTCCAATCACCCACCAGTTGTCAAGTAGATGAAGCCCAGCCGGGAGATCGAGCAGGTGGGCATGC
>Ga0326727_10003553_pt1 | contig 49511 bp, 34 predicted proteins | sample MB2enrmetagenome_FD_207643 | JGI IMG/M metagenome (GOLD analysis project Ga0326727, IMG submission 207643) | Lab enriched peat soil microbial communities from McLean, Ithaca, NY, United States - MB29MY | ecosystem: Environmental > Terrestrial > Soil > Wetlands > Peat | place: USA: New York... | reverse complement strand
AAAACTCAGCTTTCGTCGAAGGGTACGGGCTTTAGCCCGTACATCAAAAGTCCAAATAGAACAGGGCTTTAGCCCCCGAGGCAGTCTTTCGGGGCGTTTGCATTGCCTCAGGGGCTAAAGCCCGGCATATTTTATATGCTCGAACGTACGGGCTGAAGCCCGTACCCTTCAATCTGTAAGTTTCTAAACAGATTCTGAGCGAAGATTTGCGACAGAAAAAACATTCCTTCAGGCCTGAAGGCCGCCACTCGAAGGGGCATTGAACGGCACGGATAAATCCGTGCCCTTTCAAAACCTCTTTTCTTGACCTTTCATTTGCATGGTGCGTTTGCACTGGGCTAGTACCCAGCATCGCGTCCATGCCGCTCCGCCAGGAAGTCATGCAGCCGCGCGATGTCGCGGAGAGCGGATTGTGTCCACTTCAGAGGTGGCATTCAGGAGCAGAGGCGTCTTCGCCCGCCTCCAGCTTCGCAAGCCACGTGTCTGCTTCGGCGGCTGTCAGGTGCAGCCCCGTGGTCTGGTAGTGGCTCCAAGCGTTGAGCGCATCCTGGCGAAGCTGCTCCCGCTGTTCTTCGCGGCCCACGTACTGCTCCACAGCCTCGCGCATGATCCAATGCGGCGAGCGGCGCCGGACAGTTGCCAACTGCTGAACGCGCTCTTTCAATTTCCGATCAAGCTTTCCGCAGTACGGCCGTGTGGCTGCCGCGCACCTGCGGCTGGGCGAAGCCTTCCAGACCGGCGGCGCGGGCGGCTTCCATCTCTTCATGAAACATCGCCGGTTTGACGTGCCCGGAGGGCTCGGCAAAGAACAACTGGCCTCCGTGCTTGAGTCCTGCCGCCGCGGCCTGGAAAAAGGCCGCAGCCGAGGGCATCTCGTGGACAACGGCAAAGGCCAGCACAAAGTCGATGGTTCCGCGCAGGTCGTCAATGCCCATGTTGTCCGGGCGGACGACGCGCGTTTCGATCCTGTCCAGGAGACCCTCGCGGCTGGCTTTGCGGCGCACGCCGTCCAGCATTTTCTCCTGAACATCGAGGGCGATCACCCGCCCGGTGGGACCCACCATCTCCGCCAAGGGCAGAGTGAAAAAGCCCATGCCCGGGCCGGGTTCCAGAACCGTCATGCCCGTGCGGATATAGGGCGCGAGCATATCTTCGGGGTTTTGCATCCACCAGCGCCGCAACGGGCTGGCCAGCAGATACCCCATCCACCAGGGACAAACATGTTGGGCCATCGTTCCCTCCTGTCCGGAATCTTGCGTGACAAGAATACAGATTGCCGGTGAGGATGGGCAGACTGATTCGCGTCCAGTACCCATTACGCAACAAGGTCCGGCGCGGTTTCATGAATCTTGGCGCCGGACCTTGGGGTGGTTCTGTTCATCGGTGGAGCGCCGGGACTCAGGGATTCTGGTGGAAGAAGGCGAAGAGATAGTCGCCCAGCAGGTCTTCCTGGTTGTTTGTTTTTACCGGGGCCAGGGACATGCCGGTCTTGGCAGCGCCGCGGAAGGTGTTGGTGACACGGAAGTAATAGGTGCTTCCGGCCGCGGCGGTAAAGTCCAGAGAGGATGAGGGCTGAACCTTGCGGCTGAAGATGGAGGCGTCCTGCCAGTCGGTGCACAGGCGATGCTGGCCGGGATCGACGTAGAAAAAGAAGTAGGTGCTGCCGTGGGTAGCGCCCACCCATTTGCCGTCGATTCCCACGCGGGTGGTGGGCTTGCGGAAGCCGGCTACATCCTCGTCGTCCTCGATAAAGAAGACCAGCGCGCGTCCCGGAGCAATGGGCGAGGGATGCAGGCCGCGGTCGGACTCAACATCGAAATGGATGGCGGGGTCGCCGCAGCCCGTGGTCTTCGCGGGCGCAGGAGTCTGCGCGAAGGCCGGTAGAGAGAGCGAGGCGGCTGCCAGCAGCAGCGCGCCAAGTGAAAATCTGGTCAAGGTTTTTACCTCGTACTTGCGAATGACACTATTATGGACGACCGGCGTCACGGTTGGGCAGCGGTCCGGCGGGGCGCGCAACTTCCTAGTGCGGCCGGCCCGGTAGCACGAAGTGTTCGGCGCAGCGCGGCTCGTAGGTGTCGCCCGGAACCTTGATGGGGCTGTCGTACGATGCGGGCTTGCCCTCGATAAACCGCTGCGAGTAAAGCGCGCGAGCGCCGCAGGTGCAGTAGGCCATGCACTCGGTGATGGAGCCGCCGTAGGCGTTCACCAGCCAGCTTAGATTCAGCATTTCGCCGAAGGGATTGGCGCGGAAGTCCAGGTCGAGGCCCGCGACCAGCACATCGTGTCCGGCCTCGAGCAGATGCTTGGTGAACAGGAAGAGGCCTTCGACAAACTGCCCCTCGTCAATGGCGATGCACTCCACCCGCTTGCCGATCTCCTGCTCTTTCTGCGCCAGGATGGGCAGCACCTCCCAAGGGTTGGCGGAGTTGAAGGCGTGGGCCTTCATCTTGCCGTGGCCCATGGGGTTGCGGCTCTCCACCAGGCCGGGCCCGCCCTTGGTGTCGTCGCTGGGCTTGAGGACCAGCACGTGCTGGCGCGCATACTGGCGGCGCATGTCGGCGCGGCGCAGCATCTCCGCCGTCTTGTTGCTGCGCATGGGACCCATCATCACTTCGAGCTTGCCGGTCACGGTCTTTTCCTTGTTCGAAATCATTGGCACTGCTTTCTCGGATTTTTCATCATAACGCGGGCGTGCCGGAGAGGGCAGATGCGCCCGATTGCCGGAGTTCGATGCCATGTGTATAGTTAGCGTTAACTAATTGGCGGACAATCTTTGCGCACTGTGAATACCGGGGGGAAGCCATGACTTCACGCGAACGGGTACTTGCCGCACTCAACCATCAACAGCCGGACCGCATTCCCGTCGATCTGTCGGGCTATCGTTCCTCCGGAATCTCCGCCGTGGCTTATCCAAAGCTCCGCGCCGCGCTGGGACTTCCGCCGCGTTCCATCGATGTATACGATCCCGTGCAGCAGTTGGCCATCTGCCACGACGACGTGCTCGACATCTTCGGCGTTGACACCATCGAGTTGGGACGCGGTTTTTGCCATGAAGACAAATGGTGGTCGCCCTGGGTTCTGCCGGACGGCACAGCCTGCCGCATGCCGGCCTGGGCCTTGCCCGAGCGCGCCGGCGACGAGTGGATTATGCGCTCGCCAACGGGCCGCGCTATTGCGCGGATGCCGGCCGGTGGACTGCATTTCGATCAGGTGTACTGGCCGTTTCTCGACGGCGCAGAGGACCTGACGCAGATCGAGCAGCTCTATCCGGAGCACATGTGGACCGGCATTGCCTCGCCGCCAGGGCCTTCTGTCTCCTCCGCGGAAGAGCTGGCTGCCGGAGCGCGGGCTCTGCGCGCGAGTACGAGCCGGGCGATCTTGGGCCTCTTCGGCGGAAACCTGCTGGAGATGGGCCAGTTCTACTACCGCATGGACAACTTCCTGATGCTGCTGGCCGGCGAGCCGGAACGCGCCCATCGCTTCCTGGATGCGCTGGTCGAGATCCACATGCGCAATCTGGAAAAGTTCCTGGGCGCCGTTGGACCGTCGATCGACGTGATTGTCTTTGGCGACGACCTGGGCGCGCAGAACAGTCCGCAGATTTCGCCGCGCATGTACCGCGAGTTCTTCAAGCCTCGCCATCAGGCGCTGTGGGCAAGGGCCAAGCAGCTTGCTCCGCACATCAAGGTGATGCTGCACTGCTGCGGCGCGGTGCGCCCGCTGCTGGCCGATCTGATTGAAGCCGGCCTGGACGCCATCAATCCCGTGCAGATTAGCTGCCGCGGCATGGAAGCCGATGGTTTGAAGCGTGACTTCGGCCGCGACCTTACCTTCTGGGGCGGCGGCTGCGATACGCAGCGGATTCTGCCCTGCGGCACTCCGGCCGAGGTGCGCGAGCACACGCTGCGCCAGTGCGAAGTTCTTGCGCCCAGCGGCGGATTCATCTTCCAGCAGGTCCACAACATCATGGCCAATGTGCCGCCGGAAAACATTTTGGCCATGTACGCGGCCGTGCGCGAGTTCAACGGAAAGAGCGGGAACTGACCGATGACGGCTGCAGTCTGGACGGGAGTTGCTCTAACGCTGGTGGCAGGGCTTAGTTCGGGCAACTGCATGTTGCCCATGAAGTTCGCGCGCCGCTGGAAGTGGGAGAATCTATGGCTGGTCTTCAGCCTGATCTCCCTGGTGGTCTTGCCCTGGGGATTGGCGATTGTGCTGGCCGGTCATCTGGGCGGCGTATATGCCTCGCTCACCGCCGGGCAACTGCTGCTGCCGCTGCTTCTGGGCGCAGGATGGGGCATTGCCCAGGTGCTCTTTGGGCTCTCCATTGCGCGGCTGGGGCTGGCTCTGGGCTACGCCGTCATCATTGGTCTCGGCTCACTGGGCGGAACATTGGTCCCGCTGTTCTTCAAGCATCGTGAGGTGCTGGCCACGGCCAACGGCGCGCTGATTCTGGCCGGACTCGCCGTCATGCTGGTGGGCATCGTGGTCTCGGCGCGCGCTGGGCAGCAGCGCGAGAGCGGACAGACGAAGGCGTCCGGAGAGGGCTATACCGCAGCTCTGCTGATGGCCATCCTCTGCGGCCTGATGGCGCCGATGATCAACTACTCGTTCGCCTTCGGGCAGGATATTGCCGTACGCGCCGTGCAACTTGGCATTTCGCCGGTGAATGCGGCTTATGTGGTCTGGCCCGTCACGCTGACCGGCGGTCTGATTCCGAACCTTGCCTATGCCATCTATCTCCTCAACAAGAACAAGAGCTGGAGCGCATTTCGCGGCTCCGGCCTGGGCGAGGGCCTGCGCGATGCGGGGCTGGCCACACTGATGGGCGTTTTCTGGATGGGGGCGATGGCGGTCTATGGCGTGGCCGCCGTGTACCTGGGCGCGTTGGGAACTTCGGTGGGGTTCGGGCTCTTTCAGATCTTCATGATCATCACGGCGAATGCGGGCGGGTTGGTGACCGGCGAGTGGAACGACGCTACCCCAAGCGCTCGGCGCACGCTCTATCTGGGGCTGGGCCTCCTGACCGTGGCCACCGCGCTGCTGGCGGCGGGGAACCGCTGACAGTCCCCGGCTGGCGATTGCGCGTCTCGATGGTCCGCATGTATGGTTGCCTCAATCTTTTCTTGAGGGGTATCGACATGATCTCCAAATGGACTTCTGCTGCGCTCGTTGCCTTGTTTGCTGTTGCCGCCGCTGCAGCGCAGAGTGCGCCCGCGCGGCCAAAGATCACCGGGATTTCGCACCTGGCGGTCTACACCTCCGATGCCGCCGCCACCGAGCACTACTATGTGGCCAGCGTGGGCGCGGTAAAGTTGGCCGATCCCGAGAATCCCAAGGGCGTACGCTACGCCTTCAGCGCGACGCAGTGGGTAGAAGTGCTGCCGCCGGGCGCGGGCGTCAATCGCCTGGACCACACGGCATGGACCACCGAGAGCGCCGAGGGCATGAGGAAGTATCTGGCGGCGAAGGGCTGGAAGACGCCCGCCTCCGTCAAAAAAAGCGCGGACGGCAGCCGCTGGTTCTCGGTCCTCGATCCGGAGGGCAACACGGTCGAATTTGTGCAGCCCTCGGGCAAGCCGGTGGAAGCTCCCAACGCTTTGGGCCACCACATCATTCACATGGGCATTCTGGTGCATAGCCAGGAGGCGGAAAACAAGTTCTACCGCGAGATTCTGGGCTTCCGGCCTTACTGGTTCGGCGGCATGCATCCGGACAAACTGGACTGGGTGAGCCAGCAGGCTCCGGACGGTCATGATTGGCTGGAGTACATGCTGGCGGGCGGGCCGGGGGCGGGAATTCCCGCCGATATGACGCAGAGCCGGCTGGGCGTGCTGGACCACCTTTCGGTGGGCGAAGTCTCCGTGCCGGACGCCTGGCAGAAGCTGGTGGACGCCCATCGGCTGGAGGGCAAGCACGACGCCGCACCCAAGATCGGCCTGGATGGCAAGTACCAGTTCAACATGTACGATCCGGATGGTATCCGATTGGAAATGATGAACTTCCACGCCACCAACAAGCCCTGCTGCTCCCCGTTTACCGCCGACGATCCCAACGAGTAGCGGCAGCAAGATAGCGGAGATGGCGGAGTGGCGCTGCCAGCCGGGGCGCTTGCGTTTGAGACTTGGAGGAAGCGTATGGTTCGGCACTGCCCGGCATGGACCGCCACCCGCCGCCGGGATCTTCGCCTTGGGCCGCCTCAGTCTGAGTCTTGCAATCATCTGCCCGGTGGGTCTAGGCTGTGTGTATGCGTCGATGTCGCTAACACCGTCCTGGTGCCAAGCCCGATGCGGACGTGTGCTCTAACTGCGCCGTCCATTCCCCCTCTCACATTACAATCACCCACAACTTGGCCGAGAGCCGCCGGGCACCTGTCCCGGGAAAAGGAGATCATCATGGCGCGCATTGCCGCGAATGTTACTGAACTGATCGGCAAAACTCCGCTTGTGCGGCTGAACCGCATGGCGGCCGGACTACCGGCGACGGTAGTGGTCAAGATGGAGAGTCAGAACCCGGTGGCCAGCGTCAAGGACCGCATCGGCTTTGCAATGATCGACGCGGCGGAGAAGGCCGGCAAGATCAAGCCGGGCGAGACTGTTCTGATCGAGCCGACCAGCGGCAACACCGGCATTGCGCTGGCGTTTGTTGCGGCGGTGAAGGGCTACAAGCTGATCCTCACCATGCCGGAGACCATGAGCCTGGAGCGGCGCGTTCTGCTGCTGGCCTTCGGCGCGGAGATTGTGCTGACGCCGGGCCCGAATGGCATGAAGGGCGCCATCGCCAAGGCCAACGAACTGCTGGCCAAGACGCCGAACGGCTACATCCTGCAGCAGTTCGACAATCCGGCCAACCCGGCCATCCACTACGCCACCACCGGCCCCGAGATCTGGGAAGATACCGACGGCCAGGCCGACTTCCTCATCTCCGGCGTGGGCACGGGCGGCACACTGACCGGCACGGCCCGCTACATCAAGGAGCGCAAGCCCGGCTTCAAGGCCATTGCGGTGGAACCAACGGACAGCCCTGTGCTCTCCGGCGGCAAGCCCGGCCCGCACAAGATTCAGGGCATCGGCGCGGGATTTGTGCCGAGCATTCTGGATACGCACCTGATCGACGAGGTTATTCAGGTGACGAACGACGACGCCATCGCCACGGCGCGCCGTCTGCCGAACGAAGAGGGACTGTTTGTCGGCATCAGCTCCGGCGCAGCCGTGTACGCGGCTCTGCAGGTGGCCGCACGGCCTGAGAATGCGGGCAAGCTGATTGTCGCCATCCTGCCCAGCTTCGGCGAGCGCTACCTGAGCAGCGTGCTCTTTGACGCGCTCCGGCAGCAGGCGCTGGCGCTGCCGACCGAGCAGATCGCGCAGTAAGGACAGAAGCCGCGGGGCCGTTGCCGGATGCATCGCTCACCGGTCCCGCGGATACACTGGATTTGTGATGACACTCATCGCCCGCGTCCGCGAAGACATTGGCTCCGTGATGGAGCGCGATCCGGCAGCCCGTTCGTGGCTGGAGGTAATGCTGTGCTATCCGGGCCTGTGGGCCGTATGGATTCATCGCATCTCGCACATGCTGTGGGGCGCAAAGTTCTTCCTCCCCGCGCGCATTTTGTCGCAGGTGGCGCGCTTCTTCACGGGTGTTGACATTCACCCGGGCGCGCTGCTGGGCCGCAGGCTCTTCATCGATCATGCCACCGGCGTAGTCATCGGCGAGACGGCCATCGTAGGCAGCGACGTGACCATGTACCAGGGCGTGACGCTGGGCGGCACCGGCAAACAGCACGGCAAGCGCCATCCAACGGTCTGCGACGGCGTCTTCATCGGCAACAACGCCAATGTGCTGGGCAACATCACGGTGGGCGAGAACTCGCGCGTGGGCGCAGGCTCGGTGGTGCTCTCCGATGTGCCGCCCAACTCGACGGTCGTGGGCGTGCCCGCGCACATTGTCTATCGCAACGGCGAGCGCATCCTCATTACCGACCCGCACGACATCAAGGACCCGCTCTCCGATGCGCTGATTGCGCTCTCGGCGCGCGTGGAGGAGATGGAGGCCCGGCTGGGCTCCCAGGAACCCTGCGCCGAACCCTTCGCGGCCGAAGAGGCCGAGCGCACCGCGTATCGCGTGGAACTGGAAAGGCTGCGCGCGTATGTGTCGATGGGCGAGGGAATCTGAAGGGCAGCGGAGATAGCGAGGTTGGCGGAGTTCGCGGAGTTGGCAAAGGCAGCGGAGCGAGCAATCTAACTCCGCTAGCACCGCTAACCCCGCTTTTCTCCTACTTCGTTGCTCCGTTCTGCTGTTTCAGCCACGCATACAGCGGGGCAAAGTAGTCCAGCATGGGTTGCGCGTCCAGGTGGTCGCTGCCGGTCATCTGCTTCAGCGTCTGCTGCCAGGGCTGCGACTGGCCGGCTTCCAGCATGGTGCGGAGTTTGTCGCCCGCTGCCTTTGAGCCGTAGAAGCTGCAGCGGTTCAGCGGACCCTTGTAGCCGCTGGCGTCGCACATTGCCTTGTAGAACTGGAACTGGTAGATGCGCGCCAGGAAGTAGCGCACGTAGGGCACGTTGGTGGGGATGTGATTCTTCGCGCCCGCGTCGAAGTCGGCCTCGGTGCGCTCCACGGGCGGCGCAATGCCCTGGTATTTGGCGCGCAGCGCCCACCACGCCTTGTTGTAGTCGGCAGGCTTGATCTCGCCGGAGAAGACCTCCCAGCGCCACTTGTCCAGAGCCAGCGCGAAGGGCAGGAAGGCGATCTTGTCGAGAGCGGTGCGCAACTGCAGCGGAATGTCGGCCTCGGCGGGCGGTTCGTCGCCGGCCAGGCCCAGTTGCTTCAGGTATGCCGGCGTGATCGAGAGCGCAATGGAGTCGCCGATGGCCTCGTGGAAGCCGTCGTTCGCGCCGTTGCGGAACAGGAACGGCTGCTTGTCGTAGGCGCGCTGGTAGAAGTTGTGGCCCAGCTCGTGGTGCACGGTGGTGAAGTAGTCGTCGTTGACCTCGATGCACATCTTCACGCGCAGGTCGTCCACTGAGTCTATGTCCCATGCCGATGCGTGGCACACAACCTCGCGGTCGCGCGGATGGATGAACTGGGAGCGCTCCCAGAAGGTTTTCGGCAGCGGCGCAAAGCCAAGCGAGGTGAAAAAGTTCTCGCCATAGTGGACCATGTCGAGCGCAGCGGCCATGTGCGCGGCGTGGCCCGCGTCGGAACTGAGGTCCGCGCCTTGGGCAAAGGAGGCAGCCGCCACCTTGTCGCGGCTTGCGATCTGCTTCTTCAGCGCAGCTTCCAGATCGATGGGCTGGAACGCGGCAAGCTTGGGATCGGTGGGCGCAACGATGTCGTAGATATTGCCCCACTCCTGTGCCCACATATTGCCCAACAGTTGCGAGGGGATCAGCCCGTCGGGCCGCTCGGCGGTCTTGCCGTACTTCGCAATGAGCCGTGCGCGCACGTAGTGGTGCAGCTCCTTGTAGAGCGGCTCCAACTGCGTCCAGGCGTGTTCCAGCTCGGTGGAGAACTCGGCGGGCGTCATGTCGTAGCCGGCGCGCCACAGCTCGCCGGTGTCGTTGTAGCCCAGCTCTTTCGCGCCGACGTTTTGCAGTTCGATGAAGCGGGCGTACTTGTCGCGCATGGGCGCGCCGATGGAGTGCCAGCCGACCCAGACTTTGGTCAACTCCTCGGGGTTGCGCGACTTGGCCATGATCGTGGACAGGTCGTCGATGCCCAGGCATTTCGCATCGGCGGCGGGCTCCTTGCCGGCAGGGGTGTCGATACAGAACTTGCCTTTGCCGTACATGCCGGTGAGCTGCGCGGCGATCTCCGACTGCTCGGCCAGCAGCTTCGCGTCGCTGGGCGCGGCCGGGGCATTCACTTGCAGCAGCTTGATCTGGCGGCGCAGCGCCGGCGGCAGGTCAATGTGGTCGAAGCGGTGGCTCTCGGCCGTCAGCGCCAGCGTGCGCGCCGTTACCTGCTCATTCACGAGCGCGCCGGTGGCCTCGGTGTCGCCGGTGATGTCGGTCTCAACGGTCCACTCGGCGTGCGACCCATCGGTGGTCAATTTGAGCAGTTCGGCATTGGCGCGATCGACAAAAGCCTGGGCTTCGGCCACGGTCGGCGCTGCGGCCGGGGCAGCCTGCTGCGCCAGCGCGGCGGTTCCGGCCAGGGAGATTGCGAAAAGTGTGAAAACTATGGAAGAACGCATGGCGAGAGTATAGTTCCGCAGCGGCCTCTTGTGCAGGTCCCGGTGCTAGAGTGGAGGGGGTTGCATTCCTTGCCCCATGGGAGTTTGCGGTTTTGGTTTTGCGTTCGCTGTGCGTGTCTCTGCTGGCTGTTGCTGTAACGCCCGGATGGAGTGGCGCAGCTTCCCGCGTACAGCCTGTGCCGGTGCCGCAGGAGATGCGCTCCTCCGCGTTCACCGTCACCGTGAATGGCAAACCCGTGGATGTGGCGCACGCCGCCGCCAGCCTGGAGTTTGCCAGCTTCGACATCGCGGGCGGGGTCACGGTCGAGGTTACAGCGGCTGAGCCGGGATTCTGGGATCGCGGCGTGGATGTGGAGCCGTGGCGGCTGGGCATTCGCCCCACGCGGCAGGGACAGACCATCCGCTTCAGGCTCGACGTTCCGGCCAAGCTTTCCATTTCGCGCCCGCGCGATTTTCTGAATCATGCGGAGATGCTGTTTCTCTTCGCAGGCTCGCCACCGCCCGCGATGCCGCGCGATCCGAAGATTCATGCCTACATGCCCGGCGTCTACCACGAGAGCCTGAACCCGAAGAGCGGCGAAACCTTCTATCTCGCGCCCGGCGCGGTCGTCTTCGGCAGCCTGAATCTGTGGAAGGTGCACGATGTGAAGGTGCTGGGCCGCGGCGTGATCGTCTACAGCGGACCGCAGGACCCGGGCAGCGACGAAGGCTGGATGCAGAAGCCCGACTGGCACTGCGTGGGCGCGCTCGAATCGCGCGACGTGGAGATTCGCGGCCTCACCTGCGTGGTGCGCTCGCGCACATGGTCCATCCAGATGAAGGACTCGACCGGCTTTCTCTACGACGACCTGCGTGTGATGGGCGGCAATCCGGGCAATGCCAACCAGGACGGCATGGACTGGCTGGGCGGCGGCGATGCCGTGGTGCGCAACTCTTTCCTGCGCGCCTCGGACGACGTGTTTGCGATGCAGGGCAACTGGGACGGCTATACCCAGGCCGACCTGCTGCGTCCCGGCCACGACGTCCAGAACATTCTGGTCGAGCACAGCCAGCTCTCCACCAGCATTTCGAATATCGTGCGCGCCGGATGGCCGCAAAAGATTTACAACTCGCGCAACTTTACCCTGCGCGACTCCGATGTGCTCCATGCGGGCATCGGCGCCTGCGGACAGCAGTTTGCGCTGCTTGGCTTCTGGGGTGCGAATGGCGCGCGGGGTACGCACACCGGCTACACCTTTGAGAACATCTTCCTCGACAACTGGTACTCGCTGGTGCAGATGGAGCAGCAGCAACCCGGGCTGAAGGGATTCACGTTCCGCAATATCTGGGCGCTGGACCAGCCTCCGCTGACGGACTCATCGCTCTCCGGCGACGTGGCTGGGGTTATGTTCGACAACGTGAAATACGGCCAGCACAGCGCTGCGACCAATGCCGATCTGCCGTTGATCGTCTCCGGCGGCGCACAACCGCCGGTCTATGCCGCGGTCCATGAGCCGGTGGCGGCTTTCAAAGTCGAATCGCCTATCGTCGTCCCGGGCAGGCCGGTGACCTTTACCGCACAACCGGCACGCGGCGCACGCTACACGTGGTTGTTTGGCGACGGAACCCAGGCGCGCGGACGGCAAGTGAAGCACAGCTTTCCCGATGCGCTCGGCACCGAGTACGACGGCAAAGAAGGCGCGGGCCGCTTTCGCGTGCTGCTGCACGTCGAAAACAAGAGCGGCGAAGACTGGGCATCGCAGGGAGTGGTGGCCGTGGCGCGCTGGAAGGACTCGCAGACTCCGCTTGCCCCCACCGTCCCGGGCCTTTCGTGGCAGATCTATCCAGGCACGTGGCCTGAGCTTCCGGACCTGAGCAGGGAGCAATTCGTCTTCAAGGGCGAATCAGCCAGCCTGGTGGCGGATGCTGGCGGCTATACGCGCTACGCCGTGGCCTGGGACGGATTCATCGATATCCCCGCCGACGGCGGCTACACCTTTCACCTGATCGATCGCGACGGCGCGCGGTTGTCGATCGACGGCGTGGAAGTGGCCAGGACAGGGCCCCCGTTTGCCCAGGTCTGCGGCGCGCCGGGCAATGCTCTGCGCTACGAGCGCGGCTCGCTGGGGCTGCGCGCGGGCAGTCATGCGCTGCACATCGAAGGCCTGTTCGCCAGGAGCCCGGGCTCGCCGCGCCTGCTCTGGGAGGGCCCGGGCTTGCCGTTGACCGACGTGCCTGCCGCAGCCTACACGCATCTGCGCGTGGATGCGCTGACGCGCTAGGAATGGCGCGATCTTGCTGGCTTCTGGACCCAGCAGCTACTTGGGCAACTGCGTCGTGTCCCAGCCACCGCCGAGGGCGCGGATCAGGCCGACGCTGGCTACGAACTGGCGCGTTTGCAGGTCGATGGCCGTGCGCTGATTGTTCATGAGCGCGGTCTCGGCTGTCAGCACCTCAAGGTAGCTGGTGACGCCGCCCTGGTAGCGCTGGTTCGACAGGTCGAAGGAGTGCTGCGCGGAGGCTACGGCACGCTCCTCCACGACCGACTCCTGTTCGAGGACGCGCAATGTCGAAAGCTGGTCCTCGACTCCGTTGAAGGCGGCCAGCACGGTGCTGCGATAGGCTGCCGCCTGCGCCTCGTAGTTGTGGCGGGCCTCGCCGGTTAGTGCGTGGCGCTGGCCTGCGTCAAAGAGCAATTCGGTGGCGTGCGCTCCCAGCGACCAGAGCGCGCTCGGTCCCGTAAGCAGGGTGCCGCTGTTGGTACTTTCAAAGCCTCCCGCCAAACCTAGCGGAATATCAGGATAAAACGCGCTGACGGCGATGCCGATCTGCGCGTTGGCGGCGGCAGCGCGTCGTTCGGCAGCGGCAATGTCAGGGCGGCGCTCCAGCAGTTGCGAGGGAATGCCGAGCGGGATTTTCGGCAGCGGGAGATCGAGCGGAGCCGCGGTCAGCGTGAACGCGGCGGCGTTCTGGTTGGTCAGCGTAGCGACGGCGTGCTCGAACTGCGCACGCGCTACGCCCACGTCGGCAAGCTGTGCCCGCACGGTTTCAAGCTGCGTGCGCGCCTGGGCCACGTCGGCCTCGGTGGCCACGCCGCCGGCAAGCCGCTTCTCGGTCAGGTCCAGTTGATGTTCCAGCGTCGTTACGGTTGAGGCCAGCAGTCTGACGTCGGCGTCGAGGCCGCGCAGTTGGAAGTAATCGGCGGCTAGCTCGGCATGAAGGCTCAGGTCCACCGTGGCCGCGTCGGCCGCGCTGGCCTGGGCGCCGGCGCGCGCCGCTTCCACGGTGCGGCGGATGCGGCCCCAGAAGTCGGGTTCCCAACTGGCCTGGCCGCCCAGCACATAGTCGTTGTAGTGCGTGGTGCTGCTGGCGGAGGGGCGATTCTGCGACAGGTCGGTACGGCTTGCGGAAGCGGAGCCGGAGACTGTGGGGAAAAGGCCGGCGCGCGCCGCAGTCACCTGATCGCGCGCTGCCAGATAGGTTTCCACGGCGCGGCGCAGGTCCTGGTTTTCCGCAGTGACGCGCTCTTCGAGGGAATTGAGCTGCGGGTCCTGGTAAATCTCCCACCACTTGCCGCGCAACATGCCGTCGGAAGGATTGGCGGGGCTCCAGGCGCCACCGGCGGGATTTGCCGGCGGAGTAACCGCGGTAGCGCCCGTCTCCTTGTATGCGTCCGGAGCGTGATAGGCAGGGCGGCTATAGTCCGGACCCACGGGCTTGCAGCCCGCCAGCGCCAACAGCGGGAGAAGCGCAGCAACGCCGGGACAGCCGAGCGAAACAACACGCCTGCGCGGATGCGTCCGCATGTTTACCTGCCTTCCGCGGCGGCGTTGCCGCCGGGTTGCACCACGTGTACGCTCTGGCCCTCGATCAGGGAGTCGGGCGGGTCCTGGATCACCTTGTCGCTGGCGCTGAGGCCGTTGACGATCTGGACACTGGCGCCGTCGTCCTCGCCGATGACCACGCGGGCCAGGTGGGCCTTGTCGCCGTTTACTACCGTGCCGATCAACATGCCTTCCTTGCGGAAGATCAGCGCTGCGGCGGGCACCACCATGACCGGCCCGGCGGAGGGCGTCTTGAAGTGGACCTCGGCCAGCGAGCCGGGCATCAGTTCGCCGGCTTTATTGTTCACGTCCACTTCCACCAGCAACGTGCGGCTGGCGGGATCGATGGCGTCGGCCGTGCGGACGAGCGTGCCCTGGTAGGTCTTGCCCGGATGTTCGGTAAAGGTAAGGTCCAGCTTCATGCCGCGCCGGACGGTCTGCGCGTAGGCCTGCGGCAGGTTGGTGTAGACGCGCAGCGTCTGGATGGCCTGCAGGTGAAAGAGTTCCTTGCCTGCGCCGGAGTCGATCAACTGGCCGGTATCGACGGTGCGCGCCGTCACCACGCCATCGAAGGGAGCGTAGACCTTCTCGTAAGACTGCAGCTCGCGGAGGCGATCGACGTTGGCCTGCGCGGAGCGAACAGCGGCGGCGGTGGCGGCTGCCTGGTTCACGTAGGCGTCGGTATCCTGGCGGGAGACGGCGTTGGACTTGACCAGTCCGGAGTAGCGCTCGGCCTGGATGCGGGCGTTGTTGGCGTTGGCATCCGCGGTAGCCAACTCGGCTTTGGCCTGGGCCAACTGCTGATCGATCTCGGGCGCTGAAATCTCGGCCAGCAGAGCGCCCTTCTTCACACGCGCGCCGATGTCGAAGTACCAGTGGGCGAGGTAGCCGGAGGTATGCGCGTAGATGGGCGCATCGGTGTTCGCCGTTACGTTGCCGGGCAGCACGAAGCTGTTGACGGGCGCGCCCAGCTTGGGCGTAGCAACAGAAACCGACGGCGCGGACAACTCGTGGGTGCGCTCGGCCAGCGCGGTCTGCTCGTTCATGCGGTGGACAATGCCGATGGCCGCGAGAACGACGGCAACGATCAGCAGCAGACCCACCCCGGCCAGGGCAAGGCGCGGCGGAATGGGCTTCTGGTCAAAGGGTTGTCCCGGGGTGGTCTCCTGCCCGTGGGCTGGCTGCGGATTGTGGCTGGATGCGTTGCTCATGACACTACTCCGGAAACTGGTCGAATTCATCGAAGGCCGCGGCCTGTTGCACTCCGCGCGCGGTTTTGCGCCGGTGCTCGATGCGGCCGTGCAGGAAGCTGAAAAATGCGGGAACAAAGAAGAGAGTGGCCACGGTGGCCAGCAGCAGGCCGCCGATCACGGCGCGGCCCAGCGGCGCGTTCTGCTCGCCGCCATCGCCCAGGCCCAGCGACATGGGCACCATGCCGATGATCATGGCCAGGGCCGTCATCAGCACCGGGCGCAGGCGGACAAAGCCGGCGTTCAAGGCGGCGCGCCGGGCGTCGCCCACCAGCACTTCCAACTGCTCGCGGGCAAAGCTGACCACCAGAATGGAGTTGGCCGTGGCCACGCCCATGCACATGATGGCGCCGGTCAAAGCCGGCACGCTGAGCCGCGTGTTGGTGAGGAAGAGGAACCAGACAATGCCGGCCAGCGCGGCGGGCAGCGCGGAGATGATCAGGAACGGGTCAAGCCATGACTGGAAGTTGACCACGATCAGCAGATAAACAAGCAGGATCGAGAAGACCAGCCCAATCAGCAGTCCGGTATAGGACTTGTACATGGTTTCGCTCTGGCCGCGCAGGACAAAATGCGACCCTTTGGGTAGGTCTTTCTCATGGCGGGCTACGATGGATTCGAGCTTGCGGGTAACGCTGCCCAGATCTGCGCCTTCCACGTTGGCGAAGATGTCCACAACCGGTTGAACGTCGTAATGACTTACCAGCCCCTGCTCGACTCCGGGCGAGATGGAGGCCATGTTGCCGAGAATCTCCGCCGGGGCAGGCGCGCCGGGCGCTGCCGTGGTCGCCGTGGGGCTCACGGACTTGGCGGTCGCGGCGCTGGTTATCGGGATGCCGCGCAGCGCGTTGAGCGAGTCCATCCGGTACTGCGGCGCGGAGACGACCACGCTGTAGGTGACGCCGTTGCGCGGATCGAGGAAGAAGTTCGGCGTGGTCTGGAAACTTCCGCTGAGAGTGACCAGCAGGCTCTGGGCCACGTTCTGCTGGGTCAGGCCGATGGCCTCGGCGCGCGTGCGATCGACGTTGACCCTCATCATGGGCAGATCGAAGGGTTGCTGGATGCGCGCGTCGATGGCGCCGGGAACCTGACGCACCTCGTCCAGTATCCGGTCGGCAAGAATGCGGTTCGCATCCTGGTCGCGGCCGATGACCTGCAGATCGATGGGCGCGGAGAGGCCGAAGTTCAGAATCTGCGTGACGATATCCACGGGCAGCACGTAGAAGGTAACGCCGGGATACTGGTGGGCCAGCGAGACGCGCAACTTGTTGACGTACTCGGCCGTGGGATGGTGGTCCGGGGCCAACTGCACCTGGATGTCTGCATCGGCAGGACCCACGGGCGCGGAAGTGGTGTAGGAAAGGTTCAGGCTGGAGTTGGGCAGGCCAATGTTGTCCACGATGGTGACCAGCTCTTTGGCAGGGATCACCTGTCGGATGGCTGTGTCCACCTGGTCGCAGAGCTGAGCGGTTTCTTCAATGCGCGTGCCGGTGTGGGCGCGGACGTGGAGCTTGAACTGACCGGAGTCAACCGACGGGAAGAAGTCCTGGCCGAGCCATGGCGTCAGGCAGCCGAGGGAGGCCAGGGCGAAGGCCAGAAAGAGAATGAGAAAGACGCCGGAGTGGTCCACGCAGAGCGTCAGCAGCCTTAGATAGACGGCGCGGAAGCTTTCAAACGCAGATTCAAACGCTCGCTGGAATTGCGTAAAGGGGTTGCGGCTGGCGCGCCTGGCCTCGTCCTGCGCGTCGTCGTGCTCCTTCAGCAGATACTTGGCCATGGTCGGCACCAGCGTGCGCGACAGCAGATAGCTGGCCAGCATGGCGAAGACCACGGCCTCGGCCATGGGTACGAAGAGGTACCTGGCCACGCCGCTCAGGAAGAACATGGGCACAAAGACGATGCAAATGGAGAGCGTGGAGACGAAGGCCGGAACGGCAATCTGCGCCGAGCCATCGAGGATGGACTGCTCCAGTTCCTTGCCGGTTTCGAGATAGCGGTTGATGTTCTCAATGGCCACCGTGGCGTCGTCCACCAAAATGCCGACCGCCAGCGCCATGCCGCCCAGGGTCATGATGTTGATGGTCTGCCCCAGCGCGTAGAGCACGATGAAGGAGCAGAGAATCGACAGCGGAATGGAAACGGCGATGATGATGGTGGAGCGCCAACTGCCCAGGAAGACCAGAATCATGATGGCCGTCAGGCAGGCCGCGACGATGGCTTCCTTCACCACGCCACTGACGGCGCTGCGCACGAAGATCGACTGGTCGGTGAGCGATACCACCTTCATGCCGGGCGGTAGAAGATTGATGCGCAGCGCATTGGCAATCTTCTTGTGAACGCCGTCGATGATGTCGAGCGTGGAGGCCGAGCCCGTCTTCATGATGCTCATGACCGCCGCGCGGTGGCCGTCAACGCGCACCACGTTGGTCTGGGGAGGATTGCCGTCGCGGACGTGGGCCACGTCGCGGATATAGATGGTGGCGCCGTTTACCTGCTTGATGGGCAGGTTGTTTAGATCGTCCACGGCCAGGGGTGCGGAGTTGGTTTCGACCGCGTACTCGAAGCGATCCATCTTCATGGTGCCGGAAGGGGCAACCAGATTCTGGGCACCCAGTGCGGAGACCACGTCGGCGGGCGACAGGCCCTTGGCCTGGAGCGCGGACAGGTCTAGATCGACCATCACCTGGCGGACCTTGCCGCCGTAGGGGAAGGGCGTCATGGCCCCTTCGATGGTGGCCAACTGGATGCGGATGGTGTTATTGGCGACGTCGAACAACTGCTGCTCGTTGAGCCCCGGAGCGCTCAGGCCCAGTTGCAGAATCGGCACGGTGGAGGCGTTATATTGCAGGATGAGCGGCGGGACGGCGCCTGCAGGCAGGGCGCGCAATTGCACCTGATTGATGGCCGTCACCTGGGCCACGGCGTTGCCGATGTTGACGTGGGGCTGGAAGTAGACTTTGATGACGCCCACGCCGTTGAGCGATTGCGATTCGATATGTTCGATATCGCTGACCGTTGTCGTCATACTGCGCTCGACCGGTGTGACGATGCGGTTTCCAACCTCTTCGGCGGAGAGTCCGTTGTAGCTCCAGATCACGCTGACGACGGGGATATCGATACTGGGAAAGATATCTGTCGGCATCGAGAGGATGCTGAATACGCCAAGGATCAAAATTAAAAGCGCGCCGACGACAAATGTATATGGCCGCCTGAGTGCAAGCCGCACAATCCACATAAAGCGATTACCCGTTCCTGAGCCGGACTGCCCAATGCTGTCTTATTCCGTTATCGCTGTGCCCCGCTCCCGGCAAAAAAACTGCCACAACAATAGAGGGGCCGGATCTGCCCGGCTCACAGGGATAGCGTTTCCCGTGGACAGACCACAGGGAACTTTCCCTTCCATTAGAAACTAGAATTCCCGCCGATGTAGGTAAATCTGGGTATATCCGCAGGAAAAATCCTGTTCTCTGTTGTAAATAAGACGGTTAATGGCTCCGCAAAGACTCGGCGTCCCATACGGCGCGTCTCGTAGCGTGATTTCATTCGAGCTTCCTCAAAGCGACCAGCACTGCGCCTTCCGTTGCGGCAGAGGCGAGCGTTCAGTCTGCCAACAGGCGGTCTATGTGGCCGGCGAGTGATGCGGGCGTGGTGGTTGGGGCAAAGCGCGCCACGACCGCACCCCGGCGATCGACCAGGAATTTTGTGAAATTCCAGGGAATCCTGCCGCCCGTCAGCCAGCCCAACTTTCCCGGTTGCTGCTGCTTGAGAAAGCGGAAAAGGGGATGAGCTCCGGGGCCGTTGACCTGAATCTTGGCGAAGACAGGAAAGCTGACGCCAAAATTCTTTTCGCAGAATGCGCCGATCTCCTCTGCGGAGCCAGGCTCCTGGGCTCCGAATTGATTCGAGGGAAAGCCCAGAACGGAGAATCCCCGGTCCTGGCGGGCGCGGTAAAGGGCTTCCAGACCGGCGTACTGCGGGGTAAAGCCGCAGCGGCTGGCGGTGTTGACGATCAACAGCACCTGCCCGCGGAAATCCTCGATCGGCTGCAGCTTGCCGTCGAGGAGAGGGGCAGAGAAGGCGTAAATCGAGTCAGCGGGGCGGTTCATGCCGGGAAATCCTTGCCGGTGAGGGTGTCCTCACGCAAATCCGTGCGTCTAAAGTGATGCTGCCGCACGAAGAGGGGATGCAGAAACGCCGTAACCCACTTCGTTCCGGTAGACTGTGGAATGGGTCCCGATGGGGACCAGCCCGGGTCCGCGGCGGTATGTGCGGTGAGGGAATGAGGGAAAGGCGCGGTTTCAGAACCGTGCGCCGGCCTGCCAGCTTGGGCGGGGTGGCCGCGGTCCAATATAATCAATCTTTCCTTGAAGCAAGACCAGATTTTTCAGCAATGAGGGTGTGCATATTCTTCCCGTGAAGCCGAACTTAGGAACGCACCAGTACTTTTGCTCGCCGCAGGACCTGCTCCCGGTGAAGACGAAGCGCACTTGCATCCGCCGCGCTCTGAACAGCGCGACTCGCCTGGCGCGCACCGCGGTGCTGCTGGCGTTGGCGGTGACAACTGTTGGCCTGCAGGCCCAGCAGGCGCAGACAATCGACCAGATTCGCGTCATCGGCAACCGGCGCATCCCCAAAGAGACAGTCCTGGCGCGCCTGTTCACCCATCCGGGTGACGCCTACGACCCCATCTCGGTGGAGCGGGACTTCAACTCGCTATGGAACACGGGATACTTCGACGACCTGCGCATTGAGCGCGAGGACTCTGAGAAGGGCATCATCCTGAACATCTTCCTGCGCGAGAAGCCCACCATTCGCGAGATCAACTACAAGGGCCTGAGTTCGATTTCGAACTCGGACGTGCTGGACCGCTTCAAGAAGGAGAAGGTCGGCTTCTCCGTCGAGAGCCAGTACGACCCGACCAAGATCAAGCGCGCCGAGACGGTGATCAAGACCCTGCTGGCCGAGCACGGCCATCAGTTCGCCACCATCAAGACCGAAGTGAAGACCATTCCGCCGGCCTCGGTGCAGGTGAACTTCAACATCAAGGAAGGCCCCGTCGTAAAGGTGGGCGAGATCAAGTTTGCCGGCAACGAGCACATCAACGCGCTGTTGCTGCGCCGCTCCATGAAGAATCTGAAGCCGATCGGCATTCCTTATTCGATCGTCTTCGAGAATCTCTTCTCGCAGACCTTTGACGCCTCAAAGCTCGAGGAAGATACCGAGCGCGTGCGCCAGGCCTACCGCGACAAGGGCTACGCCAGCGCGGCCGTCGAGACGCCGCAGACGCAGATTCGCGATCAGGGCGGCCTGAACTGGTTTACCTTCCGTCCCAACCGCGGCAAGCGCATCGATATCCTCATGGGCATCGAAGAAGGCGGCCGCTACCGGCTGGGCTCCATCTCCTTCACCGGCAACAAGGCCGTGACGAACGAGAAGGCGCTTCGCTCCACCTTTGCGGTGAAGGACGGCGAGTGGTTCAACGCCACGCTCATCGGCAAGGGCCTGGAAAACCTGAAGAAGGCCTACGGCCAGCTCGGCTACATCAACTTCGGCGCCATTCCGAAGATGAACTACGACGACCAGAAGAAGACAGTGGCCATCACCGTGGACATCGACGAAGGCAAGCCCTTCTACGTGTCGCGCATCGAATTCCAGGGCAACACCATCACGCGCGACCGCGTCATCCGCCGCGAGCTGATGCTGGACGAAGGCTCTGTGTACAACTCGCAGCTCTGGGAGTACAGCCTGCTTCGCCTGAACCAGCTCGAATACTTTGAGCCGCTCAAGGTGGATCAGGACTCCGAAGCCCATCAGGATGCAGACGCCGGCACGGTCGAACTGCTGCTGAAGGTCAAGGAAAAGGGTAAGAACTCGATTGGCATGAACGGCGGCGTCAGCGGCATGTCGGGCGCGTTCATCGGCGTCAACTACCAGACCAACAACTTCCTGGGTCTGGGCGAAACGCTGAGCTTGCAGGGCAACCTGGGCAACGTGAGCCGCCAGTTCCTGTTCGGCTTTACTCAGCCGTACATCCGGAACCGGCCCATCAACGTCGGCTTCCAGATCTTCAACAACAAACAGGACTACAACGCGGCCAAGAACTATCAGGCCACCAGCGGCGCCTCCGCGAACCTGAGTTCGGCCGAGAAGTCCCTGACGCAGAACTACAATCAGGCTTCGACCGGACTGAACTTCTCGCTGAACTACCCGCTGAAGCGTCATGCGTTCCAGCGCGTCGGCATGACGTACTCGTTGACCAAGTCTTCGATTACGGCCTTCAGCACGGCCTCGCAGACCTTCTTCCAGACCATCAGCTTCCGGTCGGGCATTCAGGGATCGAACGCGCTACAGGGCATCGTCAATAGCTCGGTCTCGCTGACCTACACCTACAACACGATCAGCAACCCGATGCGCCCGCGCAGCGGCAAGGAGTACACGGCGGCCTTCCAGGCAGCCGGACTCTGGGGCAATGTCCGTTATCTCTCTCCGCAGGTCGCGTACAAGCGCTTCATGCCGATGCACTATCTGATCCCGTCCGAGAACGGACGGAACGTGCTGGCCGTGCGCGCGCAGCTTGGCTATGTGCAGGGCTTTGGCGGCGACGTGGCTCCTCCGCAGAACCGCTTCTACGCAGGCGGCGAAAACGAAATCCGCGGCTTCGACATCCGCGGCGCCACGCCGTACGGCTACGTTCCCACCCGGGTCAACTTCCAGTTGACCAACCCGGACGGACAGTGCGTCCCGCGCGACGCCAGCAACCCGCAGGAAAACCAGTGCATCCAGGTGCCCCTGCCGGTTTATGGCATTGCCTCGATCGGCGGCGACAGCAACCTGACCACCAACCTCGAGTACCGTATTCCGATCGTCGGGCCGGTCATGTTCTCGGTCTTCGACGATTTCAGCATCGACGTCGCGTTGAACAAGAACCAGCTGAAGCAGAGCCCCGAGGGCTTCGCCTCGCTCACGGCTCCGCTGTACGGCTGCCCGGTGGTCAACCAGGCGAACGGAACCTGCGAAGGCGGCATCTCCGGCTCCAATGTCGGCTTCCAGAGAGACATTCGCCCCATCAGCGGCACCAACTTTGTTCCGCGCATGTCGCTGGGTGGAGAGCTTTCGGTGATCATGCCGATCGTCAACGCGCCCTTCCGCCTCTTCTACGCGTACAATCCGCTGCGTCTCTACGAGCGGCCGTATTGCAACGACGGGACGGCGACCGCCAACCAGAGCAGTTGCGCATCCGCACTGATCACGCGAGCCATGTTCCCCGCAGGCGGCGCCGGCGACTACACCTACGCCGAAGCCATCCAGGCCTACGGCGGCCGCTATCTGTTCCGCGAACCGCGCAAGACCTTCCGGCTTACCATCTCCACCACGTTCTAGCCGGGGACTGCTACAACCCACGAAAAGGCCGCCCTGCAAGGGCGGCCTTTTTTGCGCGGTTGCAGACAGAAGTCTCATTGAACTCCGCGAAAATTTCATCGAACAGCGGTTTGACGCTCCTACCCCGGCCTCCTATAATCCATCTAGTTCCTGCTGACGTCTCCATTCGCGTCTTTTTTCTGTCTCCCTGCTTTTCGGCGTGGAGTTCCACCCAAAAAGATCGTGAGGTAGCTCAGGAGGCACAGGTACGCGTGCGCAAAGCGCACGCTGGCCGCACAGGAATTTTCGAAGGAGCTCTTGAATCAAATGAAGCGTTCGCTTGCACTCATTGTTACGCTGGCCTCGGGCATGGTCCTGAGCGCCTCCGCCCAAACACCGGCCGCTGCACCAGCCGGCCCCGCCAAGGTCGCCGTCATCGCATTCCAGGTGGCCGTTGCCCAAACCAATGAAGGCCAGCGCAACTTTGCCGACCTGCAGAAGAAGTTCGAGCCCCGCCGCGCACAGCTGAAGACGCTGAGCGATCAGCTGGACGAAATGACCAAGCAGTTGCAGGCCCAGGGCGACAAGCTGGCCCCGGCAGAGCAGCAGAGCCGCGCCGCCGCCATCGAGACCAAGAAGAAGCAGTTGGATCGCGATGCCGAAGACGCCCAGAACGACTTCCAGCAGGCGATGCAGGAGGTCTACACCAGCCTTGCCTCCAAGGTCTACGACGTGATGCAGTCGTACGCCGAACAGCAGGGCTTCACGGTGGTTCTCGACGTCTCTCTGCAGCAGCAGCCGGTTCTCTATGCCGCGCCCGCGACGAACATCACCAAGGCGATCATCGACGCGTACAACGTGAAGTCGGGCGTTCCCGCTCCTCCGGCTCAGCCGGCTGGCGTGGATGCTCCCAAGCCCGCTCCGCACGCAGCCCACTAGTAGTTAGACGCTGCATTGCACTTGGAAAAGGCCCCGCTTGGCGGGGCCTTTTCCATTTAGCAAATGACGTGCCAAAGAGAAGGAATTGGAAAGATAAAAATAAAGTAACGTGGTCGATTTCTTCTCGATCTGTGGAAAAAATTGTGGATTGCTTTTGGAAAGAGCGGACAGAAAGACGGAATCGCACACTTGCCAATATCCAATCGTTTCTGTTAAGCGGTATAAGCCTTTATTTATGTGCGAAAAGTGGAGAAGGTGGCTGCAATATAAAGGCATTGACAGTAGTTTCGCCGCGTGAGTGCGTTTTGGAAGCTTTCCACAGATGAAGATGAATAGCGTGTAACGAAAGTATCAAAACGGTTACGGTACTTAAGCTACTTCGCCTGTTCTTCTCCGACCCGCAGCACGGCCAGGAAGGCCTCCTGGGGAATATCGACCTTGCCGATGCGCTTCATGCGCTTCTTGCCTTCCTTCTGTTTCTCCAGCAGCTTGCGTTTGCGCGAGATGTCGCCGCCGTAGCACTTGGCCAGGACATTCTTGCGCAGCGCTGCCACCGTCTCGCGGGCCACGATCTTGGCTCCGATGGCGGCCTGGATGGCGACCTCGAACTGCTGGCGCGGGATCAGCTCGCGCATCTTTGCGACCAGCGCCTTGCCGCGTTCGTAGGCGAAGTCGCGGTGCACGATGATCGAGAGGGCATCCACAGGCTCGCCGGAGACGAGAATGTCGAGCTTGACCATCGGCGACTCCCACTCGCCGGCAAGCTGGTAGTCCAGCGAGGCGTAGCCGCGGGAGACCGACTTGAGCCGGTCGTAGAAGTCCAGCACGATCTCGTTCAGCGGCAGCTCGTAGGTCAGCAGGACGCGGGTAGGCGTGACGTATTCGAAGTTAAGCTGCTTGCCGCGCTTTTCCTCGACCAGTTTGAAGATGCCGCCGACATACTCCTCGTTGGTGAGGATCTTGGCGGTGATGACGGGCTCGCGGATGGAATCGATATTGGTGGTCTCGGGCCAGCGCGAAGGGTTGTCCACTTCCAGCACCGTGCCGTCGGTCAGCGTGATGTGATAGCGCACTCCGGGTGCGGTGGTGATCAGGTCCAGCTCGTACTCGCGCTCCAGCCGCTCCTGGATGATCTCCATGTGGAGCAGGCCGAGGAATCCGCAGCGGAAGCCGAAGCCCAGCGCCGCCGAGCTCTCCGGCTCAAAAAAGAAAGATGCGTCGTTAAGGCGGAGCTTTTCGAGTGCGTCGCGCAGGAGCGTGTGCTCGTGCGAGTCCACGGTGTAAAGGCCGGAGAAGACCATCGGCTTGAGTTCTTCAAAGCCGGGTAGTTGCGATGTGGCGGGCCGCGCCTCTTCGGTGACGGTGTCGCCGATCCTGGTGTCGGAAAGGTTCTTGATGGTGGCGGCAAAGAAGCCAACCTCGCCGGCCCGCAATTCGGCAATTTCGACCGGCTTGGGCATCAGTACGCCCATGGAATCGATTTCGTAGCTCTTGCCGACGGACATGAAGCGAATGCGTTGCCCCTTGCGCATGGTTCCCTGCATGACGCGCACCAAGACAATGACGCCGCGATAGGCATCGAACCAGGAATCGAAGATGAGGGCCTGCAGCGGCGCATCCGGATCGCCGGTGGGCGGCGGCAGGCGATGCACGATCGCCTCCAGCACCTCGGCGATGCCGACGCCTGTCTTGGCGCTTACTGGAATGGCATCCGTGGCGTCCAGGCCGACAGCCGACTCGATGCTCTCCTGCGTGCGCACGATGTCGGCGGATGGCAGGTCGATTTTATTGATGACAGGGATAATCTCAAGGCCGTGATTGATGGCTAGATAGGCATTGGCCAGGGTCTGCGCTTCCACGCCCTGGCTGGCGTCCACCACCAGCAGCGCGCCCTCGCAGGAGGCCAGAGAGCGCGAGACCTCGTAGCTGAAGTCCACGTGGCCGGGCGTATCGATCAGGTTGAGCTGGTAGGTGTTGCCATCTTTGGCCTTGTACATCATGCGCACGGCATGTGCCTTGATGGTGATGCCGCGCTCCCGCTCCAGGTCCATGTCGTCGAGAATCTGCGCCTGCATTTCGCGGCCGGTGACCGAGCCGGTGAATTCGAGCAGACGATCGCTCAGCGTCGACTTGCCGTGGTCGATGTGGGCGATGATGGCGAAATTGCGTAGAAATTTTGAGTCCATGAGCGGTAGCAAGGGACGGTTTTGCGCACCGAAGCGCGCATAGTCTCCATGGCATAGCTTATCATCGGCATAGTGTCTTTCGTCGGGTTCCATCTAACGCAGCGGCTGCGCCGTCAGCCGCGTAAGAGTGCTCGGGCGTTTCTCAGCGCGGGCTGTGCCGTGCTGGCCGTATGGCTGGCGGGCTGCGCTCCAACTTCGCCCGTGAAAGCGCCGGTCGATGAGAATCCGCAGGCGACCGCGCCCACACTGCAGGAAGCAGCGCCGCAGGCCCCCGCGCCCAGCGCCGAGAAGACCACGCGCGAGCAGCAGCGCGTGCGCATCGTCATCCAACAGGTGGAGCAGGCGTACGCCCGGGGCGAGTCCGACTATCGCAAGGGAAGGCTGGCAGAAGCCAAGGTGGAGTTCGACCGCGCCGTGGACCTGATGCTGCTGAGCGGTATCGACATCAAGAACACGCCGCCGTTGCAGGACGAGTTTGACCGCATTCTCGACCAGGTGAACAGTCTCGAGACGGAGGCTCTCAAGCGCGGCAACGGCTTTACTCCGCAGGAAGAGGAAGCGCCAGCCGACGTAGCAGCGGACGTGACGTTCAAGGTCGATCCTAACTTTGTGGCCAAGGCACAGGCCGATCTGGCTACCACCAAGTCCGATCTTCCTCTGGTGGTGAACGACTACGTGGCGGCCTTCATCAACTTCTTCGCCAACACCAAGAAGGGCCACAACACGCTGCTGCACTCGTTCCAGCGCGGCGGCCGCTACAAGGCGATGATTCAGCGCGTAATGGCGGAAGAGGGTGTGCCGCAGGATTTGATCTACCTGGCCGTGGCCGAGTCGGGCTTCAACCCGAGGGCTGTCGGCCCCAGAACAAGGTCAGGCGGCAGAGCTGGCGGCATGTGGCAGTTCATGCCCTCGGGCAACTACGGCCTGGTGCGCAACTCCTATGTGGACGAACGCTTCGATCCGGAGAAGAGCACCCGCGCCAGCGCCCGCTACATGAAGTTCATCTACGAGCAACTGGGCGACTGGTACCTGACGATGGCCGGCTACAACTGGGGCGCGGGCAATGTGCAGCGCGCCGTGGAGAAGACGGGCTACGCCGACTTCTGGGAACTCTACAAGCGCAACAATCTTCCAGCCGAAACCAAGAATTACGTGCCTGAGATTCTTGCGGCCATCATCATCGCCAATCATCCGACGCAATACGGCTTCGACGACATCACGCTCGATCCGCCGGTCATCACCGATACGGTGACGATCAACTACTCGATCGACTTGAGGCTTGTGAGCGACCTGGTGGGAGCGCCCATCGACGAACTGGAAGCGCTCAATCCCAGCCTGCTGCGCCGTCTTACGCCGCCCGACGCCAGCTTCGATCTGCACCTGCCGGCCGGAACCGCGACGCTCTTTGAGCAGCGCGTTGCCGCCATTCCCGAGGCGCATCGCAACGCATGGCGCTATCGCCGCCTGAAGGCTGACGATACGCTGGCCTCGGTGGCGCGCGAGTTCCACGTGAGCGAATCGGAACTGCTCGACGCCAATCATCTGCACGAGGGCAGCGATCTGAAGAACGTTGAAGCCCTGGCGATTCCCGCGGCTCCGGCCCCGGCGCCGGCGGCCCTGCGCGCGCAACTCTACACGGTGCATAAGGGGGATACGCTTGTGACCATCGCCGATCGCTTCGGCGTTTCGCTGACGCAACTGCGCCACTGGAACAAGCTGAGCGGAACCGGCGTGAAGGTGGAAGCGGGACGCAAGCTGCATGTGAGCGAGCCCGCAGTGGCGCGCCGCGCCAGCAGCGGAAGCAAGCACATCGCTACTGCCGGCAGCGAGAAGAGCGCACCTGAAGCAAACGAGAAAAAGCAAAGCGCGCCGCACACAGCGAAGGGCAGGAAGCGTGCTCCATCCGCGCACGAGCCGCATGCTTCCAGCGCAAAGACAGCGCCCGCAGCGAAGAAACAGGGTGCTCACAAGCCGTCGTCGAAGCGGAAGTCTTCCAAAGAAAAATAAAAAACTTTGCGGGGATCGCATTACATACTTGTTTTTTGCACATGTTTGGTTGCAATCTATAGCTACAATGTTTCAGCGTGTGGCGAGTGCGCAAGACTCGATGCTGCTGAAGACAGAACGATGACAGCGGCAAGCCGCTGGAGGCAATCGGATGGAAGAAGTATTCGGTATGTATGCCATGAGTGACGGCAACCCGGAAGGGGAACCGACAGAGTTGGATCCCGATCAGGCCGCTGACTTCGCCGACGACGAAGAAGAGATGGAGACCGCGGGAATCGTGACCTCCTCGGACGACGACGAAGTAGCGGCGGAAGAGACGGTGATTGTTTTCGTTGACGCGCCGGAAGCTGCTCCAGCGCCCAAGCCCGTCGTGAAGAAGAAGACGGCCAAGAAGAAGGTTTCCGCAAAGAAGGCTGCCAAGAAGGCCGTGAAGAAGGCCGCGGCGAAGAAGGCTCCGGCCAAGAAGGCAGCTGCGAAAAAAGTTGTGGCCAAAAAGGCCGCAAAGAAATCCGCCCCCAAGAAGAGCAAGACTGGCGCTAAGGGCGGAAAGGTCAAGGCCCAAAAGGCATTGGCCAAGAAGAGCGCCAAAAAAACCACAAAAAGAGGTAATCCTTTGGCAGTCAAGAAAGCAGCAAAGAAGGCGCCCGCCAAGAAGGCAGCAGTGAAGAAGGTCGTTGCCAAGAAGGCTCCGGCGAAGAAGGCAGTTGCCAAGAAGGCCCCTGCGAAGAAGGCAGTCGCCAAGAAGGCTCCTGCGAAGAAGGCAGTTGCGAAGAAGGCAGTCGCCAAGAAGGCTCCTGCGAAGAAGGCTGCTGCGAAGAAGTAGTACGGCAACCGCAACACACAGGCAAGCAAAAGAGCCCGGCATCGCGCCGGGCTTTTTTGCGTCTGTACGAAGTTGCGTGTGGCGCGGCTTCTACTGGATCGCGGCCAGAGTGTCGGTGGAAGCCGTGGCCGGATTCACCTTCGTCCACACGTGCGCGATTTTGCCTTTGGGGTCGATGAGGAAGGTGTTGCGCTGCGCCATCGCGAAGCCGAAGTGCTCGCTGAGCGAGCCGTAGGCCTTGGTCACGTCGTGGCTTGCGTCGGAGAGCAGGCGGAAAGTGAGTCCTTCCTTGGTGCAGAACTGCTGATGGCTGCTGGTGGAGTCGACGCTGACGCCAAGGATGACGGCATGTTTGGCCTCGAACTGCGCCAGATCGCGCTGGAAGTTGTGCGCCTCGACCGTGCAGCCGGAGGTCATGTCGCGCGGATAGAAGTAGAGCACCACCCATTTGCCGTGGAAGCTCTTCAGGGAAATCTGCGAGCCGTCCTGCGAGGGAAGAGTGAACTCGGGTGCGGCCTGGCCCACGGCGGGCATGGCTGCGTCTGCCTGTGCCGCAAGCTGACGAGGCGTGAACGCTGCCGCTGCCGCAAGAGCAACGGAAAGTACAAAGAGCAGTGGCTTTCTCACGAAAGACCTCCTGGGGTCTGAGACCGGGAACTGGAAAGGGAAGAGCGGAGGAAGAACCTTTCCGTTCCCTCAGTATCGGCGCGGGGAGGCCACGATGGCAATGCCTGCCTGGCTGGCGCGGGCCAGCAGAGCCTCGCGGTCAAACAGCAGCGTGCGACCGGCCTCGACCGAAAGACAAGTGGCGCCGGCGCGAATCATGGTCTCGATGGTGGCCATGCCAATGACCGGCACATCGAAGCGCATGTCCTGGTTGGGCTTTGCCACCTTGACCACAGTGAGGAGGCGCTCGAGCGTGGACGCGCCGCCGTCGAGCGAGCCCATCAGATGCCCGGCGCGCTCGATGGTGGCATCGGTGCCTTCCATGGCCTCCACAGCCACGCAGGCCTGCGCAGCAACAACCACCGTCTGGCCTATGTCGAACCCGGCAACGGCGCTCGCCACGCCCAGCCCGTACTCGATGTTGCGGCGCTCGTCGCCGGTGGGCTCGCGCTCGGTGAGCACGCCCTCCTGAGCGAGCAGAGGTTCGAGATACGCGGTGGAACTGATCAACTCGATGCCTTCGTCGCCCAGCACTTTGGCCACAGCGCCCAGCAGCATGTCGGTGGAGCGCGTGCGCAGGTTCAGCAACAGTTTGGCCAATCGCCAGTCGGGCCGGATGGAAGAGAAGATTTGCTTGTGCTTCACCTGGCCGGCCATTACGGCGCGGGAAACGCCTTCCCGGTGGAACGTCTCGATCAGCCGCGATAACTCGCCGAGCGAAAGCCAGTGGACCGTGATGCCGGCGTCTGCCGCCGCGCGAAGTTCGATCTCCGGGTCGGTCTCTTCCTTGATGGCGGCTACGACAACGTGCACGCCTTGCGCGCGCGCCGCGTCGAGCAGCAAAAACGGAAACCGCCCGTTGCCGGCGATGAGGCCGAGTTTTTCCTTGCTTCGATCCAAGATAATTCCCTCTTCCAGTATCACTGGAGCTTGGCAGCTTCGTCGAGTTTCTGTTGGGCCTTTGTAAGAAGCTGTCTAAAACTTGTTTAGTAGCCCGCCGGGAGAGTTTCGTGCCTTGAGTGCAGGGCTCGGGTGGCCGCGCGGGGCTGGCCAGATCTCGGTGCGCAGAGCCCTGGCGCTGTTCGTCCGTCCCTCCGGGACGGGTCCGCTTGTTGGGTGACCGTCCCAGGGTTACGTCCGCGGCTGCGGACTGCACCCTGGGCTATTTTCGACGGCTCCCTCCGGGAGCACGCTCTCGCGATACCTGCTTGCCGGTGTTTAGACAGCTTCTAAGATGAATCAGAGCCTTGGGCATCGGCATGTGTCGCACTGTGTAAGTGGGTAGACTGTCATTTCTCCCGGAGGGAGGTACGAGAATAGCCCAGGGTGCAGCGGAGCGGAACCCTGGGTAGGAGGCACCGAGGCGACACCGTCCCGGAGGGACGGACGAACTGCGGCGTCGAGGCTTGCGCTACAATCTGTGACCATCATGTCCCATACCTATTGCTCCGCGCTGTTTCATTGCGTGTTCTCGACCCGAGAACGGCGCAAGACGATTTCCTCCGATGTTCAAACGCGCCTCTGGGCCTACATGGGCGGAGTCGCGCGCGAACACGGTACGAAGGCGCTGGCCGTCGGTGGCGCCGATGACCACGTCCACATTCTACTTTCACTCCCGGCGACTTTTCCGGTGGCCAATGCGATGCGCGAGATCAAGGCCGCGTCGTCGTTTTGGATGAGCCATACGGTGGGCGTAGAGGATTTCGAGTGGCAGGAGGGGTATGGGGCGTTTTCCATCGGCCAGTCGCAGATGAGCGCGACAATTGCCTACATCGACGGGCAGGCGGAACACCATCGAGCGCGGAGCTACGATGAGGAATTTATGGCGATTCTGAAAAAGTATCAGATCGAGTACGATCCCCGGTATGTGTTGGGGTAAGCCCGGGTGTTAAAGGCTGTGCTCGTCCGTCCCGACGGGACGGGGCGCGTTGATCGCGGCCATCCCAGGGTTACGTCCGCATTCGCGGACTCCACCCTGGGCTATTTTCGTGCCTCCCTCCGGGAGGTGGCAATGCCTCGCGGCGGGAGGGCAGTACCTCGCTGTGAGGACCGTACCGCGCTCTCTACTTGATCACTCCGCGTTGGCTGCGTTCGATGAAGCCGGCCAGAAGGGCAACGTCTTCGCCTTCCAGCTCCTTGATCTTCTCAAGGGCCTGTGTGGTGTTCAACTTTGACACCAGTAGCAGGCGGAAGGCTCTTTGCAGCGCGCGGATGCGCTCCGGCGAAAAGCCGCGGCGCTCCAGGCCGACACTGTTTACGCCGAAGGCCTTGTTCTCGCGGCGCGCTGAGGTCTTTGAGAACGGCAGAACGTCCTGCGTCACGATGGTGCCGCCGCCGATGAAGGCGTACTTGCCGACGGTGCAGCCCTGATGCACGGGGCAGAATGCGCCGACGGTGGCGAAGTCCTCCACGTGTACGTGGCCGGCCAACGTGGCGTTGTTGGCCATGATGACGCTGTTGCCCACGTGGCAGTCGTGGCCGATGTGGGCGCAGGTCATCAGCAGGCAGCCGGAACCAACCGTGGTGATGCCGCCGCCGCCTCGCGTGCCGCGGCTGATGGTTACGGATTCGCGGATGGTGTTGTCATCGCCGATCACCGTCTCAGTGGGCTCGCCATGGTACTTCAGATCCTGCGGCGGAACGCCGACCGAACAGAACGGGAAAAAGATGTTGCGTGCGCCGATGCGCGTGCGGCCGTCCAGCACCACATGCGAGATCAGGCGGCACTCTTCGCCCAGTACGACATCCGGTCCGACGGTGCAGAAGGGCCCTACTGTACAGGAGTCCGGAACCACGGCCCCGGCCGCGATCACTGAACTGGGATGGATGCTCACTCCGCTGTCTCCGTGGCTGCAGGCTTGGCCTCCGGCTGCGCCTGTGCGGCTGCCGGCCGCTGCCGGGGAACGATCTGGCAGGTCAGGATGGCCTCGCACGCCAGCTTGCCGTCAATGAAGGCCTTGGCTTCCATGCGGCCCACGCGGGTCTTGAAGGCGAGCACTGTGACTTCAAGGCGCAACTGGTCGCCGGGCGTAACCTGGCGGCGAAACTTGGCTTTCTCAATGCCCGTGAAGACGGCGAGCTTGGCGTTGCGATCCTCAAACTCGCTCATCATGAGCACCGCGCCTGCCTGAGCCATGGCCTCGATCACCAGCACGCCAGGCATGATGGGCGCGCCGGGAAAGTGGCCCTGGAAGAAAGGCTCGTTGATGGTAACGTTCTTGATGGCCACCAGCCGCACCTTGGGATCGAACTCGACCACGCGGTCGATCAGTAGAAACGGGTAGCGGTGGGGCAGAATATCCAGGATTTCCTGGATGTCAAAAGTCATTCTCAAACTCCAGTGCGCGCAGGGCATGGCCGTCCGGCGCTTGAATGGATTATAAACAAGCCCGCAACAGGATTCCTGTGACGAAAATCCCTCCGCCGAAGGCCCCGAAGCAATACCGGCCTTCGCCATGGGAAAGCGGCATGTATCGCCGACAGCCGTCTACTTCTTGATGCGGTGCTCGGCGGCGTCAACATCCCAGAAGTCGGTGGGCAGCGTCTGGTTGTACTCGACGTGGTCCACGTAGTATTGGCGGAACATGTCGCCGTTCTTGAAGCGCGTGATGCGCATGGCCGTGGGGAACCCAGCGAAGACGTGGTAGTCGTCGTACTCCTCGGCGTCGGTGTTCTTGTCCTTATAGAGCGGGTCGCGCCACTGGAACTCGCGGCGCAGGGGCAGGTGACTGTCGGCGTCCATCAAAATCGTTACCGCCTCATTTTCGGCGGAGATCATCGTCACCTGATCGCAGAGATGGCGCTCGGCTACGTGCTTGCCCTCGTAGATCAGGATGGTCTTCGGGTCCTTGAGCCAGACCTTCACAGCGGTCTCGATGGAGTGATCGCGGCGGCGCAGGAAGTCGCCCACGATGTCCTGCGGCAACTCCTTCTTGCCGCGATAGGTCACCTCCCAGCCGGCACGGTCCAGGAAGATCTGCAACACGTCGCGGTGCTTGGTCAGTTCCATGCGGTCGTGGCCGGGCCACTGGTGGAACTCCCAATAGAGCGTGGTTCCCAGGTCGGGCTTGCCCTGGTAGAAGGCGGCAATGTGCCCTTGCCGCATCTGGTTCTTCATCTCCAGCCATGCCTGGCCGCCGAGCGCCTTCACCATGGCGTCCAGCGCGGCGCGCGCCTGTTGGGCGTTCTTGTCGGCCACGTCGCTCCCGGTCTGCGCCTGCAGCACTGTACCTGCCGACAGCGCGATCAGCAGCGCGGCAGCCATGATTCCGCGAATCCTCATCGATCTCTCCCCTACCCCACCAGAACGGCTTCGCCATTCGTGTTCGACACGTTGCCGACGATGAAACCGGCTATAGCGTCACGCTACCGCATCGCCGGAAGAAATGTCGAGAGGAGCCCGGTTCTAAATGGCGCGCATCAGACGCACGGGGAGGAAGAGGATGGCGCGCAGCAGCTCAAAGACGCCGTCCACCGCGATGCCCACGATGCGAAATGGCAGCAGCAGAAGCCAGACGATCGGATAAAGAACCAGCACGGCCAACGCCAGCGGCCAGCAAAGCACCAACAGAAGGCACCACAACAAAAACTTCAGCATCGGCATACTCCATGAGCGGGGGACTAAAAAAACGCCTGCCACCCCCTGCGCCCCTTCAACGTTCCCTTCCAGATACGCCTGAGCCGGGTGCGAGGTTCCCTCTGCTCAGCGTCGCTTCCCTTTGGCGGCTCGGCCATAGCTCTTGCCGGGAGCTATAGGAATCGTGGTTCCTGCAAGAACGCTCTACGGATGGTTCAGGGAGTCTTTTGGAGCGTTGCGCGTAAAGCGCCGCACCAGAAACTCCTGGAAAATATTCTCGATGGCATCGCTGGCCTTGGCCAGAAGCGAGTTCTCCAGGATGATCGAGGCATTGTTGCGATTGTTTGCAGGATAGTAGAGGTCGGAGATGCCGGCCGATGCAAAATCGCCTGCGAACTGTGAGTAGTTCGGTTGCCAATGGCCGTTATCGCCCTTGCAGATAACCGAGCTGGCGATGGCGTAGAGCGTCCGCGCGGGCCAGCTTCCGGTTCCCTTGTAGAAGTAGCGCGGGTCTTGTTTGAGGAGCGAGGGTAGCAGGGCCCCGCCGATCATCGATCCGATAAAGTTGTCGCTGTAGCTGACGCCATAGCGGCGGGCATAGCCGCCCATGCCGCCGCCGTAAGCCTTCAGGGTGCCATTGGCCTGCTCCATTCCAGCCGCTGCCCCCGTGGCGACGAAGGTAAATGGGTCAACGGCCGAACGCCAAGCCAGTTGAAACTTCTGCCGCGAACTCAGCGGCGGCGCATCGTGCGCATACACAACCGCAAAGTTGGGGATGAAGCCGAGGACGCGCTGCTTCTCCTCGTCCTGCAATAGCATGGTTGCGATCTCAGTAGACGACGCGGAGACGCGCACCTCGCTGACGGAGACCGGCGTTATAACAACAGGCTCGATCTCCAGATTCTGACCCGGCGAAAGGGAAACAGAAACGCTCTCGCTCGCAAAGCTGCCGGCTGTAACCCGCAGCGTAAATGGGCCGGAGGGAAGACTGGCAAAAACGAACATCCCGTTGGCGTCGGAGACAGTGGTCTGCGCCGTGGCGCCGGTGCTTACCAACTGAACCTGGGCACCCTCGCAGACCGCGCCGTCGCGGTCCATGACCACTCCACGGATGCTGCCGGTGGCCGGAGGCGGTTGCGGTGTCTGGGCTGCCAACTGGAAACCCAAAGCCAGGGAAGCGCAGGCGAGTAGCGCCAGAACCCCCTTCGAAAAGAAGACAAGTTTTACCATCCACCTTGAAAGACGAGAAATTTCGCTTCAAGGGTCCATTCCGCGGCGGCTTTTTCACTGGAATCCAGGAAATTCCTGCAGGCTGGGGAAGGATGGGCCGAGCCGGGCGCATCGGCCAGGCAGGCAGACACCGTCCGGCTGAAGGCGTCCGGCTGGGCCCACAGGTCCGCGCCGGGCAGAAAGCTATGTGCGATACCGGTGCGAGACAACTGCTTCAGGTCGTCGTAGGTAAGGTGGTAGTCGAGGGCGGCGCGCACATATTCGTGGGTGATGTCGATGCGGCTCACGCCCTCGTCGTCGGTGGAGAGCGCCACCGGCACATGCGCGGCGCGATACAGCGGGAAGGGATGCGCAGCGCCCTTGACGCCAAGAATCCCCTCGTTGGAACTGAGGTTGATCTCGACCATCACATGCTTCTCCGCCATCTCCTTGAGCAACGCCTCGGCATTCGTCTCGTGCATTACGTCCACGCCGTGGCCGATGCGCTCGGCGTGGCCCAACTCCACCGCCTGCCGGATGTGAAAGGCGAGCCCCTCCGGCGGCACAAGCCCCTCGGCCAACTCGCCGGCGTGCAGCGCGATGTGGACCTGCGGATAGACCGAGTGCAGGTAGTCCAACATGCGCATCTGCAGCGTGTAGTCGCGCATGGAGATGACGCCGTCCTCGGGCTGAACCAGGTTGACACCGACGAAATAAGGCTCGTGGGCTTCGATGCTGGCGGCCACCACCTCAAAGCCGAGTAGCGTCTGCGCAAAGACCTGATTGAAGGGAGCGCCGCGCAGAATTTGGAAGATGTAACGAACGGCGATCTGGCAGGCGGCGGCGGGTTGGCGGGTGTCGCAGTTCTCCATTGCGCGGCGGCGGGCTTCCACGTCTTTCACGTACTGGCGCACGCCGGCAATATCGTCGCGCAGGCCGTCGTTGAGGAGTCCTTGTCGCATGGCGGAAAATATGGGTTCGGCGCCTACGGGGAAAGGCATCATCCCGCCGATCTGGCGGGTGCGCGGAGCGGGTGGAGTCTGCATCAGCTCTAGGTATTGCTGGTTCTGCGCGGCGGCTCGACTGGCCGCTTCGTCCACCCACTCGGCGTGATGGATAGGGTTGAGACCTCCGAACCTGGCAAAGGTGGCGAAGAACTGGTCGTGGCCGCTCCAGCCCGATGTGGGTACAAAGCCGCGAAGGGAAAACGAATCGATGAGCCGGTCATAGAGCGCCTGGCTGGCCGGGGTGAGACTGCCGGAAAGCTGCGCGGCGGGGACCAGCTTGCCGGCACACGGCGGACGGACGAAACTCAGCGCATCGGGATCGACGCAAAGGCCGTCCTCGCCGGCCTCGCGAATGAAGGTCTCGGCATACACCGCGCCGGAGAGATGCACATGCAGGTCGGCTCCCTTGGGGAAGCCTGCCAGAAAGGCGCGGAGGGCCTCAGGGCCCTGCCGCAAGGCTGCTTCATAGGCCCGGGCGGTTCGCGTTTCGCTGCTTTCGGCGTGCCGGGCCGCGCCACCGGCAGGAGCAGTTGCTGGTTTCTGAGCCCCAAGTGAGGCCGCCGCAAATACGATGGAGAGGCAAAACAAGCTGGTCTGCATGGGCTTCATGATTGCCCTCCAGTGTAGAGCAGAAGCCGCCCAGTCGGCAGCAGGTCAGGCCGGCTGGCGTGCGGCATCCGCTGGCGTCGGCCAGGGTTGGCCTGAAGCCCTTCCTGTTGCTATACTAATCAGGTTGTTGCAGAACGCCGCGCGCGGAAGCACCCGCCTTCTCCGGTCCACCCGGAACCCGCGCAGGAATTGCATCAAAGTTTGCACTGAGGCCAGATAGCTCAGTGGTAGAGCGCGGCCCTGAAAAGGCCGGCGTCGGCGGTTCAATCCCGTCTCTGGCCACCACTTTTTAAAGGACTTAGCGGTAAATAGATAGAAACACGCACCCTGATTACCCCTGGATCATCGGACGGTTTCCGAAACCGCGTAGAAAAAGGCTGCTTGCGCGCTCAGCCGCTCCGGATTCGATATATGAAAATACCACCCAAGCGTGGTGGCGACATTGCTATGTTGCAAGGTTTTCTGGACCACCGTTGGATTCACGTTCTGGCCAACCAAAAGTGTTGCGGCTGTGGTGCAGGGTGTGAAAACCGAATCTCGTCTTCTCCCCTTTCCGCTCACTTGATTGCAACTGTTGTGAACCTCATGGGCACCATGCCAATACATCAACTAGCGCTGCGCTTGCTACTTACGAGAGGGTAACGTGACCTATATCACGCCATTGCCCCCCTCGCGCCTAGGATCAGTGGGTGGACGGTTTCCAGTGAGCAATGCTTGCTTCCTCTGTTAGAGCGTTGGACTGCTATATTACTCGGGAGGTTTCTGAGTGCCAGAGATAATGGCTATAGATAATCAAGTCGGACGTTTTGTCTCACCGCCTGTCAAGGATCTGTTGAAGTTGCGACAGCCGCTGACACGGGGCGAGAAGATGGCTTTTGATATATTCAATCAACTCTTGAGTCCAAAATGGGAGATCTACATACAGCCGCATCTTAATGGTTTGCGGCCAGATTTCGTGCTTCTAAACCCGGATGTAGGTATTGCAGTATTCGAGGTAAAAGACTGGAATCTATCTGCCATGCGCTACGGCATAGATAAGCGAGAGGGAAAGTCGCCTTTACTGGGGGCTGAAAAGGGCGGCAAGCACTTTTCGTTGCAAAAGGAAAATCCGGTTGAAAAAATACATTTGTATCGCAATGAGATTTTCGAGCTCTATTGTCCACGTCTGAACCGGAGGGCGGGGTTTGCAGCGATTACTGCCGGAATCATTTTCCCGTACTGTTCTGAAAAAACTTTGCATGCATTATTGACACCCTGCCTTGAACATCGCGGAATGACTAAATACCCCGCTTACAGCCCGGTTTCTGGGGCTGAGTCAATCGCCACCGCAAATCTTGGACGTATATTTCCGGAAAGCAATCGGCATACATCACGGGTTATGAGTGAGAATCTGATTAAGGATATGCGGAACTGGTTGGTGGAGCCAGATGTAGCGTCCACACAACGCAGGCCGATCGAATTGGACAGAAATCAATTGAGTTTTGTCACCAGCCGGACCCAATCCGGATACAGGCGGATCCGGGGGGCGGCTGGGTCTGGAAAATCATTGATCTTGGCTGCACGGGCTGCTGAGTTGATCCGGCAACAAAAGAATGTTCTTGTGGTGACATTCAACATAACGCTGTTGCATTACTTGATGGACGTAGCTGTGCGCTACCCCGGAGGTTCTGGGAGAACCCGACAGGATATTACTTGGTTAAATTTTCATTCCTGGTGTCGCCGCGTATGCATGGAAAACGATGCTGAAGAGGAATACAATTCGCTCTGGAAAAACGCTAATCATCAGGAAGTACTTAAATGGGGGCTACCGGCCCTAGCGTCGTCTATTCTGACTAATCCAGGTAATTCTACGCTATATGATGCCGTGCTAGTCGATGAGGGTCAGGACTTTCTGCCTAATTGGTGGGAGGTCTTGAGGAAGGTTTGCAAGCCCGGCGGTGAAATGTTGTTGGTCGCTGATGAGACCCAGGATATATACGGCACTGCATGTTCTTGGACGGATGAGGCGATGAAGGGGGCGGGTTTCTCCGGCAGGTGGGCTGAACTTGAGGTCAGTTATCGAATGCCAGAGCAGGCATTGAATGAAGCGGCAAGCTTTGCAGAACACTACTTACCAGAGGGCTCTCGAATCGTTCCACGTTCTGCCCAACTGGGCTTGGCACTGGATCCGTGCTATCTGCGCTGGGTGCATTACACGGGATCGGATGCTGCTCGGATTTGCTGCGATGAAATCATTGGATTGTTCGCGAGAGCAGGCTCCGAAGGGTTGGCCGTTGCGGATACTACGTTCCTGTGCGACAGCAAAACCCTTGGTCAGGATGTTGTTATGCTTTTGGATATGAAGGGCATTCGTTGTGTTCATACCTTTGATGAAGACGAGAAGGTGTCTCGCCGACAGAAAATGGGATTTTACATGGGTGATGCCAGGGTAAAGGCTACGACCCTGCACAGTTTCAAGGGTTGGGAGGCGAGAACACTTGTCCTGTATATGGGGCGCGAAATAGCGCCAGCATCGTTAGCATTGCTGTACACGGGCCTGACAAGGCTTAAGCGACATTCAGATGGAAGCTTTTTAACTGTGATTTCGAAAAGCTCCGAACTCAAAGAGTACGGCAAGTCCTGGCATGATTATGTCGAAATACATGAGCCGATATGAGGCTTACTGGGAGTGCTCTCGGATTTCGTAATTGGGTTATGGCGTGTTAAGTTTACGCGTCCGGGTAAAATATACTTTCGGGGGTATAGAAAGGTATGTACTTGGTTCATGAAAGAACCGCAAGGACAGCATTGGGATACTGCTGTGAAATTTCCTGGCAAACGAAACGGTACGGGTAGTGTCCCCAATACCCTTACCAATGTCCAGATTGGAAATGCGAAGCCTGAGCGGAGACCAACGGCCCGCGCCAACGGCAGGAGAGCCGGCAACGGAGGGCGGAAAAGAATTTCCAATCGTCGAACGTGTACAGAACGAATTCAGTAGAGCTACCCAAATCGTACAAACTGCACGACCGTGAAAGTCTGTACATTGAGGTATTCCGCAACGGTTCGAAGATCTTGCGGTTCAGGTCCAAGTTTCCAAAGGAAAACGTGATTTTGCTAGGCAAGTATCCGAAGGTGTCCCTCGCGAAGGTCGGCGAGGAGCGTGACAAGTGCCTTGGCCTGCTTGCAAGAGGGGTCGATCTAAGTCTGCACCGCAGGCTGGCAAAGGATGCGAAGACTAGGCAAGCCGAGGACGCCTTTGAAGGGACCGCCAAGGAGTGGCTGCTATCGCTCCTTGCCCGCTCTTCCAGACAGCGGCTCCGGTCATGCGCACCTTCCCCATACTCATGCTCGACCAGCGGGCGGGCCGATGAACAAGCGGAGGAGCCGGTCTGCGCAGATCTCGATCGGTGCCGTCATATATAGAAATCGGACCCTCTCTTGTACTTTTCGCGGTTAATGTCCTTGTGTGCTTGAAGGCGGATACTCGGCGGTGGTAGCGTCCAGTTGAAATGACCGTCCAAAGAACTCTCAAAGATAAGCTCTCGCTCTACTGCCTCTGCTGCTGTCTGCTCTGGTGCATGGTTGTGCCCGTGCTGGCCGCTGCCGCCGCGCCGTCTGCCGTCGAACCGCCAAAATCCTTAGCCACCGGCCAGCCCGCGGACTCCAACCAGCCCTCGCGGCTTGACTGGTTTCGCGATCAGGGCTTCGGCATCTTCATCCACTGGAGCGTTGACGGCCAGCTTGGCACCGTCATCAGCCACTCGCTGGTGGACGCCTCGGCTGACTACCAAAGGCGGTTCTTCGACGATCTGCCGAAGACCTTCTCGCCGGACAGGTTCAACGCCGATCAGTTGGCACGGTTGGCGCGCATCTCCGGAGCGCGGTACATGGTCTTCACCACCAAGCACCACTCGGGCTTTGCCATGTTCAACACCGCCACCACGGGGTTCAATATCATGAATACGCCCTTCCATCGCGACCTGACCGCGGAGCTTTTTGCGGCCGCCCGCCGGCAGGGCATCGCCACCGGCGTCTACTTTTCGCCGGACGACTTTTTCTGGCTGCGCCAGCACGGTATCCCCATCGAGCGCTCCACGCCCCAGGTGCAGTTCAAGGCCAATCCAGGCCTGCTGCGCTATGACCAGCAGCAGGTGCGGGAACTGCTGACCCACTACGGACCTGTGGACATGATCTTCTTTGACGGCGAGGCGGAGGGCCTGCGCGAGCTGGCTTGGAAGTTGCAGCCGAAGATCGTCGTCACCCGCGGCGCCATTCCGACGCCGGAGCAGCACATCCTCGGCGCGCCCGTCGATGCCCCGTGGGAGTCCTGCATCACCATGGGCACCGCCTGGCAGTACCAGCCGCAGCACGAGCAGTACAAGAGCGGTCCGGAGCTGATCCGTCTGCTCATCCAGACCCGCGCCCGCGGCGGCAATCTGCTGCTGAACGTTGGCCCCAAGCCGGACGGCGAGCTGCCCATCGAGCAGGAGGAGCGGCTGCGCGAAATTGGCCTGTGGATGTTCGTCAACGGCGAGGCCATCTACTCGACGCGCCCCTGGAGCATCTCCAACGAAAACGATGTCTGGTTCACGCAGAACCGCTCGCTGGGCACGCTCTATGCCATTGTGGATCGCCCGTGGAAGCGCGGCGAGTGGATCGATCTGGTGCTGCACTCGGTCCGCGCCACGGACAAGACCGGGATTGAAGTGCTGGGCCAGAACAGCAAGATCGTCGAATACCAGCCCGGCGTGAATCCCGCGCCCAGCATCCGCCAGGAGCCTGACGGACTGCACATACGCGCCATGCGCACCCAGCGGCTGCAGGACAACAGCGCGTGGCCCAACCCGGCCGTCATCCGCCTGACGCATGTGGAACAGGCCTTTGTGCCCCCTGTGGTCCACACTCTGGCGGCGGCTCCGCTGGCGGGCCGCGCAGCGCTGAGCCTGCGCGGCGAGTGGCTCAATCCCGGCCCCGCCGTCGCGCTCGAGGTGGGCTTTGAGTACCGCGAGATTACCGGCGAGGACAAGGATGCCCGCAGCCTGCCCTGGGTCCCGATGGGGGTTCAGCCCGCAAGCGCTCCCGGAGCCTTCAATCAGACCACTGAGCAGCTCGCGCACGGCCACGTCTACGAGGTGCGAGCGCTGGCGCGCCATCCCCTGCTCACCATCTACGGCGACCCGGTGCGGGTTGCACCGTAGTTTCTGAGCCTGGGTGCAGCGTGGCGCCTGAAGTAGCGCGCATGTCGAAGAAGATTCGCCATCAAACTGCCTGAAAGAGAGAGAGCGCGCCAGTTCCCCATAAAGGACTGGCGCGCCCGGCATCAGCTCTTCGCGATGCGTTCCTCGCTCAGCCGCACCACCGGCATCGGCTTGCCGTCGATCAGCCCCGTGTAGCCTGTCTCCGTCTCCGTGAAGGGCCGTGGCGTGCGCAGCACCTTCACCGCCAGCGAAGGCGCCGCGGCCGAGCCCTGCGCGGTCCACGTCAAGGCGCGCGACTGCCCGGCGTCCTCGGTGGCAAGCCTGGCGGAGGCAAACTCCGCGTCAAATGCAGCGAGCGACTGCGCGCGCTCGCTCATCCAGCAGGTGAAGCCGCAGAACGCTTCCTCGATCTGGCGCCAGTTGACGGGCTTCAACTGGCGCCGGTCAACAAGCGTCAGCCGCAGCGTTGCCTGGTTGTTCTCCTCGACCCACTCGAGCTTCGGAGGCGCGGCCTCTTCACCGGCCAGCGTGAAGACGGGACCGTGAAACTGGATGCCGATGCGGCAGGAACCGGTGTCGATCGAGAGCCGCGCATCGAGCGGAAGCGCTGCGCTGCCGCCCGGCGCCGGGCTACCGTTCACCAGAATTTTGTTCGAGGGCCGCCATCCGCCGAACTGCACTTCGGCAATTATCTTCTGGAACGTGAAGGCGCCGTCGTGGATGCGCTCGATGAGCGGGTGCCGGTCGCCGCCATCGGTGCGGAAGCTGATCGCGCCCAGGACCATGCCGTTCTGCTGCACGGAGTGGAACAGCGCGGAGCAAAAGTCGTAGTCGTCCTTGAGCACGCGCAGTTGCATCCATTCGGGCGGCCGTTGGCTGCCGCCCCAGAAGGCAAGCAGTGCGCGCCTCTGCACCCAGAAGTCGCTGCGGCTGCACGAGCCAAGTGCGAAGCGCGGCGCAAGGTAGGTGGTGCCTTCCACCGGCAACAGATTGCCCGTGAAGGGAACGGAGGGAATGGTGTCAATCAGAATCGACGCGGGAATGAAGACCTCGCGATGCTGGCGGGGCTGGCGAAGTTCGAGGAACAGACTCAGCAACTCCTCCGGACAGCGGTAGGGCAGCAAGGCCGCCGGCAGAGCGCCGCCGTGGTTCGCAAGCTCATTCCGCGTCAAGAAAATGTAGCGGTTGTTCAGAGACTTCTGCAGCCACAGAGCGTTGCCGATGTCGTTTGAGTAGGCGCGCGACATGGGCCCGGCAAGCTGCATGGTGGGCGCGTGCCAGTGCTGGGCAAGCTCCTCCCACACGCGGCGTTCCAGGCGAGCGGCAATCTCCAGCGCCTCGGCGTTCAGGACTACGGCGCGTATCCGCAGCAGGTTTTCCAGCGCAAACGGCGTGTAGCCGGGGCTGTTGTACTCCGTAAAGCTTCCGCACTCGTCCACAACAGCGGCCCATTGCCGCATCCGGCTCAGGCCATACTCCAGCATCTTGGCGTCGGCCAGAATCTCGGCCGCGGCAAGCGTCACAAAGCTGCCCTGCGCAATGATGTTGGTGTAGTGGGGCGTGATGTCGCGCATCCGAATCGACGCGCAGGCCTGACGGAGGCCGGTGTGGATTTTGGCGATGAGCGACGGGGCAAGCCGCGCACCGTGCCGCTTCAGGATCAACACCAGCAGCGAGCCATTGAAGTCCGCCCAGTTAAAGTCCACCGCGCCCATCTTCGGCAGCGGCTCCTCCATGTAGTAGGACCACAGGCCGAACCACTTGCTGGCCGGATCAGAGTCTTGCAGCGCCAGTGTCCGCTCGATGATCTCGCTGGCCCTTTGCGCACGCTCGTCCCCGCCAGCCTCCAGCAGAACCAGAGCGTACTCAAAGCTGTCGCGGATGGGATGCACCACCGCGTTGCGCAGCAGCGACTGGTAGTTGTACTCGGAACCGCGGTGGGAAGCGATCATCTTCTCCACTGGATCGTAGGCCTTGTCCTGCTGCCGCAGGCTGCCCTCGATCAGAGCGCGATCCCAGTCCGCAGTCCACGGCTCGCGCGACGTTGCTCCCACAGCGGTTGCTTCAAGTAGTGCCGGCGTACCGGCGCGGAGAACCAAAGGAAATGCAGATTCCAGAACAGCGCCGGCAAGGAGTCCTTCAAGCGCGGCGCGTCGAGTCACAATCATGACTTACCTCGTGTACAGTCTGTTCAAACCAGTCATCATGCTTCCACGGTCGCAAGCCGAAGTAAACGGACGAAGCGAGCATTCTATTGCATTTTTTAGCTTGTTGTAACGCTTTGAGCGAACGCCAAGCAACTCACCCCAACGATAAGCACCCATCCAAAGCTGCGGAATCGCAGGCGTCCGCAGAGGACATTCCTGAGGGCGGCTAATCTCAATCTCACTCTTTCCTCTAGTCGCATCGGTTCATCCAGCGGGTAACTTCCACAGTTTGGTTGATCACTCCTGTGTCCTCATTTTGCGCGATTGTGCGCATTGCCTCCTTACTCGATTGCTGCATCCAATGTTTCAACGATGATCCGTGGAAAGCTCCACGTCCTTGGCTCTGGAGTGCGGCGTCACGGTAAGCTGGGTGATCTTTCCGTTTGTCACATGGCCTTGCACCAAGGTGTTGTAGGACGCGTGCAGTCGGAAATCCGCTGTCCAGTCTTGAGGCCACGCAGGCAGCAGCCTGATCTTCTTTCCGTCGGTCTGCATCAGCATCAGTTGCAGCGTGGACATCCCAGCTCCGCCGTTGTCAAGGTCGGGGATCCAGTCGTTACCGGGCCTCCAGAACCACAGGAAGCGCTCGTCGCCGTATTGAGTAAATTCATCTACCGCGGCTTTCTTGGCAATCGATGTGAAGCCAAGCAGCGCCGCCTCCATGCCATCCTGCCGCCAGCAGGTATCACCCGGGTAGGCCCGCGCCGCGAATGTGTTCTTTGCCAGCTCCAGGTCAGGTTTGCCCAGATCGTAGATGCGGTAGGGAAAGACCGTGTATAACTCGGGATTCTCGCTATTGCGAGGTTTGCCGTATTTCTCCGCGGGCAGAATAACGGGTGTCCCGTCGGGGTCGCCAACGCCCAACGGCGGCAACTTGCCGTGCGCGGTCTTGCCGATGGGAATTTGCGGCAGCTCGGTTTCAAGCTTGGTCCATTGGGCGCGGTCTGAACCGGGAGCGACCTCGACCGGCAGCGCAATAAGCCTTGGAACAATGCTGCGCAGTGCGGCGATGTCAGGCGTGGGATTGACAGCATCGAGCTGATACGTCTCGATCGACTGCGAAGGCGCCATGCGAATCGTTCCGTGTTCATCGCGAGGCCAGTGTAGAGCGTAATACTCAACCGTCGCCTCAGCGAACGGAACAATCGAGTCCTTCGCGAATCCCCGATCTTGCGTGATCGCGTATTCGTCGATCATCTGCGCCAGCACTTCCAGCGCGCCCTGCGTGTGGTAGCGCATGTAGCGGCTTTGGACCTCGTTGGAAGTGTTATTCCATCCGAAGTCGCTCACGTTCGGCAGACCCCAGAACAGCATGGTTTCAATGAACGCGGCGCCGCCATGATGGAAATAGAGACGCGTGCGGTCTTTCACCAGCGGTAGCGCGTGGGTATACATCTGGAACCACGGCCGCAGAAGATCGAAATCGCCGCTGGCGATCAAAGGCCAGTAGAGATGGCGCTCATTCTGGTTCCAGAACGAATTTCCCCAGGCGCGAAAGTCGGGATCGTGATTTGCCGGGGTCGATTCCACATTGCCTGGCACGTCGTGTCCGACCGTAAACAAACCGCCATTGAACTTGACCGGAAATGCTCCGCGCGAGGAGGCTGCCATCATGTAGCGCTGCATGGCATAGCCCTGTGCGACCTTCTCGGCGTCAGCTGAGCCTGAGACATCGATCCAGCTCCGCTGCCAGAAGTCATGCCACCAGTGCCGATGCGCAGCGAAGTCAGACGCAAGCGGGAGAGAACTCACATGGCGCACGAGCGCATCCATCCGGCTTTGCCATTCCTGCGGAGCGGGAACGTTGGGCTCCGTCAGCGCGATCAAATCGAGCCGCTCCGACCGGGCTGCGGGCGATTGCAGCGTGCGATCGTCTTCGCTCTTCCATCCTGGGCCTACAAGCGCCGCGCCGAAACAGCGATGCAGCAGAGGGTCCGGATACTTTTTAGCAAGGGATGCGAGGTGTTCCTGTTCGAGCGTCAGCGGGTACACGCTCTCACGATTGAAGTGGTACCACTCCACGCGGTTGCCGGCCGCGGGAACAACCCTGTCGGCCTCGAAGGCAATGGGGACGGCATGACCGCCGAATTCGAAAAGGCCGCCTTTGTCGGGCGACAGCTCGTCGTAAGGATGATCGGCAGTACGCCAAACTTCAAGCTTGGCCCGCATGGCGACAGGATGCTCGAACTTCGTCTCGATGTGGATGGCCGGGTGGTTTGCATCGGCCCAGACACGGAGCCGATCTGAGCCGTTCGAGATCTCAAGGCTCCCGTCCTCCAGATGCAGCACCTGCCTAAACCCCGGCATTCCAGCGAACGGACTCGGCGTGCACGAGATCCGAATGCGCCCGAGCTTGACCAGCTTGCCGAGTTCCGTCCAGGCATCGGACTTGGCGACGAGCAAGACAACATCTCCGTTCTGCTCGGTCCACACGTTCGCCGCCAGGTCGCCATTACCGATGGGCATCGAGTCATTTTCGTTTTGCCCCAGGGTGGTCCAGGTGACGTTGTGTGCAGATATGTGATCTGACTGGGCTGGCAATGCGCGGCAAATCGTCATCAGGCAAACCGCCGCCACTGCAACGCCAAGGAAACCACTTTCCAGGCAACCAGCGTAACGTGCATTCCTCATTGTCCCTTGTTTCTCACTTTCTGCTTGGCTTTTCGCATTTGCGATGTGACCTTATTAAATTGCCTGACATCATCGGATTACAAATCAATCTCTTGCTCGATGCATAACTGCACCGGCCCAACGAGCCCTGCTGGGTTTGGTTCACTGTCCTTGGTGTAATAATTCCACGACGTGAAGGTCTTGCGTGCAGAGGGGCGTAGCTGGCCCTTCAGAAACCAATCCGGAAAACGCGACAATTGAAACCCATTCGGTCTTTTGGCGGCGTCTTCGGGTTTAGGAACATCAAAATCAGCCTGGATTTGCTCGTCGCCGATGAGGGCATTTGCCCAGTTGTTCGTGACCGCAATCTCCAACTCATTGTCTCCAGGCCTCAGAAGACTGGTGACCTCCAGAGAATATGGGGCATACCACACAACCTTGGCTTTGCTTCCGTTGATGCTAATCGTGGCGATGTCGTTCATTGTGCCCAAGTCCAAAATGACACGGCGATGCGGCGCCAGAAGCGAAGCATCGAGTCGGAATATCTTCCGATAAGTCGCCGTGCCGGAGAAGTATTTCACGCGAGGGTCAGCGTGCTGGCTGAAGTCAGCCAACGCCGGGAACGACAGCCGGGAGGGATCGCCCAACTTGGGTGCAAAGGAGATGTCCCAGGCTCCGTTGAGGCCAATGGGAGCAACTGGCGTTGTCGAGACCGGCTTTTCTTTCCCTGACGAGTAAACTGCCTTCGCAGAGACGAGCGCCGGTGAGCGGAAAACCGGATTGCCCCGGCTATTGCTGCCGACACTCCACTCATCTGACCCACCGGCGCTGGCCAGCGTGATGGAACTTGCATGATCGGTCTTGTCCGCAGGCTTCCGAAAGACTACGAACACCGTTTGTTGGCATCCAAGACTAAGGAGAACCGACGTGCGTCCGTCCTTCTTCTCGTTCCAAACAGGTGCGTCGATGATGGCCATATCCTCTGCCTGCCATAGTTCCGGTTGCTTCCCTTGCACGCGGCAGTCGACGGTCAGATTCTGCGGTCTATCCAGCCGGTTGGCTACGAAATAGAAGTCTGCTTCAGACGAACGGCGGTGCAGAACTTTTACGCTGTCCGAGCCGTGCGTGGAGTGCACTTCGTAGTCGGGCAGCAAGGCCAACTGCTTTACTGCATCCGCGACGTTGCTGAACAGATGTGTTTTGTATTTGTCAGTGTCCCAGAGTTCCTGGCTGATCTTCGCGATGTCCTGATCGCAGGCGGGATAATTCCTCAGGCTAGGGGACTTCTTGAATCGGCCAGTCACCACCGTTGCTCCGTCGTCGAGCAGACGCTTCAGCTTCGCCGCCACTTCCGGCAGCACCACGCTATCTGCAGGGTAGGAGATGAAGAAGTATTGCCGGCCTGACGATAGCCGGACTTTGCCGTTCACGACCTTGGTATCGTCGTTCACAAAATCGTGCGACGAAATGAGATCGCAGTAGTCTTCCTTGCTGGCGGGTTTGTCGATGGCGAGATAATCCACAACTTCCTCGCCCTGCTGCAACATGGCTTGACAACGAACAAGATAATAAAAGAACGCCTTACCCGGCTCGAACCACGTCTGAAAACGGCCGAAGTGTACGCCCCACAGACTGAAGGTCAGCCCAGGCAGGTACTTGTCGTCGAACGGCTGAAGAGTCCAATGGTGCAGGGTCAACTGGTTGATGCCGGAAGCCAGTGCGCCGTCAGCCATGAATTTCAGCAGGGCGGGCTTTTCCGTCCACATGCTCACCTGCGGCATCGAGGTGAAGGACTCGCAGTTGATGACCGTTTTGCCTGCGGCACGTGCGGCGGCAACGGTCTCGATCCCTACCCCGCCGGCGCTATTCATCGTTCGCGTACTTCTAGCCAAATCAGCTGTAGTCCAGAAAGTTGCCATCGGCACATCGGCAATCGCCGCGCCCTCGATTGTGCTGAACGGTCCGGCGTAAGGCTCGAAGGAGAATTTGATCTTGTCTGGAGACATTAGCGATCTGGCCAGTATCCAGTCGTCGGTGAAGAGACGGTTGACGACGTCGGCAAAGTCCCAGTCGAATCGCGCTGTCCGGTCCGCATCTTCGATGATCCGAGATGTTTCGTTGCGCGGTAGACCGCTCATGATGCCCCCGTTGTACTGGCCCGGCTTAAACCCCAGGACTGGAGTGGGGCGCGCATTTCATTGCGCATCCGGCAACACCGGCCGATGATCTGCCAAAGTTCGAGGCATTGCCGTTGCCTGCGCTTCACCTGGTGCCCTCGAACTGTCTGGCAAAAACTCCGCCCATGGGCTGGAACAGTTGGAACAGGTTCCAGGGCCGTGTTACCGACGAGATCGTCCGGCAGATGGCCGATGCCATGGTGTCGAGCGGTATGCGCGACGCCTTGACAGCGGGCGAGACGCGGAACCTACTTGTTTCAATCCACGCGCCCCGCGTGGGGCGCGACCTACGTCACGGCGAACAAGGCCGCGAGCTACGTGTTTCAATCCACGCGCCCCGCGTGGGGCGCGACGAGTCCATCGCGCACCACGTTGATGGCTGCCGATTGTTTCAATCCACGCGCCCCGCGTGGGGCGCGACAGGCCGAGCAGTGAAAGCTCCACTTCAGCCTCGGGTTTCAATCCACGCGCCCCGCGTGGGGCGCGACAGACCAACTCCGCCGCGTCGTCCAGTACCGCATCGTTTCAATCCACGCGCCCCGCGTGGGGCGCGACTCCTCCGGGCGCATCAGGAGCGCTCGGGCAACAGTAGTGTCCGGTTAAATCCATCTTCATCGTCTGCAACTCATACTTAAACCACGAGTTGCGCCGATTCTTGCCTGTCCACGATTTGAATTGCATCCCGAGCCTTTTACCCTGCCAGCAGTGAGG
>Ga0326727_10003552_pt1 | contig 49523 bp, 37 predicted proteins | sample MB2enrmetagenome_FD_207643 | JGI IMG/M metagenome (GOLD analysis project Ga0326727, IMG submission 207643) | Lab enriched peat soil microbial communities from McLean, Ithaca, NY, United States - MB29MY | ecosystem: Environmental > Terrestrial > Soil > Wetlands > Peat | place: USA: New York... | reverse complement strand
TGACCGTTGAAATTCAGCACATAAGGATGATCCCGGTGGAACTTCGAGAGCGCCCGAACTCCATGCGGCGACAGGAATTCATTTTCATCCAACATATAGCGCAAAACGCGAACGAGCTGCTCGAGGCTCACAATGGAAAGCAGTCGCCGCACGCCGCGAGCGTTCCGTTGCGTCTGAGCGATGTGGGCGGGAACCCCTGGGAGGTTCTCGAGAAACCATTGCATGCGCCGTTTGAACCCGGGAAGCATTTCTACCACTTCCGGCTCCAAAGCCTCCACCGCGAACAAGGGGATCAGCCCGACCACCGACCGCACCTTCAGGAAGTGATGCTTCCCCTCCGGCAGGTGCAGCACGTCGTAATAAAACCCGTCTTCCTCATCCCACAAGGCGAACCCGTGTCCGCCCAGGTTGTTCATCGCTTGGGTGATGTATACAAAATGCTCGAAGAACTTGCTGGCCACATCTTCATATGCGGGGTCCTGGCGCGCCAATTCTATCGCCATCGCCAGCATATTGAGGCAATACATCGCCATCCAGCTCGTGCCGTCGGATTGCTCGATGTGTCCTCCGGTGGGCAGGGGCTTGGAGCGATCGAAGACGCCGATATTGTCCAGGCCAAGGAAGCCGCCTTCAAAGACGTTCATTCCATCGGGGTCCTTGCGGTTGACCCACCAGGTGAAATTCAGAAGCAGCTTGTGAAACACCTTGGCTAAAAACTCGCGATCGGCCTTGCCCCGGCGCCGCTTTTCAATCTTGTAGACGCGCCAGGCCGCCCAGGCATGCACCGGCGGGTTGACGTCCCCGAGTGCCCACTCGTAAGCCGGAAGCTGGCCGTTGGGATGCATATACCACTCGCGCAACAGAAGGATGAGTTGCTCTTTGGCGAAGTCGGGGTCCACCAGCGCCAGCGCCACGCAATGGAAGCCGAGGTCCCAGGAGGCGTACCACGGGTACTCCCACTTATCCGGCATTGAAATGATGTCCCCGTTGTAGAGATGCTCCCATTGGTGGTTTCGGCCTTGCCTTCGCTGGGATGGAGGCGGGGGAAGCGCCGGGTCGCCCTGCAACCAAACGCGCACGTCGTAGTGATAGAACTGCTTCGACCAGAGCATTCCCGCCAGGGCTTGGCGCTGCACGTTGCGCGCGTCCGCGGAAAGGCGCGTGGGAATGACCGACGCATAAAACTCATCGGCTTCCGCAATTCGCTGGTTGAAAATTGTCTCGAACTGCTTCGGCATCATTTCCGGCGCGGGCTGCTGCGGGGTGAAGCACAAGCGGAGCACGGTTCTCTCGCCGGGAGCAATATTCAGCCGATAATGCGCGGACGCCTTGGTGCCCACTTGCAAGGGGTTGACGGCTCCGGACTGGCCCCCAACGAGGTAGTTGTTGATCCCGTCTTTTACATAAGGCGTACGATTGGGCGAGCCGTAGAGCCGCTGCGCATTGGTTTCGTTCTCGGTGAAGAGGAGTGCCGGCGCGCCCTCGCAAACCAGCCAACGCTTGCCGTAGTAATCGTGATTTGCCTCGAGTACCGTCAACCCCGCCGACCCGCTTTGCCGCGCCAGCCTCGGACGCCGGCCGTTCCCGTCCCACGTCCAGGTGTTGCGGAACCATAGGGTGGGTAGCAAATGAAGTTCCGCGCTTTCCGGCCCGCGATTATAAGCGCTGATGCGAATGAGAATGATTTCCGGAGCGGCCTTGGCATACGCAACGAAGACGTCAAAGTAACGGTTCTGGTTGAAGACGCCCGTATCGATGAGTTCGAATTCCGCATCTCTCTTGCCTCGCCGGCGGTTTTCTTCGACCAGTTGCGCGTAGGGAAAAGCTGCCTGGGGATACTTGTAAAGGTACTTCATGTAGGAATGAGTCGGCGTGTTGTCCAGGTGGAAGTAGTATTCCTTCACGTCCTCGCCGTGATTGCCTTCGTCGCCCGTAAGTCCGAAGAGTCGTTCCTTCAGGAAAGGGTCGCGCCCGTTCCACAAGGCCAGGGCAAAGCAGATCAGTTGATGACGATCTGAGAGACCGGCAATCCCGTCCTCACCCCAGCGGTAGGCCCGCGAGCGCGCATGATCGTGCGGGAAATAGACCCATGGGTGGCCGTCCGCACTGTAGTCTTCGCGAACCGTACCCCACTGGCGCTCAGTCAAGTACGGACCCCAACGCTTCCAGTAAGCGGTTCTCTGGCGGGATTCCTCGAGCCTCTGCTCTTCGCGCGTCATCGGCAAATTTCCCCCAGGCTGTCATCCTGAGGAGTCCCAGCCCCCGCTGTCATCCTGAGGAGTCCCTGGCCCACCCGCTGTCATCCTGAGGAGTCCCGTTCTTTGGGACGACGAAGGATCTCTGTATTTCTTGATTCGAAAATGCCCCTATGCCTCAGAACCCATCTTCGTTGATGGCTCTCGGGTTGTCAAACTTTCACTTCTTGAGGTGCTGGTCAAAGAAGTTCGAGGCCGCGTGATAGGCCGCCAGCCAAGTGCGATGGCGCAAGAAGTCGTGTATCTCGTCCGGAAAGACGAGTTGTTGGAATTCTACGCCCTGTTTGCGCAGCGCCTCCACCAGGCGGACCATCTCGCTAAACGGTACGTTGCGGTCGTCATCTCCCTGCACCAGCAACACCGGCGAGCGCCACGTCTTGACGGAGGCCAGTGGAGACGACTCCCACGCCAGCCGTGCCGCCTCCTGTCGCGCGGTAGGATCGTAAGAGGGCATCCAGTTCTCGACTTCAAGGTTCCAATCGTGCACACCGTGGAGGTCAACGCCACAGGCGAAGAGGTCCGAGGCTCGAGCCAAGCCGAGGGCCGTCAAATAACCGCCGTAAGAGCCGCCCCACAAGCCGATGCGATTCGGATCCACATCGGCTCGTTGGCGCAGATAAAGGCCGGCGCCCTCGACGTCGTTGAACTCGCTCGCCCCGCTGGGGCCGTATTCGAGCGCCTCGCGAAAGTCCAGTCCGTAGCCGATGCCGCTGCGGTAGTTGAGCGAGAGCACCACGTAGCCGCGGCTGGCGAGATACTGATTCAGGGCGTAGGCGTTGTGATAGTAGGCCATGTAATGCCAGCCGAGCAGCATCTGCCGCCTCGAGCCGCCGTGCATGAAGATTACCGCCGGACGCCGCTCGCCGGACGCCGCACCCTTGGGCAGAAAAAGTTGGGCGTGCACACGCAGTCCGTCGGCAGCGGCAAGAATCACTTGCTGCGGCGTTACGAGCTCCGCGGCAGGAAAATCAGCAGGAAGGCTGTCGGAAGCGAGGTCGTGAATTTCGCCCTGGTTGGCTAGAATCGCCGGCCGCGCTGGGCGCTGCGCGTCGGAATGAAGCAGGGCAATGGTGGCCCCGTCGCTCAGCATTACCGGTGACCACTCGATTCCGTCGCCCCTCGTCAACGGAGTGGGCTGGTCTCCGGTGACCGGCTCGGACCACAGGTGGCGGCGGTCGATGTCATCCTGATTCGAAGCCAAGATCAACTGCCGGCGATCGGGACTGAGAGCAACGAACTCCACTTCGAAATCGCCCGGCGTAAGCAGTCTTGGCGTACCGCCCGACGCGGGAACGGAATAAAGATGGGTCCAACCGTCGCGCTCCCAGGGAAAGACCAAGGCATCGCCGGCTCCCCAGAAGATCTGATACTCGCTAGCGATGCCGTGAAATACGCTTCCGCGGCCCGTCTCAGCGCGCCACACTTCGTGGCCTTGCCCACTCGCTACGTCTGCCACGCGGATCGACCAAGGCTGGCCGGTGCGCCTTGGCCCGAAGGTCAGGTCGTCACGCGCCGGAATGCGCAGAAACGCCACCTGCCTGCTGTCCGGCGACCAAACCGGCTCGGAATCCCGGTCGACGCTTGCATCGAGATACAAGAGGCTCTTGTCGCCCGCTTTGTACACGCCCACGAAGCTATGATCGCCCCGGCGGCTGACGAAAGCCAGGCTCGAGCCGTCGGGCGACCAACGAAGCGAATCGGCCTTGCCCTTGTCGTGAATCAATTGTTCCGGCTTGGCCCCTGCGGCCAGCTTGACCTCCCATACCTGGTCCTTGAAGATGTAGGCCACCATATCGCCTCGGGGTGATACAGCCGGTGAATGCCCCTCCGCCAGCTTGCGCGGCGCTCCGCCCTCGACGCAGACAATCCAAACGTCCTGTTCGACGCCCTCCGGCGCGCTCGCCGGATTGGGATAGTTGCCGCCGTTCTCGAGGTCCCCGCCCCGAACGTAGACTATCGCCCGCCCGTCAGGCGTCCAGGTGAGCTCTCCAATGTCCTGTCCATCATCCTGGGTGTACTGCGTGAGCTGCCGTGACTTGTAGCTTCCACCGCCACTCGGCTCGGCCACCCAAATATTGCGCAGGCCGCGCGCGTCAAAGACCCACGCCACCTTGCCGCCTTTCGGCGAAGGTACGAGCTCGGTTGGGAAGGGCGAGCTCATCACCTGTTCGAGCGTGAAGGAGGCTCGAGCCACAGCAGAGCCCGCAATGATAGAAACCAAAAGGGCGACCGTCTGCAATCTTCTTCCGCGAAGCGTGACCACCATTTTTCCTCCTTGCGAAGCTCTGGAGTGCGGCAGCTTGCTGTCGCTTTGGTCAGGCCAGCTTGCTGGCCGCACGGACCGAAGCTGCACTGTCGCCACGGAGATTTCACATCGCCAAACCGGCCTCCGCGCCCGCTTGGCCCAAATGCTACCGAACCTCGCCGGGAAAGTAAATGGCGGCGCATCCCGGCTATGCGCCAGTCAGCCGGCAGATCGAAAACGATGCGCCTGAGCTTCAATGAGCCTCTTGTTGGGACCATGGCCAGCCGATACTATTAGCGATGGTGGGGCAGATGGAGTTAGAATATTCCGGAACTGCAGACCTGATGGCCACGTCATTGATCTCTGATCGTCCGAGAGCAAGGGAGTACGATCCCATCCCCTCGGTGTGGGACGGCGACGATGCTGAATTGCTCGAAAGGATGTTGGCGCTCTATCCTCGCAAACATCCGCGCAGGATCCTGGATGCAACTGTCAACGGCGGCCGATTCTGGCGGGGAAGCAGCCGCCGGGTCATCGGAATTGATATTGAAGCCAAGCATAAACCGTCCGTTGTAGCCGACAATACAGCCTCGCCTTTCAGGGACGATTTCTTCGATGTAGTGGTCTACGACCCCCCGCACATCCCGAACCAAGGGCGAGACAACCAAAAAGACTTCCACGAACGTTTCGGCCTCGGAGAAAAATCTCCAAAAGAACAAGGTTACACTTTCACTCACACTTACCCGCCCTTTGTTAAGGAAGCCTACCGCATACTGAAGGATGAGGGAGTTCTGTTCTGCAAAATTGCCGACTATGTCCACCACCATCGCTACCAGTGGGCTCACGTCGAATTGATTCAAGCGGCAAGAGACGCGGGATTCCAACCGTGCGACTGCATCGTCAAAGTTCGTAAGGGCCCGATCATTGACCCTAAGTGGAAGGTGGCTCACCACAGCCGGAGGCAGCACTGTTACTGGCTGGTGTTTCGGAAGTCCGGAAAGTGTGAGTGAAAGCTACCGCCGCACATCCCACGCTTCCAGTAGGACGCAGTGTCGAATGCCAAGACCTCTAACTGAGCACTTCCCATCTGAGGCGTCGAAGTGAACCCGGAAAATTTTCTCTCCCTGTTCTATGACGTCGGAGCCGAGGCTCTGCCTGCCTCTTCTGTGGCCGGTTGGCTCTAAGCTGACCGTGCCGATCAATCTGAGCTTCTGAACCGGGATCTCGACGAGTTGGTAGTGGATGACGTGCGGTTCCCACACTGCTCGAAACATGAGCACCACATCGTACCTCGAAAGGTGCTCCATTACCCGTCTCAAGAGGACCCCTGCCTCCCATGGCTCACGCTCGGTCGTACACAGTTTGGTTATGGTGATCTGCTCGGGTTTTGTGTTATCCCCGGTCTCGGTTTTGAGAGAAATCCTCGTGTTTTCGACCAGCAGATCGTGCCGCGGTTGGTTTCTCCCTCCAGGTTCGATGGTGGTCACTGGCCTCTCAATCCTCCGAAACGCCTCCCCAACAAGCGCCTCGAAGTAGATTCCCTGAGGCGGCGTTTGGGGGTAGATAGACTGGTGAATTCCAATTAACCCCCGGAGGGTTACGATGAAGTCTGGCGTGAAAATCCGGCGGTGGGCGTTCGGCATGGCGGGAGCATCCTATCACACCGAACACGAAGCAAAAAGGCCAAACGCCAAGAGGCGCACCCAAGAGTTGGCCCTACGAATGACATGCACAGCGATGCCCTGCATATTGCAGGACCGCGCCCTGCGCCTGCCTACGTTGGGATTTCATAGAGCCTTCTTCTCTCAACTTCCCGAATGCCAGTAATGGTTATGTAATACCGCGGGAAATCGCAGTGGACGAAAGCTTGAACATCAACAAGGTGGGTCAACGTTTCATTAAGAACCGTTCGAATGGCGGGCGGCACCCATTTCCATAAATCGAAAGAGGTGGCACCTGAACTTCCACGCTCGTAGAGGAGAAGAAGGATATGATCGCCCGCCTCAAGCCTCGGGTTCAGTACTTTAAGAAACCCGTCGAACTCCTGTACCGCGGGGGCTTGGCGAGTAACCAATCCTTCCACTATCCGCTGAGCGTCATTGGGGGGTACGTTATGATAGAGCCTCACAAACTCGGCGAGTACCCAATCCAGAATCGTCACGACAAGTGTTGCGTCCTGAAGGTTTGGGTCGATTCCGTCGGCGAGATGAGCCGCGTCTCGCTTGTTGCGCATATCGTAAACCACTCGCAAGGCCCTGGGCACGTGCAGTCGCACAGCATCTGGCTGCGCGGTCGCGGGCAGGTTGGCCAAGGTATGAATCAGCTCTTCTGTATCTAACTGCCTTCCCAGAGGGACAAATTGTTTAGTGGCCAGCCCCTGCAGGATCCTGTAAGCAGCCTCGCAAAACCTTCCACCTTCGACGGCGCTGAGCCGCAATCCCCCCAGGTAGTAGTTCCGCTTGGCCTCAACGTAGGCCGCGACGAGCTCATCGACTAGCTTTGGATCGTGAAACTTCGCAAGACCCGCACGTATCGTTGAAAGCACGGCCACCTCTCCTCTGTCCGAACGCTGCATGGCTCGCTCTGCGAGTTCTCTACGGCGGCGAAGTTACGGATTGGCTTTGATTTCGGTTTCCATTTTCTCGCCATTCCCATGCCGGTTGGCGCAGAGCAAAGCTCTGTGCTTGACCAGGTTTCCAGCCTGCCGCACTCCCGAGCATCGACGATTCGCCAGGCCGCTTGGCCCAAATGCTACTGAACCTCGCCGGGAAAGTAAACGCCACCGGCAAGCCAGCAAAGATCCGTCGAGGTCGCCGTTGTTTATGACCTTTCGATTAAGGCCCGAGGATGGAGAGGTGGTTCCCGTCAGGGTCGTCGAAGTTGGCGACCCTGGAGGTGGGCGTGATGCTTCGTGGTTCGTGAGTGAACTCGACTCCTCTCCCGCGCAGCCCTTGATGGGCCGCCGTTACGTCTTCGACAGAGAAGACGACCTCGCCGGCGCCGGCAACCGGGCCACGCATCTTGGCCGCAGGCTCGCTCAGGCATAAGGTGACCGCTCCGGCGTTCAGGAACGCGAAGCCGGGGATCTCACGCTGCACCTCGAGGCCCAGCTTGTCGCGATAGAACCCCAGCGAGCGTGTCACATCCTGAACCCCCAGCATAACGACGCTGACTCTAGTGAGCTTGTAATCTGTCTGTTCCATGTTTGGTTAGTCTCCTTTTAGCATGAGGACTGAGTACGAAACGCAGACACGTCCGCGGCGCTCAAAGCTTCTTTCCCCCTATCCTTTGCGTCCCTTGCGACTGGATCCCTTCTGCCATTTCCAGCAGCTTCGTCACGCTGTTCCAGTTCCTCGCCGTTCCGGTCTTCCTCAGCACGCGATCCATCACTGCCGGCAATTTCGATCGGCCCATTCCATTCGGAAAATAGACATACAGTTCCCGCGCCTGCGCCCGGATCTCCTCCGGGCCCGCCTTAGCCTCCTCCAATTGCTTCCGGGCTTCAGGACTTAATTCTTCCGATAGAAACGTCACCAGAAGTTTGCGGGGATCGATTTCCTTCCGTTTCGCAAATGGGTTTTTCGCGATTACCGTCTGCATCTCCGCCGCGCTACGCAGAATCACACGCGCCCGAAATCCGAACGTCCGCTCAAATGCGTCTTCGATTCGCTTGGCCAGAGCACTCAAATTGCGCTCGTTGCTTGTGAACACCACATTCCCGCTCTGCACGTAAGTTTGCGCGTTCTGCAGTTGCAACGAACCGCATAAAGTTCTCAGCTCCTGCATGCTAATCCGGTTGTGCGGACCTACGTTCACCCCGCGCAGCATTGCGATTATTGCCTGCATGTCAACTCCAACCGTATGCGATACGACCAGTATAGCTTATTGCGACTCATCTACAGAATCGAGTCAGCGTTTCGTCTCCGAGCCGGTTGATTTGCTGCGGAAGTCCGCGCCGGTCCCAACCCACCAAGTACACCGCCGGCTTTCTGCAACGAAAAACACTTGACAAGCTATGCCCAATATGATAGGCTACTATAGGGTTGGGGTGCTGCTGCCTCGGCCCTCGAGGACCCCATGTATGGCTGCCTTATCCTTATTCCCGAGCGACAAAATGCCATTGGCCGCGCCTTGCCTCGGGAGGTGGCACTTCTAAAAATGAAGGAACAAACCGGGAATGTCTATGAAAACAAAGGACCGCTCGGTAACCGACAAAGGTGAAAGGGCAAATACTTGAGGATGAAGTCTAAGGGCACTGTCACGGTGCAGGCGGCAGAGCTTAGCCCCTCGGGAAAGGGAAGAGGATAACAGCCCTCTTCCCTAGAGAGAGGGAGGAAAATAACAGCCCTCTCCCTTGGGGAGAGGGTGTCACGCTCCGGCGCTTTCATCAGCCGGAGCGTGACGGGTGAGGGGTCGGTTCGCGACTAAGGAAGGCTCTCGATCTCTCGACTTCCTTGCCAGAACGCGACCTCGTTTTAGTTCCGGAATCGTACAAGAATGAGGGAACGAACCTATAATGTCATTGATAACAAAGCACGGCTCGAAGCCGGCCAGGAAGTCCGTTGTGATGGTCGCGACCCTCTAAACCGCCCGAGCGAAGCTGGAATGTCCATGAAAGCAAAGGAGGCAGGATTCAGGATTCGGGATTCAGGAAAGGAACCAGTGCCAACTGATGTGTTACTGCCGGATGCTGGCAAAGCTCGACGCGGCCACAAAGTCGATGGTGGTAGGCGCGATCTTATGAACTGCTGGAACGAAGCTTGAATGTCTATGAAAACAAACGAAAGACGTGGACACGAGGGCAACCCGAGGTGTTTTGGCACAAGAAGGCAGATGGTAAACTATGAAGTGGGGCAGGTTAACGAGCACAACGAAAGCCGACAACAGAAAGCTGACGCCTGATAGCTGAGAGCTGATAGCTTTCTTACAGGAACAAACCGGGAATGTCTATGAAAACAAAGGGGGGCTGAGGATTGAGTGCTTGTCCGACGACCATCGACTCCCGATGGATGGCTGCCTTCTCTTTATTCCCGACCGACAAAACGCCATTGGCCGCCTCGCCTCGGGAGCTGGGACTTCTAAAATTGCAGGAACAAACCGGGAATGTCTATGAAAACAAAAGACCGGTGTGGAAAACGGGGCGACCCAAGCGTTTTTTCGCACCAGAAGGCAGATGGTAAACGATGAAGTGGGGCACGTTAAAGAGTACAACGGGGGCCGACAACGGAAGGCTGACGGCTGATAGCTGAGAGCTGATAGCTTTTTTACGGAACAAACCGGGAATGTCTATGAAAAAGAAGGGTCTCTATTGCTAAATGAGGTCACCGTCCGTCAATCACTGGATCCGTTCGGGCTGGACCTGAGCCCGGATCAAGTGGGACAGGTCATCACTTATCTCGAATTGCTCCTGCGGTGGAATGAGAAGATCAACCTGACGGGCATCCGCGACACCCCCACTTGCTTGCGGCGCCATTTTGGGGAAAGTCTTTATCTCGGCCGCTGGGTGGAGTTGAAGGGCCGGCTGCTGGATATCGGGAGCGGGGCGGGCTTCCCTGGCTTGTGTTTGAAAATCATCTTTCCGGACCTTTCGGTGACGCTGCTCGAACCCGTGGCCAAGAAGCGGGCATTCCTCAAAGAGGTGGCACGGGTCTGCGGAATGGATTCGGTGGAAGTGCGCCGGGAACGCCTGGAGGATTTTGCCGGCTCTGCTGCGCCGCCAGCGGCTTACGACGCGGCGACGGCGCGGGCGGTGGGGCATCTGGAGGGGCTGATCCCGCAGGCGGCGCGTTGTTTGCGGGCGGGTGGCGAGCTGTTCCTCTGGCTGAGCCGCGCGCAGGCAAGCACACTAGGCTATAGTGAGGGCGGAGTAAAGCGGGTGCGAAGCCTGCCGGTACCGGGCGGCGGCGAGGGGGAGATTTGGTGCGGGAGGAAAGCGGAATGTTCCACGTGAAACACTGTGTCCAGCCGGCCCCTGCACGTTTCACGTGAAACACCTCCCGCAACGCCGCCCCCGCGCACCAATGCCCCTATCGCCCCTCGCGGCCGCTTGCCGGTAGTGGCCTCATTTGCGAGACGTCGGCGCTCAACGCCGTCGTCATTCCCGCGAAGGCGGGAATCCACTCCGCAAAACTTCCGGACGGTCGCATTCTACGGGCTGGATTCCCGCCTTCGCGGGAATGACTGGTGGTTCGTAAGGGACGTAATTCCAAACCACGCCACTACCCGCTTGCTCTCCCCCTTGCGTTATTCCCCAGCCTCTGATACATTCGCTTTGACCTTCTTTAGGCGGGTGCCTTTGGGACGAGTCATCGCCATTGCTAATCAGAAGGGCGGCGTCGGCAAGACAACTACCGCCATCAATCTCGGGGCCGCCCTCGCGCGCCGCGAGATGTCGACTCTGGTCATCGACTGCGACCCCCAAGCCAATACAACCGGAGGCTTGGGCTTTGCCCGCGATCCCGCCCGTCGCACCCTCTACAACGCCCTCATGCACGACGTGCCCCTAAAGGAGATAGTCCTGGCAACCCTGCTTGAAGGGCTTCACCTGATACCCTCCAACAAGAACCTAGTCGGCGCCACCCTCGAACTGGCTGAGCGTCCTGAACGGGAAAGAGCCTTGCGGAATAAGATGGAGAGTCTCCGCAACGAGTTTGAGTACATCCTCCTCGATTGCCCTCCCGCCCTCGATCTGCTCACCCTGAATGCCCTTGTCGCAGCCGATTCAGTCATCGTCCCGGTACAATGCGAATACTTCGCCCTGGAGGGCGTTTCCGAGCTTATCGATACGCTGATTCGAGTTCGACGCTCCCACAACCGCAATCTGGCTGTGGAAGGAATCCTCCTCACCATGTTCGACGAGCGAACCAACCTCGCTCACCAGGTTCGCGACGACTTGCGCGATTTCTTCGGAGACCAGGTCTTCACGACCGTAATCCCGCGCAATGTACGTCTGGCCGAAGCTCCCAGTTTCGGCCAGCCCATCTTCCTCTATGACCCTGATTGTAAGGGAGCCGCCAGCTATCTCGAGTTGGCGCAGGAGGTTATCGACCATGACCAGAAAGGCCCTGGGTCGAGGGCTGAACGCCCTGCTCCAGACGGTTGAGGCTGCCACGGCCGGCCTCGAGCAAGTGCGGCTCGACCTCATTGACCCCAACCCGTTTCAGCCCCGCCGCGATTTCCCTGAGAATTCGCTGGCAGAGCTCGCCGAATCCATCCGCGTCAGCGGCATTGTGCAGCCCATTATGCTGCGCCGCGCGCCCACAGCCGAGGGACGATTTCAGCTCGTGGTGGGCGAACGACGCTGGCGCGCCGCGCGCCTTGCCGGCCTCGAAACCGTTCCTGCCGTTCTCCGTGAGCTGACGGATCAGGATGCCCTTCAATTCGCTCTCACTGAAAACCTCTTACGCAAGGACTTGAATCCACTCGAGGTGGCCCAAGCCTATCGCGAGCTCCAGGAAAAGTTCCAACTCAGCCACGAGCAGATTGCTGAACGGCTGGGGGTCAATCGTTCGTCAGTGACGAATACCCTCCGCCTTCTGCGCCTCCCGCCTGCCGTGCAGGAGATGATCTCGAAGGAAGAAATAACCTCCGGCCACGCGCGCGCGCTGCTCGCTCTGGAATCCGAAGCCGCCCAACTCCAGCTCGCCTCGCGAATCGCGAGGCAGGGCCTTTCCGTCCGGGAAGTCGAAAGCCTGGTGGCCTCCCCTCAAGCAAAGCCACCCGCAACGAAAGACAAGCCCGAACCACCGGCGGATCCCAACGTTCGCGCGGCCGCCCTCGAACTCGAACGAACGCTCGGCACCCGCGTCAAGATCCGCGGCGACGGCCAACGCGGCGCCATAGAAATCAGCTATTTTTCCGCCCAAGATCTCAACCGGATTTACGACTTGATTGTCAGACAGTAAAGTGCTAATATCCATTTAAGTATAACCGTTATGCTGGATCGCTGGAACATACTCTAATAACCAAGGTAGGAGGCAACGATGCCATTCGGCTTTGGAAAGTCCAGGCGACGCCCACTGCCTGGTCTCTCGGGTGACTGGGCTGGCTGGCTCGACCCCGGCGTCGAGATTGAGGGCAAGATGAAGGTGGCGTCCGGCGTCTTCCGGGTCAATACGCACTTCAAAGGCGAGATCACGAGCGACGGCGCCATCGTCGTCCACGATCAAGGAGAAGTGGAAGGCGACATCCGCTCCCGGATCATTAGCGTGACGGGAAAAGTGAAAGGCAACGTCCATGCCTCCGAGCGGCTCGAGATCAAGGAGCACGGCGTGGTCCTGGGCTCAATTTACGCCCCCTGCCTCCTGGTCGATCCCGGAGGCTTTTTTGATGGCCAGTGCCACATGCCCACGCCCGAACCGGCTGCCCAGACCGCCAACGGCGTGGATGCCAACAAGACCCGCCCCTAAAGGCCGGCCGCGTACGTAGGAAAGGCTGCCCGCGACGGGCAGCCCGTGCTTCGCTAGTCCGAGGTTGCCTGCCTCCGTTGGGCCAGCGGTAGTTTACTGGGGGTACGGATTGCCTCGATTGAGCAGGCATGCAGCCCGCTTGTTGCCAACCCGGGCTGCGCGCCCTCTTCCACTTTTAGCCTATTTAGATAGTCCTGCTCGCATCCAAGGCACAACAAACCCATATACCTAGGCTATGCAGCAAGGCGGCCCTCAAAATGCCGCCCCACTCATGCCCGGATAATTCCCCTCCTTGTTAACGAGGGGTCAGGGGTGGTTGACCGGGACGCGACGCTGCCACCTCTACCCACCCCCTGTCACCTCGTCCCGCTGAGAAGGAGAGCGATTTTCACATAGCGTCTTGGCGCGAAGGTAGTGGTGTCATTTGCACGATTCAGTCGCGCGAGACCACACGTCATTTCCGGGCCACACGTCATTCCCGCGAAGGCGGGAATCCACTCCGCAAACCTTCGAAACTGAGCGCCTTCCGTGCTGGCTTCCCGCCTTCGTGGGAATGACGTGTGGTCTGGGACGCCCGTATTCCTCAAATCACACCAATACTGGCGCGGACGCTGGATTCTTTGACGCGCTCTTTGGGTTTATAATCGATTCATGGCTCACAAATTCCTCACCTCGTATCTTGAAGACTCGCTGGCCGTTTTCCGAGTGTACAAGTCGCTGGGAGAGCGAGCCCTGGCGCAAGTTAGCGACGAGCAACTGCAAATGGCGATCGATCCGGAGTCCAACTCCATCGCCGTCATCGTCAAGCACCTGGCAGGGAACATGCGGTCACGCTGGCCCGACTTCCTCACCATCGACGGCGAAAAGCCCGACCGGAATCGCGACACCGAGTTCGAGACGCCGCCGGCGACTCGCGCCGCGCTGATGGAACTGTGGGAGTCGGGGTGGCGTTGCTTGTTCAGCGCGCTCTTGCCCTTGCAAGACTCTGATCTGGCGCGCACCGTCTATATCCGCAATGAGCCTCACTCCGTGATGCAGGCCATCAACCGCCAGGTGGCGCACTACGCCCTCCACATCGGCCAACTCATCTTCCTCGCCAAACATCTCCAATCGTCCAAATGGGTCTCGCTCAGCATCCCGCGCGGCAAGTCAGGAGATTTCAACACCAGGGTCGCGACCGGCCAAGCCAGCCAAAGGTAAGCGCGGGAAGGGCGTACATAAGAATCAATGTGTGCCCCACCCTTGAATTTCTTGCGGCGCCATTAACAACACACGCGCGGCAGCTATGGAGTGCGGCAGCTTGCTGCCGCTTTTCCTCCCCGAGCTTGCTCGGGGTGATCTCAGCACGCGGCCTGATTGCGGCCAGCAAGCTGCCGCACTCCGTAGCTGCCGCATCAGATCCGCCTCTAAACGTCCCCGGGGGCAATTTCGAACTCGTCTTCGACCTGCACGCGATCGATCTTCATTTGCATAATTCGCCTATAGAACGAGGGCTCGGGCACGATGTGGTCATGTACTGCGTTTCGATGGACATAGCTCAAGCGGGTAAAGTACGACTCCGGGTAGGTCAGGTTTGTTTCCCAGTACTGGAACCACACCTTGCGCCCCCTCGATGCGTCCCAGCGGTTGGCTTGAATGGTAGTGAGGGAATGCAAGTGTCGGCTCAGCGTTGTGAGGGAGGCAGCCTCAGCGGGAGACAAGGCGACAAAGTGATAATGATTGGGGAAGACTGCCCAGGCTTGCAGTTGCCAATGGTATTTTTCCGCCAGCTCGAGAAGCTGGTCGCATAAGTACTCGAGGCGCTGCGCGCCGGCGAAAGTGGGCTTCTTAAGGTATGTGCCGGCGGTCACGATGTAAGCTCCGGGTTCGGACAAGCGGTGAACCGGGCTGTGAGGCCAATCGCGCATAACGAGGTCCAACCCTTTGGACTGCGGCAGCTTTGGAGTGCGGCAGCTTGCTGCCGCTTTTCCTCCGCGAGCTTGCTCGCGGTGATCTCGGCGTGCGGCGTGACTGCGGCCAGCAAGCTGGCCTGACGGAAAGCGGCAGCAAGCTGCCGCACTCCGTGGCTGCCGCACCGCCATTGTCCTCCTGCACGTTCCTCTTGACAACCGCTGGTGAGCGGACGCGCTAAAACAAAACGAAAGGGATGTCATTTGCCCTTGCGGAGTTGGGGCGAGGGCCGTAGAATACTCCCGCGTTAAGTCATTGCTCCCAATCGAGTCGCTTGTGGGTTTCGCCTTCCGGTTTCGCGCCAAGTATATTCTCGCCGTGTTTTTTCCTTTGGCGCTGCTCCTGTTGAGTTTGGGGGGCCGGGCTCGTAGCGACAGGCTCAAATTCTTTCACAGATCGTCCGCCGCTGAATCTCAGAACGGCGTGGGGCGTGTGTGGAACGACAGGCTGGGCGATGGCTTTCCGGATGTCCTTCGACTTGAAGACGCTCAGGACCGGCAAAACTTTGTACTCTGGTTCACCTTCCTCGGGGAAGCACTCTACTACACGCCGTCGAGGCAAGCGCGAGCGGAAGTTCGGGATTGCGCCGGGCTGATTCGTTATGCCTACCGCAATGCTCTCTTGCCGCACACTGCCGCTTGGCGGCGAGACGCAGGCGTTCCTTTCGAGCCGGGATTTGGCGACATCGCGAAGTTGGCTGAGGCACGATGGCCCCTGGAAAGGGCCTTGTTTCGCACCGAACCGGGCCCGCTACTTGCGGGCGATCTCGAGAACGGCGCCTTGTCGGAATTCGCAGACGCCGCCACCCTGCTCAACTACAACACATTCTTTATTTCCAAGGACGTTCGCGCCGCCCGAGCGGGCGATTTGGTCTTCTTTCATCAGGCCACACAGCGAGAGCCTTTCCACACCATGCTGTTTGTGGGAAGCTCGCACTTTCAGCCCGCGGGGACGGATTGGGTGGTGTATCACACCGGGGACCTGGGCGGGCTGCGAGGGGAGATCCGCGAGGTCGAGGTGAGCCAGTTGCTCGATCACCCCGATGCGCGGTGGAGACCGCTGGCGATCAACCCGTATTTCTTGGGAGTTTATCGGCTCGAGATTCTGAGATGACGGCACGCAGACGTCCCCCTCACCGCTCAGAATGACAGGTTGGAAATGTGCGCCATAGCTTCGCAACGCTTTGATTCTGGTTACCGGCTGATTCGCGGAATGGCTGCTCGGAGGATGCCGTTCTTGATTGCTCTGGTCCTCGCCGTTTGCTGGGGGGCCGCGCAAACTCTCGCCCGAGGCCAAGAGGCTAAGTCGACCGAACCCGCGTTTTCAGTCTCCTCTCACCAGACCTATTCGCCTTCCGGGCGCCCGCAGGTTCTGGTTCAGTTCCGCCAAGTGGATCACCTGGATTTCCGTGTTTACCGGGTCAAGGACCCCATTCTGTTCTTCTCGAAACTGCGCGAAGCGCATTCCTTCGGCGGCGAGAAAGCGGAACTGGCGAGGGAACAAACGTGGCTGGAGCGATTCCACGCCTGGAAGCGCGATCTGCGCCTGCGCATTCGTGAGTTCTTCCGGCGGCAGGTGCAATACGAGACGCGCTGGCGTTACCACTCGGCGCAACAGCACGAACAGAAACTCAAGCGCATTCCGCTCGACGTGGCCGCGTACGCCCAGGTGCCTTTGCTCAACCGCGAGCAACTGGTGCTGGGGTGGCGCGAGCTCTTGCCGAGGACACGAGGCTCGGAGTACCAGGAAATTCCTGTCGACCTCCACCAGAAGGGTTTGTTTTTGGTTGAGGTGGCGCATCAGGAACTCCGCGCATACGCGCTACTGATGGTCACGGAACTCGCGCTCGTCTCGAAGACCGCGCCGGGGCAGGTTTTTCTTTATGTGGCGGACCGCCGCTCGGGCGCGCCCGTCAGCGGTTCGAGTGCCGTGATCTTCAACAATCATCAGGAGCTGGCTCGCGGCAAGACTGACGGCTCCGGGGTTTTCCAAACCACGTTCAAGGACATCAAAGTGGAAAACTCGATCATGGTGGCGCAAGCCGGCGAGGACGTGGTCGCCACTAGCGTCGAGCCGTTCTTCTTTTATGATTCCTCGGCGACGGAGTACGTCGGATACGTTTACACGGACCGTCCGGTCTACCGCCCCACCCACGAAGTGAATTTCAAAGGCATTGTACGCGCCCGTCGCGGCGGACAATACACCGTCGACATTCCGGGGCCGATCACCGTTGAGGTCACGGACACCACACAAAGGGTGATCTATCAGCAGAAGCTGGAGCTTTCCCGGTTCGGTTCATTCAACGGCAAGTTGACGCTCAGCCCGCTGGCGGCTCTGGGAATGTATCAGATCGTCGGCCACATTGGGGACAAGAGCGTCTACGGAAACTTCGAAGTGCAGGAATACAAGAAGCCAGAGTTTGAAGTCTCCGTAACCACGGACAAGGCGCGGTACCTGGAAGGGGAATCGATGCAAGCCACCATTAGCGCCCGTTACTATTTCGGAGCGCCCGTGGCGAACGGCCGCGTGAAGTATTCTGTTTACAGGTCGCGTTACTTCTTCCCTTTTTGGCAAATCCTTTGGGGGACCGACGAATTCGAGGGCGAAGAGGGCGAAGGAGGGTACCAGCAGGACTACTTTGGTCAGGAGATCAGCCAGGGAACAGGCCAACTGGATGCTGAGGGCGTGCTGCGGGTCAGCATTCCGACGGATATCAATCCACGAGGCGAGGATTATCGTTATCACGTCGAAGCTCACGTGACGGATGCGAGCAACCGCGAGATCATGGGAGGGCGCGGAGTGCTGGCGACATTCTCGAGCATTGTGGTCATGCTCGAGGCAGACCGGTACGTTTACAAGCCTGGCGATCAGGCGGCGATAACGGTTCGCACCTTGGACTACGATTCGAAACCCGTGCCGACCAGCGTCCACCTTGTCTTCGAGGGCCATCAGAGCTGGAACGACCGCAGATCCTGGAGCACTTTTTCCGAGGCAGACGTCTCCACGGATTCGAACGGCACGGCCCATTATACGTACACCGTGCCCAACGTCCCATGGCTCACGGTGCTCGCGAGCTCGACCTACCTCGAGCATCGGCCGGCGACCTTCGAGCGCAGCCTGTGGGTGGCGGGCGCTTCTTACAGCGCTGGCGAAATCCAGTATCGACGCGTCGAAATCTACCCTGATAAACAGTCTTACAAGCCCGGCGAAACCGCTCACCTGCTCATCGTCACGCACGAACCAGGAGCGCGGGTTCTGGTGACCACGGAAGGCCAGCAGGTGTATTCGTATGCTTTGCACGATGCTGCAACTGACTCGCTCACCGTGGACGTTCCCATCGAGGAGCGCTTCGAGCCGAATTTCTTCGTGGGCATAACTTTCTTGAAGGATGAGCAGCTCTTCGAAGGCACGAAGAACATAGCCGTCCCCGCCGCCGAGAAGGTCCTTAAGGTCACGGTGGAAACGGATAAGGCCCAGTACCGGCCCAACGACAAGGTGACCTATGCGGTGACCACGCAGGATCAGCAGGGCCATCCGGCGAGCGCGGAAGTGAGTCTGGGCGTGGTGGACGAGGCGATCTACGCGATCCAGCCGGACACGGTCCTGCCACCCGAGAAGACCTTCTACGCCAAGCAATGGAACAAAGTCTTCACGCAGTTTTCTACCACCTACTGGTTTGTGGGCTACTCCGGGAAGCAAAAGATGCAGTTGAGCTTTCTCCGCCCGGCTACGCGCTTTGCCGATTTCAAGAATCCCGGCCAAATCATTCAACCCAGCGTGCGGAAGTATTTCCCCGACACGATGGCCTGGCTGCCGGCGGTGGTGACGGATTCCGCCGGCAAGGCGCAGGCCAGCTTCAGTTTCCCGGACTCGCTGACCACCTGGCGCGCCACCGCGCGGGCTGTTACACGCGACACCCTGGTGGGTCAAGTCACTTACAAGGTGATCACGCGCAAGAACCTCATCCTGCGATTGGAGACGCCGCGCTTCCTGACTCAAGGCGACACCGCCATCGTGAGCGGTATCGTGCACAACTATCTCGGATCGGACAAGGCGGCACGAGTATCTCTCGAGGCTGAGGGAGTTGAGCTGGCCAGTCCTGCCGAAAGCTCCGTTAACGTTCCGAAGAATGGGGAAGCCGCGGTCACCTGGACGGTGCGAGCGCCCAAGATCGGGCAGGCGAAATTCCTGGCCAAGGCTCTTACGGACGAGGAATCAGATGCCCTTGAGCTCGATACGCCGGTGCGGCCCTGGGGCTTGCAGATGAATGCTGCGGTGTCCGGCGCTCTGCGGGACGACAAAGAAGAAGCCACGCAATCGGTGGTCTTGCCGCAGGACATCAATGCTGAGGCATCCTCGCTGCGTTTTGATCTCGCTCCCTCGATTGCCGGAACCTTGATGTCCGCCCTCGAATTCCTTGCCACTTATCCTTACGGATGCGTCGAGCAGACGATGTCCAGCTTTTTGCCCAATATTCTGGTGGTCCAGGCGACCAGAGAATTGGGACTGGCGCCGCCGGCGGAGAATGTCGAACTGGAGAAGAAAATCGCTGCCGGCCTCCAGCGACTCTACCAGTTCCAACACGAAGATGGCGGCTGGGGTTGGTGGGAAACCGACCAGACACATCCGTTCATGACCGCTTACGTGGTGGCGGGACTGGCAGAGGCAAAGCAGGCGGGCTACCGGGTGGACGTCGCGAAGTTGCAGCGCGGAAGGGAATCGTTGCTTCGCCAGATCAAAGAGAACCCGCGCGCCCTGGCTGACATTCGAGCTTACTTGGTCTATGCGCTGGAGCTGAGCGGCGCGCTAGATTCGAGCCAGGTCGCGGACCTCTACGCTTCTCGAGAAAAGCTTTCACCTCACGGCGTTGCCCTGATGGCGCTCCTGCTGGCGCATCGAAAGGACCCGCGCGCGCAGGAGTTCACCAAAATGCTGGCGCAGTCGGTCCAAACTCAAGGGCCCTTTGCCTGGTGGAAATCCGAGCGGCAGGAAATGCTCGATTTCTCATCGGACAACTCCTTTGAGACCACCGCCTATGCCGTGAAAGCCCTGGCCGATATCGAGCCGAAGAACGAGCTTTTGCCCAAAGCCGCTCGCTGGTTGATCGATCACCGCTCTGACGGCTACTACTGGGACTCGACGGAGCAGACGGCGACGGCCATTTATGGCTTGATCGATTACCTCAAGGTGTCAGGTGAACTCCAAGCTAACTACACGTTCACGGTTTTCCTGAACGGGCAGAAATTGGCCGACCGGCAAGTGACCGAGAAAGACGTCAACAATCCGCTTCCGATCGTCATCACCGCTGCTTCGCCTGCCGTCCACGCGGGGGAGAATCAGGTCCGAGTGGTGAAGTCAGGCCCCGGCGTTCTTTATTGGTCAGCAGCAGCCACGTATTTTTCCCGCGAGCCCAAGCCGGCTCCCGAGGGCGGCATGGCGCTGAACGTGGTGCGTGACTACCTCAAGCTGGTTCCGCAAAGGCAGGGGGATCGAATTGTTTATGAAGAGAAGCCCCTGGAAGGTCCCGTCGAAGCAGGCGACGTGGTGGTGGTGCGGCTGATGGTGAGCAGTACGCACAACGAGCAATACCTGGAAATCGAAGATCCCATTCCTGCCGGGTTTGAGTTCATCCAGCAGGAAGGATTGTACGAGCTGAGGGAAAAGCCAACGTGGTGGGATTTCTATTACACCCGGCGCGAGTTTCATGACGATCGGGCTGCGCTCTTCTCGACGATGTTTGAACGCGGCCAGGGTCAATTCCATTACCTATTGAAGGCCGTCACGCCGGGCTCGTATCAGGCGACCCCAGCGAGGGTGTTGCCCATGTACGAGCCGGCACGGCAAGTCTCGACAAACGCAACCAGCGTCACGATTGCCGCACCGCAATGACCTGCAAACGGCGGTCGCTAACCGCCGGTCGTGAGTTCGCCAGGCGGACTGACCCCTCACCCGTCGCGCTCCGGCTGGTGAGAGCGCCGGATCGCGAACCCTCTCCCGCGGGGAGAGGGCAGACTCAATTGGGATGGGGAGCAAAGGGAGATGAAAAAGGCCATTGAAGTGTGGGGCTGGGGCGCCGCGGTTTTGGCGCGCAGTCTATTATCGATTGTCGCGCTGGCAGCCTTTCTCGGTCTGTGGGCGCTCGCCGCTTACGAGTGGCTCTGGATTCCGGAGTCCTCAGTTTTTGTCTTAACGCTCAGCCTCGTTTGGGCCATCGGGCAATTGCTTGCGGCAGCGGCAGCGCTTACGGGAAGCGTCGCGGGCGCAGTCGAGGTCGCGAGTGAGGATGCACGGGCGCTCTCCTTCGCGGTTTTGGTCCGGCTCGGCCGAAAGCGTTTTGCCGAGACTTTGGTGTGGCTGGTTGCGGCGTCCGCCATCGGGTTGGCGCTGGCGAAGTTCTTCGGTTGGGTCAACCAACGCTCGCTTGAACTCGCCTCTTTTCTAACCTTCCATATTGAAGCGCCAGTAAATTACCTTATGATTGGTAGATGGATAACGGCGGTTGAAGGCTTGATCTGGGTTGCGATCGTGGGCTCCTTCCTTGGCTTCCTCGCGGTTTTGCTTGGAAGCGGTTGGCAGCAGGCACGCCGGCGAATTGGCAAGGTCCTGCTGGCCGGATGTTTCGGAATCCCATTCTGGACGGGATTCCTCAGTGTAGTTGTCTTCGGGGGAACCGCCTACCTGCTGGCGAACTGGCGGCCCACGGTTCCGGCCGGTTTCTGGGATTATTCACAGTTAGCACTGCGCGTGGCGTTGGTGCTGATTCTCCTCGCGGCAGGATGGCTGTTCTGGTTGCTCTGCCTGGGGCGCTGTCATTCTGAGCCTATCCGCTCAGAATGACACACCGGAGGGGTCCTGTAACATCCGCCAGAGTGCGGCCTCTCCTCGCTGCGCTGCGATCTTTCGCACGCGCTCTAGTGCCAGCGCGTAGGCCGCTCTCATTTCGGCTTCGGAGCGCGGATTGGAAATCGCGTCCTCGAGATTCCGCCCGGAGGGAAGCCTGCTGTGAACGGACTCTACTTGCTGGTGCGTAAGATAGAGAACCAGGCCTTCCTCATACCAATGTGGGACGCTGGAGGCGCGGGCTCGGTGCACAATCAAGTGAGTCAGTTCGTGACGCAACGTTGATTCCAGAATTCCCTTCCGCTCCAGTAGGCCCAGCGGTTGAAGCGCGATGGATTCACCGTCATTGGCCGCTGCCGACCAACCCGGCTGTCCGGTGGCTCGAACGAAAGCGGACGTGGTCGGGAAGGTTCGAACTCGAACGCGGCTGCCGATGAGATCTGGGTCAGCCGAGGAACTTGGACCACCGATCTGTGCAATCCGCGAGCGCAGTTCCCCCCATGCATGCTCGAGTGTTTCCAGTGTCTGCGGCGCCCATTCCTGTTGTGTGGCAGGGAATGAAATCTCGAAGTGCTCGCTCGAGGCCACACGATCCGCCGGCGCGTCACCGAGGAGCGCCACGCTGGTTCCGGGAAAGTAGAAGGCGAGGATTTCTGGCGCTGAGCGGCCCAACCTGCCCATCGCGTCGGCGCCTGCCTGGCAAAGACCCACTCCATGACCCAGTCCGCGCCCCGTGAAAATGAGCGAGCCGCCTCGCTGTTCGAGCGTGTAGAGGTTGCTTTTCAGAGTGGCCCAGCCCAAACGCCGGTTTGCCGCATAGCGGAATTCGTTGGCATCCACCTGCCACTCCATACCTGCTTCCACCAGCAGAATCTGTGCGCGCCCCGAAGAGTCGGTTTTCACGATGCTGACGCGGGTAGGCAGGCCCGCCAGCGGCACGCGCATGTCCGTGCGGAGGATCTCTTCAGTCTCCTTCAGCGACAACTCTCTTCGCCACGAGGCATGTTCGCTGCCCGCACAATAAGGATCGCGGAAGCTGATCAGATATGGCTGTGCGCGATCGGGCCACACATTTCCAGCCGCCTCCGTCATCCCACCACAATCGGCGCTGAAATAGGGGTCAATGGTTTCGCCGCGGAACTGCAAGACTTGCCCCCGAGTCTCGAGGACCGCCGAAAAGCCGCGGACCTTGGACGGCAGGTCTGCGCTACCGACTTGTGGGGGTGGTTCCCGAACCACGCCCAGGTCTGTAGGGCGGAAGGCTTGGCAATGAGTCAGGGAGCAGAAATCGAATCCTTGCGCCTGGTGCCGACCGCGCCAACGGATCGCCCAAGTGCGGGCGAGAATTGCCATGGCCTCGCGCCCCGCTGAAGAGTGGAAAGTGGCAGCCTCGCCGGCAAGGACCCCCGCCACATAGGATTCGAGGTCAGTGGGCATAATTAGCAACAGCCCAGTGCGCGAGGGGCTAATCTGGAGCTTACGGAGCAAGACCCCATCCCGCCCTCGAGCGTTTCGCAACTTAGGGCTCGCTTGAACGGGCGATGAGGAGACAACAGATAGTCCCTGGAACTCTCGGGAACCTTGCGGAGAACTACACCGGACCTTCGTGCCGGCTCTCTCGCAGTTAGCTCTTGTGCCAAGCTGCAAAGCCACGCAGTCCGTCCGGCGGCGAAGGTCGCAGAGACTTGCTTTCGCCCCTCCAGCTTGCAATTCCAGCGCCTCGAAAGGCCGTCCGGAAAAGAGTTCGACTCTAAGGTCTTGAGCTGCGAGCGAAGCATTCTCGAGAGCAAGGCAGATCCCTAGAACACCGAGCGTGTAGAGCAATGTCGGACCTTTCATGTTGAGCACGTTCGCCGTCATCCTGAGTGGTCATGGGCCTACGGCCCGCCCATGGTCATGAAAGTCGTAGGTTTCGTCACCCCGGCACAGTCGGGCGTCTACGGCTGGATCATAAACAAAGGCCGCCCGCCCGGTCGTCACCCCCGTGCAGGAGGGGGTCTACGGCCCAACGAGCTGGATCCCCGCTTTCCCGCCTTCGCGGAGGACCAGCTTCGCGGGAACGACGCGGCTTTCGCTGGGTTGCTCAAAATAGAATTTGAAGATTCTGCCGGCGAGCGAAGCCGCGTCGTGCCGGCCGGTGCCGCGCTCGAGAAAAACCACCAAAGCAATTTCAGGTTTATTCACCGGCGCATAGCCGACAAACCAAGCGTGGGTCACTCCGCTGCCGTCGCGAGCCGCTGCCGTACCCGTCTTTCCGGCAATACGAATTCCCTCGACTGCGCTCGCCTGGCAAGTACCAAATCGCACACACCCTTCGAGGCCAGCCGATAAGACTTCCAGAGTTTCGGGGCGCAGCCGGACAATAAGGGCAGGGTTTGTAGAGGCGGTCGTTGGGGCCGCCCTGTGGCGGCCAGGAGGATTGCCCCTAACCAGACGGTAGGCTTGCCCCCGGTTGGCAAAAGCCGAATAGGCCAATAAGAGCTGGGCAGACGAAAGCGTCGCCCCTTCCTCACCGAGTGCGGCCCGGGCCTTACCGGTGTCATCCGCTTCGATTCGGACTTGGCCTGGAGCACTACCCAACCCAAAGGCAGTAAACCAATGCGCCAGTTGGGCGGCAGAGATTCGCAGACTCAATCTTACGAAGAAATAGTTGCAGGAATTGGCGAGCGCCGAGGCCAGATTGTACGGTCCGTCAGCCGCGGGGTGGGAACAGTGGAAGGGCTCACCAAGCAGTTCTGGAACCCTCCGGCAAAAGATCTCTTCCGAGGGTGAAACCAAGCCTTCTTGCATCGCCGCAGTGGCCGTAAACAGTTTGGCCGTCGATCCCGGGGGGTTGGCCGCCCCGAAAGCATCGCGAGAGTTCCAGACTGCGAGCAGACAACCTGTGCGGGGATCTGAGACGAGAACATTCCCCTTCCGGTTCTGCATGAGGCCGTTGAGGAAATCCTGGAGGTTCGCAGCAGCTCGAACGGGGAGCGCAAAGACAATGAAAGCCAGCAAGAGCCAGGCGAGTATCTCAGATTTTGAACTAGTGGATGGCGCTGCCTGGCGCCCCCGGTGAGGCTGGCAGAGGCCAGCAGGTGCGTCACACCGGTTTCCGCCTTTGGGGAAACAGCTCAAGACGATCTCGACGAGTGATGGAAGGCGCAGGTCTTCAGTTTGCCGGTTCAGGACGGGGCTCCACTGGCTGGCGACGCGGTCTGCCCTGAATCCGTCGACCTCGGGGCTTCTTGACCCGGTCCTGAACGATGACCCGCTGGCAGTCGACACACATTAGGTGTTGGCCGCTCGGCGATTTGTTGACTCGCGACGACCCGCAGTGAGGACACAGTAGGGAAACCATAACACCGGCCCCCGTAGTACTAGTTTCTGCGACGGCGTGGTGCCGCGCAGATTCTTCCTTCTCCGCGTTCTCTGTGCCAGGAAAGACTAAACACCGAGGTCACGGAGCCCTCCGTATTCTCTGCCTTGAAGGGAGGTTTAGAAGCGCAGAGGACACGGGGAAATTCACTTGGTTGCGGCCATTGGGCCGCGATGTAGCACATCGGCGGCGATGTGAATAGGTCCTACAGTGGGACTCATTTCACAAAAGAGTTAATACACGATTTAGGGTAAGGTTGTCAAGGGCACGAACAGTCCGGTAGCGTCTCAGATTGACATAGAGGCGGCTTTACGCCGCCACTTGGCGAGGTCAACTCGCCGCTACAACTTCAGACTGAGACACTACTAACAGTCCTTAAAGTGCCGGATTAGGGAACTTTCGCAAGGGGCTAGTATCGTCACCGTGGTCGCTGCCGAGGAGGAAATCGAAGTCGCAACCCTGGTGCGCCTGGAGAATGTGCTCGAGGTACATCTTCCCGTAACCTCCAGGAATTTACCTGAAGCCTTCACATTCGCCAGCACCGGGACGGTTCGGGAGATCTCATCGAATTTCGAAAGGGGCAGAGCGATACCCAAGCGCCCGGCAATGGCCACCAGGTGGATGATGGCGTTGGTAGAGCCTCCAAGCGCCATGAGTGGACTGATGGCGTTCTCGGCAAGTTGACGAAGATATGGGAAACACTCAGCCCCATGGGGAGAGGGCTGTTACGCGACTTTTGTACCCATTTGCTGCGAGCCAGACTTTGTATCACAAAGTACTTGACAGGGAGTCGCGTATCCGCTATAAACACCCTATGACATGCGCGGGTCCAGCCCGATCACGACGCTCCAGGCCGGCGCCCGTGCCAACCCACGCCATCGACGATTTGCGCTTCATCCGCGAGACTATGGAAAGCGCCGCTTCCTTCACCGCCGTTCCGGGATGGGGCGGGGTGATGATCGGCATCACGGCCTTGGGCGCGGCAATTATTGCTTCGCTCCGCGCCCAGGTGGTTTGGTGGGTTGCGGTGTGGGGCCTGGAGGCGCTGTGCGCTTTTGCGGTGGGCGCGTCGGCTGCTTTCTGGAAGGCGCGGAAGGCGCAGACGCCCCTGTTTTCAAGGCCTGGCCGTAAGTTTGTCTTTGGGTTGTTCCCTCCCATGCTCGCGGCGGCGGCGCTCAGCATCGTGATTTACCGCGCGGGCGTATTCAACCTGCTTCCCGGCGTCTGGCTGCTGCTCTATGGGGCCGGTGTGGTGACGGGCGGGGCTTACTCCGTAAAGGTCGTCCCGATCATGGGTCTGTGCTTCATGTTCGCGGGAATGGCAGCGCTGCTATGCCCTCCTGCCTGGGCCAACTCAATTATGGCGGCGGGGTTCGGCGGGCTTCACATCCTCTTCGGGACGATTATTGCAAGGAGGTACGGTGGCTAGAGAGAATCCCAAAACTGCGGCCCGTGCTGCCAGCGCGAGCCGGCTGGTTCAGGAAGCGCGGCAATTACGGAGTAGGGCGCCGCTGGGCGCGCCCCCCGAACTGGACCGCCTGATCCACGAGCGAATTCGTTTGGGCATGGTGAGCGCCCTGGCGGTGAACGAATCGCTGAGCTTCAACGATCTGAAGGAATTGTTGAGGACCACGGATGGGAACCTGAGCGTGCACGCTCGCCGCCTCGAGGAAGCGGAGTACGTTATTTGCGAGAAATACTTCGTGGGCCGCCTGCCGAAAACCGTCTACCGGCTCACCCCGACCGGCCGGCGGGCCCTGGAGCGCTATCTGGATCACATGGAAGCTCTGATCGAGTCCATGCGCCCGCGGTAATTGGCGGGCGAAAATTTTTTGGGCAGATGCTTTGTATGGTAAAGTCCTTTGGAAGTCGCAGCGCAGGAGCAGCCGGGGCGGTCGTCCCTGGGCGCCCACAAGGGCCGCCCCTACGGCAAGACCCAGGCGACGAGACCCGCCCTCCCATTCATGCAGCCATCATTATGGACGGAAGCGGGCGCTGGGCAGCCGCACGCGGCCTGCCGCGCAGCGCCGGACATCGCGCGGGCGTGGCCGCCGTCTGCGGCTCGGTCCAGGCGGCCCCGGGCTTGGGGATCGGGACGCTCACGCTGCACTCCTTTTCATCCGACAACTGGCAACGACCTGTCGGCGAAGTCCGCGAATTGATGTGCATTTTTGAAGAGTTCCTGAGCTCATCGGTGGCAGAGTGGGTGGGCGCCGGAATAAGGACCAGCGTTATCGGGCGCCGCGATCGACTCGATCCCTCGCTGGTGGCCGCGATCGAGGCCGCCGAAGCCGCAACGCTCGAGGGCGCGGGGCTGCACCTGCGTCTGGCGATTGATTATTCGTCCCGCGACTCGATCGTCTCTGCCGCGCGCTTGTTGGCCGAAGCAGCCAGGCCGGCAGAGTTTGCGCGACTTCTCGCCGCGGTTGGCAACGACCGGACTCCGGTTCCTGAACTGGATCTGCTCATCCGCACGGGCGGCGAGCAGCGCTTGAGCGACTTCATGCTTTGGGAGTGCGCCTACGCGGAGCTGGTCTTCACGGACCGCATGTGGCCGGATTTCGACGCAGCCGACCTCGAGTGGGCGGTCCGCGAGTTCCGAGCCCGCCATCGGCGCTTTGGGCGAGTTGCAGAGACCGTCCCGGCTGGGACGTGACCCTCGCGTGCTTGGACTCCTAGGCCCAGCGACACTGAGGCACAGAGAACTGAAAAAAGAGGCATTCTCTGTGCCTTCGCGCCTTCAATCGTTTTTTCACACCTTCTGTAGCTTTCCGTTCCTGCCCTGATATACTGTAGGAGTCATCAAGACAATGGCACTGACCTCCGGGGCGAAACTGGGACCTTACGAAGTCCTCTCGCCGCTCGGCGCGGGCGGGAGGGGCGGGGTGTATCGAGCGCGCGACACGCGGCTGGGGCGCGACGTGGCGCTCAAGGTGTTGCCAGCGGGGGTGTCCGACGATCGCTCGAGGCGTGCCCGGTTCGGAACTTCAATTCTTCACGCGGATGGCTCGGGAAGTGACCATATTCCTAGGGGAGGGGATTGCGGATGGCAAATACGCTGAAAGATAAAGTTGCAGTGGTCACCGGCGGATCACGCGGGATCGGTTATTCCATCGCGGAGAGGCTGGTTAGAGAAGGTACAAACGTCTACATCTGTGCCCGCGACGCGAAGATTCTAAAGCAGTCGCTGGAGAAACTGCGTGCGCATGGCGAGGCCCGAGTTGAAGGCCTGGCGGCGGACGTGGGCCGCTATGAAGAGTGCCGAAAGCTGATTCACACTGCCGCTGCGCACTTCGGGGGAATCGATATCCTTGTGAATAATGCCGGAATAGGAATTATGAAGCCGGTGGATCAGCTCACGCCCGAGGATTGGGACGCCACGATTCACACGAACCTCTCGGGTGTGTTCTACTGCTGCCGCGAGGCCATCCCCTTTATGCGCAAGCGAGGCGGCGGGTACATCTTCAATATCTCAAGCCTTGCGGGGGTGAATCCCTTCCCGGGCGGGAGCGCCTACAACGCCTCAAAGTTTGGGCTCAATGGATTCAGCGAGGCCATGATGCAGGACGTCCGCTACGACGGCATTCGGGTAAGTTATATCATGCCCGGAAGCGTGGATACGGACTTCGGGGGAGCGCCGGGAAGCAGGCGCCACGACAGTTGGAAGCTTTCCGGCGAAGACATTGCCAAGGCGGTGGTCGATCTCTACACTTACCCCTCGACGACACTCGCCAGTCGCATCGAGATGCGGCCCTCGCAACCTCCACGGAAGAAGTAAGGGCAGCGAGGTATTGTCATTGCGGGAGATCACCAATCGCCAGAACGCGCAGGCCGGCGAACTTCTGAAAAGAAGAGAAATCGCGGTCCCGGGTAACCAAGGGTACGCCGTGGTCGAGGCAGCTTTGAGCGATCAGAGTATCCGCCAATTTCGGCCGGAGTTGCTGGCGAAACATTCGCGCCCGGAGCTTTCCCGCACGTTCCCAGTATCCCTCACTGATTTCTAATCGGGGTATTTGGGTGACCAACTTCTCCAAGGAGGGCGAAGGGTCAGGGTCACTTAGCAGTTCTGTGACTGAGGCCGGCGAAACGCAGAGTATTCGATCAGTCAGGGCCTGTCGAACCAAGTCGACGTCGCGTCCCAGTCCGCCGCCCAGCAAGGCCACGAGGGAACTAGTGTCGGCACAGATCATTCTTCTCCTCGCATTTCCTGCCAGGTGAGGCTGAATTTGACTTTTCCCTGCAAAGCACGCAGTTGGTCATAAACATCGTGGGCTGCCAAGAGCTCTAATCCCTTGCGCACTGTAGGAGTGGCTCCCGCCTTTGTTGCCCTCTGTGCCCTGCGCAGCAAATCCTGAGGGACAAGGATGGTAAGTTTCTTCATCTGTTCTTTTGCCATGCCTCGATCATACCAGCAGGCATGCCGTATTTCAATACGGCACGAGGATGCGGTACACTGTCGTTCACGTCAGCCGACGAGGATCGAACCTGCCGGGTACGAACTTCCGCTATCAGCGACTTGCCGCTGCACTAATCGAGCGGGACTTCATCAAGCACATCGTCCCAGTGGGCGAGGGTCAATTCCCAGCGGCGTTTTTCCTGCTGGTCATGGTCCTCTTTGTTGGGATAGAGCGACTTGAGAATCTCCGGTTCGCGGTTGTGCGCCTCTTCCAGGGCTGCCCAGTCGCGCCAAATCATCACTATTTTATAATCCCAGGCCGGACTTTCGGCATGAAAGCGCCGGGTGTAGAGCTTCTCGCTCTTGAGCAGGCCTTCTTTCATCAATTGCCTGAGAAGCGGGTTGTGATTCTTCTTGTAGAGGGCAAGCCACTCTGAGTTTCCACCGGGCGCAAGCTTATAATAATACTCAATCGTGACCGGTTGTGAGGTGGACTGGCCGGCGCCCGCAGGCGCGGCGAGGGCAAATAAAGGAGCAATAGCTAAGGTGAAGAACTGAAAGGGTCTATTCATCGTCTCTCCTCTGGAAATTGGAAAATTGCCGAGATTCCTCGCTGGCGCTCAGAATGACAGCGTAACACGCCCCGGATATGACGAGAGCGGCTTTTTGGGTTGCCGGCAATAAGGAGATCGCCGGGTAACTCGACGTGGTTGTGCGAACAAAAGGCTATGTTCTTGAAGCGACCTGTGGCAGAATCGTGCGGCGGCAGTCGATTAGTCCGTTCGGCCCCCAAAATGCCTATATGTCAATGTGGGAGGGCGAATACGCACACTTTGTCTCTGTGACCCGCGGGAGGGAGTGAAAAATGCGCACTCATTTGGGCTGTTCAGGGCAGGTGAAACTGGGGAAGCTCAGCCCGGATAGCCAGCAAAAGCTTGGACGCATTGAAGCGACGTGGCTGGAGTTTGTGCCAGAGTCGATGTCGCTGGAGGTGCGCCATGTCCAACCCGACGACCGGCCCGTACTCCCCGAGATCGTCCGGGAAATGGTTGAGTTCCTTAGCCAAGTGACCGATGAGGAACGCGCTCAGGTGGGCGGGGGGACTGTCTATTACCAGGATGGAGTCAAAGGACAGTACGTGAGGGTAAAGGTTGGGAAAGGCGGTTTCTTAACCATTGCCTGGGCGCGGCCTGATTATACGCGTGCGAGCTGGGAACAATACCGAAGCCAGCCTGTCTCAATTGTTCCTGAGCCTTACCAACGGTTGAACGGCAAATTCAATTTCGACGGGGTTCCCACGGCAGGGGATGACATTCGCAAACTTCTGGAGCGCACGGCGGGCCTTTATTCCGACGGAGATTTTGAAATCGTCGCCCGCGTGGACCGGATCGAAGTCGCTCTGCGAGACGTGAACTCGAGCGTTTTGCCTTTGGTCTATGCGCTGCAGGTTCTTGCCAAGCCGGGCTCGCTGGAGGGCGAGATCGACGTCAGCTCGTTTCGGGCCGGGGATCTTGATGAATGCTGCCGCTTTGCCTTCCGCGGCGGCGAGGCATGGCTGGTTAGGCCATCGCTGTGGGATGGCGGCCACGAGGAAGCATAGGAACTCGAAATTCGAAAACGGAAACTCGAAAACAGAAAATGGCGGCACGAACAAATTAATGGCTGGGATGGCTTTGGCTTCTAGTTTCGAGCGTCCCCCAGTTTCGAGTTTCCAGTTTCGAATTTCCAGCATGAGGTGAGTATGGATTACGGCTTCACTGAATATCAACGGGCCATTCGAGATCTTGCTCGCGAGATTGCCGAAAAGGAAATCCGGCCGGTGGCGGCGGAATATGACCGCGAGGCCAAGTTTCCCTGGCCGATTGTGAAAATACTCGCGCAGACCGATCTGTTTCGGGTTTTCATCGACGAAAAATATGGGGGGATGCCCGAGGGTACCCCGATCATGAACATGGTGATCGTGACCGAAGAACTCTCCAAAGCATGCGGCGGCATCGCCCTCAGTTTTGCGGGCACGGCACTCGGCGCCCTGCCGATCATCCTCTCCGGCAGCGAGGAACAGAAGCAGCGATGGCTGCCGGAGGTTGCTTCCGGCAAGCGGCTGGTGGCTTTCGCGCTTACCGAGCCTCAGGCCGGTTCGGACGCCGCAGCCGTGCGCACCACCGCCTTGCGCGACGGCGACCACTACGTGCTGAATGGAACCAAACAATGGATCACCAACGGCGGCGAAGCGGAACTCTACTCTGTTATTGCGCTCACCAATCCCGCCAAGGGTCCGCGCGGCGCCTCCTGCATCGTGGTAGAGAAGGGCACGCCGGGATTCACTTTCGGCAAGAAAGAAGACAAACTAGGGATTCGCGCCTCCGCCACCCGCGAACTGGTCTTTGAGGACTGCCGTGTGCCGGTGGAGAATTGCCTGGGACGTGAAGGCACGGGGTTCATCACGGCCATGCGCACATTCGACGTCTCGCGTCCGGGAGTGGGCGCTCAGGCGGTGGGGATTGCGCAGGGCGCTTTCGATTTGGCGCTCGAGTACGCCTGCACCCGAAAGCAGTTTGACGCGCCGATTGGCTCCTTCCAGGGACTGCGTTTCCTGCTGGCCGATATGGCGATGCAGATTGAGGCCGCGCGCGCGCTCGTCTATGCCACGGCGCGCCACATCGATACACAACCCAAGGAGCGGCCTACGCTCTACTCCGCCATGTGCAAGTGCTTTGCCTCCGACGTGGCCATGTCAGTCACCGTGGACGCGGTGCAGGTGTATGGCGGCTACGGGTACATGCACGACTACCCGGTCGAGAAGTATATGCGCGACGCCAAAATCACACAGATCTACGAGGGCACCAACCAGATCCAGCGCGAGGAGATGTCCAAAACGCTGATCAGCGGCTTCCACTCGCGACGGCCTGCCAGCGCGGCCCGCGCCGCGTGAAGGCAGTAAGCAGAAACCGGAAATTAGAAACTGGAAAATGGAAAACCACAATGCCAGTTTCCATTTTCCAATTTCCATTTTCCAGTTTCTGGTCTTAGTGTTCACTTTCGATTTTCTAGTTTCTGATTTCTGCTTTGGTTACCATGTCTTCGAAACTGCAAATCAGCCTGCCACTGCCGGCGGCCGCCATCGCGTTCCGTCCCGATTATCTCGATTTCCGCCGTGGCATCCACGTGGGGAATCTCGAGGACAATCAACGAATCACGCGGATTCTGAAGCTCGCGCTGGAGTCCCGTTACGCCCAGCCGTTCGTGACCGAGCGCTGGGGGCGCGGCGTTTACTGGCAATGGATCGGCTACCTGCCTCGAGCCAACCGCGAAGCCATGCCGCTTTCTTCGCATGTCAGTTTCGGCTGTTCGAAGTTCTTCATCAGTGTGGACAAGGAAGAGAAGCTCTTCAAGTGCGGCATGCAAGTGGAGCGGGGCTACGTTAAAGCGCCTCGCGACAACCGCGAGTGCGAGTTGCAATCAGACTGGGACTGGCACCGGTTGCTCCGTTCGCTGCGGCCGCGCAGCCCCATGGAACGCGAACTCAAACGCCTGGTGTGCCGTGAAGGCTTCATGCTTCACGGCGGCAGTTGGGAGAGCGAGGCTTCCTATTTCACCCGCGAGAATTTTCCTTCCATGGGAAAACTTCGCGCTCTCCTGAAGGCTGCTCCTGTCAGCCGCTGGGCCGGGTTCCAACTCTATTATCCGATGGAAGAGGTCGCGGTGCGGGCCTCGACCGGACTCGACCTAGTCGAGTCGATGCTCGCCGTCTTCCGCGAGGTTACCCCCATCATGAACCTCTGCATGAAGGTCCAACTCGCGGAGGAGTAAGCCTCCGGCAGTAGGAAGTCGGCGGAAAGGCGGAAGCCCTCCGCGAGTCAGGCGCGAGAACCGCCGCTTGCACAGCGAACTCAGACTTGGCGATTCGGAACCCTCTCGTCTTCCTTCACCCGCGCCGAATCGATCTCGGCCTTTCCTTCAGAAAACCGCCGCTCTAGTTAAAGACGGACGACGGGGACGGCTTCTCCTGCGCGGGCGACTTCTCCTTCGCGGACGACTTCTCCTTCGCGGACGCTGCCTGACCGGAGGAGCCGGGCTGGGGCGACTTGGTTTCGGCGGACGATGCTTTCCCTCCGCCGAAGTGATACACAATTCCTATGGTATAGGCGATACTTGACGCCTTCCCGCTAACGGGAAAATATGCAGGCGAGGTGGAGGTGGGTCCATAGGGCAAGCCGAGGGTTGGGGAACTGGTGAGGTGGTCGCGCACGTCGATTCGCACGCCCCATTTTTCCGTTACTTTATAATCAAGGCCCCCGCCAATGTTTACGCCCCAATCGCCTTCGGAGCTCAACTTGGCTACGGGCGCGGAAGCGCCGAACCCGACACGCGCTGCGAGGCTCACGGCGGCACTGGTAGGCGAATAGCGGTCGTACTCGGGACCCGCGACGAAGTAAGGGCGAATATTTCGAAAGGTCGCGGGCGAGTGCAGCACAATGTCGCCGCTGAACCTGTTGTCCCTCAGGCCGTACGCTACGGTGGTCGTAGGGTTGGTGTTTTGATCGGTCAGTTCAAAATTGTTTTGGTTAAGACCGTAGGAAAATTCGAGGCCGAAGATTTTGCTTTTCTTCAGCGGCACTTCGATTCCCAGGTTCCCTCCGCCACCGCTCGCGAATTGCGAGGTGAAGTCTATGAAGTTTAGCTGAAAGGCCCTGGCGTCGCGAATTGCGGTGCCACCACCCGTCACGTAAACTAAACTCGTCTGCGCGCGCCCCACAGTGGCGCCGAGGCAGAGAGCCACCGTGACCATAAACCCTTTTACGAATTGCTTCGTCATATCAGATCAACCTCCCAGATGTGTGGAACTCAAAGTGCTTCGATGCATGGTGTTGGTCGGAAGTTGGTTCCGTTGTCCAATCGCCCCCGAAAAAACCGCATAGAAAGTGCCAACTTGAAGGGCGCCCCCGCGGTGGCAAGGCACAACTAGCCTAACAGTATGCTCCCGAGAAAGCAAGAAACCAGCAGTTGTGGTAGTGGTGTCATTTGCACGATTCAGTCGCGCTAGAGCACACGTCATTCCCGCGAAGGCGGGAATCCAGTACGTAAGGCGCTCACTTCCGATGGTTTGCGGAGTGGATTCCCGCCTTCGCGGGAATGACGTGTGCTCTGGGACGCCCGTATTGTTCAAATGACACCAGTACCACCGTTGTAGCGGCGGCTTTACGCCGCCATTGGCGAGTTGAACTCCCCGCTCCTAGTCCTAGTGAACCCGCCGTCACCTAGCGCGATGAAGTCGCCGCTCCACAAACCGCTTGCCTCCTTTGCGGCTGGCGGGTAGCATTTGTTTATCGTCATTGTCAACCCGGGGGTCTCGCATGGCTGAGATAAGACAACTTTCTTCAACAGCCCCGCTGACCGCGCTCAGCGAGGAAGAGCGGATGTTTCAGGCGGCAGCGCGCGAATTCGCCGAGAACGAGATTCGCCCGCACGTCGAACCGATGGACCGCGAAGGCATTTTCGACCACGAGTTAATTGACAAGTTCTTCGAGCAAGGCTTCATGGGTTTGGCCGTGCCGGAGGCGTATGGGGGCAGCGGGGGGACATTCTTCATGGCCACTCTGGCCATCGAGGAGTTCTCACGGGTTGATGCTTCAGCGGGCGTGGTGATCGACGTCCAGAACACCCTGGTGAACAATGCCCTCGAGCGCTGGGGCAGCGACGCACAGAAGCAGAAATTCCTCCCGCGCCTGGTGAGAGACACGGTGGGAGCTTATGCCCTTTCGGAAGCAGGTTCCGGCAGTGATGCATTTTCGCTCGGCGCGCGCGCCCGCGAGGAAGGCGACCGCTTCGTCCTGAACGGACGAAAGCTCTGGATCACAAACGCCAAAGAAGCCGGATTGTTTATCGTCTTCGCCAACGCCAATCCCGAGCTGGGTTACAAGGGGATCACCGCCTTCGTGATTGAGCACGACACCCCGGGGTTCAGCGTGGGCAAGAAGGAAGACAAGCTGGGGATTCGCGCCTCCTCCACGTGTGAACTTATTTTGGAGGATTGCCGCGTTCCCGGCGCCAATGTGCTCGGCGCGCTGGGCAAGGGTTACAAGGTGGCGATTGAAACGCTGAACGAGGGACGCATCGGCATTGGGGCGCAGATGCTCGGCGTGGCGCGCGGAGCACTCGAACACGCGCTCGCTTATGCGAAAGAACGCAAGCAGTTCGGGAAACCTATTGCCGAGTTTCAGGCTATCCAGTTTCAGCTTGCGCGGCTGGCCACCGAGGTCGAGGCCGCGCGGCTGATGACTTACAACGCCGCGCGTTTGAAAGACGCGGGCCTGCCGTTCCTGAAGGAAGCCGCCATGGTCAAGTATTTCTGCTCCCAGGTGGCCGAGCGCGTGGCCTCCGAATGCCTCGAGGTTTATGGCGGCTACGGCTTCACTAAGGACTATCCTGCTGAAAAGTATCTCCGCGACTCGAAAATCGGAAAAATCTACGAAGGCACCTCCTTCATGCAGCTCCAGACCATCGCCAAATCCATCCTCGGGTGATCTGTGCTTAAAAGGGGTAAAGGCTAAAGGGTAAAGGTCAAAGGATAAAGGGTAAAGGATGCACGGACGATCGAGATCAGATTTACCCTTTAGCCTTTATCCTTCAGCCTTCATCCTTTACCCTTTATCCCTTGCCCGTCGCCCTTGAAAAGGCTGTTGACATTCTACAGCCTTGGGTGTAGATTGTCTACGTCATGAAACCTAAGAGAGAACGCTACCAGAATCGGATCGAATTATTGCAGGGCACGCTCGACATGCTCATCCTCCAGACCTTGCAGTGGGGGCCGCAGCATGGCTACGGAATCAGCCAGTCGATTCGCGGTCAATCGGGGGAGGTTTTGCAGGTTGAGACCGGCTCGCTCTACCCGGCGCTGCACCGCCTCGAAAAGCAGGGCTGGGTGTCGTCGCAGTGGAAGCAGACGGAGAGCAATCAGCGCGCCAAGTTTTATCGCCTGACTTCCGCCGGCAAAAAGCAGTTGCTCTCGGAGCAGGCCCGTTGGACGCAGATTGTCACCGCGATTGCCGGGATTATGAACCCCGCGGCCAGTGCCGGTCAGTAGGGCCAAGCGGCGCTCGGCCTGTCCGTAGGATTACGGTCCTGGAGAATCCAGCACCCAATGGAGGTCAGCCATGAGCCTTTGGGAATGGTTGTTTCACCGCCGGCAGCGCGATGAGGACTTGGAGGAAGAAGTGCGGAGCCATTTGCGCATGGCGGCGCGGGGGCACATCGAGCAAGGCGAAACCGCCGAGCAAGCGCGCGTTTCAGCCGTCCGCGAATTCGGCAACGTCGCGCTTGTGAAGGAGGTCACGCGCGACACGTGGGGTTGGGGCTGGCTTGAGCAGTTGATGCGAGACGTCCAATTTGGGCTGCGCATGATGGCGAAGAACAGGGGTTTTACCGCGGTGGCGGTCATCACTTTGGCACTCGGCATTGGAGTCAATACTGCCCTTTTCAGCTTACTCCACGACACGACTCTCGAGCTTCTCCCCATCAGCCATCCGCAAGAGTTGGTGCAGCTTACGTGGTTCCAACGCGGCAACTTAGGGTCGAACTTCAACTGGCCGGATTACCGACCGCTGCTGGAACCGCAGCCGGCGCTGCCTGGACTCTTTGCCTACTTGAGCCGCGAGGCGACGGTCCGGTTAGGCGAGGCCTCTGACCGTGCGCATGTGCAACAGGTTTCCGGCGCTTACTTCTCGACGCTCGGTCTCCAAGGGTTTGTGGGGCGCACGCTCGACGCCGCGGACGACGTGCCGGGGGCCGCTGCCGCGGCGGTGCTCAGTTACGCGTATTGGCAGCGCCGCTTTGCGCTCGATCGTTCGGTCCTGGGCAAGACGATCTACCTCGAAAATACTCCCCTGACGATCGTGGGTGTAGCTCCGCCCCGTTTCCACGGTCTGGACCGGCTTTCACCACCTGACATTACTTGTGCTCTCAACGCTGTTCCGCTGCCGGATGGCGCATCGTACTACGTTTATCTTTTTACACGGCTCAAGCCGGGTCTCTCGCTCAAAGAGGCGCGAGATCGAGTTACCGCTCGCTTCCACGCGCTGCTCGAAGGTGAGCTCAAAGGTGAACGCGGGTGGATGGGTAATATTAAGTTGGACGTGCGTTCCGCCGGGACAGGCGAATACGGCGGGCGCTTAGAACTGGGAGTCCCGTTGGGCGTCCTCGGTATCTTGGCTTGCATCGCCCTCCTCATCTGCTGCACCAATCTGGCGAGTCTGCTGTTGGCGCGAGCGACCGCGCGGTCGCGCGAAATAGCCGTGCGGCTCGCACTGGGCGCCGGCCGGCGGCGCATCCTTCGGCAGTTGCTTACGGAGAGTCTGCTGTTGGGCATGTGCGGCGGTTGCCTGGGCTTGGTCGTGGGCTCGGGGGCCCATCACCTGTTGACAGCACTGCTGGAAATCAGCAGTGCCGAGACCTTTCAGTTTCGCCTGCACCTGCCGCTACTGGCGTTCACCGCCGGGGTGTCCATCCTCACCAGCATAGCGTTTGGGCTCGTGCCGGCGCTGCGCATCACACGCTCAGGTCTCCAAGAAGTCATGCGAAGTGGAGAGTCCGCTGCCGCTCGCGCCTCGCTTCGCCCGACGCGCGTCTTTCTTGTTGGGCAGGTTGCCGCGTCGGTATTGCTGTTGACGGGTGCTACGCTGTTTATCCGCACGCTACGCAACCTCGAAGCAGTGGATGCCGGTTTCGACCGCGACCATCTTCTTCTGATGAGCATCGATCCGCGCGAGTCGCGCTACCAGGGCGACCGCGTCACAGGCCTTTTGGACGAACTGATGCAGCGATTGCCCGCGCTGCCCGGCGTGCGCTCGGCCGCTCTTGCCTATATTCCGGTGTTCGGCGACTCGGCGACGAAGAACGTCTGGGTGCAGGGCAATGCCGGGAATGGTAACTCTGCCGTCGGCTTCAACATCGTGGGCCCAAACTTTTTCGCCACGAACGGGATCCCGCTGCTCATGGGGCGTGAATTCTCGGCTCGCGACCGCGCCGGCGCCCCGCTGGTAGCGATCGTCAATGAGGCCTTCGCCCGCGAGTACTTTTCGGGGCAGAATCCGCTCGGCCAACGCTTCGGCGACGAGGGACCGAAGTCGGCGGCCAAGTACGAGATCATAGGCGTCGTGAAGGACGCCAGGGACACCAGCCTGCGCTTCCCGCCACGCCCGGCGATCTTTCAGTCACTCTGGCAATTCAGCCAGTACCCGCCATTCGTGCTTCACGTGCAGGTGGCAGGTGACCCGCAGACAATGTCGGCAAGCGTTCGTCGAAGTATCCAAGGGATTGATTCGGGCCTTGTGGTTTACGGCGTCCGCACTATGACCGAGCAAATTAACGGGACGCTCCACCTCGAACGCACCTTCGCGACGCTGTGCGCGTTGTTCGGGGCCCTCGCGCTGGGCTTGTGCTGTGTTGGCCTTTACGGTATCACCTCCTACTCCGTAACGCGCCGCACCAAGGAAATCGGAATACGGATGGCACTCGGTGCAGCCCCGACCGAGGTCGTTTGGTTCTTCTTGCGCGAAATACTGGTGCTTGTGGGCGTCGGCGCGATGATCGGGACTCCCGCTGCCTTCGCTTCTATGAGACTTTTCCGCGGGTTGCTGTTTGGGCTGAGCCCCTCCGATCCAGGCTCGTTGCTGGTCGCTCTTCTTATGTTGGCCGGCGTGGCGGCAGCCGCCTGTCTGCTCCCCGCGCGCCGGGCCACGAAGATCGACCCCATGGTGGCGCTGAGGTATGAGTGATTGTCGATTTTCGATTGCCGATCGTCGATTGAAGAGGCTGTCAGTGGTCAGTGGCTAGTGGTTAGTGGCCGGTGGCTAGTGGCTGGTGTGAAGCAGTTGCTAGTGGCTAGTGGCTACTGGTTGGCAAGGGGCGGTCCACGGCTCGCGCCGCCGACTGAATTCTTCAAGGAACGTTCGACCGCGGACACTAGCCACTAACCACTGAAGTGGAGGTACTGATGATAAGAGAGTTTCTGTTTCGCCTGCGACCCCTGTTCCGGCGCAAGTCGATGCAGACCTCGTTGGACGAGGAGATCCAAAGTCATTTGCGGATGGCCGCTCAGGAACGAATGGAGAGGGGCGAGTCGGCCAACCAAGCACGGTCCTCCGCTCTCCGCGAATTTGGAAATGTCACGCTGGTGAAAGAGACTACGCGCGACATGTGGGGCTGGCGGTGGCTTGAAACCTTGCTACAAGATATTCGCTACAGTGCGCGCCAATTGCGCAAGAATCCCACCTTCACCGCCGTGGCCGTTCTCACCCTCGCCCTTGGCATTGGGGCCAACGCGGCGGTCTTCAGTGTGATGAATGCTGCCCTTTTGCGCTACCTGCCCGTGCCCAAACCGCAGCAGTTGTACGACCTGCGGACGACCGCTCTTCCAGGTTACGCCACTGAAACGGGAAGCGTGGGCTATTCCTTCAACGAGGCCACGTTCGAACAGTTTCGAAATACACGCGGCATTTTCACCCAGGTGATGGCTTACATGCCTCTCGCTGTGGAAAAGCTGTCCGTCCGCTACGGCGAGGAACCCGAAGAGGCATCCGTCGACATGGTGAGCGGGAACTTTTTCTCCGGGCTTGGCGTACGCGCCGAGCGAGGCCGCAACTTCACCCTCGAGGACGAGTCTCACCACAGCATGGTGGCGGTGCTCAGCGATGGCTACTGGTCTCGAAGGTTTGGGCGTGATCCTTCGGTGTTGGGGCGAACCCTGTATGTGAAGGGAAGTCCTTTCACAATCATTGGGGTTGCCGCGCACGACTTTATAGGCGTCGAGCGTGGTGCGATGACCGACCTCTGGGTTCCTTTCCAGAGCCGGCCGGATCTCACTCCCTGGGGCCAGCCTGCGGAGGATGGCTTCACCTTGTATGGCGCGCCGAAATGGTGGTTCTTGATGATGGTGGGCCGCCTGGCGCCCGGAGTGACCTATAAGCAGGCCGAGGCCCAGCTTAACCCCATTTTCGAGAGGTCCGCCTACGAGGGCATGGGCGCCCGCAATCCGAAGGAGAAGGCGCCACGGCTTTTCCTTACGCCGCTACGCGGAACCACCGGAACGGACGAAGAGTCGAGAAATGCGCTGTCCGTGCTTATGGCGATGGTGTTTGTGGTTCTGGTTATCGCTTGCATCAACGTCGCCTTGCTGCTGGTGGCGCGTAATGCCGTGCGCCAGCGGGAATTTACCCTTCGGATGGCGCTGGGCGCCGGCGGCGCGCGTCTGTTCCGCCAGTTGCTAACGGAGAGCGTGCTGCTCGTCGCTGGTGGTACGGCGCTGGGATGGCTCTTTGCCATTTGGAGCACCCGCGTCCTTGCTTCGTGGGCTGAGCTCAACTACAGTGTTGCGCCCGATCGCACCGTCCTGGGCTTCACGCTTGTGATTTCCGTTCTGGTCGCCGTGGTCCTTAGTCTGGCCCCGCTGCGCAACGCTTTGTGGGCCCGGGCCGCTCTGGCGCTCAGGATAGCCGACGCAAGGCGTTATCAAGAAAGGGGCCGGTTGCGAGCCGGAAGGCTTGTGGTGGCTTTGCAGATTGCACTCTGCTTGGTGCTGCTCGTCTCCGCCGGATTGCTGCTGCGAACCCTGCGGAACCTGGAGACCACCAAGCTGGGCATGCGCGCCCAGGGCCTGCTCGTATTCGGGATTACGTCACCCCAGACGCTTCACGCGCAAAGCGAAGTCAATCTGTTTTTCCAGAGCCTCAGTGCGCGCCTACGCGCGTTGCCGGGCGTAGAATCCGTCACATTTATGGAGAACCGCATCGGTTCGGGCTGGGATAACACGGGCGATACTTTTGTGGATGGCGTCGCCCCGCGCAACAGGGAATCCACCATGATGCTCTGGAATTCCGTGGGACCGGACTATTTCCACGTGCTGAGGACACCTCTGCTGATGGGGCGGGATTTTTCCGACGCGGATAGTTCCTCCGCAGCCCCAGTGGTCGTCATTAACGAGACATTCGCCGACCGCTTCTTGCACGGCATAAATCCTTTGGGCCACCATGTGTCCCAATGCGCCGCCCCGCAATGCACTCAATCCACAATTGTTGGTGTAGCCACAAATAGCAAGTATACCCAAGTGCGTGAGCGGGATTTCCCTATGGCGTATTTCCCATACCAACAGGCTACCGGCACAAGAACCATGCACTTCGAGTTGCGCGCGGAGGGCATGCCCACGGCACTGCTGCCGGAGGTTCGCCGCGTGGTCAGGGAGTTTGGTCCGGACATTCCCCTTCTCGCGCCCATGACTCAACAAGAACAATTCGAGGAGAACTATGTGCAGGAACGCCTTTTCGCCAGGCTCTCCACCTGCTTCGGACTGCTCGCTACGCTGCTGGTTGCCACCGGCCTCTACGGAACGCTCGCCTACCGCGTCAGCCGCCGGACCGCGGAACTGGGTGTGCGGATGGCGCTCGGCGCGCAACGGCGCCAAGTGCTCTGGATGGTGCTGCGTGAAAGTCTTGCCATGAGCGTGGCTGGGGCCCTGGTGGGATTGCCGCTTGCGCTGGGCGCGGCTCACCTGTTGCGCTCCACCCTGTTCGGGCTTGGTCCCAACGATGGCCTCAGCTTCGGGGCGGCGCTCTGTGGCGTGTTGGTGGTGACGCTACTCGCGAGCTATGTTCCCGCGCGGCGAGCCACCAAGGTCGATCCCATGGTGGCTCTGAGGTATGAGTGAAGCAGTGGCTAGTAGTTAATGGCTAGTGGCTAGTGAAGAGCAACGGCTAGGCGGGGCCCGACGGATTGCGACGCCGCCTAAATTCTTTAACGTCCGCGGATGCTAGCCACTAACCACTAGCCACTAGCCACTGAAGTGGAGGTGCGGGTGATAAGCAGCCTTCTGTTTCGTCTGCGAGCGCGGTTTCGGCGGAGGTCGATGGAAGACGACTTGGAAGACGAAGTCCAGAGTCATCTGCGCATGGCTACCGAGGAGCGCATCGAGCAGGGTGAATCCGCCGAGCAAGCGCGAATCGCCGCACGGCGCCAGTTCGGCAACGTCGAGCTCACGAAAGAAGTCACACGGGACGTGTGGGGCCACGGCTGGCTTGAAACCTTGCTGCAAGATATTCGCTTTGGCCTGCGCACCTTGCGCAGAAGTCCCGGCTTCGCCGTCGTCGCGGTGCTCTCTTTGGCGCTGGGAATAGGCGCTAATACGGGCATTTTCAGTCTGATCAACACACTGATGTTGCGCTTGCTTCCGGTGCGAGACCCTGAGCGCCTTGTGGAACTGCTGCATCAGTACCCTGGGGAGCCTCGTATAAACGGGTACTCCTGGCAGAGTTACGAGCACTTTCGGGAACATAATCACGTCTTCTCGGGCCTCATCGGGTTCAGTCCCTCCCGTTTCGCTTTGCGCGGTGAAGGCCTCGGCAACGAAACGGTAGACGGCGAATACGTGGTGGGGGACTTCTTTCCTGTGCTGGGAGTGAAGCCCGCGATTGGCCGCCTCATCGGGCCGGAGGACGATCACATCGGCGCTGCGCGCGCGGCAGTGGCCGTGGTGAGCTGGTCCTTCTGGAAGAGCCGCTTCAATCTGGATCCGGGAATTCTAGGCAAGCGAATTGTTTTGCAGGATGTGCCCGTTACGGTCATCGGGGTCACGCCGCGTGAATTCTTTGGGCTGGAGATCTGGTCGAGGCCCTACGTCTGGGTGCCCACGGGTCTCGAGCCCGCAATCGACCACAGCAGCCAAACGTTCTTCGGCAGGCCGCTAGCCCTGATCGGCCGCCTGAAGCCGGGGGTGTCCATTGCGCAAGCACAGGCGGAGATGAGCGTCCTCTTTCAGTTCACCATCGATGAAATGGCGAAGAACAGCAAGGACCCGCTTTGGCGGCAACTGAAACTGGAAATCGTGCCGGCGGGGGCTGGGCTGGCATTTCTGCGTGACCAGTTCGAGCAGCCATTGCTGGTCCTGATGGCCCTGGTGGGTCTGCTCCTTCTGATTGCCTGCACCAGCATCGCCACGCTGCTGCTGGCGCGCGGGGCGGCGCGCGAGCACGAAATGGCGCTGCGTGTTTCTCTCGGCGCCGGCCGGCTCCGCTTGTTGCGGCAGGTGATGACGGAATCGCTGTTGCTGTCCGCCACGGGCAGCCTACTGGGGATTCTCGTGGCGTATCTCGGCGCGCGCGCACTGCTTCGAATTCTCCTTTCCGGGCGGCCAATTGTGGGGTTGCCGCCTCATCTCACAATCGAGGTTCAGCCGGATCTGCACGTGCTGCTCTTCGCTGTCGGAGCGGCGCTGCTGACCGGCGTGTTGTTCGGGCTGGTTCCTGCTTTGCGGGCGATGGCCACCACCCCCGCCACGATGTTGCAAGGCGCCGCAAGGCCCACGCAAGTGAGAGCCGCCCGCTTCTTTGGGAAAAGCCTCGTCGCTGCACAGGTAGCTTTGTCAGTAGTAGTGTTGAGCCTCGCCGGGGTGTTTACTCGCCACTTGGCGGACCTGCGCAGTCAGCTCGGTTTCCAGCGCGACCACCTTCTGCTGGTGACCCTCGACACGGCGGGCAGCGGATATAGCGGCGAGCAACTCTCGCTTTTGTACCAGGAACTGCTGGGGCGCCTGGACGCGCTTCCCGGCGTACGCTCCGCCACGCTTGGCGCACCCACTCCCGTCTCAGGCGGAGGAGCTTCGAGCTTTGTAGACGTGGAGGGCTTCCAACAAAAGCCTGAGGACCGCCGCTACGTGTCGTTGTCCTGGGTTGCCCCAAAATTTTTCCAGACCCTCGGCACGCCATTGCTCGAGGGCCGCGATTTCAGCTTCCAGGACCAGGGCGGCCCGCGCGTGGCGATCATCAATCAGGCGATGGCGCGGTATTACTTCGCGGGCGCTAACCCCATTGGAAAGCATTTCACCATCGAACGCGATTGGAAAGGCATTGGCGGCGCCGATAAGCCTTATGAAATTGTAGGAGTCGTGGGCAATACGAAGTACACGGACGCCCACGAAACGCCACCGCGCATCATCTACCTGACTGCCTTCATGGATGGAAGAATGTTCGCACGTAATTTCATCCTTCGCACCAACATTCCCCCCGACACGGTGACGGGTGAAGTTCGGCGCAACGTGGCCGAGACACTGAAAGGCGTCGAGGTGGAGCACGTCACCACTATGTCCGAACAAGTGGATGCTTCCATTGTTCCCGAACGCCTCATCGCTGTGCTCTCCGGCTCGTTCGGCACGTTGGGGTTGATCCTTGCCGCCATCGGTCTCTACGGGTTGCTGGCGTACACGGCGGCGCGCCGCACCAAAGAGATTGGCGTGCGCATGGCGCTGGGCGCCACACGAGGGAATGTGACATGGATGGTTCTACGCGAGGCGCTGGGGATGGTCTCAGCAGGACTGGCAGCCGGGATTCCAGTTGTGCTCTGGGCCAGGAAATTCGCCGCCAGCCTGATCGAGGGCTTGCCTCCCTCGAGCGTCCTGCCCATTTCCTTCGCCGCCCTCGGAGTGATTGCGGTGGCCCTTGCGGCCACCTACATCCCCGCGCGACGGGCCACGAAGGTCGACCCAATGGTGGCGCTGAGGTATGAATGATTGCCGATTGTCGATTGCCGATTGTCGATTGCAGTTTGCAATTGGAGTCCCCCTCTCCCCGGGGGAGAGGGTGGACCGCGACGGCGCGTTCACCAGCCGTCGCGGGCCGGGTGAGGGGTCGGTTGCACCGAGATTCATCGCCCGCCAGGAGTCGGCGGCCTCAGAATGAGAGGGTTGCTGATAGCTGATTGCTTGATTACTGAACGTGAGGTGGTCGTGTTAATCATTCTGCGGGATTGGTTTGAGAAGTTCTTGCAAGACATTCGCTACGGCTTGCGCCAGTTGCGCCACAATCCCGGCTTCGCCGCCGTCGCCGTCATCACGCTCGCCCTCGGCATCGGCGCCACGACCGCGATCTTCACGGTGGTTAATTCGGTCCTGCTCCGCCCGCTGCCTTACCCACACCCTGAGCGGCTTGTTCTGCTGCAACGTGGCCTTCCTGGAAGGGATTTTGGAGAGCTTTCAGGCGCCGAATACGTCGAGTACGAGCTACAAACTCACGCGTTCGCGCATTTGGCTGCGTATAGCGCCGGGCTGGGAAGCAGGCTTACCGGCGTCGGGGAGCCTATGGTGGTTCGCCGATGCGAGGTGACGCAGAGCTTCTGGCCCACCCTGGGCATCGCTCCCGAGCTTGGCCGGACGTTCGCCGCCGAGCAAGAGAAGGAGGCCGCGAGCGGCGCAGTGATCAGCGATCGGCTGTGGCGAAGCCATTTCGGGGCCAATGCCGGTGCGCTCGGCAAGACGATATTCCTGGATGAATCTCCGTACGCCATCGTCGGGGTCATGCCTCCAGGATTCGATTTTCCTCGAGATCCGGACGTTTGGACGGCCACGGATGTCAAAGTCCTGAGTGCTACGAAGCTCGCTCGTAACGACGTCATTGGCCGTTTGAACCCAAGCGCCGGCCTCTCGCAGGCACAGGCCGAGATGGACGTTTTCAAACGAAGATTCCAGGCCGCACATCCGGATAGCGATGCGAAAGAGATCCTCCGGCTGTACCCGCTTCACAAGTACATCGTGGGCGACGTCCAAGGCTCCTTGCTGCTTTTGCTGGGCGCGGTAGGGTTCGTGCTTTTGGTAAGCTGTGCGAACGTAGCGAATTTGCTTCTGGCGCGCGGCCTGGCGCGCCGGCCGGAGATCACCGTGCGGGCCTCTTTAGGCGCAAGTCGCGCCCGCCTTTTGCGGCAATTGCTCACGGAAAGCCTGCTGCTGTCGCTCCTGGGTGGATCCCTGGGATTTACGTTGGCAAATTGGCTCGTACGCATATTCCTCTGGCTGGTTCCTGGCCGGGAGTTGCCGCGTCTCCACGAGATCCACATTGATAATTGGGTGCTGGCCTTCACTTTTGCTGCGTCGTTGTTGACCGGCTTGTTGTTTGGAATTGTCCCTGCTCTTCACCTCTCCGATACAAGGTTGATGGAGGCGCTCAAGCGGGCGGGCAACCGCTGGGTTTCGGACAGAGGGCAACAGATCAGGAATATGTTGGTAGTTTCCGAGATGGGCCTGGCGCTGGTGCTGTTGATTGGCGCAGGACTAATGCTAAAGAGCCTGGCGCGTTTGCGATCTGTCAATCCCGGATTTAACCCCCGGGACCTCTATACGATGACGGTTATACTCCCCCCGCATCGCACGGTGGCACAGCTCAAGAGTTTCGCACGCGAGACTCTCGAGAACCTTCGAAACCTGCCTGGCGCCACCTCGGTTGCGGCGGTGAACTGGCTTCCCTTCGGGCACGCGGATGTCGCGTCGAGCTTCGTGGCGGAAGGGCACGTGAACTCTCAGGAGGAGCCGTTAATCGCATTGCGAGTCGCAACCAGTCCCGGCTACTTTCGAACCATGGGAATTCGCCTGCTGCGCGGGCGGGAATTCACACCGGGAGATAACGAAAAAGCCCCGCAAGTCGTCATGGTTGGGGAAACGCTCGCCCAACGTATCTGGCCCGGGGAGGACGCGGTGGGAAAACGAGTCGCATTCGACTGGCATCCCGGCCCGGAGGATTGGTACGTCGTGATCGGCGTGGTTGACGACATCAAACAACGCTGGCTGGGGGAACCTGCGCGGCTCACCGTTTATCAGCCTTATGCACAAGTTAACAACTCCCTCTGGCTTTCTCAGATTGTCTTCATCGTGCGTGGGCAGGGGAATCCCGGCTCCACCTTTCCTCTTATGAAAGCCCGGCTGCACGAAGTCGATAAAGACCAGCCGGCCTACGCGCTTGAAACTATGGCGAGCTTGATCAGCGGCTCCATCGTCGAGTCGAACGCCGAGTCGCTGCTGCTGGCCGCATTTGCGGTAATCGCAATGCTCATTGCTGCCGTGGGAATTTACGGAGTGGTGGCCTTTTCGGTGAGCCAGCGGACTCATGAAATCGGCGTCCGCATCGCGCTCGGGGCGCAACGTGGCGATGTCTTGCAGATGATTCTGCGGCGAAGCGCCGCGCTGGCTGCACTGGGCGCCGGCCTTGGGGTGGGCGGGGGTCTGGCGGTCACTCGCGTCCTACAGACGTTCCTTTTCCAGGTCAAGACGACTGATGCCGCCACATTCGTCATAGCATCACTGCTCCTCACGTGTGTTGCCATGCTCTCGAGCTATATTCCGGCGCGGCGGGCCACGAAGGTCGATCCGATGGTGGCGCTGAGGTATGAGTGATCTTCGATTTTCGATTGCCGATTGTCGATCGAAGAAGTTGTCAGTAGTCAGTGGTCAGCGAAGAACCATTATTCCCCCGGGGATGTAGCTGAAGGCTGAGAGCTGAAGGCTGAGAGCTAGCGGAGGTCCCGATGATAAGCAAGCTTTTGTTTCGCCTGCGTGCCCTTTTCCGGCGCAAGTTGATGGAAGCTGCGTTGGACGAGGAAGTCCGCAGCCATCTGCACATGGCCGCCAAGGAGCGTGTGGAGCAGGGCGAATCCCCCGAGCAAGCGCGAACCGCCGCCCTGCGCGAATTCGGCAACGTGGGGCTGGCGAAAGAAGTCACGCGCGGCATGTGGGGCTGGGGCTGGCTTGGAACCTTGCGGCAAGACTTGCGCTACGGCCTGCGCATGCTGCGCAAGAATCCCGGCTTCACCGCCGTGGCCGTTCTCACTCTCGCCCTCGGCATCGGGGCCAACACAGCCGTATTCAGCCTGGTGGATACCATTCTTCTACGGCCGTTGCCGTATCGCAATCCCGCGGAACTGCTTTTGGTGTCAGAGACCGTGCCGCAAATGGGAGGCGACCTGGAAGTAGGAGTGGCGGCCGCGGAATACCTGGACTATCGTGACCGCAACCGGTCCTTCGTGCAGACGGGTGCTTTTGAAGGGGCGGGATTCAATCTTACCGGGGAAGGGAACCCGTTGCGCGTGAATGCGGCTGCGGTCACCGGTTCGGTGTTTCAACTTCTCGGCGTTCCGCCCCGACTCGGGCGCTTATTGGCTGCCGACGAGGAACGATTCGGAGGCGCTCCTGTGGCGGTGCTCTCCTATTCACTCTGGCAGCGCCACTACGGCTCTGATCCCAACATTCTGGGCAAGACCATCAAACTGGACGAAAAACCTTACGTCGTGGTGGGCGTCATGCCGCCCTCTTTCCATTTCCCCTCGGACGGCGAACCGCTCTCCGAGCGGGCGGACCTCTGGGTTCCTGAAGTGTTGTCTCCGGAAGACTTGAAACCCGAGAATCGTCTAAGAGAATTCGGTGTCGGTTTCATCGGACGCCTGAAGCCGGGCGTGAGTGAGCAACAAGCCCAGGCGGATGTTTCCTCCATCGCAGCGGCATTTATGCAGCAGTACCGTGACGTCTATTCCGGCAACATCCGGGTGGTCCCGCGTGTGCACCGCTTCGCCGCCTACGCTTTGGCCAAGGCCCGGCCTTTGATGATGCTCCTGATGGCCGCTGTCGCCAGCGTTCTCTTGATCGCCTGCGCCAACGTCGCGAATCTGCTGCTCGCTCGCGGCAGTTATCGTACTCACGAAATGGCAGTTCGGAGTGCGCTTGGCGCAGTGCGATCTCGTTTGGTGCGGCAGTGCCTGGTGGAGAGCCTTCTGCTCTCGCTTCTAGGCGCGGGCGCCGGATTCGCCTTGTCCATCCTGCTGGTCCGAGGGGTGCGCGCTTTCGGCCCGGCGGACGTGCCGCGCCTCGAGGAAGTTGCTGTGGAGCCGACGGCCCTGGTCTTTACGGTTGTGCTGTTGCTGCTGACCGCTGTGCTTTTCGGGTTTGTTCCGGCGTGGCGCCTTTCTCACGTGGCGCCGCAGGACTGTCTGAAGGAATCATCACAGGCCCGCGGGGCACGTGGAGCGGAGCAGCTTCAGAATTTCATCGTGGTGGGTGAAATTTCCGCGACACTACTTCTCCTTGTCGGAGGCGGCCTGCTGCTCAGGAGCTTCGTGCGAGTCTTGAATGTTCCTCTGGGGTTTCGTCCCGACGGCGTGTACATCGTGCGTACCCTGTTTGACGAGGCTCGCTATCCCAATGCCATCAAGCGGGAAACAGTTCAAAAGGATTTGATCGATCGCCTCGCGCATCTACCCGGTGTACAGATGG
>Ga0326727_10003551_pt1 | contig 49533 bp, 49 predicted proteins | sample MB2enrmetagenome_FD_207643 | JGI IMG/M metagenome (GOLD analysis project Ga0326727, IMG submission 207643) | Lab enriched peat soil microbial communities from McLean, Ithaca, NY, United States - MB29MY | ecosystem: Environmental > Terrestrial > Soil > Wetlands > Peat | place: USA: New York... | reverse complement strand
CTGAGGAGCAGAGCCACCGGGTTCGCTGTGCCGGGATCGGCCATTTGCAATGCAGCCGCAAAGGACGTAATGACAATCCTGTTTCCGCCGGGCATGGCCGCTTCCATCGCCAGAAGGCCCAGGATCGCGACGCAAACCAGGATGAGATTCGAGACCGGTCCCGCGAGCGTGGTCAGGTTGTCGTCGCGGACGATCTTCTTAAAGTTGCGCGTCATGACCGGCGTGGGCTTGGCCCAGCCAATGAGCATGAATGGCAGGTGAAATCCGATCATCGGCCCAAAAATGACCATCGCCGGAAACAATAGCGTCCCGATGGGATCGGCATGGACCACGGGATTGAGCGAAACGCGCCCCTGCATCCGCGCCGTCTGGTCGCCCAGCCGCGAAGCCATCCAGGCGTGCGCGCATTCATGAAAGCTGAGCGAGAAGAGGAGGATGAAAAACTCGAAGACGCCGATGACGAACGCAGTGGGCTGCAAGCAAATACCTCAAGGCTTGGCCGCCCGGGCGCGTTTCTTGTGCGCCGTGAGGGCCAAACTCAAAGATTCAGGGTAGCATGCCTTGATTGCGGAATTCGCGAGACATCTCAATTCAGCATTCCCGGCCCGCCGCGCATGAAATTGTAGCGCCGGCCTCCCGGCCGGCTGTCGTGCGGGTCTCCTGACCCGCACATCGGGATCTTCGCTGGATTGGTCCCTTGTCAGCTCTCGATGTACTCCCAGAAGGAGTCCGTCAAATCCGCGCCGAGTTCGTTGGTCATGCGCCGCGCGGCGCGCTCGGCTTCTTCCATTAGCCCGTGCAGGTAGTCGCGCGAGCGCGAGATGGCCGCGACACCGATAGTTGCCGACTGCCACGTGACCGCCTCGTCAAGTTCGGCCACGGAGACGTTGAAGCCCTGCCGCAACTGGTCCTTGAGCGAGCGCACCACCTGCCGGCGGTCCTTGAGCGACTGCGCGTGCTCGATGCGAATCTCGAGGGTAAGTTGAGCCACCGGCATAACGTTCTCGGGGGATCATCGACAGTGTAAGGCCGGCTTGGGCGACCGGAGCAAGTTTTTTCTTGTACTCTCCCATCCGGAATAACATGAATATGAGTGCGCCTTACGCTAGAGCGAGGATGAATGCAATGAACGTGAGCACAGAACCAATGACGCTTGAGCCCTATGGGTTCTCAAAAGGGAAGCTCCGGCGCGGTCTGAGCTACCCACTAAAGAGATCCTTGTTGGATTCCGCCTTACAAAGGGCTTCTGTATACGGCGCAGTGTATTCGGTGCGCTATCTTGAGAACCTCGCGCTCCCACTGGTGCTCGATGCCCATTTTGTTGCGGTCGGCAGTAAATGGCATTCCACAGTGGTTGGTCGAAGCCTGGTCTCGCTCCATGCGGTTCCGAGCATTAAGCGGCACGCCGTTGAAGGGTTGATTGTTACTGAGGCGCTGCCCGCTCTTTGCGAATGGCTCGCCGGGACCCAGAGCGAACAAGACTCCTGGCGCGCGATGCCTCACTCAATCGCTTTTCATCTCGTCGGCAGCGATCATATAAGCACGATCCATGAGTAATTGTGGCCATTGGCGGACCACCACCAAGTGGGAGGTGGCAGCTGCATTACTCCGCCAGCTTCGCTAGCTGCGCGGCAGTCGGCTTGGGCGTGAAGGAGCTCACGACAACGAGCGCGGCGACAGCGGCAAACAGCGCCGGAAAAATCGCGTCGCGTCCGGCGAGAATCGGCGGAAACAGATTCCTCAGTCCCAGGTTGTCCCATGCCAGCGTCACCGCAGTTCCCGTGGCAATAGCAGCCACCGCACCCCAGGCCGTGGCGCGCTTCGAGTAGAAAGCGGCCAACACCACCGGCGTGACCGCGGCCGAATAAATCGTATAGGCGTAGAGCATTTTGGCCAGGATACTGGGCGCGTAAAGCGCCTGGTAGAGCGCCCATGCGCCGAGCAGCACCACGGCCAGACGGGAGACGATGAGGATGCGCTTGTTCGAGGCGCCCGGGGCGATATAGCGCACAAAAACGTCTTCGATGAGATTGCTGGCCGGCGAGAACAGATAGTTCGAGGCCGTCGAAATCACCTTGGCAAAGACCGCACCCAGTAGCAGCGCGCCCATCAAAGCCGGCAGCCCGTGGCGCGCCGTGTAAGGGATAATCTCGTAGGGCTGCGCGGCCACTTCGCCGGTCTTGTAGAGCGCCGAGCCAATCACTGCGATGGCAACGATCAGCGTTTCCAGCACCACGGTGCCCACAATCCAGCCCACCACGGAGATGCGCGCATCGCGCTCGCTCTTCGCCGAGAAAAACTTCTGATACATCACCTGGTTGCCCAGCATCAGCAGCATGGTGGGAACCAGGAATTCGAGCCCCCGCACCAGCGTCAGGTTGCCCAGAACTTCAAAGTGCGTGGCCGGCAGCGCCGCGTGCAACCCGCTCCAGCCGCCGGCCTTCACGAGCAGCATGGGCGTGGCCACGATGCTGATCACCGTAACCAGCGAGCCGATGGCCACATCCATATACGCAACCGACGACATGCCGGCCATGGCCGTTGTCGCGATGACAAAGATGGCGATGATCCAGGTGCCCTGCTCCGGCGTCAGCGAGCCCGGAAAAATAAGATGCAGCACGTTGCCGCCGCCCTTGAACTGGTAGCTGGTGATGGCCACGTAAGCAAACAGGATGGCGATGGTGCCGAGCACCCGCGCCGTCTGGTTGTACCGCGCCTCCAGCAGGTCAGGCAGCGTGAACTGCGCGAATTTGCGCGCCCGCGGCGCAATAAAGTAGATGAGCACCAGGCCCAGCCATCCGCCGGCCGGCAGCCACAGCGCGGCAAAGCCGTTCCTGTAGGCATTTTCCGCGCCGGCAAAAAGCGATCCCGCGCCGATCCATGAAGTCAGCAGCGTCAGGACCAGCACCACCGCGGAGAGAGAGCGCCCGGCCACCAGGTAGTCGGCCTTGGTCTTTACCAGCAAGGTGCGATAGACGGCCACCGCCAACAGTGCGGCGGCAATCACGGCCAGGACAACGATATAGAGAAGCGACATCGGCTTGAGCCCTCAGAGCGGCTCAACAGATTTTAGAGCAGCGGACCGGACCGGGGCCGTCCGCCATCGGGAGCCGAAGTGCATCCCGAGCTTCCGCCCCGTATCTTCTTCGGCAACTAACGCGTGAAAAATCACGCAGCCACGGTTGACGCGCCGCGCGCCCCGCGCTACTCTCGCAGTACTGGATTTGGTACTCAACCCCAATCCGCGGCCCGGCAGATCCGCCCAGCACATGGACCCGGTCGGCTTCTGCGCTCTCACCATCCCTTCACAATCAGCCGTTTGCCTGCGAGCGCCTCAGGGGTGCTTGCGTTCGCGCCGTGCACTTCGCATTCACCTCAACTCGATTTCACCCACCCGGAGGACGTTGACCCTTTGAAGATCGCTCTGGAGATCACGCCCAACCTTGAGCCCCTCTTCGGGACCCGCGATGAAAACCTCAGACTGATGGAAGACTCGCTCGGCGTCCGCATCGATCTTCGCTCCGACGCGGTGCACCTGCAGGGACCGGAAGAAAGCGTGGTCCGCGTGCGGCGCATCTTCGAGGACTTCGAAGCGCTGCGCAAGCAGGGTATCCATCCCCATAACGGCGAATTGAACGGCATGTTGCGCCTGGTTGTGGCCGATTCCGCCGTCACTCTGCGCTCCGTAGCCGAAGCCGGCAAGCAGCGCTCGGTCGGCATCAAGCGCACCGTGCAGCCGCGCTCCACCAATCAGCGCCGCTACGTCGAGGCCATCGAACAGAACGATATGGTCTTCGGCGTGGGCCCGGCCGGCACTGGCAAAACCTATCTCGCCGTGGCCATGGCCGTCGCCGCCATCAACGCCAAGCGCATTAGCCGTATCGTTTTGGTGCGTCCCGCGGTCGAAGCCGGCGAGCGGCTCGGCTTTCTCCCAGGCACTCTGCAGGAGAAGATCGACCCCTATCTGCGCCCGCTTTACGATGCGCTCTTCGACATGATCGACGCTGAAAAGGTCGAAAAAATGCTCGAGCGCAACGTCATTGAAGTGGCTCCCCTGGCCTTTATGCGCGGCCGCACCCTCAACGACGCCTTCATCATTCTCGACGAAGCGCAAAACACCACCATCGAGCAGATGAAGATGTTCTTGACGCGCATGGGCAACAACTCGAAGGCCGTGATCACCGGCGACATTACGCAGATCGACCTGCCCAACGCGCGCAAGTCCGGCCTGGTCGACGCCATCAATATTCTCGACGGAGTGGAGGGCGTCGCCTTCTGCCACTTCGAGGAAGGCGACGTGGTCCGCCATCCCCTGGTGCAGCGCATCGTGCGCGCCTACGAGAGCGCCAAGCCGCAGCAGCAGGAACTGCCGCTCGAAGGCGCGATTACCGTCGGCGAGCCAGAGAGAGAAGATCGGCGGAACGAGCAGGCGAAGACAGCCAAGCCGCAGTGAGACGGGGAACAGAGAATAGGCGGCTCCGCGCATAGAATGGGTGACGAAACTCATAGGATCCGTTATGCGCACTCTGATCATGCAGGCATTCTGCCTCGCTGCCTCCTTGACGGCTCAGGCAATTGCCCAATCACCCGAAGGGCCAGTCGTCGCCTTCGTAACCGGAACGACATTGGTTCTGACCTCAGCCTCCGGACAAGTCACGCAGAGAATTGACCTGAGGCATCCTGTCTATAACTTCGCTCTTTCGAGCGATCGGAAGCTGTTGGTTACCGTCGCGCCAGACACCGCAACCGGCGGAAATCTGGACTTGCTGGACCTACAAACTCAAAGGCAGACAAGGTTGACGAGCGGAAATCTGTATTTCAAGGCAAGTGAGTTGGATAAGGGAGAGACAGAAGTGTACGACGATCCACAATTCTCGCCGGATGGTCGCAGTATTGCATTTGCAATTCACACGGACAATCCGGGCGACGGCAATGACGCAATCAACGACAGCGGGCCGATTGCGGTGATGGATTTGCAGTCCCGTAAGGTTCGAGTGCTGAAGGCCACGGAGAATATAGATGGGCAAGGACTGTGTTTCGCTAATTCGCCAATGTGGTCGCCGGATGGAAAGTGGATCTTATTCAATTGCGAAAATGGTGCGTTCGTCACCGACGCCCAGGGAATTAGTCTTCGAGATTTGAACCTGGGGACTGACAAAGATGCCCTAACGTTTGCGGTGTCGTGGTTGGGGAATAGCTGTGTCTTGTATTTGCAATCGCATACCACGAATGGCTCAATAGACCTGAGCAAGGATGAAGTCCTGTTGTATAACTTGCGGACCGCGATGTCACTGAGGCCTACGTCAAAGATGCAGTTTCCCGGTTGGACTGCTATCAGCCTTCGAGAAGCGTCGGATGCAGCCTTCATTCTTGAATCGAGCGCAGGCAAGACCGTCGAGACAAACGACAAGGAATGGACATTCCCCGCGGTGAGGCTGGTTTTCAATGGTTATTATTCCTGGAGAGCGCCTACTGCCCATATTATCGGCAGTTGGCAGTCTTCCTCGATCCCGCGCGAATGCGAGTAGGCAAATGGCTTCGCGCACGATGATCCTCATCGATCCCGAGCTGGAGCCTTTCGCGCCTTTGCTGTCCCTGTAATGCCTACGGCTTGGCCGCCGCGGCAGACGCCGCCTGCTTGACGAAAACGTAATGGCACGGCCGCCCATAAATCCCCAGTCCCGTGCTGCGATCGCCCTCGCCCTCCGTAGCCGTGAAATGCGATTTCACCTCGTAGCTGTACTGCGCGCCCGTACTCACCAGCGGCCCGTGCGCATACTCCGTCGAAGCGACAAGGCCGTTAGCCGTCAGCTTGGCGCTGCCGTCGCGATTGATCTTTCCATCGAGCGCCAGGTAGCCCGGCTGTCCCGCGACGCCGCGCTCGCCGTGCAGAACATTATTCGCAACGGAGCTGGTGAACTTCCAGGTGTATCCCTGGGCGCTGCCTTTGGCTTCGCAGCTCATCGTGGTATTCCAGACGCCGTCAAAGGGGCCGGCCGCGCTCTGGCCGCCCGCCGTCATCGTAAGCAGAAATAGTGCGGATAAGAGAGTATTGCGCATGAAACCTCCGTTCGACAGGGAATTCTACTCTTGGGTTTCCTTGGCGTCAGTGACGGCTCGAAGCAAGCGCGCTCCGCCGCCGCGCAACAGCTCCTCGCAAGTGGAATGAATCCGGCTTCGCGTATCATGGAAGCAGACCCGGAACCGCGTTCGATGCGGCTTCGTGCACGATGATCCTCATCGACTCACAACTAGACCTTTCCCGAGGGGCGGATGCGCTGAACCAGCTTTCGGCGAAGCCTGCTGCTGGGTCTGTCGCGGCCCTCAACCGAAAACCGCCCGCGAAATCGCTCCGCCTGCTTTCCACGCGCACCTTGGCCCGCTTTTTGGCGGATGCCCAGGCCGCCGTGCGCCTCCGCGGGCACGTAACGGTGCTGCTCACCAATGACGCAACCATGCGCGACCTGAACCGGCGCTTCCGCGGCAAAAACAAGCCGACCGACGTGTTATCTTTCCCCGCCGCGGATCTCGTCCAAAATGAGGAAAAAGGCGATCTGGCGATCGGCGTGGAAACGGCGCTGCGCCAGGCCGCGGAGCAGGGCCACTCGCTAACCATCGAGATCAAAATCCTCATCCTCCACGGCCTGCTGCATCTGGCCGGGCACGATCACGAAACCGATGCAGGCCAGATGCGGCGGCGCGAGCGAAGCCTGCGCGCAAAGCTCGGTCTGCCGCAAGGCCTGATCGAACGCAGCCGGGCCAAACGCGAATCTCGTCCAAAACCCCGCCTCGCGGCAAGCGCCCGCCCCGCGGCGAGCGGCGGCAAGCCATGATTCCGCTCGAGATTACATCTCTCGTCGTGCTCGCCGTGGTGGCCACTTTGGCCTCCTACATCAACCGCGTCTACTCCGAGTTCGGCAAGATTCTGAGCCGCGAGGTCGAGGAGAATCTCGACGCGTGGGAGGAGCGCATCGAGCCGCATCTTGGCCTGAGCCGCGAGCACGCCGCCTTGTGCGCGGCCGTGCTGATGCAGCTTTCACTGGGCTTCTTCGCCCTCGAGTTGGGCACCATCCTCTTCATCCGCGCGGCGCACACCGGCCAGCCGGGCCCAGCGGAGATTGCCCAGGCCATCTTCGGCGTGGTCATAGTGGTGATGCTCTCGAATCAAATCATTCCAGACCTGCTCTTCAATCGCACGCGAGGCCTGTGGGCGGCGCGACTGCTGTGGCCCATCATTTTGCTGCTGTGGATGGCCACACCCGTCACCGTCTTCATCCGTTTCTTCTCTTCCGTTGCCGCGCTGGCCGAGGCTCCCACCGACCCCGAAGAAGAGCCCGCGCCCGACGTAGACGCGCTGATCGAGGCCGGCGAAGAGGAAGGCATCCTCGAGCAAAGCGACCGCGAACTGGTGCGTTCGGCCGTCGAGTTTGGCGACATGCTGGTGCGCGAGGTCATGACGCCGCGCCCCGAAGTCTTCGCGGTCCTGGATTCGATCACGCTCGAGCGCTTTCTCGAACTGCTCAAGCAGCACAACTACTCGCGCGTGCCTGTCTACTCCGGAACCCTCGACAACATCAAGGGCCTGGCATTTTCGCACGACCTGCTGCAGATTACGGACGAGGAGGCGCGCACGCGCACCGTGGCCACCATCCTGCGCCCCGCCGAGTTTGTTCCCGAGACCAAGCGCGGCTACGAGCTGCTGCGCGAGATGCAACGCGAAAAACAGCACATGCGCATCGTGATCGACGAGTACGGCGCGGTGGCCGGCCTGGTCACCATCGAGGACTTGCTCGAGCAGATCGTTGGCAACATCCGCGACGAGCACGAAATCGATACCCAGATCGAAGAGCCGCAGCGCGAACCTGCCGGCACGTGGCTCGTGCCCGGCAACTTTCCCGCCGATCAACTCGGCGATCTGCTTGGCGAGCCGGTGGAACTCGGCGAGGACTACGAAGCCACCACCCTCGGCGGCCTGGTCAGCGAGATCGCGGGCCACATTCCCAGAGCCGGCGAAATCATTGCGGCGGAGCCGCTCGGCCTCCGCGTGGAGATTGTCGCCTCCACCGGGCGGAAGGTCGAGCGCGTCCGCCTCTTCCCGCACACCGCGCGCCTGCCGTTTCCCAAAGATTCTTGAACTTCTGCCCTCGCCATCTTCGCCATCGCGAGCTCAGAAGCCTTTGCGGCTCCGTTCGCGAATACCTTTGATCTCTGTCGCCGGAATGTGCAGGAACTCCAAAAACTCCTGGTGTTCCTCCGGGGCCGAACGTTCGAATTCCATGTGCCAGCGGTGCATCTGCTCTTCGCTCAGCCCGCAGCCCTTCATAATCGAAACCCACTTCTCTTTCGTGATCATTTTTCCTCTCCTTAGACTCCTGTGGCGCAGCAATTTAAGGATCGATGCCTGATGCTCGCGCAGCGTCCTGATCTCGCCGTCCAGCTCCATCAGCCGGCGCTGCAAGACTGCTGCCGCATCGCCTGCCGGGCGATCCAGAATTGCGCGAATGTCCGCGAGCTTGAGTCCCGCGTCGCGATAGGCGCGGATCTCGAGCAGGCGGGCAAGCTCCCGCTCGCTGTACGAACGGTAGTTGCCGCTCGTGCGTTGCGGCCGGCGCATCAGCCCGATCGATTCGTAATACAAGAGCGCCGTCCGGCTCAATCCGGCCCGGCGCGCGAGTTTGCTTACCGTCCACATGGTCTACCCCCATCCTCAACCCTATAGGAATAGACAGGTCAAGCGGATTCTGAAAAGATTTTGCCGGAGTTCGCGCTGCCGGCATGGTCCCCGCGTTGCGCGTCACGCCTTGCGCATATGCCGTACACTCAATCAGGAGCCGCATCGGAAGTGAAATCGGGATTCGTCGCCATCCTCGGTCGCCCCAACGTGGGCAAAAGCACCCTGCTCAACGCCCTGACCGGCGAGAAGGTAGCCATTGTCACGGCCAAGCCGCAGACCACGCGCAACCGCATCGTTGGCGTGCTGGAGGTGCCCGCGCGCAAGAAGCAACACCCGGCGGCGCAGATCGTTTTTGTCGACACGCCGGGCGTGCACCGGCCCTCCTCGCAGCTCGACCGCCGCATGTTGCAGGAGGTGCACGAGGCGCTCGAATCGCGCGACCTGGTCCTGGTGCTGATGGATGTAACGCGCCGGATCCACCTCACCGATTCATCTAGTCCAAAGGGCAAAAGCGCCCCCGGCGCCGCCGCCGCCGACGCATCGAACGAAAACGAGTTTCTTTTCTCGCTGATCCGCAAGCTCGATTGCCCGGTGTTTTTGGTGCTCACCAAGATCGATCTCATCCGCAAGGACGAGCTTTTGCCGATGATCGAGTCGCTCACAAAGCAACACAACTTTGCGCAGGTGATTCCGGTGAGTGCGCGCAAACGCGACGGCCTCGACGTGCTCGTGCGCAAAATCGTCGATGTGCTCCCCACGGGTGAGCGTTACTTTCCCAAAGACCAGTACACCGACCAGCCCATCCGCTTCATGGTTGCCGAACTCATCCGCGAAAGCATTCTTACCGAGACCGGCGAGGAGGTTCCCTACGCCGCGGCCGTGGTGATTGAGCGCTTTGAAGAGCCGGAAGGGCAGCCCAGGCCGGGCACGAAACCGCTAACGCGGATCAGTGCGGCAATTTACTGCGAGCGCACCGGGCAAAAGGCAATTTTGATCGGCAAAGGCGGATCGAAGCTGAAGGAGATCGGGACCGCCGCGCGCCGCAAGATCGAATCGCTGCTCGGCACGCGCGTCTATCTGGAACTCTACGTGATCGTCGAGCCCGGCTGGCGCGAATCGAATGCCTTCATCGAGTCGCTCGACTGGCGCAACCAACTGGAGAAGCTGGCCACGAAACAGCGCGAGGAAGACGAGACGTAATAACGCGGACGGCCCGCACGCGCTCGCGTCAGCGAAGAATCTTGAAGCCGCCCGGAGCCGGCGCGGGCGCGCCGAAATCGGAGTCGAAGCCAAGATGCAGTTTGGCGGCTTCAGACATGCGGCTCTTATCCCAGGGCGGATCAAAGACCACCTCGACCTTGACCTCGCGCACCTCAGGCAGCGCGGCGAGTTTTCGCTCGACCTCGGCCTTGATCACGTCCGACATGCTGCAGCCGGGAGCGGTGAGCGTCATGCGCACATCGATGCGCTTCCCGCCTTCGACATCGGCGGCAGCGGCTGCATAAATCAGGCCCAGATCGACAATATTGACCGGAATCTCGGGATCGCGCACCGTCTTCAACTGCTTCCAGATCATCTCCTCGCGGAAAGTTTCGGAAGCCGTTGCGGTGCTCGGGTTGGAAGCGGAATCGGCTGCCATTATGACTCGGTCGAGATCGGTTCTTGTTTCTTTTCGTCCTCGAGGGCCGATTGCAATGTGTGCCACGCCAGTGTCGCGCATTTCACGCGCGCGGGAAACTTCGAGACACCCCCGAAGACCGCCATTTTTCCAAGATCCTCGGCTTTCGCGGCTTCATCCTTGCCGGTGACAAGGTTGTGAAACTGCTCGAAGAGCTTGACGGCTTCTGCTTTGGTTTTGCCCTTCACCATCTGCGTCATCATCGACGCCGAAGCACGCGAGATGGCGCAGCCGGAGCCCTGAAATCCGATCTCTTTGATCTTGTCGCTGTCCATATCGATGTAGACAGAACATCGATCGCCGCACAGCGGGTTGTAACCCTCGGCCTCATGATTTGCCGACGTAAGACGGCGAAAATTCCGCGGCGCCTTGCTGTGCTCCAGAATCACTTCCTGATAAAGTTCGCCCAATTCCGCCGTCATTGAAACACCTCGTGCGCTTTGTGCAGCCCTTCCACCAGTGCGTCAATCTCTTCGCGCGTGTTGTACACGGCAAAAGACGCGCGTGCGGTGGCGGGAATTCCGAATCGATCCATTACCGGCTGCGCGCAGTGATGGCCGGTGCGGATGGCAATGCCTTCGCGGTCGAGAATCGTGCCCAGATCGTGCGGATGCACGCCCTCCATCACAAACGACAGCACGCCCGCGCGCTCCGGTGCGGTTCCGATCAGCCGTATGCCGGGCAACGCGCCCACTCTTTCCGCGGCGTATGTCAGCAGATCCCGCTCGTGCGCGGCAATACTTTCCATGCCCAGCTTGCCGATGTATTCAAGCGCTGCGCCCAGGGCGATAGCGCCGGCAATGTCCGGCGTGCCCGCCTCAAATTTGAAAGGCAGATCGTTGTACGTCGTTTTCTCGAAGGTGACGGAGCTGATCATATCGCCGCCGCCCTGGTAAGGCGGCATGGCCTCAAGCAGCGCGCGCTTGCCGTAGAGCACGCCGATGCCCGTGGGCCCGTAAACCTTGTGCCCCGAAAATGCGTAGAAGTCGCAATCGAGCGCCTGCACGTCGACAGCGAAGTGCGGCACTGCCTGCGCGCCATCCACAAGCACGGGAACGCCCCGGCTGTGTGCGAGCTCAATCATTTCTCGCAACGGCGTCACCGTGCCGAGCGCGTTTGAAAGCTGCGTGACGGCGACGAGTTTGGTGCGCGGGCCGATCAGCTTTGCAAATTCGTCGAGTTCAAGCTCGCCGCAATCGTCAATCGGCGCAACGCGCAGATGCGCGCCCTTTTCCTCGCACAGAATCTGCCACGGGACAATGTTCGAGTGATGCTCCATGGCCGTAATCAGGATCTCGTCGCCCGCTCCGACGTGCGTGCGGCCATAGCTCTGCGCCACGAGATTGATGGCTTCCGTAGCTCCGCGCACGAAGATGATTTCGCGCCTGTCGGCGGCATGGATAAAGCGGCGCACGGTCTCGCGCGCCGCGTCGTGCGCCTCCGTTGCGCGCACGCTCAGCGCGTGCACGCCGCGATGAATATTGGCGTTGAGGTGCTCGTAATAGTTCACGATGGCGTCAATCACAACGCGCGGCTTTTGCGAGGTGGCCGCGTTATCGAGATAGACCAGCGGCTTGCCGTAAATGCGCTCGGCGAGAATAGGAAAATCCGCGCGAATCTTTGCGAGTTCGAGCCCCGAAAAGCCGCCAGGCGCGCTCTGCCCGTGCACCGGCTCGTGAGCCACGGTTTGGGTGACAACCGTCATCCAACTTCCTCCCAGTTCTGCAATTCCTCTTCGTCTGTTTCCGCGGGCGCAGCCTGCTTTGCGGCGCTCGTCAGCTCCTGCAGCCGTTCCCGAATGAGTCTCTCGGCGAACTCGCGCGCCGCGGATGCCCTCATGCGATCGAGACACTCGGCCGCGAAGGCGTAGAGCAGCAGGTTGCGCGCCTCGGCTTCCGCAATGCCGCGCGCGCGCAGGTAGAAGAGCTGGTTTTCGTCGATCTGTCCGATGGTCGCGCCATGCGTGCATTTCACGTCGTCGGCATAGATTTCTAGCTGCGGCTTGGTGTCGATGCGCGCGTTGTCCGAGAGCAGCAAATTGCGATTAGTCTGCTTGGCGTCGGTCTTCTGCGCGTCCTTGTGAACCACGATGCGGCCGTGAAAGACGCCGCGCGCGCTGTCGGCGAGAATCCCATTATAAAACTGGCGGCTATTCGAATTCGGACGCGCGTGCTCGACCAGCATGAAGTTGTCGATATGTTGGCCGCCAGCCCCGACAAACAGTCCATTGATCAGGCATTCCGCGCCCTCGCCGTTGAGTACGGGGTGCACGTTGTTCCGCACCAGGCCGCCGCCCAGCAGTATCGAGTGCGAGTCGACCTGCGCACTGCGCGACTGCTCGATGCGCAGAGTGGAGACGTTGAAGGAAGCCAGATTCTCGCGTTCCACGAGGAAATGCGAAATGATGGCGTCCTGACCGGCTGCCAGCTCTGTTACGGCATTTGAAAATGCAGCTTCACTTCCGAGCGAAACGTAATCTTCGACGATCGCCGCCTGGCTCGCGTCCTCCGCGATGATGAGGGTGCGCGGGTGCGTTGCGATTGCAGCGCCCGCGCCGGCGGAAACGTACAGCAGATGAATCGGCTGCTCCAGCACCACGCCGCGGCGGATGCGCAGATACGCGCCATCTTCCCAAAGCGCCGTGTTCAGCGCGGTAAAAACGTCACGGCCCATATCGGCATAGCGGCCGAGGTGCTGCTCGATGCCTTCAGGCGCGCAGCCCTCCCGGCCGCAATCGATCGCCGTAGCCAGCGAGCACACCAGCAGGCCTCCGGGCAGTTTGCTGAATTCGGAAAACTCCGGCGCAAAGTGGCCGTTTACGAAAACCAGTTGGCAGGCCGCGCCGGGCACGCGATAGGCCTCAAGCTGCGCAGCCGAAACAGCGGCTTCGCCCTTAACCGCGCGGCGGAACGGCGTCTTTGCGAGCGTCGCAAGATTGGTAAAACGCCAATCCTCTTCGTGCGTCGAAGGAAATCCCTTGGCGCTGAAACGCGCCCATCCGTCTTCGCGCAACTGCTGCAGCCACACCGGCTCGCGGTCGAGGCCCTGTGCGCGCACCACTTCGTAGGCTTCGAAATATTTTTCTAACAGCGGGGTTGTCGTCGCCATCGTTCTCTCGTTTCCCATTGCTCTTGCCACGGTTTTCATGCCGGCAGTGCCTGTTGCACATCGGCTTCTGTCGAGCTGTAGCCCTTCTCTTCAAGCTCCAGCGCCAGCTCCGGCCCGCCCGAGCGCACAATCCTTCCGTCCACCAGCACGTGCACAAAGTCCGTCGCGATGTAGTCGAGCAAGCGCTGGTAGTGCGTAATCACCAGGAACGAGCGATCGGGGCTGCGCATCGCGTTCACGCCCTGGGCCACGATTCGCAAAGCATCGATGTCGAGACCGGAATCCGTCTCGTCGAGAATCGCCAGCTTCGGCTCGAGCATGGAAAGCTGCAAAATCTCGTTGCGCTTTTTCTCGCCGCCGCTGAAGCCCTCGTTGACGGAGCGGTTCATAAACTTCTCGTCCATTTCGAGCAGCTTCATCCGCTCCTTATAGAGGGGCAGAAAATCCATGGCGTCCAGCTCGTCCTCGCCGTGATATTTGCGGATGGCGTTCATCGCCGAGCGCAAAAAATACGCGTTGCCGATGCCCGGAATCTCCACCGGATACTGGAAGGCCAGAAACACGCCCTCGCAGGCAGCCTCTTCGGGCTCCATCTCGAGCAGGTCCTTGCCGTTGAACAGAACGCGGCCGCCCGTGACTTCATAGGCGCTGCGGCGCGACAGCACCGCGGCCAGCGTGCTCTTCCCCGAGCCGTTGGGGCCCATGATGGAATGCACTTCGCCCGCATTCACCGTCAAATTCACGCCTTTCAGAATTTCGTGTCCATCGACCGAGGCGTGCAGATCCTGAATCTCTAACAGTGCCATTGCTTCTTCTCTCTCCGTTCGTTGTCTAACTCGCTAACCCGCGAAGCAGGCGAACTTGCCGCCTTACCCCACGCTGCCTTCCAGGCTCACGCCCAGCAGCTTCTGCGCTTCCACCGCAAACTCCATGGGCAGCTCCTTGAAAACCGTCTTGCAAAACCCATTCACAATCATCGAAACCGCATCCTCGGTCTTGAGCCCGCGCTGGCGCAGATAAAACAGTTGATCCTCGCCAATCTTGGAAGTGGACGCTTCGTGCTCCATGCGCGCCGTCGAGTTGCGCACGTCAATATACGGGAACGTGTGCGCGCCGCACTTGTCGCCGATCAGCAGCGAATCGCACTGCGTGTAGTTGCGCGCGCCCGTTGCGCCCTTCAAAATCTTCACCTGACCGCGGTAAGTGTTCTGTCCGTAACCGGCCGAGATGCCCTTGGCCACGATCGTCGAGCGCGTGTTCTTGCCGATATGGATCATTTTCGTGCCGGTATCGGCCTGCTGATGGTTGTTGGTAAGCGCCACGGAATAAAATTCGCCCACAGAGTTGTCGCCCTGCAGGATGCAACTCGGGTACTTCCAGGTGATCGCAGAGCCGGTTTCAACCTGCGTCCAGGAAATTTTCGAATTGCGGCCTGCGCACTTGCCGCGCTTGGTCACGAAGTTGTAGATGCCGCCGCGGCCCTCTTTGTCGCCGGGGTACCAGTTCTGCACCGTCGAGTATTTGATCTGCGCGTTGTCGAGCGCGATCAGCTCGACCACCGCCGCGTGCAACTGGTTGGTGTCGCGAATCGGCGCCGTGCAGCCTTCGAGATAGCTCACCTGCGCGCCTTCGTCGGCCACGATCAAGGTGCGCTCAAACTGGCCCGTCTCCGCGGCGTTGATGCGGAAGTAGGTCGACAGTTCCATCGGGCAGCGCACGCCTTTTGGCACGTAGACGAACGAGCCGTCGGTGAAGACCGCGGCGTTGAGCGCGGCGTAAAAGTTGTCCGTCTGCGGCACCACCGTGCCCAGGTACTTCTTGATAAGATCGGGATGATTTTTGACCGCCTCGGAGAACGAACAGAAGATCACACCCATCTCGGCCAGCTTGTCCTTGAACGTAGTCGCCACGGAAACCGAGTCGAAGACCGCGTCCACGGCCACATTGGACAGCCGCTTCTGCTCATCGATCGGAATGCCGAGCTTGGCGTAGGTCTTCAGCAGCTCTGGATCGACCTGGTTGAGGCTGTCGAGCGAGGGCTTCTGCTTAGGCGCGGAGTAATACACGATCTCCTGATAATCGATCGGAGCGATCTTGAGGTTGGCCCACTTGGGCTCGCCCTGTTCGCGCTCCATTTGGAAGAAGTGGCGCAGCGCGTTCAGCCGCCACTCCAGCATGAACTCGGGCTCGCCCTTGCGCGCCGAAATCAGGCGCACGATCTCTTCGTTCAGCCCCTTGGGCACGCGGTCTTCGTCGATCTCGGTGACAAAACCCCACTTGTAGTCTTGCTCTGCCAGATCGCGAATCGTATCGACACTCGAACTCATTTGACCTCCGCCGGAATCGGCGCTCCAGATGGATTCTTGAGGCGTCCGCCGAACCCATCGCTTCTTCTGATGCGTCTTGGCGTCTGCGGTTCCCGGCCCCGCCGGCCGCATTCCCTCTATATAGGACTATTTTAGTCCTATATCCAATTTGAGTCTACCCCGCGGGCTCTTTCTTTTCAAGAGCGCCAGGAAAACCCAGATTTTCAACGATTTTCCTCAAAGAGGCACAGGGATACTGTCAAACAGATGATTCAGATGCGGATAGGATGCAGGAATTGTGTGCGAACAGGCCTTAGTGGGGCTCGTTGCGACGGTGGGCTCCGGGCTGGCGAACGCGGCTGGCTTCAAAGCTCACGATCTTCCAGACTCCCTGGGCATTGCGCACATAAATCCTCGTATAACGAAACTCGCCCGTCACCTGGCCGTCCGGCGTGCTGGCCTGAACGCTGGCCAGCGAGGTCACCACGGCCGTGGCTCCGTAAAAACGCACCTTTCGGTCGATCACGTTGAGCGACGTGAAATGAAAGCGGCCGGAGCGCAGGCTTTCCAGCGCCTCGTCGCGCGATTGCAGGATTCCGTTGGGCGTGATGGCGATATAGTCGACGGCCAGCAGGGAATCCATGGTTTTAACGTCGCCGCTCAAAACGGCAGTGCGCCACTGGTCCTCGAGCTGGTCGATCTCGTGGCGGCCTTCGTGCTTCTGCGCCAGTGAAAATCCCCCAGCAAAGAGGGGAACAGCGCCGGCTGCGCATAGGAGAATCGCGGCCATGGCCCACCGGCGATGCCACCGGTAAAAGCAAATGGGGCTCAATGCGGCTTTCGATGAACCCGGCATACGCGTCAACGGTAGTACCGAAGCGGTGCGCAGGTCAAATAGAAATCTCATAAATCCGCAACGCAGGTCCCAACGCGGAAACCCAGTCGCTGTCTGGAACCCGGCAGTTGGACGGAAACGGAGAGAAAAAGGGCAGCGGGAGGCGTCGATCGTGAACCATGGGCCGTGAACCAAAGGCCGACCCGCCGACTCGCTGACCTGCCGGCTTGCTTCCCTTTTGCAATGGGTTGATACTGTCTGGATCTCCGGATACCCCTTTCGTCTGCCAACCGTTGCCATCGGCCCCGTCAGCTCCAAAGTGTCTGCTGTGAGGCAATTGGACGACAGCCGACCATGGACCTGGAACCGCGAGATAGTTCCGACTCCCTGTTGTCGAGTTGCCGCTCTCTTCACGCCGCCGCGCTGTGCCCTGCGCACTGCATCACGCCCAGGAATCGCGTCCACGGTCCAACGGCCTCGCGATACTGGTATGCCATGACGCGCGAGATCTGGTGCAGGTGCGTCAGATCGTGCGCCACCCACGTGGCCAGGAGTTGCGACAAAGTCACCACACCAAGCGCCGGATGCCCTCCGCGCCGCTCGAGATCCATGGGCGTGAGCTTCAATGCGCGCAACTCGTCAAGGCCCTTTGCGCGGGCGAGCGTGAATTCGTCCAGCAACTGCGCCAGCGTTTTGCCCTGGCTGTAGCGCGCGTGGCCCTCGCGGTCGAAGGGCGTAAACGGCCGCGTTTCGCCCGATTGTAAAATGAGCCGCGTCCGCGGCATCCAGTCCTCATGCTCGCCGTGGATCAGATGCGCGATGACGGTGGTCACGTTCCAGGTGTTCTCGCCCTCGTTACTCTCCGTCCATTCCGCGGGCAAACCGCGCAAAAGCGCATCCAGCGCGGCCGGCGTGTGCTCCAGCAGCGCAATCGTCTTCCGCAAATCGTGCTCCATCGATCCCTCCTCAGCAAAATTGCGTCGCGACCATGAACTGTGAACCACGAACGATGAACTGTCCCCTGACCGTTCTAAGTCTAGAGGTTTCCGGTGAATCACCGCCTATCCGGAAATAACTCAAAAGCGGATTTACTTCCGGCTTGACGACCATACGACCGAAACCCGCGTAACCGGACCGAGCCGGTTCTGGAAACGCGCATTCTCCTGTTTGCGTCAACTAGAGGTTCCCGCCCGTTCGATTTCGCTTCTGCCGGTGCTCCAAACCATGCTTCCCGCGGTTTGAAAGTGTCTCCGAATGCGCCTTGTCGTTTGCACCTTCTCCTTGACAATCTACATATCATTTTCGTATAGGTAGATTGTCTAGGAGAAACACTCATGGCGCCCCTCGAAAAAGCCGACCTGCTGCAAGGAACCCTCGATCTGCTCATCCTGAAAGTTGTAGCGCTCGGTCCAGTTCACGGATACGGAATCTCCCAGCGTATTCGCCAGATATCCGACGCTGTTCTGCAAGTCCAACAGGGCTCGCTCTATCCGGCGCTTCATCGGCTGGAAAAACGTGGCTGGCTCGCAGCCGACTGGGGCGAATCGGAGAATGGCCGGCAAGCCAGGTTCTACCGCTTGTCAGCCGCGGGCCGAAAGCAACTGGCAACTGAAGAGGAGACCTGGAACCGGTTGTCCCAAGCCGTTATCCAGGTTCTTCGAACTGCAAATTGAAACCGCCCCAGGAGGCTCAGATGAAATGGTTGAGGCGTCTCTTTCGCAGGCTCGTACCCATCAGCCTTTCAGACGACGCGATGGACAGCGAGATCGGCTTTCACATCGAGGAGCTGGCCCAGTCTTACATCGGCCAGGGGTTGACGCCCGATGAGGCTCACCGGCGCGCCATGCTGGAGTTTGGCGGCCGGGAGCAAGTGAAACAGACGATACGCGAAGTCCATGTTTCCGCCCTGGCTGAGAGCATTAAATTCAATGCACAGGCCGCCTGGCGTTTCCTGCGCAAGTCGACCGCATTCTCCGCCGCCGTCATTCTCACGCTGGCACTGGCGATCGGCGCTAACAGCGCAGTGTTTTCGGCTATCAATGCTGTCGTGCTGCGGCCTTTGCCGTACCCCAATGGCGACCAGCTCGCCGTCCTCTACCAGCACGACGCAAAAGGGCGCGACGCCAACCACTTTGTGGCTCCCGTCCGGCTTGAAGACTGGAATCGCATGAACACAACCTTCCAGGCCATCAGCGGATACTATCTCGACGATCTCTCGGAAACCTCTGGCTCCCTTCCAGAAAAGGTTACGGAGGCGCTGGTTGCGCCGCGCTTCCTCCAGGTCATGGGGGTCTCGCCCGTATTAGGCCGGGCGTTTACTCCCGCAGAGGAACATTGGGGTGGTCCCGATGCCGTTCTCATTAGTTATGGCTTCTGGCAGCGGCGTTTTAATGGAGACCCGTCCGCGCTGGGCAAAAAGCTTCAGGCAGGGACATTGTCGTATTCCATTGTTGGCATCATGCCGCCTTCCTTCCAGTTCCCCAACCGTGACGTAGACCTTTGGGCGCCGAGCGCCCCGGATGCTCCGTTTGCCGTGCGGCGCGACGCGACTTGGTTCACAGTGATCGGCCGGCTCAAACCGGGCGTGACGTTGCAAGAAGGAACCGCCGATTTAGCCACCGTGCAGAGCCGGCTCGGCAAGCAGTTCCCGAAGCCCGACGGTGAGCTCGTCGTCCAGACCGAGACGCTGAAAGAAACCATCGTGGGCGGCGTGCGCCGTTCGCTTTTCCTGGTCTATGGATCGGTCACTTTGCTTCTCCTCATCGCCTGTTCGAACATTGCCGCTCTTTTGTTGGCGCGCACCGCCGAGCGCGAGCATGAAATCTCCATTCGGTATTCGCTGGGCGCATCTCGCATGTCGATCGTTGTGCAATTGCTCAGTGAGGTTCTTGCCTTGTCGCTGCTCGGGTCGCTGGCAGGGCTGCTGGTTGCAGCCGGCGCTTCGCATGCATTTCATCTGCTCGCCAAGACCCTGCCACGCGCCGAAGAGATCACGCTCGATTGGAGGGTCGCCGCATATTCCCTCGCGGCAGCCGTGGCCACAACCATTCTGTGTGGATTGTTCCCGGCCCTGCGCGGCACGCGCCGCGGACTGGCTCATGCCCTGGCCGCGGGAGGCCGCACTCAAGTCTCCACTCGAAAGCCTCTGCAGTGGGCGCTGGTCATGGTTCAGGTCACGCTTGCAGTCACGTTGCTCATCGGTGCGGGGCTGTTGCTGCGTAGCCTGCAGGCCATTGCACGCGTCGATCCTGGCTTCGACCCCAGTCACGTTCTTACCTTTCAGGTCAGCGGTTCCTGGGGCGAAACCAGTGATATGAAGGCTGTGGTGCAGCGCATCGATCGCACACTTGCCGGTCTTCGCTCGTTGCCCGGAGTATCGGATGTGGCAACCTCAGCCATGCTTCCCGGCATTTCCTCGCTGTATCAGGTCGAATTCAAGATCGACGGAAATCTACAACCAGGCCATCCGATCCTGGCCGACAGCCGATACGTCTCCGCAGGCTATTTCGGCGCCATGCAGATCCCGCTGCTCGTCGGTGAAGCCTGCAGGCAGGCCTCCACCAGCGATGTCGAAGTGAATCGGGCCTTCGCAAACAAGTACATGAGCAACACCTCGCCCGTCGGGCACCAGTTGATGGCCGCGGCGCACAACGATTTCCAGCCACAAGGCATGATCCGTGGAATTGTGGGCGACGCTCGGGAGGAGGGTTTGAACGTCGATCCGGTGCCCACTGTCTACACATGCTTCAACGCGCCCAATCCCTTCCCGAATTACCTGGTGCGCACCCAGGGCGACCCCATGGCAATGGCCGAGACGATCCGCCGCCGCATTCATGAGCTTGAGCCCAGCCGCTCGGTCTACGGCATTTCATCGCTGCAAGAGCACCTGGACGATGCATCCATTGAGAATCGCCTCCGCACAACATTGCTCTCCCTCTTCGCTGCAACGGCCGTCGCACTGGCCTGCATCGGCCTTTATGGGACGCTGAGCTACCTGGGCCGCCAACGGCAGCGCGAAGTCGGCGTGCGTCTGGCGTTGGGTGCAGTGCGCAGCCAGATTGTGATGCGATTTCTCTTCCAGGGCCTGCGCGCGGCAGCAATTGGTTGCCTCGCCGGACTGGCTCTCGGATTGGGTTTGAGCCGTTTTCTGGCGGAGATGTTGTACGGCGTGACAGCACTCGATCCCACGACCTACGCGAGCGCCGTCTGCCTCATCCTGCTGGTTGCGGCGCTCGCGTCAATGGCGCCGGCGGTGAGGGCGGCAAGTGTTGACCCGATAAAGGTACTTCGCGAGGATTGACGGGATTACCCGGCTGTACGCGGTGCCGGCTCGCTGGATTGCTGTTTCTTACGTGTGAATGCGGTCGAGCGCCGCGGCAAACTCCGGCAGCACAATGGTCTGCTCGCGGTCGGGGCCGGTCGAAATCATGCCGATCCTGGCCCCGCTCTCGCGCTCCTGAAATGCGAGATAGTCACGCGCGGCCTGGGGCAGCTTGTCGTACTCGGTAATGCCTTCAGTCGACTGACGCCAGCCCTTGAACGTGGTGTAGACAGGCTTGATGGCCTCAAGCCCGCGCACGTCGGCGGGAACTTCGTCCGTAACTTTTCCGTCGATCTCGTAGCCGATGCAGATGGGAATCTCACCAAGCTCGTCGAGCACGTCGAGCTTGGTGACGACCAGCCATTCCGCGCTGTTCACCTGATTCGAGTAACGCAGCATGGGAATATCCAGCCAGCCGCAGCGGCGCGGACGCCCGGTGACGGCGCCGTACTCGTTGCCGCGTGCGCGGAGCTGGTCGCCAATGGCGTCATGAATCTCTGTGGGGAAAGGCCCGCCGCCGACGCGGGTCACGTAAGCCTTGGTCACGGAGATCACCGCGCCGATGTTCGCGGGTCCCACGCCGGTCCCGGTGCATGCCCCGCCGGCCGTGGCCGAAGACGAAGTGACATAAGGGTAAGTCCCGTGGTCGATGTCGAGCATCGTGCCCTGCGCGCCTTCGAACATCACGCTGCCGCCCTGGGACAGAATGCCGTTCAGCAGGCGGCCAGTATCGGTTACCAGCGGCCGGATGCGCTCCGCCGCTGCCGCGTACTCGTCGTACATCTTCGTGGGATCGAGCGGGGCCGGACCCGTCTGGGGGCCGAAAAGCGCGTGCGCGATCTCGTTTTTCTCCTCGCAGGCCGCCTCAATGTGCGTCTTCAGCAGCGCAGGGTTCAGCAGGTCCACAACCCGCAGCCCGCTGCGCGCCATCTTGTCTTCGTAGGCCGGTCCAATGCCCTTGCTCGTAGTGCCGATCTTCTGGCGTCCCGGCGCGGTTTCCGCGGCCAGCTCAATCATGCGGTGATACGGCAAAATCACCTGCGCGCGGTTCGAGACGAAGAGGCGCCCGTCGATGTCGAGGCCGGTCTTGCGCACGCGGTCGATCTCGTCCAAAAAATAAATCGGGTCCAGCACCACGCCGTTGCCGACAACGCCCTTGCAGTTGGGGCGAATCACGCCACAGGGAATCAGCTGCAGCACGAACTTATGCTCGCCGATAATGACGGTGTGCCCGGCGTTATGCCCGCCTGCATAGCGCGCCACGGCGCTGAACCGCTCGCTCAGCACGTCGACAATCTTGCCCTTACCCTCGTCGCCCCATTGGGCGCCCAGCACCACAGCCGTCTTTGCTCGCATTGGCGTTCCTGATTCCACACCCATATCTCACACATCACCCCGCCGCAGCGACTCGCAACAAGAGCCTCTGCGCGGGCATGGACTCGGCGCGGTCTCGAAACCCGCAACCACTTCAATTCTAAACTCCCGGCATTCGCTATTTTTGTCTTGATGATCCATCGGTCGCAACTTGTCGTGAAAGGGCACGGCTTTAGCCGTGCCGCAATCGCATTCAAAGGAGAAGGGCTTTAGCCCCTGAGGGATGCGTTTCCTCAAATGCGTCCGCGATGCCCTCGTTTACATCCCCCTTGTTAACCAACCGCCCGCCCATGCGTTATCCAGGCAGACGCGTCCCAGTGAAATCGAGAAATGAGGAGAACGTCATGAACGCACGAATCCGCACTGCCACATGGATCTTCAGCGCCATCGCCGCGCTCTCGCTGGCCTCGGTGCCCCTGGCCGTTGCCCAAACCCACGCAGCGCCCGTACCCGCGGCGCAAACGCCCAGCGAAAACGACGTTGCCGCGACCCAGGAACAGTTTCTTCACCTGCTGCGCCTCAGCCCGACAATGACCGCCGCGGTTGCAGCCGATCCCTCCCTGCTGGCCGATCAGCAGTATGTCGACCGCAGCAATCCCGAACTGGCGCAGTTCATGGCCAGCCACCCGGAGATCGCACACAATCCCGAGTTTTACCTGTTCAGCAGGCTCAATCCGTCGGACGGGAACCGCGAAAAGGCGCTCGAGCGGGTCGTCTGGCCTGACCTTGCGCAGTCGCCGCAACAGGAGTCCACCGCGCCCAAGTTTATCGAGAAACTGACTCCCATCATCATCGTCCCCTCCATCTTCTTCGCTCTCGTCTGGATCATCCGCATCTTTGTCGAAGGCCATCGCTGGAATCGCGCCTTCAAGCAGCAAAGCGACGTCCATGCGCGGCTCATCGACAAACTTGGCACCAACCAGGACCTGGCTGCGTATATAGAGTCAGAGTCGGGCAAGCGGTTTCTTTCCGCATCGCCCATCGCGCTTGGCGGCGAACCGGGCATGCACATGCCGAACGTCGTGGCGCGCGTGCTAACGCCGCTGCAAGCGGGGATCGTGATGACCCTGCTGGGCATCGGATTTCTCCTGCTGCGTCACGCCGGGCCCGACATGGAGACGGGCATGACCGTGCTGGGCACGCTCGCCCTGATGCCGGGTATCGGGTTTATCCTCTCCGCAGGAGCGACGTGGGTTCTGGCCCATCGCCTGGGCCTGATGCCCGAGAAGGAAATTGCACCAACCGGGACCGCCGCGCCCTTCGGCTCACAGGATCGGCAGTGAGCTTCAATGGAACCGCAAGTGGCTCCGACAGAAAAGCGAACGCGTATGCCGTGGGAACTCACATTGCCGGAAACACTGTTGCACACATCGCCCGGCGGCCTCGAGCAGGCCGCCGGCGCGGGCGCCTGTGACCCCGCGATGCAGAACGAGGCCTTCGCGGCGTTTTATTCGCGCTCCTCGCGTCCGCTCTGGGCTTATCTCGTGCGGTCTTCCGCCGATCCCGCCCTGGCCGACGACCTGATGCAGGAGAGCTACGTGCGCTTCCTCTCGGCGCCGGGCGCGCCTTCGCTCGCAGCCGATGGCGAGACCGCGGCGCGGCTCTATCTCTTCCGCATCGCCAGCAACTTGTTGCGCGATCACTGGCGCCGTCCACGCCCCGCATCCATCGAAGAGGTTCCCGAGGAGTTTTTCTCCTCCCGGAGCGATGCCGCGCAAACCGATTCACAGATTCTGCTCGAGCCGGCGCTCCGGCAGATGAAGCCGCGCGAGCGCCAACTCCTCTGGCTGGCCCATGCCGAGGGCTACTCGCATCGCGAGATCGCAAAAGTGATGGGTCTAAGCTCAGCCAGCATCAGGCTCTTGCTTTTCCGCGCGCGGCGCAAGATCGCGGACCTGTTGCGAGCGCCTGCCGCAACCGCGGCGCTCGGAAGGAACTCATGAAGCTCACAACTTGCCCTCACGAGAAAGAAGTGCGCCAGTCGATCGCCAGCGGCCAATGGCCGGCTGCCTGCCCGCCGGAGCTTCGCGCCCACGTGGCCGCCTGCCGCGCCTGCGGCGATCTGGTTTTGATCTCGGTTGCATTCCGCGAGGCGCGTGCCGAGTCGCTCGCCGCCGCCCGCCCCGTGCCGCCTGCGCTCTTGTTGTGGCGCGCGCAGTTGCGCCGCCGCAATGCCGCCGTCGAACGCATCGGGCGGCCGCTCCTGGGCGCGCAGATCTTTGCCTTGGCAACGATTCTGGCCGCCGCTGTAGCATTTGCCGGCTTCGAAGCGCATCGCGGCGTCGCGTGGTTCACATGGTCCTTCTGGCGCGACGGACTTTTCTCCGCCGCATCGCAATGGAACCACCTGAACTCTGGTTCCCTCGCCGCTTTGGGTTGGTTGCTGCCAATCACAGCGCTCGCCACGCTGGCGTTGCTGGGCGGCGCCGTCGTCTACCTCGCAACCGAAAAGCAATGACATAGACAATTCTGCGCGATTCCGTGGTTGCAATACCCAAGCCTGGGTACCACAGGCGCGGGTTCCCCAGCGACAGGTCTTCGTCGCCGGGGTGGAGATTCCTAGCTCTCGGGGGCTTGGGATGGCAGGAAAACAAAGCGATTCCGCGGTTGCCTTACTCAAAGTTGGGTGCCCCTGGTCCCTCGCCTTTGGGGACCAGGGATTCCAATCTACTCCCGTCCCTCGTTCAGCACCGCATCGGCAACGCGCGCAGCTTCAACCGCGGCACGCACCTCATGCACGCGCACTATCGACGCTCCGTTGAGGATCGCCGCCGTCATCGCCGCCAGGCTTGCATTGCCGCGCGCCTCAGGCGGCGCATCCCCGCCAAAAAGCTCCGCAAGCGTGTGGCCGAGGAACGATTTGCGGCTCAAGCCTGCCACGAGCGGCCGGCCCAGCCCGAGCAACTCCGCCTGCCGCCTCAGCAGCGCATAATTTTCGCCGAAGCGTTTGCCGAATCCGTACCCCGGATCGAGCACAATCCGGTCCAGCGCGATTCCGGCCGCTTGCGCCGCCGCCAGGCTTGCCGCCAATCCCTCGCGCACTGTGGCCATCAGCGCGTCGGGTTCAAACTGCGGTTGCCCGCGCCACTCATCGGGACGTCCGCGCGTGTGCGATAAAACCACCCCCGCACCAAACTCCGCGCAAGCTTCCGCAATCGCCGGATCCCAAGTGAATCCGCTCACATCGTTGACAATCTCCGCGCCTGCCCGGAGCGCCGCGCGCGCCGTCGCGGCCCTATATGTGTCCACCGAAAGCACTGCGTGCGGCAGACTCTTGAGAATTCCTTCGATCACCGGCAAGAGCCGCGCCTGCTCTTCGTCAGTGCCAACCAGCGCATCCGCCCCGCCCGCCCGTGAGCCGGGCCGCGTGCTCTCCGCGCCCAGATCGAGAATATCGGCGCCTTCCTCGACCAGACGCAGCGCATGTGCAACGGCCTTCTCTGCATCGAGAAAAGAACCGCCGTCCGAAAACGAGTCAGGCGTAATGTTCACCACGCCCATCACAAGCGTCCGCCGCCCCAGCTCCAGGGTGCGCGTGCGCAGCCGCCAATGTGCAAGGGTTCGCATAGGTTCCCACTCAGATGGTACCGCCGCGCCACGGCGGTATTTTGCTACACTCCGGGCATGAGAACTTTAGGGCAGCTTCCGGGCCTCACGTTCGTCCTCTTCCTCATTTGCGGTTCTGGCCTTAACGCGCAACCGCCCGCCCACCGCGCGCCTCATTCGCCGCTGCGCCCGGCGCCCACCACCGGCCCGCTCGCCGACCGCGTGCACACCATCCTCGCCGATCCCGCACTCAGCCACGCGCAGTTCGGCATCAGCGTCACCACGCTCGACGGCCAGCCCCTCTACGGACTCAACGACGCCGAACTCTTCACGCCTGCCTCGACAGCCAAGCTCACCACCACCGCGGCCGCTTACGCCCTGTTGCCCGTCGATACCCTCACCTGGACAACTTTCGTGCTGGCCAACGGCGACGTGGACGGAACCGGCACATTGCACGGCGACCTCATCCTCCTCGGCGTCGGCGATCCTACGATCAGTTCTCGCCAGTATCCCTACGTCGAACCGCAAACGGCTCCGGCGGCCACGGCGGAAACTCCGTCCAGCCTCGCCCCGTCCAGCCCCGTCTCGCCCAGCGCTGCTCCCGCCGACACTGCATCCGGCGAAGCCTCGCCCGAAGAGGCCGCCGAGACCGCGCGCCTGCGCAAGATCATGGCGCCGCTCGATCTGCTCGCCGAGCAGGTGGAGCAGTCGGGTGTGCGCGCAGTGGATGGCGCCGTGATCGGCGACGACACTTATTTCCCCGACGAACCTTACGCGCTCGGCTGGACCTGGGACGATCTGCAGTGGAGCTTCGGCGCGCCCGTCTCCGCGCTCACCTTCAACGAAAATGCCGACGAGCTGAACGTCAACGAGAATCCTCCTTCGAGTGGCCGCACCGCTGCCACCTGGATTCCCGACGTGGACTACTTCACGCTCGAAAACGGCATGAAGCCCGCCGCGCCCGGCGAGGAGGCCCACCCCGGCCTGGACCGCCGCCCCGGCCAGACCATGGTTCGCGCCTGGGGCACCAGCCCCGCGGACGGCCTGCATACCTCGCTGGCTGTCGTAGACCCGGCCGAGTTCACCGCCGACGCATTCAAGCTGGCGCTGCTCCGCCGCGGCATCAATGTCAGCGGAGATCCCGAAGCGCGCCACAAGTATTCTGTCGGCACCGGCGATTTTGCCGCGGAGCGCGAGAAGCCGCTGAAGTTTTCGCCCGTTCAGCTCACTACGGTCGCCGGCGCTCCCGAGGGCCGCCGCGTGCTGGCCGCGCGCATCTCCCCCCTGGTGGCCGAAGACATTGCCGTCATCAACAAGACCAGCCAGAATCTCCACACCGAATTGCTGCTGCGCCTGCTGGGCAAAACCTACGGCACGGATGGCAGCTTTGAGCAAGGCACACGCGTGGTGCGCCAGTTCCTCGTCAATGCCGGCATCGACGACAACGAATTTTTCTTCTACGACGGATCCGGCTTGAGCCGCTTGGACAAGATCACTCCGCGCGCCTTCACGCATCTGCTCGCATACGCGTCCCATCAGCCGTGGGGCGATGACTGGCGTCAGAGCCTACCCGTAGCCGGCGTCGACGGAACCCTCGACAAACGCTTCAAAGACTCCCCGCTCAAAGGAAAAATGTGGGCCAAAACCGGCACCCATAGCGATGTGAATGCGCTCACCGGCTACCTGACCACTGCCACCGGCCGCGTTGTGGCCTTCTCGATCCTGGTCAACGGCCGTTACCCCGGCAGCGACGTCGAAGTCGAGGCCATCGACCGTATCGCCGAAGCCATCGCCGCCGCGGAGTAATGGCGAAAGCGTGTTTCATAAATGGCCCCGCGAAAGGGCACGGCTTCACAGCTTGCTGAAAAACTCAAATAGCGGGAGGTTTTGTATCAGGGCGCGAGTTTACTCGCGCCGCAAACGCGGCAAAATCAACGCGGGGCTTTTAGCCCCGGAGGGAAGTTTTTCTGGAAATTCGCTCCCTGATCCCCATTTTTCCGCAGCCTGTTCAGCCGTGCCGAAAAGGGCAGCAGAATTGCGGGGTTTTAACCCCAGAGGCATTTGCGCTGGCCCGCCAGACCATTTATGAAACGCGCTCTAATGAACCGGCGGGCGCCTCAGCTGCTCCATGCGCTCTTTGTCCAGCAACGTAAGCCAGCTATCCTCCGATACCGACGGCCAACGCAACTTTGCAAACTCGACAAATGCGTCGCGATACTCCTGCCAGGCGTGCTCGGCATCGCGAAGTTTATACATCCGACTACGATTAGACTGAAACGCCATCGACTCCAATTGCTGATAGAGATCGCTCAGTGCGTATTTGGCGTCGCCATACTCCCAGCGCTTGAATGCTGGAAGCTTGCCTTGCTCAAAGCCATCGATCGCGGCCACAAAATCTCTCTCCAACCGATCGTCAATGTCAAAGTTGCACAATTCAACCGGTACGGGGCAGTTGTTTTCGGCCTGTTCCTCGATAAATTCAAACTGATTGAATGTGGTGCGGACCTTGCTGAAGGCATTCTTCTGCTCCTCTGTCCAGGGTGCCACCACTTCGGCCAGGTGGGCTTCACGCTTCTTGCGCGCCAGCCGGGTATTAATCGACTCGCAGACCAGCTTCTCCGGCCACTCGGAAAGCCGGGCCCCGCCGTTGCAGTAGTCGAACCGTTCCGGTGAGTCCGCCGAACGCATCTTCGCAAGTTTGAGAATTTCCTGGACCAGGTCGATTTGGTGATCGCTTTCCGAATTCCCTTGGTCCGAATTCTGGAGCGAAAATGCATCTTTGCAGACAAGGTGTATCGCCAGATCGAGGTCGCGCGGCACGCCATCGCCGTTGGCGTAAATCATCGCGAGGGTTTGCGTGGAAAGATCGTAGAGGCCGGTGCTGTCGTCGGAATTCACGGGGGCCGTGCGGTCCCTGACGTTCCAGTCGTAGAGAGCGCAGCGGCGCGCCGCAGCGTAGTCCACGTCCTGATGCGGCGAAGCGCCGTAATAGAGGTCGTCCTCGGCGCAGTTCTTGAGCCAATCTGCGTCAGCCGCCGACTCGGGCGTCACGGTTGGCACGCGAACATCCTCAACGGAGGCGCAAATCCGCGCAGTGGCGTCTGTCTCCCCCCGCGCGGCGGCGCAGGCAACTGCGGCAATGAGCAATAGGATGGCGAGACGTCTCATGGTCCGCTCCTCACGCGAACGACGACTTTGCAATCACTATAACGCAGCAAGTTTTGCGCCATAGGTACGCAGATATTTCATCCCCGTATCGCAGAGCACGGTGACGATGTTTGCGCCGGGGCCAAATTCCTCGGCCAGCCGCAGCGCCGCAATCACGTTGGCGCCGGTGGAAGTTCCGGCGAACAGGCCCTCCTCGCGCGCCAGGCGAAAAGCCATCGCCGTTGCCTCTTCCGTCGAAACGCGCTCGATGCTGTCGGCCAGCCCCGTGTGCCATAGCGGCACCACGAATCCCGCGCCGATGCCGTCGATTTTATGCGAACCCGGCGCTCCACCAGAAAGAACCGCCGATTCCGCGGGCTCAACGGCGACGATTTTAATCTCCGGCTTGCGCTCGTGCAGAGCCTCGCCTAATCCACGCAGCGAGGCCGCCGTGCCCACGCTTTGCACAAATCCATCAATCGCGCCGTTGGTTTGACTCCAGATCTCGTCGGCCATCCGGTGATAGGCGCTGAGTTGATCGGTATTCCTCATCTGATCGGTCCAATAGGCGCCGGTCCGCTCCGTCACCACGCGCGCCGCTTCGATCATGTCGCGCGTCAGCTTCTCGGTCATGCCGCCGCTCTCACTGCGAATAATCTCGAGATCTGCGCCGTAGATGCGCATCTGGTCCAGCTTCTCCTGTGCAAACGCATCGGAGCTGACAATGTGCAGCGGATGGCGTTTGACGGCGCAGACAAACGCGAGCGAAACGCCGGTGCTGCCGCCGGTGTACTCCACCACCGGACCCCGCGCCGGCAATCGCCCATCGCCCTCCGCCGCTTCAATCATGGCCAGCGCCATGCGGTCCTTCATGCTGCCGGTCGGATTCTCGCTTTCGAGCTTCAGCAGAATGCGCGCGCCGTTCGCGGGCACAATGCTAGTGAGCGCCAGCAGCGGCGTGTGGCCAATACAGTCTAGAATTCCAGCTTCCCCTTGCTTCACCGCGTTTTCCCTTTCTTCACGAATCCTGCAAGCCCGAGAACAATCTCCAAATGGAAATGCTACGCCCCTCGGCGCGCGGTATCATGGGAGGCAAATGTTCGCGCGCAATTCTCTTTTGATTTTTGCTCTCTCCGCAACGGCGGTGAGCCTGGCCGGCTGCCGCTCGCTTCCGCCCTCCAAGCCCTCCAGCGAGTGGACGCCCCAGGAGGCGCGCGGCGCGGCGATCTATCAGGCAAAGTGCGTGCGCTGCCACTATCCCACATCGAGGCATCCACTCAATGGGCCCGGATTGCAGGCCCTGACGAAACTGAAAGCCATGCCCAGTGGCGCGCCGCCCACCGATGAGCGCCTCACCGCCGTGATCCTGAACGGCCGCCAGACGATGCCCGGCACGCGTCTCAGCGAAGATCAGATGAACGATCTGCTAGCCTACCTGCACACATTATGAACACCGACTCCAATCCGCACCCGCCCGCCGCAAATCCGCCCCAATCGCAAGCCAGTTCGAACGCGCTCAAGTCCGCGTTGTTCAAACTCCCCGGCCTCGTCGCCATCGGCCTTTACATGCTTCTGCTCGCCGCGGTGGTGGTGGTGTTAGTCGTGCATGGCCGCGTGGGAGCGTTGTATCTTGTTTTTCCTCCCTTGTTCATCGCCGGCGGCCTGGGATTGCTCTTTCTGCTGCGCTGGGCCTGGGCGCTCTCGCTGGCCGCGGTAGTGCTTCTGGCCGGCCTTTTCTTCTGGTCGTTCATGAGCCAGCACTTGTTCTACGCCCTGGTGCAGGGCCTTCTCAATCTGGTCTTCTTTCTCTACCTGGTGCGGACCGAAGTGCGCACCAAGCTGCGCTAGCGCCGGTTTTGCCGACTTGGTCCCTGCGTTTTCGTTCCCTGCTTCTACAATGAGTACGTGATCGACCTGGTCCAGATCGAGCCCGCGCGCCGCGCCCCCGCGCCCAAGCCGGAGTGGCTCAAAGCCCGCGCGCCCGTCGGCGAAAACTACCACTCCCTCAAGCGCATGGCCCGCACCCTCGGCCTCAACACGGTCTGCGAAAGCGCTCACTGCCCCAACATCGGCGAGTGCTGGCACCACAAAACCGCCACCTTCATGCTGCTCGGCAATCTGTGCACGCGCCGCTGCGGGTTTTGCGCCGTGCCCAAGGGCCGTCCCGAGCCCATCGATTATGACGAGCCGCGCCGAGTGGCCGAAGCAGTAGCCCAATTAGGTCTGCTCCATGCCGTGGTCACCAGCGTCAATCGCGACGACGATCTTCTCGGCGGCGCGCGCATCTTCGCCATGGTCATCGAGGAGATTCGCCGCCAGGCCCCCGGCTGCCGCGTTGAAGTTCTCATTCCCGACTTTCAAGGCGACCGCAAAGCCATCCGCAGCGTCGTCGATGCCCGGCCCGAAGTCCTGAACCACAACACCGAAACCGTGCCGCGGCTTTATCGCGTTGTGCGTTCGGGCGCGCGTTACGAACGCTCTCTTGATTTGTTGCGCTATTCCAAAGAGCTGCGGCCCGCAGGGCTGACAAAATCCGGAGTCATGGTCGGCCTCGGCGAAGAGACTTATGAATTGATTGAGGTCTTCCGCGATCTCGCCGCCGCCGGCTGCGACATCCTCACCATCGGCCAGTATCTGCGCCCCTCGCGCGACCACCTGCCCATGAAGCGCCTCTACGCGCCGCGCGAGTTCGCCGAACTCAAAGCCGAAGCGCTAAAGCTGGGCTTTCGCCACGTAGAATCCGGCCCACTGGTGCGATCGAGCTATCACGCACACGAACAGGCGACAGCCACCTGCATCGCAGCCGTGGCATAAAATCTCTCAGCCGCTCAGCGCAAGATACTCCGCCGGCGTCACGATAGGGATCTCCTCGTAAGAGCCAAGAGAGAGCAAGTCTTTGTCGCCGGCCACAATCGCCCCCGCGCCCGCCAGAACTGCGCACTCCAGCACCATATCGTCGTTGGGATCGCGGCAAACGTGTAACGCACCCGTGATCTCAACCCTCAGTGGAAACGGACACACCAAGCGAAGGGCTTTCTGAACGTCTGCAGTGCGCCACTTAAACTTCATGGGCAGCACGCGAAGAATCTCGTCCTCAATTTCCCGGCAGATGGCAATGGTGTCCTTGTTCGCAGCATTCTCCATCGCCAGGCGAGGCGTTCCTCGCCGTTCGGCAAATTGCAGAGCCGAAATCCAGACACTCGTGTCGATGACAACGATCATCAGGCCCGCTTGCGTGCAGCCACTTCACGTTCGGCGCGCATCTCGGCGCGAACTTCTTTGATCAGCCGGGGAATGTCCTCTTCCGTGTATCCATTTGGATTCCGCGTGGCAGCGTATTTGCCGATTTCATCGAAGATCGCCCCGATCCGTTGTGCGTGGTAAGCGCGAAATGCTTCACGAACAAGCTCGCTCATGGTGCGATTTTCTTGTTTTGCTAAAGACTGCGCAGCCTTGGCCATCTCCGGCGGCATGGAGATGGTAAATACGCGGGAGCGGCGGCGGGTTGCAGGCATAAGGAACCTCTCTGTAATGGATTGTATGGATTTGTCATACAGGAAGCAAGCCTACCCGCTCGTCCGCTCCAGCTACCACGCGCATGAGCAAGCGGCAACCACCGGCATCGCCGCCGTAGCATAACGCGCCCCAAATGCCGTCGCACTCCCTCACAGAGTTGTAAAATATCGGTTGGCGAATTAGCCAGAGCGAGGACGACTCACGATGACAGCCTTCATGGCCGGTAATCCGGCGCTCAAAGACCTCTACAACGACCTCAAGCGGCGCATGGATCATGCGGTCGCCGACTTCCAGGCCAATCTGGCCGCCACGCGCACCGGCCGCGCCAGCGTGCACATGCTCGACCAGATCAAGGTGGACTACTACGGCACGCCCACGCCCCTCAACCAGATGGCGCAGGTCTCGGCGCCCGAGCCGCAGCTGATCACCATCTCGCCCTGGGACCCCAGCGTCCTCAAAGACATCGAAAAAGCCATCCAGGCCGCCGATCTCGGCTTCAATCCCCAGTCCGACGGCAAGATCATCCGCGTGCCCGTACCGCCCATGACCGAGGAGCGCCGCCGCGATGTCTGCAAGCACCTGAACAAAGTTCTCGAAGACCACCGGACGGCGGTCCGTAACGTCCGCCGCGATGGCAACGACGCCCTCAAAAAGCTCGCCAAGGAAAAGAAGATCAGCGAGGATGATGAAAAGCGCGCCTTGGAAGAAGTGCAAAAAATGACCGACGTCGAAATCCGCCGCATGGAAGAGCTCTCGCAAAAGAAAGAAGCCGAAGTGATGCAGGTGTGACGCGTTCCCCGCATCCTCTCAATTCGGCCAACCCGATTCACGCAGCCATCATGCCCATTCGCGGCCCTGGCCGCAGCCTTTCTCCCGAGTCCCTCTGCACCAGGATGCGGTCGAGACCAACCATTGCCAGAATCCCTGCCACGCGGCGCGGCGGATTGACCACTGCGAACTCGTGGCCCGCCTGGCAAGCGGCGCAGTAAAGCGAGACCAGAGCGGCCATTCCCGCCGCGTCAATACGCTCGATCGAGCTCAGGTCAAGGCGTACCGACCGGGTGTGCACCAGCGGCTCCAGCGCTTCGAGAATCTCCTGTTCCCGGCCCCGGACAAGTTCGCGAATGCCACTGACGACGCGGACGCCACTGAAGAATTGAACGGTTGAGTCAAGCCGCGAGCCATTCATAGGGACCTCCTTGTTTTGCGGCGATGTGCCGATTCACCCGGGCGTCTGTTCTGTATACGCCGGCCGATGCCTGGCGTTAACAAACCGTGGACAGCCGCCCCAAATCTGCCGATCTTCGCAGCTCTACTTCGCCGCCTGACGCTTGCGATAAGCGTCCAGACTGACCCGCCCCATTCCCCACAGCAACTGCAGCACGATGATGGCAACAACGACGGCCACGCCTTTTAAGACTCCACTGTTGGCCGAGGCTACGGTCGCGCCATATTTCGCCGCATCCGCCGCCGGGTTCTTCAGAAGAAACAGCGCGTGGTGCGGAGCCGCGAGCAAAACCGACAACGGGACAAGCGAGAGCGCGTGCATAACCAGATGCCGCGTGCAGTTCGGCGGCCGTTGCCACGCGCCACGCGCCAGCACCACGACCTTCCACCCGAGCTCGAAGATGTTGACCACGACGACCAACCAGTAGAAGGTCCACCACACCGGCGCCAGTTGGTAGGGCAAAGATTGGAGATACCACGCACCGGGCCCGAAGAGCAGGTACGGATAGTGGGGAACCAGCAGCAGCCAGCCTAGAAACAGACCCCCGGCAAAGACCTCGAGCAATGCCCGTATGAAGCTCCGCGGCTTGGCCCAATCGCCGTCGCTCTCACCAAGCGTCGGCAGATCCAGCGGCGACCACGACGCTGTCATGGGTCCAGCCATCGCCTCCAACCCGCGGAATTTTTCCGGTGAACGTGGGCCAAATAGCTCGATCGCGGCAAAGATAAGTGTCACGATGCCGGCGTTGATCAGCCAGATCGAGGGCAGGCGAAGCGCCGCCTCCAGAACCTTTGCCCCACCCTGGTTGCTTACCGCGATGGTCACCGCATTCGCGACCACGTAAATCACCGTCAACCATGTCAGCACCAGCCGCAGAACATAGGAGTAGATCGGAAACAGCGCCGGGCCGATCAGATACTGCTGGCGCTGGTAGCGCGCGGCCACCGCGAGCGGCGATCCCAACTGCTTCACCCAAGCTTCAGTCTCTTCCGCGGTCAGCGGCCGGCCAAGCTCAGCTTGTTTGTCTTCGAGTTGCGCCTCAAGATTGGCGCGCATCTCGGCGATGATGTCGTCCTGCCGCAGCCAGGGCAGGTGCCGTCTCACGGCTTTCAGATAACGATCGAGCAGTTCCATATCGATCCCTCGCATCTACAGCAAATTCGCAATCGCTGTGTTGATCTCGTTCCATTCCTTCAGCAGCCGCACAAAAATCTCCTGCCCGTCCGCCGATAACCGGTAAAAACGTTTGTTGCGCTTGTCTTCTTCGCGCCATTCGCTGGTCAGCATCCCCTGCGCCTCAAGCCGCCGCAGCAGCGGGTAGAGCGTGTTCTCGTCGATCTCCATGCCGTGCGCGGCCAGCGCCTTGCGTAGCGTGTACCCGTAGTGCTCCTCCTTCAGTTGCGCCAGTACCGCCAGAGTCAGGCAGCCTCGCCGCAGCTCCAGGCGAAGGTTCTCAAAGAGGTTCTCTGTCAATGTCATGCTGTACTCCAAACACCGTACTTCACATACTGTATACAACACAGTGTACGATGTCAAGTACCTTCTCAAGTTTTTTTCGATCCACTGCCATCCGCCAGGGGAATATGACGCGCAGATTTCCCTATCCGAGACCGGCGCTCTTTAGTTGGTGATATGTGTCACTTTCGACTGCACACCTCAGACGGTATGACAGTAAGGAAAACTAAAAATGCTGATCGACCAGCCAAAGGAGCAAGACAATGACACTTAGAATCAGAGCGATAGCCTTGATTCTGCTGGCCACTTCCTTTTCGGGTGCTGCCGTCGCGCAGGACCGCGGTGCGGACGCCTACAAGGCTAAGTGCGCGAAGTGCCACGGCCCCGATGGGCTCGCCACCACACCGGTGGCCAGGAGCATGAAGATTCCGTCGTTCAAGTCTCCGGAGTTAATGAAGTGGAGCGATGCCCAGTTCGCCGCCTTCACCAAGAAAAATTACACGGATAATGGACCGACCGATGCTCAGATCAAGGACATCGTGGTATACATCCGCAAATTGCAAAAGTAATAGCGCGAAGTCAAGCCCAGGCCGGATGACGGGGTGGCGCGGCCCACGAGTCGAATCGCCTGACGTTGCCCCGAGCGTTCATCTCAGTAGGGAATGGGACCCGATGGTCCCGACAGCACCGCTAACTCCGCTGCCTCTTGCGTTACCCTGATCTCTTATGGGTCGCATCCGCGTTCTTCCCGACCAGGTCGCCAATCAGATCGCCGCAGGCGAAGTGGTCGACCGTCCCGCCTCCGTCGTGAAGGAACTCCTGGAGAACGCGCTCGACGCCGGCGCTACCCGCATCCGCGTCGAAGTCGAGGCCGGCGGCCGCAAACTGATTCGCATCGCCGACGACGGTCAGGGCATGAATCGCGACGACGCTCTGCTGGCCTTCGAGCGCCACGCCACGTCCAAGCTCCGCACCGCCGACGATCTGCTCTCCATCGCCACATTGGGCTTTCGCGGCGAGGCCCTGCCCTCGATCGCTTCCGTCGCGCGCGTCACCTTAGAAACGGCGGCCGGCGAAGATGCGGCGGGCACGTACATCGAAATCGCTGGCGGCAAGATTCTGCGCGTAGAAGACGCGGCACTACCCCGCGGAACCACCATCGCCGTCTCCGATCTCTTCTTCAACACTCCGGCGCGGCGCAAATTTCTGCGCGCCGAGTCCACCGAGCTGGCCCACGTCACCGCGCTCGTCACGCATTACGCGCTCGCCCATCCCGAAAAACACTTCGAGCTCGTCTCGGCAAGCCACACCATCGTCTCCGCGCCGCCTGTCGCGCGCACCGCCGAGCGCATCTACCAAATCTTCGGCAAAGAGACCCTCGGCCAACTGCTTCCGCTGGCTGCCGAAGCGCCCCTTGCGCACGTGGGCCTGCCCGAGCCGCCGCCCTGGAAAAAAGATCCGGACGCCGCGCCCCGCCAACCCGGCACACTGCGCCTCAGCGGCTTCTATTCCAAGCCCGAACTGCAAAAGCTCAATCGCAACTCGATCTACATCTTCGTCAACAAGCGCCTCATCCGCGACCGGCTGCTCTTGCACGCCATCACCGAGGCCTATCGCAACGTGATTCCGCCGACCAGCTTTCCGGTTGTGCTTTTGTTCCTCGAGATGCCGCCCGAAGAGGTCGATGTCAACGTGCATCCGGCGAAGACCGAGGTCCGCTTTCGCCAGCAGAGTCTCGTGCACGACTTTGTCCGCGACAGTTTGCGCACGGCGCTCGTCAAGGCACGGCCGGCCGCCGGTTTTCTGGCCGCGCTCGACTCCCAACCCTCGGCCAGCCCCTCGCTCATGCCTCCGGGGACCTCGCCCATCCCCGGCCCTCCCGGCGAGACGGCCCCGCAGTTCCCGCCCGACTCCGATCCTGCGGCCTTTGCAGCCGCCAGCGCAGAGTCCTTTCGCCTGACCCCTGCAGTGCCGCCGCCCGTTCCCGGCAAGCTCCCTTTTACCGGCCCCTCCGCGAATTTCGGCGCAACGGATGGCCAGCGCTTAGGGGCCAGCAGCTTCGACCCAGAGGCCTGGGGCGAAGCGGCCAAGGCGCTCTTCGCAACGCCCATTCCAGACCCCGCTGTTCCCGGCGCCATCGTTTCCGCCTTCGACGGATGCAGTCCAAGCCCCAACGGATCAGCAGGTTACGGCGACAACACCGCTGCTGCAACGGCCTGGGTTGAAGCCGAACAGGCAGCCAACCGCCTCAACCGGCTCGGCTCCCTCAAACCCCTCGGCCAGTTGCGCGAGTCGTTCATTCTCGCCGCGGGCGACGATGGCCTGTGGATCATCGATCAGCACGTTGCACACGAACGGGTGCTTTTTGAGAAGATTCTCCGCCAGCGTCAGGTGGAGCAGGTCGAGCGCCAGCGATTGCTCATGCCACTCCTGGTTGAGCTCCGGCCCGAGCAGATGGTGGTCTTTGCCCGCATCGCGGAAGAGCTTGAAAGCAATGGGTTTGAGGTCGAGCCCTTTGGCCCGCAGACCCTTGCCGTCAAGTCCGCCCCCGTGGGCCTGGAGGGCGGGGAACTCGAACGTACCCTGAGCGAGATCGTCGAACAGGCGGCCGCAGATTCCGAGCAACCCGTTCATAGCGAATCACTTAGCAGAATCCGGGCGCGCATCGCCGCCTCCATCGCCTGCCATTCGGCCATTAAAGTGAATACCGCTCTTGATCCAAAACGTATAGAATGGTTATTGTTAGAGCTAGCGAAAACCGATCACCCAACCAGTTGCCCGCATGGACGTCCAATAGCTTTACTGTATTCGTGGAAGGAAATCCTGCGGGCCTTCCACCGCGTTTAGGTCTCTGGAAGGCGGCCGGGTTGCTCTCAGGAGCGGCGCCGGCAAGTGATTTCGCCAGCCTGGAAGTGAGGTTTTTCTTTGACAGCAGAACAACTGGAAGCATCGCGCGCCGAAAGGATGCGCCTGAACGGCACTGGAACATTCACGTTTGAGGACGCACGGACGTGGATTGAGGAAACCGGCCTCTGCCTGTTTCTGCCACGGAAGCAGTTTGCCGCATTTGTTGCCCCATCCTTCGTTGAAGCTGTAGCCGGTGAACGCAATCCGGTTCCCGGTGTCAAAACTATCGCCCTGGCAGAGGATCTGCTGGTCCGCCTGGAAACTGAAGGTGTGGCCGTGCGCCTGAATCTCCTGGGCCAGCCCGGCGAGCAGCCGGATTTCATCGTGGCGGCCTGGGTATTGCCTTACGTCTACGCCTTGCGCGGCGACCGCGACTGGCGGCGCAGCCCGCAATTGACCGGATCGCGCGCGGTTTCGCCTCTGGCCACACAGGCCTACAAACTTCTTGAAGCCGGCGACGCCACGATCCCGCAGTTGAAGCACGCACTGGGCCGCGAGGTTTCTGAATCCGCGGTGCTGCGCGCCATCACCGAGCTTTGGCAGCAACTGCGCATCATTCCCGTGGTTTCCGCGTCCAATCGCGCGCCGCAATGGCAACTGCTCCGCGTGCGTTTCCAAAAGGCCATCGCCGAGGGCGCATCCACCTCGCAGGTCACCGCGATTTCGGTGCTCGCCTCCATTTATCTGCAGGCCGTAATCGCCGCCTCCATGGAAGAAGTGGAACTGTTCCTGGCCCCGCTTACGGCGCGCAGCAAGGTGCGCGAAGTGTTGCGCGGCCTGGTCGCCACGCGGCAGGTGCACAGCATTTCCATGGGCCATGCGCCGCATTTTTACGTGGCCGGAACCCTGCCCGAGTTTTCCGCTCCCGCTTCAATTTATGGCGGATCGTATTCGAGCTCGTCCATGCCGGCTTCGAGTGAATTCCTGCACTCCTTTGAGCACGAGATGCCTGCGCCCGTATCGAAGGTCACGCAGGCCGTAACGCCTCCTCTAACCCGCAAACCAGCTGAGACGGTGTCGCGGATTGCAGCCCAGGCCGACGAAAAGCCGCGCCCCGCGCAGCCGCACTTCAGCCGCAAGCCGGCTCACGCGCACACGCACAAGCCCGCGTCGGGCTCCTCGCGCGGTCGCGTCAACCGTCCCGCAGCACGCCCTGGGGCGCGTCCCGCAGCGCGAACCAGCAGCAGCACGCGTCACAGCTCTCCTGTGCGCTGGGCGCATGGCGCGCCGAAAAACGGCAACGGCAACGGTCATAGCAAGCAAAGCGGAGCTTTTTCCAACGGCAGCGATTTGCGCAAGGCCAAGCCCGCTGCTGCAAGGGGCCCGCGTAGCGGCCACAGCAGCGCTGGCAAACCGGCGGCAAAATCCTCGCCGGCCTCGCGGCGCACGGCCATCGCCAGAAAAGACGTCCGCACGGACGCCCGCTCGCGCCGCAAACCTGCCCTCACCGCGTCCGCAAAAACGGGTAACAGAACGCGCTACGGATTCACCGCTCCCTCCCGGAAGGGATCGAAAAAACGCGGATGAGCGCGGACCAGAACTGCAGCCAGTCTTCCCATCCCGCAGGCAGGATCATCGTCGCCATCGACGGGCCTGCGGGAGCGGGAAAGAGCACAGTCGCCCGCGAGCTGGCGCGCCACTTCGGACTCCTCAATCTTGAAACCGGCGCAATGTATCGCGCCTTCGCCCTCAAGGCACTTCGCGCCGCACTGGCTTTGGACGACAGTAGCGGACTCGAGGCGCTGGCCGCGGAAACTTCCATCCGCCTCGAACCCGGCCAGGAAGAAAACCGCGTCCTGCTCGACGGCGAAGACGTTACCGGCCTGATTCGCAACCCTGCCGTCACTGAAGCTGCTTCGCGCGTCAGCGTCTTCCCTAAGATTCGCGCCTGGATGGTCCGCCTGCAGCAGCAACTTGGCGCAGAGGGCGGCATCGTGATGGAAGGCCGCGACATCGGAACCGTCGTCTTTCCCCACGCCGAGGTCAAGATCTTTCTCGATGCAGCGCCCGAGGTGCGCGGCCAGCGCCGTTACGATCAGCTTGACCAGAAGGGCGCAGCGGCGCCTCCGCCTCCACCCGAGCAGATCGTTCGCGATCTGCGCGCCCGCGACGAGCGCGATCGCAACCGCGCCGATTCGCCGCTCAAGCCCGCCGCCGATTCCGTGCTTCTGGATTCGACCAACCTCACCCTCGACGAGGTCGTCTCGGAGGCCGTGAAGATTGTGGACGAAAAACTGCGCGCCGCCGGGGTTTCCAACTGACGCGCTTCCGCAGATGCGGCGCGTCATTCATTGCGAAGGTGATGGGTGGCAGGGGTTAGAGCCCGCAAAGCGGGCATAAGAGGGTAGCCCCAGGCGCGAGCCTGGGGATGGGTTTAACTCTCTACACGCCATTCAAATCCAAGCGCTTGCGCCTTCCAGGCGCCTCTCTCGGCAAGGAATTCGTTCCCTTTTATACGAACTCCTCATGGATTATGGGTTACGATGGTGCCATTGGGCTCCGATTCCCCCAAAGAACGTCCCGAGGAGCATGCACACACAATGACCTTCCAATGCCATCGATGCGGCGACAGGAATTTGCGTCCCGCGCATTTGCGGTGGACGGATCTGGCAAGTCTTTTAGTCCTGCGTCTCCCCGTGCGCTGCCGCTACTGCCGTGCGCGTTTTTACGTGAGCATGTTGAAGATCGGCAGGATCCGCCACGAGGCCGCGGCGCAGCGCGCCCGCGAAGAGCGCCATGCGCATGTTGCGTCAAGAGCGGCAGAGACACCGAGATCGCCGTTGATGCCACGGTCCTGACCGGATTTCCGCCCGCCTACGTGCTCGTGCCACGAGCCAACGCGATGTTTCGCGCCGTCTCATCGGCGCTCTAGTATCCCCGCCATAGTCGAATGCGATAGGCTTTGGGTATGGAGCTGACGTGCAGCCGCTGTCATGAAACCGTGCAGGTGGGCAACCGCTACTGTCCTGCTTGCGGGTTGCCGCAGCTCGTCTATTCTGCTGAAAACTCCGCCGATGCCGGGCAACCCAATCGCTGGGACGAGGCGGTGCGCGACGCCAATACGGTGGATTGGCACTCAGCCGTTCAATCGATCCTCCCCTTGGCCATTCCCGCCGGAATCCTGGCTTCCACGCTTTCGCCGGCAGGCGTCTTCGGGCTCATTTTGATGGGCGCCGCAGCCGCCTGGGCCGTGGCGCTTTATTCGCGCCGCCAGCGCCCCGCCGAACGCCCGGTATGGATCACCGCCGGCGCCGGAGCGCGCATCGGCCTGGTTTGCGGCCTGATCGCCGGCGCATTGGCGTTTACCCTCAGCGGCTGCGAACTCTGCGCCAGGCGCTACGTTCTCCATCAGGGAAGCCAGATCGACGCGGAGTGGAAACAATTTGTCGGCTTCGACGCGCAATTTTCCCAGCGCGTCGTCGCATGGGCCGGAACCCCCGATGCGGCCCAGATCCAGGCTCAGGAAACGCAGCAGCAGAACTGGATGCTCTCGCCCGAAGGGCATTCTGGATTTGTGGTTGCCAATTTCGCCTTCGCTTCGTTTCTGCTCATGCTCTTCGCAGTCGCCGGAGGCGCGCTTGGCGCTCGTCGCCTCGCCCGCGCGCGACAGCCGGGGAATTAGGACTTCATTTGACCAAATTCGCCTCCCCCGGTATGGTGATATTCATGAGGTTCGAGTTCACAATGCTGGCCTGTCGGGCGTGTCGTTGCACGTCACACCGGCCTTGTGCGTAAGCTCCCTCCAGAGTTCAATCCCCAAGGCCGCGTGACAGCTCAATAGCTGGCGCGGCCTTTCAGTTTTATGGGCAAGGGAGCCCTACGGTGATGAGTCAGAAGCCCCAGGGTGATGAGTCAATGGTTCGCATCACCACGAAATTGTCATCCTGAGCGGAGTCCGCCGCGGCGGACGAAGTCGAAGGATCTGCGGTTGCATTTCGATGGACTTCAGATTCACCACCCTAAAGTTTGAAACTTGTTCCACCTTCGTTCCACTGGTTTCTCGATGAGTATTTCCTCCCATTCACGGCCGCTTGCGCCTGCCTCCCGGCGGGCCGATGGCTGCCGTTGTCGCAGCTGTTGTTGCATCCATTAGCAAATCCCCAATTCCTTTTCATCTCGATCGCCCGCGCACGCGATTTCCCTATCCCGAGCGCACTTCCCCAAGGCCCACACGAGTAGGCCTGGCAAATCTCTTCAGGAGGCAGAAGTGTTACTGCAGAAAAAGTTTTATCGAGCTTTCCTTGTTCTCGTGGCGGCCATCGCAGCCGCCGGCGCAATTCCAGCCAAAGCGCAGATCGTAGGCGGAACCATCGCCGGTACGGTCCACGACTCGAGCGGGGCCACGGTCGCCGGAGCCACGGTCACAGTGCGGAATCTGCAAACGGGACTGACGCGAACGCTCACGACGGGCAGAGACGGGAGATTCTCCGCGCCTTCACTGCCGGTCGGGCGCTATTCGGTGACAGTAGTGGCCAGGGGCTTTGCTCCGAGCGTGCGCGACGGCGTGGTCTTGAACGCAGGGCAGGCAGTGGAACTCCAATTTGCGCCAGGATCGGTGCTGGCGGGCGCTCCGGCAACCGCTGTGAATACCACAACGCATCAACAGGCAGGCGTGGTCGGCGAGGGGCAGATCAAAGATCTCCCCTTTGCGGGACAGGGCTATGGCCAGTTGATCACGGTCAATCCGGCGACAACCAGCTACGCGAGCGAGCGGTCAGGAGGCTCGGGGACTTCGAGCGCCGGCGTGGGCAACCAGTACACGGTGGTAGGCCGGCGGCCGCAGGACAATCTCTTCCTGCTCAACGGAATTGAATACACCGGAATGGCGTCAACGAACGTGCAGCCGGGCGGGCTCAGCGGGCTGTTGCTCGGCACGGACTCGATCGACGCCCTCAACGTCGTTACCGACTCCTACGGCGCCAACTACGGCAAACGGGACGGCGGCCAGATCAGCATCGTCACCGCTTCGGGCGCCAATCAATGGCACGGCGATCTCTTCGAGTACTTCCGCAACAACGATCTGAACACGCGCAATTACTTCGACCAGGGCGGCGCACCCGAATATCAACGCAACCAGTTCGGCGCATCGCTGGGCGGCCCGCTCAAGCCGAGCAAGCTGCTCTTCTTCTCGAGCTTCGAAGGCTTCCAGTTCAATTCCCAACAGACCACGGTGGCCATCGTTCCCGACGCCGAGGCGCGGCTGGGTTATGTGCCCAATAACTCAGGCGCTGAGCAAAATGTGGGCATTGCGCCGACGGTGGGTTCTCTGCTCAATCTCTTTCCCACGCCGAACGCACCGGAGCTGCTCTCGAACGGTGTCATCACGGGCCTTGCGCAAGCTTACGGCACTCCCCCGCAACACACGCGCGAGGACTTCGGCACCACCCGCCTGGACGACAATCTGAGCGGCAAGGATCTGCTCTTCGGCGTCTACACCGTCGACGACAGCGACAATCTGGGCACCACGCAAAATCCTATCAGCCAGGTGAACCAGAGCCTTCGCGAGCAGGTGGCCAGCATTCAGGAGCAGCATGTCTTCTCATCGTCGATCCTGAATACGGCGCGCATCGGTTTTTCGCGGGCGACTTTTTCGAACTTCGCGTTTAACAATCTCGGCTTGCCAGGCTGGGTCGAGGGGCGTCCGGTGGGCTCGATCATTATCAGCGGCAGTACCGCTTCAAACGGCATTGCGCAACTGACGCCGGCCGGCAACAACATCAGCGCAAACACCTGGGCGGCACGCAACCTGTTCACCTTCGACGACCACGTTTTCTGGTCGCGTGGCAAGCACCAGATTGAAGCCGGAGTATGGGGCCAGGACATCGAATCGAACGACTTCATGGCCCAGAACCAATATGGGCAAGCCTCGTTCGCAACCCTGACGGCCTTCCTGGAGGGAACCGTGCAGAGCTTTACCGTAACTCCACAACCGTCCGAGATGGCATGGCGATCGTTCGAGACGGCGTACTTCGCCGAAGACATCTGGAAGGTGACGCGGCGGCTGGAACTGCGCGGCGGGCTGCGTCTGGAATCGACCAATGGATGGAACGGAGTGAACGGGCGCGCTGCAAATTACACTTTCGTCGATGGCGTGATTTCGTCCGCGCCTTTCACCGGCAACTCACCGCTGCTCGTAAATAACGCAAAGATCCTTTACAACCCGCGGCTGGGTTTTGCGTGGGATATCTTTGGCAACGGAAAGACGGCCTTGCGCGGCGGCGCGGGAATGTACCACACACTGCTCGACGCGCTGGATTACCGGCTGGACCAGGCGCCTCCATTCAACACCGCGAGTTCCATTAAAAACGTGGTCGTCTCAAGTTTGAACGTGAGCACCAGCCAGAATGTTCCACCGGGCGGGTTGGTGAATCCCTACACGGTGCAAACCGACCTGCACACGCCTGCCGTCATCGAGTGGCGGCTCAGGATCGAGCAGCAACTTGCCCCGCGCACCACGCTGACCCTGGGCTATGTGGGCTCGCACAGCTACCATCAGATTCTCTCGGAAGATCTGAACGAGCCGGTGCCGAGCTACACAGCATCGGGCCAGCCGTTTTACCCCGCGGGTGCGAAGAATGCCAATCCGATTCTCGCCAAAACAAACTCGTGGGTGTCGGAGGGCGTGGGAATGTACAACGGGCTTGAAGCCAACGTGCGCGCAACGCTGGGCGGTGGTGTCACGCTGCGCGGGGCCTACACCTATTCGAAGAATCTCGACGACGGCTCGACCTGGACCAGCGCGCAGAGCCTGAACACTCCGGGCTACGTCGAATTCCCTCTCAATCCAAAGCTGGACTGGGGCCCCGGCGTCGGCGACCTGCGGCAGGCCGCGACCGTGACCGGGAGCTGGGCCCTGCCGCTCGGGCCGAATCACGCATTTTTCTCGAACAGCACGGGCTTCGCAAAATCGGCCGTTACGGGCTGGTCGGTGAGCGGCATCGTCACCACGCAAACCGGCTTCCCCTTCACGCCGCAACTGGGTTACAACCCCACCGGCAACGGCGACAGCCGCAACCCGATTCGTCCCAACTGGAATCCGTCCTTCACGGGTAAGCTCTATCCGCGCACAGCAACCCAGTGGTTCAATCCCAACGCGTTTGTGCAGCCGGCAACGGGCTATTTCGGCAATGTTTCGCGCGATTCGCTGGTGGGGCCGGGGCTGACGAATTTCGATCTCTCGGCAGCCAAAGACACCGCGCTCGAGAAGACACACCTGCAATTGCGCGCAGGCTTCTACAACATTCTGAATCACACCAATTTCCGCACTCCCAACGAGATCGCGTATGCGTCAGCGACCTCCATCGCCTCGCCCACAGGCGGGCTCGTCACGCAAACGTCCATACCCTCGCGGCAGATTCAGTTTTCGGCAAAGCTACAGTTCTAGGGTGAACAGCCTCTAGAATTGGTTGCATGAATGGTCTCGTGAAAGAGCACGACTTTACAGCTTGCTGAAAAACTCAAATGGCGGTTTGTTTTGTATCAGGGCGCGAGTTTACTCGCGCCGCAAACAAAGCAAGATTGACGCGGGGCTTTAGCCCCTGCGGGAGGTTTTTCAAACGCTGTCGGGTATCTATGCAACCAGCTCTGGGGCGGACTCGCTTTTGAGCCTCCGACTTGCTGACTCGCTGTCCCAATTCTGCGATCATCGACATAACGGCACGGCCACTGCCGATCGCAGCCGCGCCGCGTCTCCGCATGCTCACCCTCGCGAGGTTGCCCATGTGCCGCAACATCAAAATGCTCTTCAATTTCGAACCGCCGGCCACGCCCGACGAAATTCGCGGCGCGGCGCTGCAGTTCGTGCGAAAAATCAGCGGCTTCAACAAGCCCTCGAAGGCCAACGAAGCGGCATTTACCCAAGCCATTGACGAAATCGCCGCCGCTTCCGCGCGTCTTCTCGGCCACCTTGAAACCACTGCTTCGCCTCGCAACCGCGATGACGAAGCCGCCAAGGCCCGCGCCCGCAGCCTCGCGCGTTTCGGAGATTGATGGCCGGGTGTCCTGCCGTGGCCCCGCTCGCCCCCGTCGCCGTCGTGCCCCGATCCTGGGTCAAATTCAAATTCCGCTAACTCCGTTAGCACCGCTCGCTCCGCTAACTCCGCTCCCGCCCCTTCTGCGATCATCGAAGAGGCGCACCCCGCGCGGAGGTCGATAGCAATGAGGGAAATTGTTACCTACGTCTTTGGGCTGGCTCTGCTGGGCAATGCCGCGCTCTTTGTGCCTCAGGCCCTCGCCGTCTGGCGCAAGAAAACCGACGAGGGCGTTTCGCTGGTCACCTTCGGCGGTTTTTGCATCCTGCAGGTCATCGGCGTGGTGCACGGCGTCTACGAGCACGACAACTCCCTGATCGTCGGCCTCGGCGCAAGTTTTTTGACCTGCGGAACCGTCACCCTCCTCACCATCGTCTACCGCATCCGGCGTTTGCGCGCCCAGGCTGCCCGCCCATCCGCCTGAGCAATCTCTACCGCGTTCCGGAGGGCCGCCCGACAATCGCCTGGCCCCCTGTTTCCGCACTTCCGTTGCAATAAACCTACGACAAGGGAATGCGTTCCAGCGTATACTTTTTTTCCACGGCGGCGATGGCCCCAGCGAAAACGGGATCGCCCCGGCACTCCCCTCAAAGTAGCTCACGGAGGACGCAATGAAGATTACCGACACCGTCGATCAGGTGCTGAAACACAAGAGCTTCAACAAAATCCTGCCCGTTGCCCCCGAGCAGACGGTGCACGAAGCCCTGGCCCTGATGGCCCAGTACGACGTAGGCGCGCTGATGGTCATGTCGGGCGAAAAGCTGGTGGGCATCTTTTCCGAGCGCGACTATGCGCGCCGCGGCATTCTCCAGGGTCACCAGTCCAAGGCGACCAAAGTGCGCGAAATCATGACCAGTCCCGTGGTTTCCGTAACCCCGCAGCAAACCGTCGACGAATGCATGAACCTGATGACCAACGGCCACTTCCGCCATCTTCCCGTCATCGAGAACGATCGCGTGGTCGGCATCGTCTCCATCGGCGACATGGTCAAGTGGATCATCAGCGGCCAGGAGCACGCCATCCAGGCCCTCGAAGGCTACATCACCGGCGCGTATCCGGGATAAGCTGCGCAGCAAGCCCCGCCACCCTGCGCCTCACGCATCTTCGCCCTGGATTCCGCGCTCCCCGTCAGGAAACCGTCGAGTGAGTTACCGCAACGGCCCATACCCGGCCGTCCCGGTAGGTGATCGTGACGATATTCGATAGCGAATAAGGTACGGAATGGATCGTGAGATTGTGCTCGTGCTCGTAAACCGCAGTGTCGCCTTTGCTCATCGATGGTTGTCCTAATTCCTTCACCACGTCGGCCTCTTTCATGCCAATGCGAAGAGCCCGTGGCGGATTAAACGAAACATTTCCCCCCTTCACCACCTGGCATCGATTGTCCATGGCGGGGTCGTCATCCAGCTGCTGCCATCGGAAGCCGCCAATCGTCCCACCGTCGATCTCCGAGCTCTCCAGCCAAAGCACCCACGAACCCCCCGTGTCGTGCCGATACAAACAGAGCCATGCCAGCGCATTGCCGGCATCGCCCCGGTTTCCAATCGTTCCTCCAAAATGTTCTTGTGCCGCAATCAGTTCGGTCTTTTCCAGGACGATTGGCCAGCTCGCAATATTCAAGCCTTTGACCATCTCCTTTGCCACAGTGGGTTCAAACCGAACCATAGGCGATTCAATCGAGGGAGGTCCCCAGATCGCACCTGCTGGATCTCCGCCTTTACCCGTAGGAGCCTGGCCATTTGCAGCCAATGCTGCAACCATCAATATCGCAATCAGGATCGTGCTCCGCATAGACATTTCGCTTCCTCCCCTTAGCCCAGAAAAATCCCCGTAATCGACGCCGAAATCAGATTCGTCATGGTTCCAGCCAGTATGGCGCGCACACCCAGCCGTGCCAGGTTGTGCGCCGCTCCGGCATCGTGGCCTCATTTCGCCCCCGCGGGGCCGCCAGCCGGCGCCGTAACAGTAAACGGATAAATATAGAGATTTTGCGTTCCCAGCATCAGCGCATATTCACCCGGATCGAGCGGCGAATGAGGACGAATCAGCCACACATGATCTTCGGGATGCGACTGGTCGACGGGAATCAAATCGCTCTGATTGGCGTCGGCCATCTTGCTTCCGCCCACCACGGGATAAACCATCATCTTGCCGCCATCGAGCTCGCGGCTGCCCTTCTTTGCGTGCAGTTGCACAATCACAGGCTCGCCGGGCAGGGACATCATATGGCAGATGCAGATCATCGGCCGTCCGGCGCCGACCGAGACTGCCGCGTGCGTGCCTTGGTACTCCGCTACGATGTTGACTGGAACCACACCGTAGGAAAGAGAAGCGGCAAACCCATGCGCGGCCCTGGTCTTGGCCGGCACCTGGCTGGCAATCTCACTCCAGGAAGAGTCCTGAATGAGGATTCCGAACCTGTCGTTCGGGTAATCGGCGGTAAATTCGGAGTTCGCGGGAGCAGGCCGCGGCGCTAGTTCCTGAGAGAAAGTGAGGGAAACAAGAGTGACCGCGAGCAGGAATCCGCCCGCCGGAACGATCCGTGGCATATAAGCTCCCCCAGCTTAGAGGCACTTCCAGTCCCTTATGCGGCAGCGCTGAAAGCTGGGGGAGGCATGATGCCGCTGCTGCAAGCCTCTTAATCCAAATCAAAGTACCACGCCGCGGCGCAACTGGCAATCACCCCTCGGTCTTCGCAGTCCCTTTCGCTTACCCCAGAAAGATCCCCGCAATCGAAGCCGAGATCAGATTCGCCATGGTTCCGGCCAGCATGGCGCGCACGCCCAGCCGTGCCAAATCGTTGCGCCGCTCCGGCACCAGCGCGCCGATGCCGCCCACCTGAATGCCAATCGAACTCAGATTGGCAAAGCCGCACAGAGCAAACGTGGCAATCGTAAACGAGCGCGGCAACAGCGTCGCCCTTTGCGCGCCCAGCCCGATGTAAGCAATCACCTCGTTGAGCGCCATGCGCGTGCCCAGCAGATTTCCAATTGCCCCGCAGTCGCGCCAGGGCACGCCGATCAGCCACGCCACCGGCGCAAACAGAAAGCCGAGAATCTGCCCCAGCGAAGCCGGAACCCAGTGCATCCACATCAGCCCGTGCACCCAGCCCAGCATCATGTCCAGCAGCGCCACCAGCGCCAGAAAACTGATCAGCATGATGGCCACGTTCATCGCCAGCTTGCCGCCGTCGATCGTCCCCCGCCCGATGGCGCCGATCAGATTCTCTTCCGCATGCATTTCGTCCTTAGGGATTACGACCTTCCCTTCGGTTGCCGGCGTCTCCGTCTCAGGCACCAGCATCTTCGCCAGCAGAATGGTTCCCGGTGCGGTCATGATGACGGCCGACAACAAATGCCGCGCTTCCACGCCCTGGGCAATGTAGAGCGCCATAATCCCGCCCGACAC
>Ga0326727_10003550_pt1 | contig 49538 bp, 45 predicted proteins | sample MB2enrmetagenome_FD_207643 | JGI IMG/M metagenome (GOLD analysis project Ga0326727, IMG submission 207643) | Lab enriched peat soil microbial communities from McLean, Ithaca, NY, United States - MB29MY | ecosystem: Environmental > Terrestrial > Soil > Wetlands > Peat | place: USA: New York... | reverse complement strand
CCCGCTTCAACTCCATAAGCAAATTCTCATAAGCGCCTTCCGGCAATGGCTTTGGGGTTCGCATGCTTTTCTCCTCCCAGAGAAAAGCATACCATAAATAGTCATAAGACTGCAACTTGGTATAAGAAGCTTTTTTTTTTTTAAGGGAATCGGCCCAAAAACCGATGTTAACCATAGGCTCACCGGCAGCAGGAAACCGTCACCTTAGGTAATAATAGTTTCCCGATCAGACTTGGCAGTTTCTTCCATAGCCCGGAATCCGGTGTCATCCTAATCCTGACCAATCACTTCTGCTGGCGAGCCCAAGCCGGAAGCAATGTTCGCTGGAGATATCCGGGGCATGGCAACAACTCAAAAGCAATCTGACCAACAACCGGAATCAGACAAAACCCTGGCGGGTTCAAGCCGAACGTTAATCTATTGCCCCATCATCCATACCCAGGCCGACATGGGAGCCCTTAAAGACTCGGTGATGCGTGCCACCCGGGAAAAATTGGGCCGACCTGGGCTGTCCCGCCATCTGGCTGCCATCGAGCAGGTCTGGACCGAAATTGAGCAGGTCCTCGACTCCTTGTCCCTGTCCTTCGACCGGCTGCGCCTCTACCAGGATGGTTTGCCCGTATGTGGCCGTGAGGCCGAGATCGTTAGGGAGCTGGCCCAGGCTGGCTGCCGCAATCATCAGCTTCTAGAGCGCTTGATGAGCCAGGGAGGCATCCTTATGGGGACCGAATCCGGCGACCTGCTGGTGCAGGAGTACCAGTTGGCCAGGCAGTCCTTCACAGGGCGCCAACCCCGGGCGGCCGCCCTTCAGGTCCAGCGCCGGGCCCTGAGCCAAACCCTGCTAGCGCGCCGCGATCAGTTCATTGCCCGGCGGATCAACGAGACACTGAAACCAGGCGAAACCGGCATCCTCTTTCTGGGGAAGCTCCATTCTGTGGAACTATACCTAGATAAGGATATCAAGGTGATATATCCGCTTCATCGACGTTGAACCCGGAGGGGTTTGATGAACCGAAACAGAGCCCAGGTGCTCATAGTGGATGATGATCAGGGTATCGGCCAGATGCTGGCCGCCCTCATGAAAAAAGAAGGCTTATGCAGCATGGTGGCTTATGACGGCGAAACAGCCTTGCAAATGATTCCCCTCAGTGAGCCGGACTTGATGCTGGTAGATGTTAAGATGCCCGGCATTGATGGTATGGAGGTTCTGAAGCGCGTCAAGGAAACGGACCCCCGGCTGCCGGTGATTATGATCACCGGCTACGCCGAGATCCCGGCCTCGGTGGCGGCCATGCGGGCCGGGGCCTTCGATTACCTGCCCAAACCCTTAGGTCATGCCGAGGTCATCCGGGTGGTGCGCGCCGCCCTCAAGGAACGTCAGCGACAGCAACAAGTTAATGCCGAAGAAATCTCGGCAGACAATTGCCTCCGGGTCGTGATGGGGCCCAGTGACGCCGTCTCCCGGATTATCCGGGAGGTGAACCAGGTGGCCAGCTCGGACTTCAGCGTCATCATCCAGGGGGAAACTGGCGCCGGCAAAGAGCTGGTGGCCCGGGCCATTCACCAGTTGAGCCGCCGGGCGGCCGCGCCCTTCATTCCGCTGGATTGCGGGTCCATCCCCGAGACCCTCATCGAAAGCGAACTCTTCGGCTACCAGAAAGGGGCTTTTACCGGCGCGGTGGTCCCCAAAATCGGCAAATTCGAAGCGGCTCAGGGCGGCACCTTTTTTTTGGATGAGATCGCCAACCTGCCCCTGGCCTCCCAGGCCCGAATGCTGCGGGTCATCCAGGAGCGGGCGGTCTTGCGCCTGGGCTCCACCCGGTCGATCAAGGTGGATGTGCGCCTGCTCACCGCCAGCAATCAAAAACTTCTGGGCCTGGTGGAGTCGGGGCAGATGCGGGAGGATCTCTATTTTCGCCTGAATGAATTTACCATCACTATCCCGCCGCTGCGGGAACGCCGGGAAGACATTCCTTATCTGGCCAAACGCTTCCTGGACTTCACCAACCAGGAGTTGAAAAAGAATGTTCAGGGCTTTTCGGAGAATTGCCTGGAGACCCTACTGTCCTACAACTGGCCGGGCAATGTCCGGCAGCTCCGGGCCATCATCCGCCGGGCCGTGCTCCTGGCCGACGACCTGGTCACCTTAAGTCACCTGGATATCAAGCGCGCCCCGGTGCCGGGCCTGGCTTTTACTCCTCGGGTCGACGGCGCCCCCTGGCAGGACCTGTCCCTCAAGGAGATCGTGCAGCGCCGCGTGGTCAGCGTGGAGCGGGAGGTTTTGACCCAGGCCCTGAAATTCACCGGCGGCAACAAGGCCAAGGCAGCACGACTATTGCATATCGATTACAAGACCATGCACTACAAGGTGAAACAATTCCACATCAGCATATCAGGAGGCCATTATGACTAAGGGTAAGAAGGCCGCGGAAGGCATCGGCTTCGGAGGGGTCTTCAAGGGGTTGGCCGACCTCATCGAAAAGCTGGGCGAGCTGGCCGAGAAAGGCGAACAGCTCAAAAGGAGCACCGAGTTCCAGCACCGGGACGTCAAAGGGGTCTATGGTTTTTCCGTTAAGATGGGCCTGGGGGATAAGGGCGGCAAAGAGGTCAAAGTAGAGCCCTTCGGCAACGTCCGCCGGGACGAAAAGACCGGGGAAACCGTAGTCCAAGAAATCCGCGAGCCGGTAGTGGACGTCTTTGAGGAAAAAGACCATGTCCTGGTGGTGGCCGAGATGCCGGGCATCAGCGCCAAAGACGTGCACCTGGAAGTCAAAGACGACCTGCTCACCATCACCGCCACCCGGGCAGACAAGAAATACCACAAGGAGATCCTCCTGCCCCGGGCGTATCCCCGGGAGAAGATGGAGGTCTCCTGCAACAACGGCATCCTGGAGATCAAGTGCAGGCTCTAAGTAGGCCAGAGGAGACGCATGAATAAATCGGCAGACGTGGCCCTCAAACTGAAGGTAACTGAGGCCTTGGGCAAGGATGTGGGCCGGGCCTATGCCCGCATGGGCCCTGAAGACCTGGGAAAGCTCCACGTGGCCATCGGCGATATCGTGGAGATTTCCGGCAAGCGGAAAACCGTCTGCAAAGCCATGCCGGCCTACAAGGAGCTGCGGGGGCGCTCCCGGGTGCAACTGGACGGCATCAGTCGGGAAAACGCCGGGGCAGGGCTCGATGATTGTATCCAGGTGCGGAAGATTGCCTACCGCCCCGGGGAACGGGTTGTCCTCACCCCCATCACCATCACCCCGGCGGAGCGGGACCTACAATATATCGGCAGCTTGCTGGACGGCCTGCCGGTGGTGGAAGGCGACCGCATCCGGGCCACTCTGTTCGGCAGCCGCACCGCGGACTTCAAGGTGGAAAGCCTCACCCCGAAGGGGCCGGTGCTGATCAACCCCACCACTCTCCTGGTGATCGGCAAGGCTGGGGCGGCCCCGGCGGAGCCCCATCGGGCGGCAGTCTCCTATGAAGACATCGGCGGCCTCAAGCCCCAGTTGCAGCGCATCCGGGAGATGATCGAGCTGCCACTGCGCTACCCCGAGCTCTTCGAGCGCCTGGGCATCGACGCCCCCAAGGGCGTCTTGCTCCATGGCCCGCCGGGCTGTGGCAAGACCCTGATTGCCCGCACCATCGCCCATGAAACCGAGGCCAACTTCTTCTCGGTCAGCGGCCCGGAGGTGGTGCACAAGTTCTACGGCGAATCCGAGGCGCATTTGCGCAAGATTTTTGAGGAAGCGTCGAAGAAAGGCCCCAGTATCATCTTCCTGGACGAAATCGACGCCATCGCCCCTCGCCGGGAAAAGGTGGTAGGCGACGTAGAAAAACGGGTAGTGGCCCAGCTTCTGGCCTTGATGGACGGTCTCACCAAGCGCCAGAACGTCATCGTCATCGCCGCCACCAACATTCCCAACGCCCTGGACCCGGCCCTCCGGCGGCCGGGTCGCTTTGACCGGGAGATCGCCATCCCCATCCCTGACCGCCACGGGCGTCAGGAGATCCTGGAGATCCACAGCCGGGGCATGCCCCTGGCCGACGACGTGGATCAGGGGCGCCTGGCGGACATCACCCACGGCTTTGTGGGGGCCGATTTGGAGGCCCTGTGCCGGGAGGCGGCCATGATTTGTCTACGCCGCCTGATGCCCGATATCGACTACGGCCTGGCCACCATCCCCTATGAGCAACTGGCCAAGCTGGAAGTGCACATGGATGACTTCCTCACCGCCCTGCGGGAGGTGGAGGCCTCGGCTATCCGGGAGGTCTTCGTGGAGGTCCCGGACGTGCGCTGGGAGGAAATAGGGGGCCTCAAGCCCGTGAAGGAGCGCCTCAAGGAAGCGGTGGAGTGGCCTCTGAAATATGCCCATCTCTTTAAAAAGGCTGGGGTGCGGCCGCCCAAGGGCCTGCTGCTCACCGGTCCGCCAGGCTGCGGCAAGACCCTGGTGGCCAAGGCTGTGGCCAATGAAAGTGAGGTGAATTTCATCTCGGTGAAGGGGCCGGCCCTGATGTCCAAGTACGTGGGCGAATCCGAGCAGGCCGTGCGGGAGATGTTTAAAACCGCCCGCCAGGCCGCGCCCTGCATTATCTTCCTGGATGAGATCGAAGCTCTGCTGCCCGCTCGGGGGGCCGGAGGCGGCGACTCCCACGTCTCGGAACGGGTTCTGAGCCAATTTTTGGCGGAGCTGGACGGCATCGAAGAATTGAAGGGGGTCCTGGTCCTGGGGGCCACCAACCGCTTGGATCTGATGGACGCTGCGGTGCTGCGGCCGGGTCGCTTCGATGAGATTGTGGAGCTGCCCCTACCCGGGGAGGCGGACCGCCGGGAGATCTTTGCGGTGCATCTCCAGGGCAAACCCCTGACCAAGATCATCAGCGCCAAGGAGCTGGCGGCCCGCACCGACGGCCTGAGCGGCGCCGAGATCGCCGCGGTATGCAGCAAGGCAGCCCTGAGCGCCATTCGCCGGGCGGTGGCCGCGGAGGTCGCCCAGGCGGGCGCGGGGGAGAAACAACTGCTCATCCGGCCAGAAGACCTGGAGGAGGCCCTGGAGGAGATGCTGGGGGGGAGAAGTCAGTAGTCAGTGGTCCGTCGCCAGTTATGGCCGACACAGCTCGTCTTATAGACTGGCAACCGGGAACCGGTTGCTGGAAAAAAAAGTTATAGGGCCTCCATGGCCCGCCGCATTCTGAGGGCCTAGAAAAAATGGCGTCCCGAAGAGCGGGCCTGGAGGGATCTGGTCCACCTCTATTAAAGGAGTATTTATGAGGATTATTAAAGGGTTATCTCTTTCCCTCTGCCCTTCTTTTAAAAAGGTGGGGGTAAAACTTTTCTACTAATCACTGACTACTGACCACTGACTACTAACCACTGATGGAACAGGGACTCTATCTCTATTGCCTGGCCCGTTTAAGCCGCCTGCCGGCCCTTTCCTTGGAGGGCGAGGGCCTTGATGAGACCGAGCGGTTGCAAGTAGCCGAATTCCGGGACCTGGCCGCGGTCTGGAGCCCGGTGGATCTCGCGGATTTCTGCGGGCCGCAGGCGGAGAAGCACTTGGAGGACCTGTCCTGGATCGGCCCCCGGGTTATGCGCCATCAGGAGGTGGTGGCCGGGGTGATGCGCCATTCCCCAGTGCTGCCGGCCCGCTTCGGCACCATCTTTTCCACCAGGGCGAGCCTGGAACAGGTTTTGCGCCGGCGCCATGACACCATTACCGCCGTCCTGGAGCGTCTGGCTGACCGGGAGGAATGGGCCGTCAAAGGTCTGCTGGACCGGGCCGTCGCCAAAGAAAGATTATTTTGGGGCAAATTGGCCCAGGAGGCGGCCCGCCTAGAGGACTTATCGCCGGGTAAAAGATATTTTGAGGAGCAGCGCCTGCGGGCCGCCTGTGACCGGGAATTCTCCCGGTGGCTCAAAGAGGTGCGCCGGGAGCTGTGGGCCGACCTTGGCAGATATGCCACTGAGGCCAGGGAGCGGCGGCTGCTCCCCCGGGAAGTCACGGGCCAGGGCACAGAGATGATCTTTAATTGGGCCTTTCTGGTCCTTGTGAGGGACGTGGCCACTTTTCAGGACCGGATTCAGGCGGCCAACGCTCGCTTAGCTGACTTCGATCTCCGGCTGGAATGCACCGGCCCCTGGCCGCCCTACAGCTTCTGTCCGGCCCTGGACCCGGAGCCGGCGCCGTGAGCTGTCTATGCTATTGCATCTGCCGCCACCCGGGGCCGGAGACCGGGACCCTGCTGGGGGTGGGCAATCAGCCGGTATACCGGCTGACCCATCGACGTTTAAGCGCCGCGGTCTCCCGCCTTGAGGTCGCCGACCTGGCCCCAGACCTCCCCCGGCTCCGGGCCTATGCCCGGGTGGTCTGCGCCTTGCATTGCCAGGGGCCGGTCATTCCTCTCCGTTACGGCGCCGTGGTGTCGCAGGAATCCCGGCTCCTCGCGCTCCTGGACGAGCAAATCCTCCAATATGAGGCCCTGCTTCGGGAACTGGAGGGCTGCGTTGAAATGGGGCTGCGGGTCTTGCTGCCTCAGACCCCCCTGTCCCCAGGAACTGCTGGCGGTCGGGAGGAGCTGCCGGGGTCGTCGGCCCCGCCGGGGCGCCCTGGCCTCACCTATCTCACGGCCCGCAAGGCCCATTATGCCCGCCAGGACCGCTGGACCGAGGAACATCGCCGGGCGGCGGATCGTTGCCAGGCCCAATTCACCGGACTTTTTGTCAAATGCAAAACTGAGGCCCTTTCCCCTCGCCTTCCCTTACTCTCCCTCTATTTTTTGGTGCCTCGCGCCATGCTAACGCCATTTCGCCAGGCCTTCCGGCGCCTCAGCGCCACCGAGTCGGCCCGACTGCTGCTCTCCGGCCCCTGGCCGCCGTATAATTTTGTCTCTGGTGGACTAAGTCTCGGGGAATTTTGAGCCGTAAACTTTGAACTTCTGAAGGACAAGTCTTGTGCAGCGATGATGAGTATCTCTTCCCTGCCCTCGCGCATGTCTGCCTCACTCCCCTCAGCCCCTCATAGGTGTCCGGCTACTTTTACCGGGACGATCCCAAAATCCAGATTGCCATTTCCCAGAAGTTGATTAGCGATTTTATCAGCAAACCTTTTCACCAGGAGGAGATCTTGAAGCTCTTGCAGGCCTGACGGAGAAATTTTCTGTTAAACAAGGGAATTTGAACCATAGTTTTTGGAATATTTTCCATAGAGGCAGATTCTCCCGGCAGGTTGAAAATAACTTCTTTCGGCTATCTATTTGATATTAAGACTAATTATTAAAATAAGCCATTGGCATAGAACTTGTTATACCGTCTATGAAGGCATGCCTCGACTCACAAAATCCAAATTTACCAAGGAGGTTCCCAATGGCTAAAGTACAAAAATCTACCGATTCCTCCAGTCTGGCGGAAGTGGTTGACCGCATCCTCGACAAAGGCATCGTCATCGATGCCTGGGTCAAGGTGGCGCTGGTTGGTATCGAGTTGCTGTCCGTGGAAGCCCGGGTGGTCATCGCTTCCGTGGAGACTTATTTGAAGTACGCTGAGGCCATCGGCCTCACGGCCAGCGCGGCGGCTCCGGCCTAAGGTCTGAATGGGGTGGGAAACCTCTTCCGGGAGGGGTCTTGCGACCCCTCCGCGGCAAGAGGTTCCTCAACTCCTTCCGGGGCGAGCCGGGTGCGGCTGAGCGCCCCGAAAGGCCTTAGAGGCGCACGGAAAGGAGATAATAAATGGGTCACCTAACCGATGAAATGACCCGGCTGTGTGGGGAGATCGTGGCTCTGCGCCACGCCCGCAAGGGTTTCGTCAAGGACCTGACTCACCACGTGGCCACCATGAAGGCCAATTTCCACCAGACGCGGATGGAAATGGCCCGGAAGACCAAGGCCGAGCGGCGGGCCGCCTTCTCTCACCTAAAAAAGACGGTGGGGGCCATGCGCCATGCCTTTACTACGGACCTGTTAGGGGCGCGGAAGGCCTGGGCCGGCAAATGAGCCGTCTCAGCCCCAATGAGCAACCTGAATTGACCCTCGGTCAATCTCTCCATTCGTAAGGAGAAATATCATGGCGAAAGTGCAAAAGTCAACCGACTCCTCCAGTCTGGCGGAAGTGGTGGATCGCATTCTGGACAAAGGTATCGTCATCGACGCCTGGGTGAAGGTGGCGCTGGTGGGCATCGAACTGCTGTCCATTGAAGCCCGGGTAGTCATTGCCTCGGTGGAGACCTATCTGAAGTACGCCGAGGCCATTGGCCTCACGGCCAGCGCCGCGGCTCCGGCCTAAGGCCGAGGCGGGGAATTAGATCCTCCGGCGGGAGGGGCTGCCTGTGGCACCCCTCCCCGCGGGAGGCCGTCGAGCCGGCGACTGGTCCGGCCGCCCCTGAATTTCCTGGGATGGTCCATCTGAAAGGAGATACTTCCATGAGTCTAACCGAAAGCATGACTCGGCTATGCGGGGAAATCGTGGCCGGGCGTGTAGCGCGTTTAGGCTTTGTCCGAGACCTGGGCCATGAAGTAGCTTCCATGAAAGCCGGCTTTCGCCAGGCCCACCACGAGATGGCCCAGCGGAGCAAGGCGGACCGGCAAGACTTCGTTGAGGCTCTGGGACTTGGGGTGGCAAGCCTGAGGGCAGAATTCCGTCGGGCTCACAAAGACATGGCCCGCAAAAGCAGGGCAGAGCGCCGGGCGGCCACGGACCGTCTGAAAAAGACCGTGGGCGCCAGGCGCCGGGAATTCGCCCTGGACCTGGCCGGGGCGCACCGTATCTGGTTCGGTCCCTCACCGGCAGAACTCAAGGCCAAGGCCGAAGCGGAACGCCGGGCCAAGGAAGCAGCCGAACGCCAGCGTCGGGCTGCCGAATCCCGGGCCAAGGAAAAGGCTCGACCAGCCGCCGCACGTGAGGCTGGGGAAAAGGCAGGGGGTCCGGGGAAGAAGAAGGGCTGATAACCTCCCAATCTTTCCGGGAGCGGAGCAGCAATGACCCAGGTTCAGGAAGCCGCAGGAATAGAGATGCAGTTGGGCGGCGAGGCAGGAGGATTCCAGGAAGTGACCTGCTCCTTCTGCAAGGGCCACGGTAAAGACCCTTTCGGGATCATGTCCTGGCTCTCCACCTGTGCCGTCTGTGGCGGCCGGGGGCTGGTGGTGGTGCCGGGGGCTCGCCGGCGCTGCGCCCACTGCGGGGGGAGCGGGGCGATCAAGACCCTCACCTGCACCGTTTGCCGCGGCACCGGTTTTGTGCCTGAGTTCCGCGGCCCCCTCCAGGTCTGTCCGGAATGCCGGGGCACGGGCAGTGAGGGCTCCTCTTCGTCCCTGGCTTGCCGGACCTGTCGGGGACGGGGCGTGTTGCCCCGGGAGAACCCCAACCCTAGAAAATAAAGCAATCTCTTGGCCTCTGGCTTCCAGGGGCAGGGTCATCAACCAACAACAGGAGCTACGCACATGAGTGGTGAGCATCGGCAAAGGGCCGTGGTGGCCGTGGTAAAGGTGGAAAGTCGGGACGACCAGGTGGTGCCCGAAGCCAGTCAGGAATTCGTGGAAAGCCCCTACGTCCAAAACCTGACGCGGCGCGCCCTGGCTTACCTGGAGGTGGGCTACCCCATCCATTTTGCCGGCCCGGCCGGCACTGGCAAGACTACCCTGGCCTTTCATGCGGCGGCTCAGCGCGGACGCCGGGTGGTCCTGCTGCACGGAGACGATGAGTTTGGCAGCTCCGACTTGGTGGGGCGCCACTCCGGCTACCGCAAACAGAAACTTATCGATAATTTCATCCATTCCGTCCTGAAGACCGAAGAGTCCATGAACCTCACCTGGATGGACAACCGCCTCACCCTGGCCTGCAAAGAGGGCTATACCCTGATCTACGATGAGTTTACCCGGTCCCGCCCCGAGGCCAACAACGCCCTGCTCAGCATCCTGGAGGAGAAGATTATCAATCTGCCCAAGATCTCGCAGGGCGGCGAAGGATACCTGGAGGTGCACCCGGAATTCCGGGCCATTTTTACCTCCAACCCCGAGGAGTACGCCGGCGTTCATAAGACCCAGGATGCCCTCATGGACCGTCTCATCACCGTCAACCTGGGACACTTCGACCGGGAAACCGAGATCCAGATTGCCATGGCCAAATCCGGCCTGCCGCGGCAGGATGCCGAGAACATCGTGGACCTGGTGCGGGAAATGCGGACCTTCGGGGTCAATAATCACCGGCCCACCATCCGGGCCTGTATCGCCATCGCCAAGATCCTGGCGCACCAGGGAGCCCGGGCCCGGATAGACGACCCCGTGTTTCTCTGGGCCTGCCGGGATGTCCTCAATAGCGACACCGCCAAGGTGACCCGGGGCGGCCAGTCTCTTATGGGCGAAAAGGTAGAAGAGGCGATTCGGACCGTCTTGGGGGCGCGGCAGCGAACCGCGGTGAAGTCGGGTCAGGATCGCAAGATGCACAAGGAGTAAGGATATGACCAGGCCCAGGAGAGGTTTACAGAACATTCGCACCCTAACGGGGCGGGTGAAAAAAGCGACCCTGCCCCATGAGGCCTACCTGCGCATCAGCCATATTGAAATGGAGAAGGCCCGGAAGACTCAGGAGAGCGAAAAGGCCCGGCAAGTGGTGGCAGACATCGCCGCCCGAGTTCAGGAGATCGAGGCCGAAAAGGACGATTTGCTGCGCGCCGTGGGGGAGCGGCAGTTCAGCGCCGGCCTGGACCGCCCTGAACCCAAGAAGAAATCGGGCAGTTTCAAGATCAGATATTAAACATTCATCTAAAACCAAGAGGATGCCGATGCTCACCATTAAGACCGCGGACTGGTTACGCACTATGAGAAACGTCAAGAGCTACCGCTCCTGCCCCACTTCCACCGGTCAGCCCATGCGGTTGGCGGATACGGGACGCAGGTGCCATGAGGAATTTCTCCTGCGCCAACGGGAATTACGGCACCGCTGGCTGGCCGCCGCCCGGCGGCGTTATTGCCGCCAGGGTTAAAAGAAGGTCGGCGGTCCATGGAATACGCCCGCCAGGTCCTCAATCGGCACGGCCCGGTGCCCGGCAAGCTTGGCCGGCGGAGGCGATTCGTGGAGGAAGTGAACTGCGCCTATTGCGGCGGCCGCGGGACCGATCCCAAATATAGTAGCGCCTCCGGCTGCCCCGTATGCCGGGGGGCGGGCTTCGTGCGAGTCACTCCTCCGGTGATGGGCTGCCGCTGGTGCGGCGGTTCTGGCCGGGTGAGCGGCGACCTGATCTGCCTCACCTGCAAAGGGATCGGGGCGGTCTCGCTTCCCCGGCAGGCTGATACCTGCCCCCACTGCCGGGGGTCGGGGGAAAAGGGGATTTTTTATTGCAATGCCTGCAAGGGGCAAGGAATTGCCTGAAATCAGAAATGGAGAACCGACATGAAATTAAACTGTTTAGTCTGCGGCCATAAGGTGGAGTTGGATGAGGCTTACGACGACTTTGAGGGCCCGGTCAAATGTCTGTGCGGCGCCCTGCTGGAAATCCGCACTGAAGACGGCAAATTAAAGGTCATCAAGTTGATGGAATCACTGGGGCGCTCAAGCCAGAGAGCCAAGCGCCAGGAGGGCGTAGCCCACCATTGAGGCAGGCGCCGAAATGGCCTGATTTATCCTGGAGCCACGGGGCGGACAAATTTCAGTTCCTTTTGAGGTGAAAAATTATGGCGCCGCATACCGCAGCCCAAAAGGGCAAGTATTTGTACGCCATAGTCCCCGCCAGCGGACGGATCTATGGCATTTCCGGGATTGAGGGAGCCCCGGTCTATACAATCTCCAACGGCCAGGTGGCCGCGGTGGTGAGCGATGTCCCCAACGCCAGGATTCGCCCGGAACGGCGCCACCTGGCGGCCCAGCAGGCAGTCCTTAGGGGGCTGATGACCGAGGCTGACAGCCTGCTGCCCATGGCCTTCGGCATCATTGCCGATGGTCCCAAAGCGGTCCAGAAGATCCTCCACCGCAATCAGGAGGCCTTCAGCAAACAGCTCCGGCGGGTGACCGGTATGGTGGAAATGGGTCTGCGGGTTTCCTGTGACGTGCCCAATATCTTCGAATATTTCCTTAACACTCACCCGGAGTTGCGGGCCGCCCGGGACCGATTACTCGGGGCGTTCCGGAATCCCTCCCAACAGGACAAAATCGAACTGGGGCGCCTGTTCGACCGCCTCCTCAACGAGAATCGGGAAGATTATAGCCAAAAGGTGGAAGAGATCTTGTCCCGTTATTGTCGGGAAATCAAACGGAACCAATGCAGAAATGAAAACGAGGTGATGAACCTGGCCTGCCTGGTGCGGCGCGAGACCCAAGATAAATTCGAGGAGGGCGTGTTTGCCGCCGCCAAACTCTTCGACAACAATTTTACTTTCGACTATAACGGCCCCTGGGCGCCGCATAATTTCGTGGACCTGGATCTCAAATGGTAATGCTTCCAGAGGAGAGGCAATGTTCCTCGTCGATGATTTGCTGATGTCCCCCGTCAAAGGGGTACTCTGGGTCTTTAAAGAGATCCACAAGGCCGCCCAACAGGAACTGGCTGGCGAAGCGGAGGCCATTACTGCGGCCTTGAGCGAACTCTACATGAAACTGGACACCGGACAAATCACTGAGAATGAGTTTAGCGCCCAGGAAAAGGCGCTTCTAGACCGCCTGGATCGTCTGCAAGGCCAAAAGGAGCCCGCGGCCATGGAGAAGCCCCCGAAACGGCGTCACAAGACGAGACGGTCCATAAAGAGGCTCCCGGTTCCGCGGGGGTCACCAGCCGTTCTTTGATCATCCGTCGCTCAGAACGCCGGCCAGAGCAATCAGGAAATTAGCCGGTCTTCAGGAGGGAGCTGGCCCAGGTGTTACCAGGCGGTAAGGGAGGGCCTGATGGAGTGATGCTACCTTTCCCGCCTGACAGCCAGACAATCCACGGGGGCAACGACCGTGCTTAGCTTTTTGGAGGACCCGCAGCTTAAGTTGTTATTCTTCGGCGGCAAGGGCGGGGTGGGGAAGACCACCTGCGCCGCAGCCGCGGCCTTGTCCTATGCCCGCCGCTACCCCCAGGGCTTCTCCCTGCTGGTCTCTACTGACCCGGCCCATTCTCTGGCCGACAGCCTCGGCGGGTTTCAGCCGCCGCCCAATTTGGCGGTGCTCGAATTCAATGCCCAGGAATCCCTGGAGGTCTTCAAGGCCAGGCATCGCGACAAACTGGAGGAGATTGCCGCCCGGGGCACCTTCTTGGACCAGGAAGACATCAAACAAGTTCTGCAGCTCTCCTTGCCCGGCCTGGATGAGCTGATGGCCATGCTGGAGATCGCCGGCTGGGCGGAATCCGGCCTCTATGACCTGATCGTGGTGGATACGGCGCCCACCGGCCACACCCTGCGGTTGTTAGCCACTCCGGAGTTGATCCGCCCCTGGCTCAAGGCCCTGGATGCCCTTCTGGCCAAGCACCGCTTCATGCGGCAGCGGTTCCGCGGGTCGTACCGGCCCGATGAATTGGACCAGTTTTTACTGGACCTGGCTGCGGCGGTGAAGCGGATGGAGAACCTGCTGCAACATCCCCGCACCTGCCGGTTCGTCCCGGTGATGCTGGCAGAAAAGTTGGTCATCAAGGAAACCATCAGGCTTTTGATGGAACTGCAACGCCTTCGCCTCCCGGTCAGGGAGGTGGTGGTCAATTGCCTTTATCCCAAGAACTCCTGCCCTTTCTGCGGGGAAGCCCGGTGGCAGCAACTACAGCTCTTAACAGAACTGCGGAGGCGCGGTGGGCTGGGGAAATATAGCTTCTGGGGCACGCTCCTGCAACCGCAGGAAGTCCGGGGCCAAATTTTGGCTGAATTTTGGCAGGGCGTCATGCCCCTGGACCTGTCCCAACCGCCCCCTGCCCCTCTCCCCCTGGAGCTGCAGTGGCGGGTGGAGGCGCCTCCGGCCTGCCCTTCTCCCGACTTGGAGCTTTTGATCTTCGCCGGCAAAGGAGGGGTGGGCAAGACCACCCTGGCCTGCGCCACCGCCATGCGCCTGGCCCAAGAGTTCCCAGACAAAGAGATTCTGCTGTTTTCCACCGACCCGGCCCACTCCCTGGCCGCCTGCCTGGAAGTCCCTCCCGGTTCCTCGCCGGTCCGCCTCGGCCGCGGCCTGAGCGCCTTGGAAATTGACGCCCCGCGGGAGTTCGGTTTTCTAAAAAGACAATATCAGCAGCAATTGGAAAAATTCTTTCAGACGGCCTTCGAGAGTTTCGATTTTCCCTTCGACCGCCAGGTCTTGGAGCGGTTGCTGGACCTGTCCCCTCCCGGCCTGGATGAGGTCATGGCTCTGGGGCGTATCACAGAATTCCTGGAGCCGGGCCGCTACGACCTCCTGATCCTGGACTCGGCTCCCACCGGCCATCTCCTTCGCCTGCTGGGGCTGCCGGAACTTGTGGACCAGTGGCTCAAGACCTTTTTCGGCTTGCTGCTGAAATATAAATTGAGCCTCCGGCTGCCGGAGCTCTCGCGCCAGTTGGTGAGAATGTCACGGGATCTGAAGGTCCTGAGGAACCTCTGGCTGGACCCCGCTCGCGCCGCCCTCTATGCGGTAAGCATTCTTACGGAAATGGCCTTCCAGGAGACGGGCGACCTGCTGGCGGCTTGTAAGCATCTGGGGCTATCGACCCCGGTCCTGTTCATCAACCAGGCGACCCCGGCCTGGGATTGCGTCAGTTGCGCCGCCCTGAATCGGCGGGAGACCTTGATCCGGGAGAAATTTCAGCAAACCTTTGCCGGACTGGAGCAAACCGTAATATATCGCCAGAGTAAACCCCAGGGCCAGCAGGGTCTGGCCGAGTTGGGTTGGGCCTTGTATCGGCCCAGATTTATGGAGACCATTCATGGCCTGGTTACTGATCTGCCCGCATTGTCAAGATAGAATATCGCGGTCAGCCAGCCATTGCCCGGCCTGCGGCGGAGATTTGCGAGACCTGCCTCCGGAAGACTGCGGTTACATCTTTGACGAATCCGAAGAAGACTTGGCGCCTCCTGCGGCCATAGAGGCGGGATCGCCAGCGGCTGTGGTCGGGGAAGCGGAAGCGGTTGAAGGGTTTTGGGAGCCGGGGGCGACCGACTCCGAGTTCCCGGAAAACCAGGAAGTTTCTCTGTGCGAAGCCCTGGACCGCATCCTCAACAAGGGCGCGGTGCTCTTTGGGGAAGTGATGCTTTCCGTGGCCGACATCGACTTGGTTTACCTGGGTCTGCAGGTCATCCTGGCCTCCATGGAGACTGCCCGGGGGTTCCGGCCCGCCCTGACAGTCGGCAGCAAATTTGTCGAGGAAGGAGCGCCCTGATGAAGCTTGCCGAACAGGCAGAAGTCGAATCTCAGGCCTTAAGTGATTTTGCTAAAATCATGCGGCAAGGGGAGGCCTTGCCGGAGCGTGGCCGCCTCACCCCGCGGCTCAACCTGGACCAAAACAACCTGAAGAACGGCCTGGGGCAGTTGGTCCTGACCCTGGTGAAGCTGCTGCACGAATTGCTGGAGCGCCAGGGCATCCGGCGCATCGAGGCCGGCTCCCTCACCGACGACCAGATCGAGCGGCTGGGATTAACCCTGATGAAACAGGCGCAAGAGATCGACAGGCTTCGCCGAGAGTTTGGCCTGGAAGAAGAAGACTTGAATCTTGACCTTGGCCCCCTGGGCCAACTCTTGTAAGGAGACCGCACCATGGCACAACGGCAAGGCATCCAAAGTTCCATTCAGACCACCAATCTGGCGGACCTGCTGGAACGCATTCTGGATAAGGGCATCGTTATCGCCGGCGACATCAAGATCCGGCTGGTGGAAGTAGAACTGCTCACCCTGCAGATTCGTCTGGTGATCTGTTCCGTAGATAAGGCCAAGGAGTTGGGCATAGATTGGTGGGTGGCCAACCCCGCCTTCAATCCCCCTTCCGATGATTTGGCCGCTTCTTTAAGCAAGATCGATGAGCGCCTGGGCCGCCTCGAATCCGCGGTGGCCGTGGTCGGCGCTTAATTCCTCCTTAAGTGGAGGTTCGCGGCGGGTGATGATGACCTTCTGCGGCGCCAATCATTTGGTTGACGCCGAACTGCGCCTTGATGTCGCCTCCTTTTAGGGAAAGGAACTTCTCATCGAATTTTTCTTTCAATTCCCGCTGCCACTGTAAAGAGAGGTTGGCCGGGCAAACAATAAGAATCCGCTCGGCAAGCCCTCGCAACTAGAGCTCGCTTTTCTTGCCGCATAATCCAGGATTCCCCCAATAGCGCCTCCACTTGCCAGGGGGCAAAATGCTCACTGCAATATGTCAAACGGAAAAACTCTTATGATGGTTTGCCATCGGAAACCCGCGCCAACTTTCATTATCCGATTGGTTTGACCAAAAAACCGAAATAAAAGTAGAAGGGTATAAAATTCATTTAATTTGCCAGGTTGAAATGCAGTTAATTTGACAAATGGAAAATTACTGAGCGGGGTGTGGCGGAGGGATTGGTATGCCGGAAATCTGGGAAAATTGACTACCCCCACCGATTTATGCTATTTTGCCAGGGCAACAAGAATTGGCTTCGAGAAGAGGTTCAAACATGTCCCGAAGGGTAGTTGCCTATAACCGATTCCAAAACGATGAAGGCCTGAACTACATACGCAGCCTGATCGGATAAATAATCTCCGCAGAAATCCATGCTCATAATCGGGGTCGACACTGGCGGTACATTCACCGACTTCATCTGGAAGGATGGCAGCCAGTGGGGCGAATACAAGACCCTTTCCACCCCTGCCAATCCCGCCGAAGCAGTCCTTGCCGGCATTCGTCAGATTGCGGGGGACCGCGATTTCGAACTCATTCACGGCTCCACGGTAGCTACCAATTCGATCCTGGAAAAAAAAGGAGCCAAAACGGCCCTGATCACCAACTCCGGGTTTGAGGATGTGATTGAAATCGCCCGCCAAAACCGGCAGGTTCTTTACGACTTTTCCTTTCGTAAAAATCCTCCCCTAGTTCCCCGCTCCCTCCGTTTCGGGCTGAAGGGTCGGGTCGATTCGGCCGGCAACATCCTCGAAGCCCTCGATCCCGAGCAGGTCCAGGATCTTCTGACGCCGCTGAAAACTGCCCAGGTCGAAGCGATTGCCGTGTCGCTGCTATTCTCTTTCAAAAACCCGGAACACGAACGAACGGTTCGCCAGGAAATTCTAAAACTTGGCATCCCCATTTCCCTCTCCCACGAGACCCTGGCAGAGTTCCGCGAGTACGAGCGCACCTCGACGACGGTTATCAACGCCTACGTCTCTCCCAAGATGGGGGGTTACATCACTTTTCTGAAAGAGCATCTGGGTAGCCGCCCTTTCCGCATCATGCAATCCAACGGCGGGAGCATTTCCGCGGAAACCGCCAGGTCCGAATCGGTCCGCACGATTCTCTCGGGGCCGGCGGGTGGCGCGGTCGGCGCCTTCGAAATCGGCAAAATCGCGGGATTCGACCGGTTGATCACCTTCGACATGGGGGGCACCTCTACCGACGTCGCCCTGATCGACGGTAAGCTGCCACTCACCACGGAATCGACCCTGGGCGGCTATCCGGTGAAGGTTCCCATGATCGACATTCACACCGTCGGTGCGGGGGGCGGCTCAATCGCGGCGATCGATGCCGGAGGCGCTCTGAAAGTCGGTCCTGAAAGTGCCGGTGCCGACCCTGGCCCGATCTGCTATGGGAAAGGCTCCGAGATTACGGTCACCGACGCCAACCTGTTTCTCGGCCGCCTGGTTCCCGACCATTTTCTCGGCGGCGCGATGAGCCTGGAAACCGCGGAACTAGAAGCTCATTTTCGGGAGATGGCGGACAGGCTGAGCCTGCGGCCGACCGAACTTGCCGCCGGGGTCCTGGCGGTGGCCAATACCACCATGGAGAGGGCCATCAAAGTTATTTCCGTGGAGCGTGGATTCGACCCGAGGGAATTTACCCTCTTTTCCTTCGGCGGAGCAGGCGGCATGCATGCCGCTGATCTGGCCCGCGGTTTGGACATCCCCCGCGTGCTGATTCCTCGCAACGCCGGAAGTCTGTCGGCCTGCGGAATGCTGATGTCGGAGGTCATCAAGGACTATTCCCAGACCGTTATGCTGCCCGAAGAGGACGTGACCCCGGCGGTTTTGGAAACGCTATTCGCCCCGCTGGAAAACAGAGGCAAGGAGGAGCTGCAGGCGGAAGGGGTTTTGGCGGAAAGGATTAGACTTGAACAATATCTGGATATGCGTTACCGCGGCCAGTTGTTCGAGATCGTCGTGCCCCTGGAACTGGATTTTCGAGAGAGCTTCCATCGTCTGCACGAAAGACTTTACGGCTACTGCAACCGGGACAAGGCCGTCGAAGTTGTCAACCTGCGACTGCGGGCGGGGTGCACTCCGGAGAAACCGAACTTTCCTCGCCTGCCGCAGGCAGGCCGCGAAATTCTTGACGATGCCGTGCTGGGGGAAAATCGGGTTTATTTTGATCGGGACTACCTCAAGGCGAAAGTCATTGCCCGTGACAAACTTGGCTATGGGAACATCTTCAGAGGACCGGCCATCCTGGTCGAATACTCCTCGACCATTGTCGTACCACCTTTTGCCACGGCTGAGGTCGATGCCTTTGGGAACATCATTCTTACCCTTGACGCCTGAGGGATGCCATCATGAAGGTTAATCCCATCCTGATGCAGGTTTTCAAGAACCGTTTCGCTTCGATATGCGAGGAAATGGGAGTCACCCTGAACCGGACTGCTTTCTCGCCCAACATCAAGGAGCGCCGGGATTTCTCCTGCGCCATTTTCGATGCCGCTGGCGAAATGATCGCCCAGGCGGCGCATATTCCGGTCCATCTGGGCTCCATGCCCCTTTCCGTCCGCGCCGCCATCGACGGCTGCCGATTCGAGGAAGGGGATATGGTGATGCTTAACAATCCTTTTCAGGGTGGGACCCATCTCCCCGATATCACCATCGTCGCCCCGGTCTTCTTCGATGGCCCGGAACCGGCCTACTACGTAGCCAACCGGGCTCATCACGCCGATGTCGGTGGCATGACTTCGGGTTCAATGCCCCTTTCTACCTCGATCTTCCAGGAAGGGATTATTATTTCGCCCCTGAAGATTGTCGAGCGCGGGGTCGTGGACCGTAAGATCATGGATTTCCTGAAAACCAACGTCCGAACCCCCATCGAACGAGAGGGTGATTTCGCCGCCCAGTTAATGGCCAATTTCACCGGTATCCAGCGGACCCTGGAACTTCTAAAAAAATATGGCCTTGGCACGGTCAATTTCTATGCAGGGAGTCTCAAGGACTATGCCGAACGGGTCATGCGCGCCACCATCGAATCCATCCCTGACGGGCACTACCAGTTCACCGACGTGCTGGACGGCGACGGGATCGGCACCGAACAGATTGCCATCCGCCTTAAGATGCAGGTGGCCGGCAAGCTGATGAGGCTCGATTTCAGCGAGAGCGACCCCCAGGTGGCCGGAAGCGTCAATGCGGTGCGGGCCATTACTCTCTCGGCGGTTCTGTATGTCTTTCGTTGTCTGATCCGCGAGGACATACCGACCAACGCCGGCTGCCTGCGGCCGATAGAGGTCATCACCAAGCCGGGGACCATTGTTGACGCTCAGTTTCCGGCGGCGGTCGCCGGCGGTAATGTCGAGACCTCTCAGCGCATCGTTGACGTCCTGCTCGGGGCGCTTTCGGCCGCGTTGCCGGGCATCGTTCCCGCGGCCAGCCAGGGGACTATGAACAACCTGGCCATCGGTGGGGTTGACCCACACAGCGGCAACCCTTTTGCCTATTACGAAACCCTGGCTGGGGGCGCTGGCGCCACGGCCTTCAACCATGGCGAGTCGGCCATACACTCCCACATGACCAACACCATGAACACGCCCATCGAAGCTCTCGAATTCGCCTACCCGTTTCAGGTGACTGAATATTCTATTCGGGAAGGTTCGGGGGGCAAAGGCCGGTTCTCTGGAGGAGACGGGCTGGTCAGGGAAATCAGGTTGCTCTCCGATGCCGAAGTAACCGTGCTCTCAGAGCGGCGAACCAACGCCCCTTACGGACTCGCCGGGGGGTTTCCGGGTCAGTCAGGGAAGAACCTCCTGGTCAAAAAGGGGCAGACTCAAGTCATGCCGGGAAAGTTCTCGGTGCGTCTGCGGGCGGGTGACTTGGTCCGCATTGAAACTCCCGGCGGCGGCGGATACGGCCGGCTGCGGCCCTCTGAGGAATGAATGCCAGACTGAAAGGCGGTCTGGCCCGATTCACGGCGACTAGCAAAGGAGTTTTGCCCTGAAGATTTTAGGTTAACGGAGCGATTGAGGGGGAAACAGGGAGGGAGTTTCGAACGCCGCCCCTTGCCGATTTTAACCGCCTGCGACACCAACCCCCGGAAAAGCAAAGGCTTATCATCCTTGGGACTTGGTTTGGATTCAGGACACCTTCAGCCCAGAGGAAAAATAAAAAGGCAGGGTCATAGCTAACCCTGCCTGCTCCCGCCCCCTTGCCCTCTGGCTTAACCTCGGTTATTGCCAGCGCCGTTATAAACCCCTCTTTGCAATTTAAAGGCCAACACGTAACATCATATTTTATTTAAAAAATTTAATGATGGTTCGAACATATTGTTTAAAAATAGAAATATTGTGTCTCAATATTTGAACAATGATAAATTAATTTTGACAGCACGGCAGCGGCCGCTTTTGGTAGTGGGCTTTATCAACCCAGGAGGAAAGCGACCAGGACGCGGTACAACGGCATCAGGAGGGCACCCATGATGCCGGTGTAAAAGAGGAGCAGGATGAGGACGAAGCCCACCGGCTCCAGGTAGCGGTAGAGGCGGAGGAGATTGGGGGGCAGCAGCATGGCCAGGATATGGGAGCCGTCCAGGGGCGGGATGGGGATCAGATTGAACAAGGCCAGGAAGAGGTTGATCCTGACCCCGTAGTAAGCCAGGGTCACGACGCCCAGGTTTCCCAGGTTCAGGCGTAGCAGAAAGGCAAAGACCGTGGCCAGGGCCAGATTGCTCAAGGGGCCGGCGGCGCTGACGGTGAGTTCGCCCCAGCGGTAATGTCGATAGTTGAGGGGGTTGACCGGCACCGGCCTGGCCCAGCCAAAGAGAATCCCGGAGCGGCTGAGCAGGAGCAGCGCCGGCACCAGGATGGAACCCACCGGGTCGAGGTGAGGCATGGGGTTCAGGGTGAGGCGGCCCATGATCTTGGCGGTGGGGTCGCCGTTCTGCAGAGCCACGTAACCGTGGGCCACTTCATGGATAACGACGGAAAAGAGGAAGGCCATGGCCATGAGGCCGATTTCCAGAAGGTTGGGGAGGTTTAACTGGGGCACGGTTTATTTTCGAGTTCCGAGATTCTGGCAGGGGCGGGTTCTAACCCTCCCTACCTTTAGGCTTCTTGGATCAAGGCCTCGCCGGCCTGGCGTAACTTGGCCAAAGCATCCGGGGAAAAGGCCTCGAAGTAAAAGCGCACCACCGGTTCGGTGCCGGAGGGGCGGAAACAGACCCAGCTCCCATCTTCCAGGATAAATTTGTGGCCGTCCAGGGTGATATGCTGGGTCACCTTGAGCCCGGCGAAAGAGGCCGGTGCCTGTTGCAGGCTGGTTAGCAGGCGCTCCTTGGCCTCAGGGGTCAGGGAGAAATTCAGGCGGCGGTTGTAAACCGGACCCACCCGGGAAAAAAGGTCGGCCTGCAGCTCCGGCAGGCCCTTGCCGGTGCGGGCCACCATCTCGGCCACCATCAGACCGGCCAGGATGCCGTCCTTTTCCGGCAGATGGCCTTTCATGGAGAAGCCTTCGGCTTCCTCGCCCACCATTATGGCCTGGTTCGAGGTGATATAGGGTCCCAGATACTTGAAGCCCACCCTGGTTTCAAAGACCGGTCGACCGTGGAGCTTGGCCACCCGGTCCACCAGATGGGTGGTGGCCACGCTGCGGGCCACGCCGCCGTTCCAGCCGCGGGTCCGGATCAAATAGTCCAGCAGCAGCCCCAGGATTAAGTTGGCTTCGGTGTATTCCCCGGCGTCGTCCATGACCCCGAAGCGGTCGGCGTCAGCATCCACCGCCAGTCCCAATTGGGCACCGGTGGCCAGGATGCGGCCGGCCAGCTCGGTGAGGACTTCTGCCGAGGGTTCGGGCCGCTGGCCGCCGAAATAGGGGTCCCGCCAGCCGTGGAGCAATTCCACCTGCACCCCGGCCTGCTGCAGGAAGGCGTCCAGGTAGCCCCGGCCAGTGCCGTAGAGGACGTCCACCGCCACCTTAAGGCCGGCCGGGCGTAAGACTCCGGGGTCCACCAGGGTCTTGAGGTGCTGGAAATAGGCCGGGCGGGGATCAATCTCCACTACCAGCCCATTCTGCCGGGCCTGGTCCAGGGGCAGACGTTTGACCTCGGCGAGCGTGAGCTGGTTGGCGATGGTTTCGATGGGTTTGGTGACCTCCTCCGGAGCCGGACCGCCACTGGCCGGCGAGAACTTGAGGCCGTTCCATTCGGCGGGATTGTGGCTGGCGGTGATGTTGAGGCCCCCGGCATGGTGGCCGTCCCGGGTGGCGAAGCTCACCACCGGGGTGGGGCAATCCCGGTTGGTGCAATAGCTGACAATCCCGTTGCCGGCCATGACTTCGGCGGCGGCGACCGCAAAGGCTTCCGACCGGAAGCGGGTATCATAGCCGATGATCACCCCCCTGGCGGCCAAATTTACCTGTTTCAGGTAAGCCGCGATGGCCTGGCAGAGCAAACGAGCGTTGGCAAAGGTAAAATCCTCGGCAAGAATCCCACGCCAACCGGAAGTACCGAATTTGATAGCTGACATGGACAAAGCCTCTTGATCACCAGGGAGAATTGGAGAGAAGCGGTCCTCCGGGATAGGGTTGTCGGTTTTCAGTTTTGGGTTTTCAGTAAAAACAAATAATAATCTTCTCCCCGGACCACGTTCCCCCCCTCTTAATGAGGATAGGAACAATTTTCTAATTTTTATTTGCTTTTAACCGAAAACTGAAAACCGGAAACCGAAAACCGTTTTTAAGTTAAGTCCCCAGATCGTAAGAAGCCAGGTATTTTTCCTGTTCCGGCGTCAGGGTGTCGATTTCCACCTGCATGGCGGCCAGTTTCAACCGGGCGATTTCTTTGTCAATCTCTGCCGGGACGGCATAGACCTGTTTCTGGAACCTGGCATGGTTCTTGGTGACGAATTCTGAGACCAGGGCCTGGTTGGCGAAGCTCATGTCCATCACCGCGGAAGGATGGCCTTCGGCGGCGGCCAGGTTCACCAGGCGGCCTTCGGCCAGGAGATAGAGGCACTTGCCATTTTTCAGGGTGTACTCTTCCACGGAATCCCGGATGGGCCGGTGGGCGGTGCTGAGGCGGGTCAGGGCGTCCAGGTCGATCTCCACGTTGAAATGGCCGGAATTGGAGAGAATGGCACCGTCTTTCATCACCTGGAAATGCTCTTCCCGGATGACGTTGAGGTCACCGGTGAGGGTACAGAAGATGTCGCCGATCCTGGCGGCCTCGGCCATGGGCCTGACTTCGTAGCCGTCCATGACGGCCTCCAGGCCCTTGAGGGGATCCACTTCGGTGACGATCACCCGGGCGCCCAGGCCCCGGGCCCGCATGGCCACGCCCCGACCGCACCAGCCATAGCCCGCCGCCACGAAGATGCTGCCGGCCATGAGACGGTTGGTGGCCCGGAGGATGCCGTCGAGGGTGCTCTGGCCCGTGCCGTAACGGTTGTCGAACATAAACTTGGTATGGGCGTCATTGACCGCAATGATGGGGTATTGCAGCACCCCATCCTTGGCCATGGCCCTGAGTCGGATGACGCCGGTGGTGGTTTCTTCGGTGCCGGCGAAGACTCCCGGAAGCAGCTCCTGGCGCCGGCTGTGCAAGGTAAAGACCAGATCGGCGCCGTCATCCATGGTCATCTGGGGTTTGACGTCCAGCGCCTGGTTGATGTGGCGGTAGTAAGTGTCGCTGTCTTCGCCCTTGATGGCGAAGGTGGGGATGCCTTCCTGGGCCAAATAAGCGGCAACATCATCCTGGGTGCTCAAGGGGTTGGAGGCGCACAGATGCACGGTGGCCCCGCCAGCTTTTAAGGTGGCCGCCAGCACTCCCGTCTCGGTGGTGACGTGGAGGCAGGCGGCGATCCTGAGCCCCTTCAGGGGCTTCTCCCGTTGAAAGCGCTCGCGGATGACGTTCAGCACCGGCATGTCGCGCCCGGCCCACTGCACCCTTAGTGCGCCTTTATCAGCCAGATGGATATCCTTGACCTCGTAGTTCATCATTTCCTCATTTAACGACGGATATCGGATGACAAACAATATCGGGGGAAGGGCCTTTGAGGCCGGCCTTTTCCCGCAGGATGTCAACTTTGTTGCAGTATTCCCAGGTGAAGTCCGGGTTGGTGCGGCCAAAGTGGCCGTAGGTCGCGGTCTGCTTGAAGATGGGACGCTGCAGATCCAGATATTGGATCATGGCCGCAGGTTTGAAACTCCAGGTTTCCTTGATGATATCCAGGAGCTTTTCTTCCGGGATGACCGCGGTGTTGTAGGTATAAACCATGATGGAGAGGGGATCGGGGAGACCAATGGAATAAGCCACCTGAACCTCGCAGCGCTGGGCCAGACCGGCGGCCACCACGTTTTTGGCCATATGGCGCAGCATGTAGGAGGTGGTGCGGTCCACCTTGGTGGGGTCCTTGCCCGAGAAGGCGCCGCCGCCGTGATAGCCCCGACCGCCGTAAGTGTCGACGATGATCTTGCGGCCAGTCATGCCGCAGTCGGCCAGGGGCCCCCCTGTAACAAAACGGCCGGTGGTATTGACCAGATATTTTGTATTCACCCGCAAGTGGGCCGGGATAGTCTTCTTGATCACTTCTTCAATGATAGCCTCTCTCAGGTCTTCATACTTGACGTCAGGATTGTGCTGGGCGGCGATGACCACGGTATGGATGCTCTTGGGCTCGTCGTCTTCGTAGCGCACCGTCACCTGGGTCTTGCCATCGGGACGCAGGAACGGTAAGGTGCCGGTCTTCCGCACCTTGGCCAGGCGCTCTGCCAGGCGGTGGGCATACCAGATGGGCATGGGCATCAGGTTCTCGGTGGAGGTGGTGGCATAGCCGAACATCAGCCCCTGGTCGCCAGCGCCCTGTTCGGGGGAGAGGCCCCGGCCTTCCACGCCCTGGGCGATATCCGGAGATTGCCGGTCAATTGAGGTGAGCACCGCGCAGGTCTCCCAGTCGAAGCCCATGGAGGAGTCGCAATAGCCAATCTCTTTGATGGTCTGGCGGACAATGGCAGGATAATCGATATGGGCGGTGGTGGTGATCTCGCCGGCAATCATCGCCATGCCGGTGGTCACCAGGGTTTCGCAGGCGACCCGGGCATATTTGTCGTGGGATAGGATGGCATCCAGAATGGCGTCGGAAATCTGATCCGCCACCTTATCGGGATGGCCCTCGGTAACGGATTCCGAAGTAAACAAAAAAGATTTGGCCATGCTTCTGGGACTCCTTTGCAAGAAAAGTAAAAACCATAGGAAAACGCGGGGCGCCCCCCATGTTTATCGTTTTTATTTAACCAGGCAGGGGAAAAATTGCCAGAGGTTTTTCGAGGGCGGCGGTATCTTTCAGGCGATTGTGCCGGTCCACCATCACCAACCTGGGCTGGTAATCTTTCAGCTCCGCCGCGTCATAAGTGGCGTAGGTGGTGATGATGATCAGGTCGCCCGGGGCCCCCTTGCGGGCGGCGGCACCGTTCAGGCAGATGATGCCGCGGTTGGCCTCACCCTCCAGGGCGTAGGTATCGAAACGTTCGCCGTTGGAGATATTATAGACGTGGACCCTCTCATAGGGCAGGATATCCGCGGCCTGCATCAATTCGGCCGAAATAGTGAGCGACCCTTCGTAGTGCAGGTCGGCGTGGGTGACGGTGGCCCGATGAATTTTGGATTTCAACATTACCCGCAACATAAACGGCTCTCCGAAAGTAAGGTGTTGTCAATGAGGCGAGTCTGTCCCACCCAGACCGCCATAAGCAGGCGGGCCTCCTCGTTTATCGTCTCCACTTCCTGCAGGGTCACCGGGTCCACCAGGGCCAGGTAATCGATGCGGGTGTGCGGGGTGCTGGCGATCAGCCGGCGCACCGCCTCCAGGATATTGTCCCGGTTCCGGGCACCGGAGACCGCCAGGTCCCGGGCGGCGAGCAGGCTGCGGAAGAGGGACAGGGCCGCGGCCCGCTCTTCCTGGTTCAGATAAGTATTTCTCGAACTCATGGCCAGGCCGTCGGGCTCGCGGACGATGGGCCGGCCCACCACTTCGATAGGCAGGTCCAGGTCGGCCGCCAGGCGTTTAATCACTGCCAGTTGCTGATAGTCCTTCTCCCCGAAGACCGCGATGTGGGGCTGCACCAGATTAAACAACTTCAGCACCACGGTGGCCACGCCCCGGAAATGCCCGGGCCGGGAGGCGCCGCACAGCCCCTGGCTGAGTTGTTCCACCTCAACGTAAGTCTGATAGCCCGGGGGGTACATGGCGGCGGCCCCGGGGGTGAAGAGCACGTCCACTCCTACCTCCCGGGCCAGGGCCGCGTCCCGCTCCAGGTCTCGGGGATAGCGGTCCAGGTCTTCGCTGGGGCCGAACTGGGCCGGATTGACAAAGAGGCTCACCACCAGGCGGTCGCCGGCGTGCTTCCCGTACTCCATCAGGCTCAGGTGACCCGGGTGGAAGTAGCCCATGGTGGGCACCAGGACGATTTTCCGCCCCGCGGCGCGCCATTGGGCCGCGAGGGCCTGCATCTCCTTGGGATCACTAACTATCTCCATAAAAAAAACGAACCCCCGGCCGATTCTCAGGGGGTTTGCCGCCTCCCGTTGAGTCCCGGTCCGGCTGTAGTCGGATCCAAGCCCTGGGTAAAATAATCAATTTTTTTTATCATCTTTTTCGGGCAAATGTCAATCTTTTCCTGGATTTTCTCAGCCTAGCGGCCGGAGAGTCGCAAAATTTTCCCCTCGGAAGGGGCCAGGATACCAGAGGTCAGAAAAAAGTTGGGCAAGAAGAAGAAAGGCCGCGGTAGGGACGGGTTTGAAACCTATCCGTGGGCCGGATTTATTGACCCCGAAACTTGACAACGCTGCCAATTTAAGCGAATCTTTATCCCTGCCGAAATACCTCCTGCCCGGGCTGGCAAATTCAAAAATTAATTTTAATTTAAGATTATGCCCAAATCTTTACTGATTGTGGAATCGCCCACCAAGGCCAAGACCTTGCAAAGATATTTGGGGGAGGACTTTGTGGTCGTCTCCAGCAAGGGCCATATCAAGGACCTGCCGCCCCATGAATTGGGGGTTGACCTGGAGCATGACTTCCAGCCCAAATACGTCACCATCCTGGGGAAGGCCAAGATCATCCAGGAGTTGAAAAAGGCGGCGGCGGATATCCCCGAAGTTTACCTGGGTCCCGACCCGGACCGGGAGGGAGAGGCCATCGCCTGGCACATCGCCGAGGCCCTGGGGGAGAAGAACCATAAGTTTCATCGGGTCCTATTGCTGGAGCTGACCCCCAAGGCCATCAAGGAGGCCCTGGCCCGCCCGGTGGCCCTAGACCGGCGGCGTTTTGAGTCCCAGCAGGCCAGGCGGGTCCTGGACCGGCTGGTGGGCTACCAGATCAGCCCCATCCTCTGGCAAAAGGTGAAAACCGGCCTCAGCGCCGGGCGGGTGCAGTCCGTTGCCCTCCGCCTGGTGTGCGACCGGGAGCGGGCCATCCTGGCCTTTATGCCAGAAGAGTACTGGACCCTGGAGGCTTGCCTGGCCGCCCAAGAGCCGCCGCGGTTTCTGGCCCATCTGCTGAAGCACCGCGCCAAGGCCATCAAGCCGAAAAGCGCCGCCCAGGTGGAGAAGATCATGGACGACCTGGAAGGCGCCGAATTCCGGGTGGCCAAGATTGAGAAGAAACCGCAGCGGCGCCAGCCCTTGCCGCCTTTTATCACCAGCAGCCTGCAAATGGAAGCCAACCGCAAGCTCCGGTTTGCGCCGAAAAAGACCATGTCCCTGGCCCAGAAGCTCTATGAAGGGATTGAGTTGGGGGACGAAGGGCCGGTGGGCCTCATCACTTATATGCGCACCGACTCCACCCGGGTCTCCGGCGAGGCCCTGGAGGCGGTGCGGCAATTCATCGGCGACACTTACGGGACCGACTATCTCCCCGAAAACCCCCATAAATACAAGAGTCCCAAGGGGGCCCAGGAGGCCCACGAGGCCATCCGGCCCACCGGGGTGAGCCGGCGGCCCCAGAACCTGAAGCGGTTTTTGAGCAAGGACGAACTGGCCCTCTACGACCTTATCTGGCGGCGCTTCGTGGCTTCCCAGATGACCCCCGCCATCTATCAGGTAACCACGGTGGACCTCAAGGCGGGGGATTACCTGTTCCGGGCCACCGCCTCGGTGCTGCAATTCCCCGGCTATACTGCGGTTTACCAGGAGTTCAGGGAGGTCGAAGACGAAGAGGCCGCCGCCAAACTGCCGCCCTTAAAGGAAGGCGAGCTCCTGGAACTGCGGGATTTCGACCCCCAGCAGCACTTCACCAAGCCGCCGGCCCGCTTCACCGAGGCCTCCCTCATCAAGGAGCTTGAGGTCCAGGGCATCGGCCGGCCCAGCACCTACGCCACCATCCTCAGCAATCTGCAGGACCGCTTTTACGTGGTCAAGGAAAAGGCCATGCTCCGGCCCACGGAGATGGGTCTGGTGGTGAGCGACCTTCTGGTGGAAAATTTCCCCAATATCCTGGATCTGAAATTTACCGCCAGCATGGAGACGGACCTGGACCGGGTGGCCGAAGGCCGGGTCTCCTGGCACCAGGTGATGCGGGATTTTTACGAACCCTTCGCCCGGGACCTGGAGGCGGCCAAGGGCGGCATGCGCCAGGTAAAGAGCGTGCCTACCGGACTTAAGTGTCCGGCTTGCGGCGCCGAGCTGGTGGTGCGTTGGGGCAAAAATCAAGAATTTCTGGGCTGCTCCGCCTATCCCAAGTGCAGCTTCACTGGGAATTTTCGCCGGGACGCCCGGGGGCGCCTCGTCCTCCAGGGGGAGGGAGGCCCCAGTGGGCCTGGGCCAACCGGGGCCGGCGAGGCGCCGGCACCGCCGCCCCGCACCACGACCACGGGCCTCAAATGCCCGAAGTGTCAGAAGGAACTGGTGATCCGTAGCGGCCGGAAGGGGGAGTTCCTGGGCTGCACCGGCTATCCCAGGTGCAAATTCACCCAGAATTTCACCCGGGATGCCCAGGGCAATCCCGTTCCCCTGGACCGGGAGGCGGAAACCGCCGCCTTCCCCTGCCCTCGGGAAGGCTGCGGCGGCGGTCTGGTGAAACGCCGCTCCCGCCGCGGCTTCTTTTACGGCTGCAGCAACTACCCCAAATGCGATTTTACCCTGAATCAGCCGCCAATTGAGGAGCCCTGCCCCCGATGCGCCTTCCCCTGGCTGATGAAAAAGGGCCGAAAGCTCTTCTGTCCCCGGGAGGCCTGCGATTATCAAGCCGCGGTGGCTAAGGCTGCCGAATAGCGAGGGTTTTCGGTTTTCGGGGCAGGCAAGGGCCGGCCGCCGGGGCCGAGGAGACGGTCCGGTGGGCCAGCCCGCAGCCGGGGGAGCGGGTCGAGGCAGGCAGGCCCCTCCCTGTAGCCGGGGCAAGTGAAAAACCCACTCACGGCGGCCCGAAGGCCCGGCGGACGAAGTCCTTCTCCTCCTTCCGGCTTTTGACCTGCTCATTGAGGCGGGCCTCCAGCAGCCGCTCCAGCATCTCCTTGATGAGGGGTCCGGGCTGATAGCCCAGGGCCACCAGGTCCCGCCCCCGGAGTTCCGCCTTAAGCTTCTTGAGGCGGGTGAAATAGAGGGAGAGGAGCCGCCGGGAATGCTCCTGGCGGGATTTGGCCATCATGTAAAGCAGGTACTCGGTCTCCAGGGGCGCCAGCAGATGGTAAATCTGGCTGCGGTGCGGCTCCCCCAGGTGGAAGAGCCTGAGGAGGGCCCGGTCCGCCGCCTGCTTGCCCCGGACCAGGGCCCCCAGCAGCTTGGGCGACAGTTTGAAGCCCTGGAGCATGTCCGCCAGTTCCTGGGAACTTAACGGTTCCACTAATCCCAGAAAGTAGACCAACCAGCGCTGGTAGCGATCCTCCAGGTACAGGAGGTCGTACCAGGAAAGCACCGCCTGGACCTGTTCCAGCATGGCGCGGGTGGCTTCATCGTAGACCAGCCGGGGATGGACGGCCTTGAGGAGGTCGAATTCCGCCAGCCGCGCCACCGCGGGGATGGGGCTTTCCTCCTGCAGAATGAGTTTGAGCTCTTGAAACAGCCGGGCCCCGGAGAGGCGGTCAAAGAAGTTGTTGCGCACCGCGTTATTGATGAGATTGGCGGTGAGCTTGGTGATGCGGAACTTGAAGCGTTGCTCGAAGCGCACCGCCCGAAAGACCCGGGTGGGGTCCTCTACGAAACTCAGATTGTGCAGCAGACTGATGCGCCCTTCCTTCAGGTCCCGCTGGGCCCCGAAGAAGTCCAGCAGGGTGCCGAATTCCCCCGGGTTAAGCTTCAGGGCCAGGGTGTTAATGGTGAAGTCCCGGCGGTAGAGGTCCATCTTGATGGAACTGTACTCCACGATGGGCAGGGCCCCCGGCGCCTCGTAATATTCGGTGCGGGCGGTAGCCACGTCGATCTTGAAGCCATCGGGAAAGATGAGCACGGCGGTCTTGAATTTCTGAAACTCCCGGGACCGGGCCCCATAACGAGAGGCAAACAGCCGGGCAAAGACGATGGCGTCACCCTCGATGACGATGTCGATGTCCAGGTTTTCATGGCGCAGCAGCAGGTCCCGGACAAAGCCGCCCACCACGTAGGCCTGGTACTTCAACTCCGTTGCCGCCACCCCCACCTGCCGGAGGATTTCCAGAATCTTTTTAGGCAGGCGCTCCCGCATCAGGGAGACGATGTTCTTGGTGCGCACCGGCTGGGACCATTGCGCCTCCTCTTCTTCGGTAGTGAGCAGGTGCAGGAGGTCGTTGCGGCTGACGACGCCGACGACCTGGCCGTCTTCCACCACCGGCAGGATGCGCTGCTTGCGGACCAGGAGCCTTTCCCGGATCTCCGGCATGGTGGCCTCCGGGTCCACGGTGGTCACTTCGGTGGTCATGTAGTCCTTCACCGGGTGATCCTTCAGACCATGGTAGATGCCCTTCTCCACCGTCTGCCGGGTGATTACCCCCAGAAGCCGGCTGCCGGTCACCACCGGCATGGCGTTGATGCTGTAGCGGTTCAGGATCAATTCGGCCCGTTCCAGGGTGACTTCCGGTTCCACCGATTTTACCGGGAAGGACATGATTTCCCGGGCCCGGCGCCCCGGGTGCACCCGCTTGTGCAGGATCTGCCGCAGCTTTTCCTCCACCTGGGCCAGGGGCTGGTCCTTGATGGCCGCCGAGGCGGCGTAGCTGTGGCCGCCGCCGCCCATTTCGGCCAGGATGTCGGCCACGTCCACCTCCGGCAGCCGGCTGCGGCCCACCATGAAGACCCGGTCTTCCATCTGGGCCAGGGCGAAGAGCACCTGGATGTTCTCCATGTCCATGAGCTTATGGGCCACCACGGCAAAATCCGGCACATACTCCGGGGCGGTGGTGCGGGCAATGACCACCTCGATGCCGCCCACATGAAAGTTGGTGGAGTGCTCCAAAAGGTCATTGAGCAGCGCCACCTGTTCGGAGGTGAGCTCCCGGGTGATGATCTCGGAAACCGCGTTGAGGTCGGCCCCCTGGCTCAGGAGAAAGGCGGCGGCCTCGAAATCCTGGGGGGTGGTGGAAGCGAAGGTGAAGGAGCCGGTGTCCTCGAAGATTCCCAGGGCCATGACCGTGGCCTCCTGGGGCGTCAGGGTGAGGCCCCGCCCCCGGAGGATGCGGGTGAGGATGGCGGTGGTGGAGCCGGTCATCTCCACCACTTCCAACCCGCCGTGGATATCATCCGGTGATTCCGGGTGGTGGTCGTAAATGTGGATTTCCACCTCTCCCGATAAGGCGGCCTCGGCGAATTTGCCGATGCGGGAGGCCTGACGGGTATCCACCAGGATAAGGCGCTTGATTTCCTCCGGCGGCACGTTGCGGCTGCGGGCGAAATTCAGGAAATAAAAGCTGGAGCGAATGAAAAAGTCCCGCAGGTTGCGCTCCTGGGAGCCCGGGAAGACCTGGATGGCGTCGGGATAAAGCTTCTTGGCCGCCACCATGGAGGCCATGGCGTCAAAGTCGGCGTTCAGGTGGGTGGTGATCACCTCCAGGGTGCGGGCCGGGGCGGTCGGCGGACCGCTATCAGGCTGGCGAGGGTAATTATTGCGAGTCATGAGCGGGGGTGGGCTTTCTCGTGCGCCTGCCGCAAGCGCGCCGCGTCCAGGTGGGTGTAGATTTGGGTAGTGGCCAGGTCGGCGTGGCCCAGCAGCAGTTGAATCACCCGCAAATTGGCCCCCCGGGACAGCAGATGGGTGGCCATGGAATGTCGCAGGGTATGGGGGCTCAGACTGCCAATGCCTTGCTTCAGGGCATAGTGTTTCAAAATCTTCCAGAACCCCTGGCGGCTCAAAGGGCCGCCCCGGCCGTTGACAAAAAGGTAGGGGCTTTGACTGCCTTTGAGAAGTTGGGTCCGGCCCTGGTCCAGGTACAGCACAATTTTCTCCACCGCGGCGGCCACCATGGGCACTACCCGCTCCTTGGAGCCCTTGCCCAGGGGGCGCACTACCCCCCGGCGCAGGTCTATCTGCTTCAGGGTCAGGCTCACCAACTCCGAGACCCGAAGCCCGGTGGCGTAAAGCAGTTCCAGCAGAGCCGCATCCCGCTGACCCCGGGGGGTGGTGGGGTCCGGCCCCTGCAACAGGGCCACCACTTCCGCCTCACCCAGCACCTTGGGCAACCGCTGGGGCAGGCGAGGGGAATCCAGCAACTCCACCGGGTTGCTCCGGAGCTTTTCCTCCCGCTGCAAGAAGCGGAAAAACTGACGCAGGGCGGAAAGCTTCCGGGCCCGGCTGCGGGCCGACAGGCCCCGGCCCTCCAGGGCGGCCAGGTAATCTTGCAGGAGTTCCAGGGAGACCGCGCCCCATTCCGCCACTCCCCGCGCCTCAGCATATTGCCAGAAATCCTGGAGATCGCCGGCATAGGCGGCCACGGTCAGCGCCGCCAAGCCCCGTTCGGCGCTTAGATGTTGATAAAATTGGTCGAGGGCGGCATCCATGTTTTTTGGACCGGGAACGGGAGACCGCAGAGCGGAGAAATTTTTAGGCCCCCTCTGCGGTCCGCCGTTCTCCGGCTTCATTATCTGCTATAATTTCGATTATACCTTTTGTTTCATAAAAGTAATAGCGGCACGGCCAGGGGGAAAAGAGGTAAGGGGAAAAGGTTAAAAGGGGAAGGGGGAAAGGAAGAAAACTGATTTTGATTTTTCTCGTTCCCAAGCTCCCGCTTGGGAACGGCCTTAGTCCAAAGCTCTGTATTTGGAATCATGCGAAGCAGAGCTTCGCTTAAAAATTGCGTCCCCAAGCAAGAGCTTGGGGACGAGAAGAAAATTTTTCACATACCCGAAAAACATGTCCTCGACCGACATCATTTACGGCCGCCATCCGGTTCTGGCCGCCTTGCGCCGGGCCGAAAGCCCCCTGGAGGAGGTCATCGTGGCTCAGGGGGTGAGGGGGGCGTGGCTGAATGAGGTGCGGCGCCTGGCCCGGGCCGCCGGGGTGCGCCTGCGGCTCCAGGAGCGCGCCGCCCTGGATCGCGCCTGCGGCACCCCGCACCACCAGGGGATCATGGCCCGGCGGGGTGCTTATGTTTACCGCACCGAGCGGGACTTGCGGGACCGCCTTACGGAACTGCGCGAGCCGGCCCTGCTGGTGGCCGCCGACGGCCTCACCGATCCCATGAACCTGGGCAATCTCTGCCGCAGCGCCCTGGCGGCCGGGGCCCATGGGGTTATCATTCCCAAGGACCGGGCGGTGGGGGTCACCCCGGCAGTGGCCAAGGCCGCGGCCGGGGCCCTGGAATATCTGCCAGTTTACCGGGTCACCAACCTGGCGGATTGCCTGGCTCGCCTCCAGGAGGCCGGCCTGGTCATCGTCGGGACCGACCCCGGGGCCGCCCAGGGCCTTTACCAGGCCGACCTCACCGGTCCCCTGGTCCTGGTCATCGGCGGCGAAGCCAAGGGCCTGCGCCCCCGGGTTAGAAGGCAGTGCGACCTGGTGCTGGCCATCCCCCAGGCCTTCCTTCAGATCGGCTCGCTGAACGCCGCCACCGCCGGAGCGGTGGCGTTGTTTGAGATTCGCCGGCAAAGGTTAAATAAAGCGGTCGACGGTAAGCTTCCAGCTTTCAGCAAAGAATAGCGTATAGAAGGGGCGGGTTACAAAACAGTTTCTAAAGTAATTTAAATATGTTACCTGGATGGTTTGTTTCATCTCAAAGGGAAAATGGTAAAATAGAAATTCACCTGGTTTTTTGGTAGCCGCAGGCTTTACCGTGCGCAGCACAGGCTGGAAGCCTGTGCCACCACGAGAGGAAAACCGGCGAGACGCCTGGGCCACTAAGAAAAGAAATGGCGGGCAGTGCCCGCCCTACTTCAGATCCTTAGATTCTTGGGCCTGGAGCGCGGTATCCCGCGGTTAAAAAATCTTGGTCCAACCCCGAAAATCAGGGTCAAATTTCCTATCCTTGCTGGAATTTCCTCGCATTTCGTGCCATCTTAATAGATATGAGGATTCTTATTTTGCCTTTACCTTGACTGGCACCGCGGAGGAGGGCTTTGAAACCACCTGTTTTTAAAAAGAGGATTTGTTCCGCAACAGCGCGGCCCGTCCCCGAATTATCCTGGAAAAGGAAGGGGTTGCCGGGGGAGGCCGCCGGTTTTTCAGCGGTCCCTAAACGGCACAATTTCCGCAAATTTGGTTTTGTCCGGGACAGGGGGTTAAGCCAGGTGTCCTAAATTCACCAAAAAAACCGGGAAAAATTACCATTTATTGAGGAAAAAAGGCCAAATGAAAATAATTCGCCAGCCCTGGCCCCTCTCTTGAAGATTATTCTCAAGACAGTTATCAGGTTTAGTGGCCCCGGCTTTCCAGGGTGTGCCTCTACCCTGCATTTGCTAAGACCTTATGGCCGATAACCAGACCGCCGCGGAAATCGCCGCTCTGGGCCGCCTATGCGGCATTGCCCCGGAGTACTGCGACAATTTTGGCCGCCGCCACCTCACTTCGCCTGAAACCTTCCAGGCCTTGCTCACCGCCATGGGCCTGCCGTGGGAGGAGCCGAAGCTACGCCGGGAGGAACTGGCCCGACGTCGCCTGGGACCCTGGGGCCGCTTCTTGGAGCCGGTGCAGGTCTGGGCTCCGGGTTCACCGCCAAAGCTCAAGGTTTATTGCTTTACGCCGTCATCCGACCTCCCCTCGCCTCTGAGGCTTTCGGTAGCGCTCACCGCGGAGTCCGGCCAGAAAATCACCTGGCAAAGCAAAGGCCCGGCGCCCCTGGGCAGCCGGCCCGTACCCGGCGGGTTCCGGCATCACCTGGAGGTCCGGCTCCCCTGGGACTTGCCCCTCGGCTATTATGAAGTGGAACTCACGGGGGAAGTCGGCGGTGGGGAAGAGTCCGGCCGGACTCGCCTGCTCGTGGCCCCGGAACATACCTATTCCCCCGAATGCCTGGCGGCCGGCCGGCGCCTCTGGGGCTTCAATCTGCCTCTCTATGCCTTAAGGAGCGCGCACAACTGGGGCATCGGGGATTTCGGCGACCTGAGGCGGGTCATGGAATGGGCCGCGTCCCTGGGGGCCGGCTTCGTGGGGGTCAATCCCCTGCACGCCCCGGCGGCGGCGGCCGCGGCCGATCCCTGTCCTTATGCCCCCTCCAGCCGCCTATTCTATAATTTCCTCTATCTGGACCTGGAGGCTGTCCCGGAGATGGAGCATTGCCCGGAGGGTCAGGCCCTGGCAGCCGGCCGGGCGGCGCTCCGGCAGGGGCCGCTGGTGCCTTATGAGCCGGTCTTCCGCCTGAAGCGTGGGGCCCTGGAGTTGCTGTTCCGGGTCTTTCAGACGCGCCACGGGCTGCCAAACGCCCCGCAGACCTCCAGGGGACGGGAATTCGCCGCTTTTCTGCAAGCGCAGGGCGATTCCCTGAAGAACTTCGGGGAATTTTGCGCCCTGGCGGACCACCTCCAGGAATGGGACTGGCGGCGCTGGCCCCGGGAATATCAGCGCCCTGCCAATGCTGCGGTGATCGACTTTGCCCGGGAGCACCAGGGGGAAACCCTCCTCCACCAATATGGCCAATGGCTGGCGGCCGCCCAATTGCAGGAGGCCGGCGATACGGCCCGTGGCTGCGGCTTGCCCTTCAGCCTTTATCAAGACCTGGCCCTGGGGGCTGAGGCCGGCGGCTTCGATACCTGGGCCTTTCCCGACCTGTTCGCCCGGGGAGTGACCATCGGCGCCCCGCCGGACGCCTTCAGCCCCCAGGGCCAGGACTGGGGCATCCCGCCCCTCATTCCCCAGGCCCTGCGGGAGTCGGGCTACCGGCTGTTCCTCGACACCCTCCGGGCCAATGGGCCGATGGGCGGCATGCTGCGCCTGGACCACGTTATGGGGCTGTTTCGCCTCCTGTGGATTCCGGCCGGGGCGGAGCCCGCGGCCGGGAGCTACGTCTATTATCCGGCCCGGGAGTTGCTGGCGGTCCTGGCCCTGGAGAGCGTGCGCCGCCGCCTGCTGATCATCGGCGAGGACCTGGGTACCGTGGCGCCCCGGGTCCGCCGGGAGCTGGGCCGCCTGGGAGTTTTTTCTTATCGGGTTTTTTACTTTGAGCGGGATGCCGCGGGAAACTTCCTGGCCCCGGAATACTATCCGGTCCAGGCCGTAGCCGCGGTCACCACCCACGACCTGCCCACCCTGACGGGCTTCTGGCAGGGCCGCGACCTGACGTTCCGGCGGGAGGCCAACCTCTATCCGGACCCGCGGCTGGCCGCGGCGGACGCCAGCCAGCGGCAGCTCGACCGCCTGAGGCTGATAGAGGCCCTGAAAAGTCGGGGTTTGCTGGCCGGCGCCGGGCCGGCCGCCGACCCGGCGGCGCCCTGCCCGCCCGAGGTGCGGCAAGGGGTCGTGGAATATCTGGCCCAGAGCCCGGCGGCGCTGCTGGAGGTGCGCCTGGAGGAGGTCTTCGGCCTCTCCGAGCAACAAAACTTTCCAGGCACGGTCCGGGAACACCCCAACTGGCGCCGCCGTATCCCGCTTACCCTGGAGGAGATAGCCCAGGCCCCGGAACCGAAAAGCCTGGCAGAACAGTTGAACAAATACAGGGGCAACGAAGAAACGGGGGAAAAGGGGAAAAGGTTAAAAGATCAGGAAACGATCGGCGCAATTTTTTTTACCTTTTCCGGTTAATAATAAACGCTCATATAAAAATGTTCATGTATGTTCCTATTCCCGTCCCCCGTTTGAAAATTATAATAAGAGGAAATCATGTTAGAACCCGCCCTGATCTATAATCTCTTTCCTCCCCTGGTGGGGCCTATCCCCAGGTGGGAGGAACATCTGGACCGCATTGCCCGGATGGGCTTCACCTGGATCTTTTTGAACCCCATCCACACCCCCGGGCTGAGCGGCAGCCTCTATGCCGTCAAGGACTACTTCGGCCTCAACCCCCGGTTTTTTCCCGAATCCGGGGAGGACCCTGAGGCGGCCCTGGGGCATTTTCTCCAGGAGGCGGCCCGGCGCCACCTTAAGGTAATGCTGGACCTGGTGATCAATCACACGGCCATCGACTCGCCCCTGGTGCGGCAGCATCCGGAATGGTACGCCAAGGATGAGGAGGGGAACATCAAACACCCCGGGGCCATCGATCCCGCCGACGCTACCCGGGTGACGGTGTGGGGCGACCTGGCGGAACTGGAATACTGGCCGCCGCCGGACTTCGAGGGCCTGTTACATTACTGGGACGCAGTGCTCGCCCATTATCTGAAGCTGGGGTTCAGGGGGTTCCGGGCGGACGCGGCCTATAAGATCCCGGGGGATTTTTGGGGCCGCCTCATCGGTGAGGCCCGGGCTCTTTCGCCGGGGGTGCAATTCTTCGCCGAGACTCTGGGCTGCCGCCTGGAAGAGTGCGCCCAACTGGCCTCGTCGGGCTTCGATTTTCTCTATAACAGCTCCAAGTGGTGGGATTTTCAGGCCGACTGGTGCCTGGAGCAGTACAATCTGTTCCGGCGGCTGGCCCCATCGGTGAGTTTCCCGGAGAGCCACGACACCGAGCGCCTGTCCGCCGAAAGCGGCGGCGACCCGGAGGTGGCCCGGCAGCGTTATCTCTTCGCCGCCTTTTTCTCCGCCGGCCTGATGATACCCAGCGGTTACGAGTTCGGCTTCAAAAAGCGTCTGCACGTGGTCCACACCCAGCCGGCAGATTGGGAAGAGCCGACTTACGACCTGAGCAGTTACATCGCCGGAGTAAACCGGATGAAGCAGGGCTGCCCGGTGCTTCTGGAAGAGGGGCCTATGGCGCGGGTCAGCCCGCCGGGGGAGCCGGTGGTGCTGCTGCTCAAATCCCGGGAGGCGCTTCCGGGACGGGTCCTGGCGGCGATCAACTCCAGCCAGCAGGAACAACCGGTGCAGCTCCCCAACCTGAAGGACTTTTTAAGTGCGCCCATCCGGGCCTGGCAGGACCTGACCCCGGACACCCTGCCCTTAAAACTCAAGAGCAAAGTGGAGTTCAACCTGGAGCCGGCGAAAATCAGGATTCTTTATAATCCCCAGGGAGCGCCGCTGGATCAGGAATCAGCGAGCAGTAATCAGTAATCAGTGAAATGCATTATAATGCTTTTACTAAACATATTTCTGCTTTCCGACTACTGACTACCGGTCACTGACCACTGGAGTAACAATGACCCAAGCCCTGGCGGCTTACAATGAACAAGGCATTATCCTGGCCACGGACAGCCGGGCCAGTCGTTTCGACGCCACGGGCCGGGCGGAGTATTTCGCCCTCAAAAAACTTCTGCCCTTGGGAAGACACGCCGCCCTCCTGAGCGGTGGCGCCGGGGTGAGCGTGCCCCTGTCCCTGGCCCTGCGCCGGGAAATCGGCCGGCGCCGGGGCCTGGACCACCCGGAAGACATGGTGTACTTTGCCCGGCACTTCCTTTCCCAGGGCTACCAGCGGCACCTGGAGCGCCACGGGTCTGAACCGGAAGGCTTCCGGCGGATCTACTTCATCCTGGCAGGCTATGCCGCAGATCTGCCGCCGCCGGGATTTTCCCTTTATCTCCTGGGCAGCGAAGAAAACGAACTGCCCCTGAGGAACATTCCCACCGGCAACCAGGTGGTCATGCCCCGGAACCTGGGAATGGAGATGCGCCTGGTCAAGGCCCTGAGCCTGGGAGTGAGCCTGGAGGAACTCCTGGCGTTGAGTAAGGGCTTCCTGGAGAAAATGGCCGCGGCCAGGGAAGAGGTGGGGCCGCCGTTCTACTTCGCCACCATCACCGCGGCGGGGTATCGGGAGGTATTGCAATAAAAATGTGGCAGTCTGCCCCTGAAAACGGAAGGTAACCTTGTTTGGCAGCTCAAGGAAAGGCGGCCTTTCGGGCCACCTTTTGATTATCCTGAGGTAATGTGCGCCCTGGGCCCCGCATTATTGCCTCGGATGATGGCAGGATGCCGGGGCGCGGTGCGCCCCCTGCACCTTTTAACGGTAACCGCCGCCGTAACCGCCACGGCCACCGCTTCCGCCGCCGCGGCCACCGCCGCCCTTTTGCTGGGGGCGGGCTTCGTTGACCGCCAGGGGCCGGCCCTCCAATACCCGGCCATTGAGCATGGAAATGGCCTTCTGGCCATCCGCCTTGGACTCCATTTCAACAAAGCCAAAGCCCCGGGGCTGGCCGGTCTGCCGGTCGGTGATGATCTTGGCCGAAACCACCTGGCCGGCCTCGGAAAACAGGGTGGTTAATTCTTCTTCGGTCACACTGTACGACAGATTGCCCACGTATAATTTAATACTCATCGGTTCTCCTCAGGAATCCTGCCGGACGCCGTGTGCGGCAGAGTCGGGGGCGTTAGAACTAAATTCTTCCCTAGCCTCAGGCTCATTTCCTGCACTCGGCGACGCGGTTCTTCCCTGTTGGCGGCGTTTCATCTTTTCATCCTGCTTCTGTTTCCGGGCCATCTCTTTGGCCCGTTTTTCCCAGCCGTAGCGGTTTTTTGCCATGTTTCTACCTCACTAAGCAAACGATTTCATCTTACTAAAACGCCTTCACGGAATCCCGGCGCTTAATCAGCGGAGAAAGAAAGCTCAGGATTTTTGCCCAGAAAACCTCAGACGGTTAAAGTTAAAAAAAGCCGGGACTCCGGGGCTCGGTCGAGCGCCGTAATCCCGGCCGGGGTAAGCTCTAGCAATTTAGAGCTTTACGACGTTCTGGGCTTGGGCGCCTTTGGGGCCCTGGACCACCTCGAATTCCACTTCCTGGTCTTCGCTAAGGGAGCGAAAGCCTTCGCCCACGATGGCGCTGTGATGCACGAAGACATCGGGGCCGTTGTCCCGGGAGATGAAGCCATAACCCTTGGAATCGTTAAACCACTTTACTTTGCCGGTTTCCTTCACGGTGCTACCTCCATACTGGCACTGCTCATAAGGTTTCCTGCCCAAAAAGCAGGGAGCGCAACAGTCAGGCATAAAAAATCGGCGGGGATCTTGCAACCCCCGTCCGATTGGCGACCGGGATGATTGGCAACCCTGCTCTTTAGTCTGACTGGTTAACTTTTAATAGTTTAACCCAATAACCGCTTAATGTCAAGGAATTCCGAGGCAGTTTTCCTTTTTCCCCCAGAAAAATCCCGGTTGGCGGGAGGAATCCAGGGAGTATCCTGGTTAACTGCCAATTTGCCTGAATTTTTATTATAATGGCGGGGTGGATCTTCTCACCTTTCTCCAGCAGCTCATCAATGGCCTGTCCCTGGGCAGCCTCTACGCCCTCATCGCCATCGGTTATACCATGGTTTACGGCATCCTGCGCCTGATCAACTTCGCCCACGGCGACCTGTTGATGGTGTCCGCCTACGTGGCGGTCATGGCGGTGGGGCTGTTCGCCTGGCCCTGGCCGCTGGCCTTCGGCCTGGCCCTCGCCCTGACCGGCCTGCTGGGGGTGCTCCTGGAGCGGGGGGCGTACCGGCCCCTGCGCCGGGCGCCGCGCATTTCCCTGCTCATTTCGGCCATCGCCGCTTCCTTTCTCCTGGAAAATCTCGCCCTGGTCATCGCCGGCGGCCGGGCCAAGCCCTTCCCGGTGCCGGAGGTCTTTCGCGGCGCCATCTCCCTGGGCGGCCTGTTCATTCCCCGCCTCAGTTTCCTGATCCCCCTGGCCACCGGGGTGTTTCTGGCGGGACTCTTCTATATCGTTTACCGGACCCAGGTGGGCCGGGCCATGCGGGCCATTGCCCTGGACCTGGAGATGACCGGTCTGATGGGCATTGACGTCAACCGCATAATCGCCTTTACTTTCCTGCTGGGCTCCCTCCTGGCCGGGGCCGGCGGGGTGTTGTGGGCCATGAAATACCCCCAGGTCAACCCGTTCATGGGGATTTTGCCGGGCCTGAAGGCCTTTATCGCCGCGGTGTTGGGCGGCATCGGCAATATCACCGGCGCCGTAGTGGGCGGCCTGCTCCTGGGGATGCTGGAAATCATGATTGTCGCCTTCGTCCCCAATTGGGCCGGCTACCGGGACGCCCTGGCCTTCGCCCTGCTCATCATCCTCCTGCTGGCCCGCCCCACCGGCCTGCTGGGAGAGGCGCTGGGGGAAGAGAAGCTGTAGATTGAATTTGAGGGGAGGGCCGGGGGATCTCGATCCCCCGGCCCTCCCCTCAAACTCCCCTCCCATCCCCCTTTATAGGTGGGCCGGGGAGGCGAACTTTAAGCCCGCCTCCCCGGCCGAACAAAACATATAGGGATTGGGGGAGGGGGTAAGGGCCGACGGCCCTTACCCCCTCCCCCACCCAACAACTCCGAAGGAGTTAAGGCCATTCGCAAGGCCCTGTTAAATTTGGCCGCCATCGCCCTGCTCTTCCTGCTGCTGGTGGCGGCGAGCCGCTTTTGCAACGAATACCAGGTGCGGCTGCTGAACAACGTGGCCATCTTCATCACCCTGGCGGTGGCCTACCATCTCATCAACGGGGTGTGCGGCCAGTTGCACCTGGGGCCCAATGCCTTCATCACCCTGGGGGCTTACACCGCGGCGCTGCTGACCATGACCCCGGCGGAAAAGGCCCTTAATTTCCTGGTCACCCCCCTGTGGGGGCCGTTGAGCCACCTGACCCTGCCCTTTCCGGCGGCGCTGCTGGCCGGGGGCCTGGTGGCCGCGACTTTCGGCTTTCTCACCGGCTTTCCCGTTTTGCGAGTGCGGGGCGATTATCTGGCCATCGTCACCCTCGGGTTCGGGGAGGTGGTGCGGGTCCTGGCCAACAATCTTCAGGGCCTGACCAACGGCCCCCTGGGCCTCAAGGGTCTGGCGCCTTACACCAATCTCTGGTGGTCCTGGGGGGTGGCGGTGGTCACGGTGGCGGTGGTGGTCGCCCTGGTCAATTCCAGTTATGGCCGGGCCATGCAGGCCATCCGGGAGGACGAAACCGCGGCCCGGGCCATGGGCATCGACTCCTTCCGTCACCTGATGCTGGCCTACGTCCTGAGCGCCTTTTTCTTCGGGGTGGGCGGCGGACTGCTGGCGCATCTGATCACCACCATCTCGCCCTCCCTCTTCACCTTCTTCCTCACCTTCAACCTGCTCATCATCATCGTGGTGGGGGGGTTGGGCTCCACCACCGGGGCGGTGGTGGCCGCGGTCTTCTTCACCCTGGCCGGGGAGTGGCTCCGGGTGGTGGAGGAGCCGTTGCAGCTCTGGGGTTTAAGCCTCCCCGGCATCCCTGGGCTGCGCATGGTTATTCTTTCTTTAGCCCTGTTGCTGGTGATCCTCTTTTTCCGCCGAGGGCTTTTAGGCCGCCGGGAGTTTTCCTGGGACCTGCTGAACCGCCATTTGAAACAAGGTTTTGGCCGATGGAGCTTTTAACTATCCAAAACCTGGGCCGGCGCTTCGGCGGGCTGTTGGCCCTGGAGGATTTATGTCTGGAGGTGCCGGAGGGCGGCCTCTACGGTCTCATCGGCCCCAACGGCGCCGGTAAAACCACAGTCTTCAACCTAATCAGCGGTTTTTTAAGGCCCAGCGAAGGGCGGATTTTTTTCGCCGGCCGGGAGATCACCCAGGAGCCGCCGCACCGCATCACCGCTTTGGGGGTGGCCCGCACCTTCCAGAACATCCGGCTGTTCCAGGAGCTCAGCGTCCTGGACAACGTCCTGGTGGGCTGCCATTGCCGGGGCCGGGCCACCTGGGGCGAGGCGATCCTGCGCCTGCCCCGCTACCGGGGCGAGGTCCGGGAGCAGCGGGCCCGGGCCCTGGAGCTGCTGCGGCAGGTGGGCCTGGAAGAGGCCGCAGCGCAGCCGGCCGGCAAGCTCCCTTACGGCCACCAGCGCCACCTGGAGATTGCCCGGGCCCTGGCCACCGGACCGCGCCTCTTGCTGCTGGATGAGCCGGCCGCGGGTCTCAACCCCCCAGAGACCCTGGAGCTGATGAACTTTCTCTGCCTGATTAAAGAGCGCTATGGCCTGACCCTGCTGGTCATCGAACACAACCTGCGGCTGGTCATGGCCCTGTGCCAGCATCTGACGGTCCTGGACCACGGCCTCTGCATCGCCGCCGGGGCCCCCGGGGAAGTGCAGCGGCACCCGGAGGTTATCCGGGCATATTTGGGCAGTTAGCAGCCAGCAAGAGAAAAAAGCAGATTAACCGGATTGTTGGTCTTTGGCTTTTCCTAACTGCTAACTGCTGACTGCTGACTGCTGACTGCTAAACAAGGAACCTTCAAGTTGCTGGAGATTCTCGATCTAAAAGTCAGCTACGGCCCCATCAAGGCCCTGGACGGCATTAGCCTGAGCGTCCCCAAGGGCGCCATCGTGGCCCTGCTGGGGGCCAACGGCTCGGGCAAATCCACCACCATCCGGGCCATCACCGGACTGGCGACGGTCCAGTCCGGGGACCTCCTTTTTGACGGGCGCTCGCTGAAGGGACTGCCGCCCCATGAGGTGGTGCGCCGGGGAGTGGCGGTGGCCCCCGAAGGCCGCCGGGTCTTCAGCAACCTCTCGGTGCAGGAAAATCTGCAACTGGGCAGTTATATCCGCCGGGATAAGGAGACCTTGGCCCGGGACCTGGAGGAGATTTACCAGACCTTTCCCAGGCTGGCCGAGCGCCGGGACCAGCCGGCCGGCACCCTGAGTGGCGGCGAGCAGCAGATGCTGGCCCTGGGCCGGGCCCTGATGAGCCGACCCCGGTTGCTGCTGCTGGATGAACCCTCCCTGGGTCTGGCGCCGCTTTTGGTCAGAGAGGTCTTCCAGATCATTGTCCAACTGAACCGCCAGGGCGTCACCCTGCTGCTGGTGGAACAGAACGCCGCCGCAGCCCTGAAGATCGCGGCTTATGCTTACGTCCTGGAGACCGGCCGGGTGGTCCTGGAAGGCCCCGGGGCGGAGTTGCTTACCCATCCCCACCTGAAGGACGCCTATTTGGGAGACGGGGCAGAGGGGCGGTAGAGATGGAGGGTACGTTCTACGCCCCAATAATGGCGCGGATTGCGCCCTGCGCCTAATAAATCCTGGATTATGCCGCAGAAAAAGATGGAAATCAGCCTAACCATATTATAAAAGGACGGTTTTTGAATTTATTTCAACCAAATCTTATCCATCACCACTAGCCTCTCAAGTCTCCGGCCCATTATCCTTAACCCATAAGAAATTTTCTTTTTTTCTAAAGAAATTATTGTTTGGTGAGTATTTCGCTTAAATTGGTGGCACCGGCTTTTTAGCCTGGGCTGGCGCAGGATAGGGCCTGCGGCTTTATTGGCGTTTTGGCGTGAGCTTTCTTTTGCGCCGGATATTAGGATTCCTGGTGTTTTCTTTACAAAAGCCGGTTTTGCACCCGCAAAAATCATAAAAAAGCGGAGGCCTGCATGGAGAGGCCAAACTCATTGGCCAGGAGGATTGCCGCTTACGGCGGGATCGCGGTTTTCGTGATCATGGCCCTGGAAGTGGCGATCATGATCAGCCCCTTCGCCTTCTTTTTTTACTCGGTGTTTAGCCCTTTATTCAATTTTTTGGGCCAGCACGCCGCCAGCCGCTGGACCACCCTGTTCTTCCTGCCCCACCTGATCCTGCCGCCCACCGCCTTTCTGAAAGGAGTGCGCCTGGCCGGCTCCGTCTTCTTTGTCGTGGGCCTGCTCGGCTTTACTTTCTGCGCCCTGCAGGTCTATCTGGGCAAAATCTTTAAATGGGGCATCGCCTCCCAGGGCCTTTATAAAATCATCCGGCACCCGCAATACTTGATGCTGGGGGTCTGGGGAGTCGGTATGGCCATCCTCTGGCCCCGATTCATCGTCCTGGTCAGCCTGTCGCTGATGCTGGTCCTTTACCACTTCCTGGCCCATGACGAAGAGCGGCGGATGCTGAGCCAATACGGCGAGTCTTACCGGCAATATATGGAGCGCACCGGGATGTTCCTCCCCCGAATAGTGGAGAGGCCACTGGCGGTGCTCACCGCTCGGCTGATGCCGGTGAAGGCGGGGCAACGCGCCGTGATCCCGGCCTTGATGGTCCTCCTGGTGCTGGGCAGCGGCGTCCTCCTGCGGGCCATCACCTTGCACTCCCTGCCGCTGACCAGTCAAAATAACCTCACCGTGGTCTCCATCCTGCCGGAAGACCGCCCCCTGGCCGGCGGGGCCATCCGCGGCATCCTGCACGCCGTCGCCGAGGGGGAAGTGCCCTTCCTGAAAAACGACCGGGATTACCTGGGCTATCTGATGCCGGCGGACTATGTGATGCAGGGGATGATTGCCGACACCGGCGGGCACTCCCACCTGTTCAAGCAGCATCACACCGTGGCGCTGATCACCGATTGGGTCCTGCACCCCTTCGAGCATCTGCGCCGGTCGCCCATGGCCCAGATGGCGGCCAGCCGCGGGGTGGACCCGGTCCTGGCCCGGCGGCATCACTGCCCGCTGGGGATTGACCGGTCCGACCTGAATTGCGACGCCTGTCCCTACCGGCGGGTCATTCTGGTGGAGATTGCTCACCCGCAGCCGGGACGCCTCTCCGGACGGGGGCTGCTAGCCGGCGGGGTGGTAAGAACGCCGGTGGGCTACCTCGACCTGGAGGTTAGCACGGGGAAAATCGTCCATATCCGGCCGGTGGACCGAGGCACGGCCTGGAAGGACGTGCCCACCCCGGAGATTTGAACCTGTAGGGCGGCTGGCCAGCCGGCCCTCCTTTAATATATATCCTCCATAACCCCCCCACCCTCATCCTCCCCCCCCGGTCTATACAGGCCACGGGGGGAGAGGCCTTACTTCCTCCGGAGCGGGGAGATTTCCGCCCTGTCTGTCTCCTTGATCTCCCAATTCGCAGCCTGATGTTCATTCCGCGGAAAAGCATGTTTATTTTCCTAAACATTTTAAATTAATTTAGGGGGCTCCCGAAGATCACCCGCGGCCCACCTGGATTGTAGGGGCCTCGGAATGAGCCAAAACCCAGGCTTTCCGGAATATTTGGAACGGTTCGGCAGACTGAGATAAATGGCACAATTGGTGCATAAGTCGTAAGGTGACGTGAGATTCCATTACCTGCTCAGGAAAAAGGAGATAAAGATGAAGATAAGGTTCTGCCAACTGGTAATGACCCTGGCCCTGGGTGCGCTCCTTTGTATGCCAGGGATGGCTTTTGCCTCACTGATAACCAACATCAGCAGTTTCACTCCGGGATATCAGGTGCAGAGTTTCGAGGGGATAGCTCCCGGCGGCAGCAATACCGGACCGGTAACCAATGAGAACTATTTCGCTGTGGGTACCACCGGGCCCTACACCTTCTCCAGCGGCGTCACCCTGACCGCCCCCATCCCGGCCTATAGTTGGGGTAACTCTAATTACGGCGGGCCATATATCCATGATTTCGCCATCCAGGCAACCAACAGTTATTCTAACCAGGATTATTTCGGCTCCAATGGCGACCTTGATAACATAAGCCAGATGCCCGCGGGCTTCGGCACCGCCTATATCGGGGTATATCGCACCGACAATACTAACTTCACCTTCACCTTTCCCACTGAGGTGGTGCGGGCTGGTTTTTATCTCACCGGGTGGCCTTGCGACAGCACCTACCAATACACCCTGGAAGCCCTGGACGCCTCAGGCCATGTCCTGGAGTCCTACGCGGTCAACTCCGCCCCGGTGGACGCTTGGGCGAGCAATTTTGTCGGCATCCAACTGCTCAGCGGCTTCCGGAGCCTGGACCTCGTGGGCAGCGGCCAGCAGTGGATTGCCAACAATGCGGCGCTGGACATGCTGACCTTTCAATCCGTGCCCCTGCCCCCCAGCGCGTTGCTCCTGGGTAGCGGCATTCTGGGCCTGGTTGTCCTGCGTTGGCGGAAAAAGGGATCAGCCTGATCCCTGGCCGAGCTTGAATTTCAAAGGCCCCCGGCGGTGAGCGCCAGGGGCCTTCTTGTCTGCGGGAATGAGCCCGTATGGCGAAAGCGAAGCGACTCCCGCCCTTAGCATTATTCCATTCCCAGACTTCGAAGATTATCTTCTGCCGCCCTTGTTTGATTGCCAATTTTCCCGCCAGTTCTGGCGTGGTGCCGCCTCCTTTGATACTCTGTTCTAAAAATCCGGCTGCCGGGGGGAATTTGATGATTGGGAGCGGATTTATTTGGACCCGGGGCGCCGGCGGTGCGCCCTCTTTGGGGCTTTGCCATACTTTGTTCCTCAACTTCGGCGGCTTTCCCAGGAAATCCGCCAAAAATAAAGGGGCTTACCACCCAAACCTCCCCGGTTTTAAGGGGCGCGTCAGCGACAAAATGGGTGGCGGTGGCGGAAAATTGTGCGGAAATTTTTGGAGGGGCAGCACGGGGAGTTATTCGAAATGTCCCATGCTTACCAAATAAAATATCAAAAAACCCATATTATTGGCAGAAAAAGGGGAGGGAACGCCAATAAACGACGATTTTGAGATAGTGGGAAGTAATCTTTGGGAGTTAGCTGGATTATTAATGTGAGCAGGAAAGCAATTACTTCCCCCTCACCCTAACCCTCTCCCCAATTGGGGGAGAGTGGATAAAAAAGGTAATGCATTTCTGCTCTCATTAATAACTCCACCGCTTAACCCTTCTGGCTCCCGGCGCCCTCGGCAAGTCCGGCGCTGGTTGCAAAAAATCGCCGGCAAGGTCATAATTTTCGGTGGGGAGCATCCTTAATGTTGCCAACCTTGCTGCTCAACGACGTCTTTAAAGTCTATACTTACGATCAAGATAAAATCATGACCCCGGCGGAGACCTGCCGAAAGGTGAGGGAGCGCCTGGCCGCCCTGAATCTTTCGGTCCTGGCCGAGACCAGGCGCATCGATTCGGGCCGCCTGGATATTCCGGTGTTCATCAGCCTCCTGGGGGCCGACGCCCGGCGGGTGGTGCCAACCCAGAAGCAGATGGGCAAAGGCGCCACCCCGGTGCAGGCCGAGGCCAGCGCCCTGATGGAATTGGTGGAGCGCTTCAGCTTCTTCACCTTTATTAAAGAGGGTCCGAAGCTCTATACCACCGCCCGGAAACTGGGGGACCAGGCCCTGCCCTTCTCCTACCTGGCCCGCTCCCTGTTCGACGACTCCGCGGAGGCCCGCGCTGCAGCGGAGCTTTACCAGGACTGGCCCCTCCATTTCGTCCCGGCCACCAACCTGAGCACCGGGGTCCCGCTCTATCTGCCCCTGCCCTGGTTTTATCTCATCGAAGAATACAACGGCCCCGCAGCGGGCAACTGTTTTGAAGAGGCGGTACTCCAGGCCCTGTGCGAGGTAGTGGAGCGCCACGTGGGCACGGTCATCAGTTACGAGCGCCGCGCCACGCCGGTCATTGACCCGGAGTCGGTGACCGACCCGGCGGCCCGGGGGTTGCTGGAAAAATTTGCCAAAAATGGCGTCAAGGTTTACTTACGGGACTTTTCCATGGATACCGGCATCCCCACGGTGGCGGCCCTGGCCTACGACCCAGCCACTTTCCCGGAATCCAGCGAAATCGTCTTTGCCGCCGGCACCACTACCGATCCGAGCAAATCCCTGATCCGGGCCCTGACCGAGGTGGCGCAACTGGCCGGGGACTTCCACCGGCGCACCTCTTACAGCCCTACCCTGCCCAAATATGAGTCCCTGCAGGAAGCGGCCTACCTGATGGTCCCTGGGGCCAGCGTGCCCCTGGACCGCCTGCCCAACCTTGCGAACGACAATCTGAAGGTAGAGATCCAGAACTGCCTCCAGGCCCTGGGCCGCCTGAAACTGGAGGTTATGGCGGTGGACATCACCTACCCGCATCTCGGCATCCCGGCGGTGTATGTCTTGATTCCGGGCACTCACTTCCTGGACCGCACCCGGGACACCAACGTCGTCTTTCACCTGGCCAAGACCGCCGCCCTGTACGCCGAGCCCCTGGAGG
>Ga0326727_10003549_pt1 | contig 49581 bp, 35 predicted proteins | sample MB2enrmetagenome_FD_207643 | JGI IMG/M metagenome (GOLD analysis project Ga0326727, IMG submission 207643) | Lab enriched peat soil microbial communities from McLean, Ithaca, NY, United States - MB29MY | ecosystem: Environmental > Terrestrial > Soil > Wetlands > Peat | place: USA: New York... | reverse complement strand
CTTGGCGCCTAAGCGTTACGTGTGGAAAAAGAAGGGGGAGGAGATTCTGGCCAAGATTGCCAGGGCGCGCACGGCTCGGGCTGCGGCTCCACACTTATGACCCCTTATTTACTGAACACTACACTAGTAGCGCGTGCGTAACGGCGCGCCCTATTACGACAGGCAAAAAGTGCATTGTAGGCAATAGAATCAGGGGTCAAACGCGCTTCACAAGTCGCCACGTTAAGCGACCGTAAAGGGCCAATTTCCGAATCCTAAGTCCTTCGCGCCCGCCGATTCCGCCACGCACCCAGCCCGCCGTCGCATCTTGGCTACGGCGCGAATAACTGTAACTATCTTTTCCGCTCAGCGCCGCTGGGCGCATCTTGCTGCTGCCACCGGAGCGCGGACTCTCCTCAGCCGCAGCAGATGGGTAACCTCGGTGCTTGGCGGGTGGTACTGCGGAGGCCTGCCTCTTGCTATCCAGTGCTTTCCGCCTGGCCACGTAACTACCAAGACGCTGCCGTTTCGACCGTTTTCTAGCCCATCCAATCGCTGTGCCCGCCCTGGCATCGCAATACCCCCACCTACACCCCATCTATACCCCCTGTATTCCCCCTCTAAACCCCTTGTAATCCCCTTCTATATGCAATACATGGGGTTTACATGGGGTGTAGAGGGGGTTTACTGGGGGATTAGTGGGGGATATGCCGATGGGTTGGACCTGAGCGCGGGCAGTTCCGCCTTTACGAAAGACCTGGCTGGCTGACCAAAAACTCAGATTGTGGGATGCGAGACGCGCGGGACTGCCACGCGCTGCCACTCTTGTTATGGAAAGTTGTTGACGGCCACGGGCAACCGATCGCCCGCCCCGAACCTCGTGCTGTGGCAGGTCCTGAATGGCACTCTGTTAAGGCGTATATATCTGAACCAAAACGACTTAGGCATTCGCAATGGGGTTACGACGCCTTCTACCGCGTTTCGCAGCCGGACAAGGGGAAAAGACTCGGCTTTTCAACGGTTTGGAGGTTTCCGCTGCAGAAACGCATCATGGACCCAGAGAAGGCTGGAAAACACCCCCCTTTTGCTGGGCCTTAACCAGGCCGCTTATGTTGAGCTCCACCTAAACGGCTAAGAGCGCGTTTGGAAAATGCCAGCTTGGGCGGGAGGCAGGGTTTGGAGTCCCGCCTTCTGGCGGTTTCCGCTCCGGACCGCCTGAAGGCGGGACTCCAAACGAACTTTGATCACGGAGCAAAGATCAGGCGGTAGAACTTGCTTCGCGCGCTGGGTGTCGGCGTGACAACGGCGGTCGTCATGATATTGCCTGCAGCGTCTTCGGTTTCCATGAAAGGCAGCGCGGAGTCTTCCCAGACGCCGCTGCCCAGGTCGCTGGTTTCCTGCAGCGCGTACGGACTGCCGGCCCAGGTTAGATTCACAGCGCCGTTCATCATGCTTACTGAGAGGACGGGCGACGTGCCAGCGGATGTCTGGTTCCCGGGGGCCGGGCCGTCGTCAGGCGTGCCGATGCCGGCGATCATCTCGGGAGAGAACGCGATGTTGTGGAACTGGATGCTGGAGACGTAGAGCTCGCCGTTGGGGTTATCAGCGTTTGTCTGAACGCTGAACAGTGTCGGCGGACTGACGGCCCAGTTGATCGTGGAAGCTGTAAAAGGTATGAGGCAGCAAATGCAGGGGTGGATAATGACGACATTTGTCACGTTGATGATAGCGCTCAAAGTCGCCGTCCCTCCCTCAGACGGATTATCCACCACCAGGGCGACGCGATTCCAGGTATCCACCGCCATGGGCGCAGCCGAGGCGGCGTCAAACGGCACACCACCGGCGGACCCCGCAACGTGCAAGTAGTTCGAGGCGTCCAGGGTCAAGGCGAGGCCGTCTTGCCCGCCGCTGCTTAGGTTGCTGATGCAGCAGGGGATACTTTGGAAGAGCGTGCTCGGGGTTCCCAACGAAGTGTCTGGCTCATAGATATCCATGAGGAGCGTGTAGCTGTCGTCGGAGGCGGTGCCTGATGCGGTGATGGGCGGCATTTGGATGGAAGCCCCGGCGTTGGGGTTGATAGCCATGACATTGACCACCTGGCCGCCGGGTGCCGGCAGGCCAAAGTCTTCCGTGGAGCCGGCGGTGATGCCGTAAGTGGCCGCAAAGTCCGAGCCGACCAGATTCAAATCCGGGCCGAAGGTGGCCGCCAGCGGCCTGGCCAAGGTTTGTACGTTCCACCAACCCCACTGCCACCACCAGGGCGAGGTAACATTCAACCGGAAGTTCCAGGTCACGACGCCGCAAGGATTGGCAACGACCACGGTGTAGAGGCCGGCGTCAGCGAAGCCGATCGGGCTGATTTGGAGCAGGGAGTTGTTGGCTCCGGGCAAGTTCACATTGTTATGCGACCACTGGTAGCTCAAGGGCGGGGTGCCCCCGGCCGTAACACTGAACGACGCGGTGCTGCCCACCGGCAAGGATTGCGAAGGACTGCCCCAGACAACAAACGGCGGGGCACAGGTAAAGCAATTGGCGTGGGCAGTGGTGAATTCGACGCGCAGGCCGGTCCAGGCGCTAAAGTTCGTCACGGTAAACTTGAGCGAGTTTGCGCCCGATACAAAACCGCCGCCGGCAGGAATGGTAAACGGCGTCCAGAAGGAAATGCCGGGCGTGGCTGCCGGCACCGGCACGCCATTGAGCTTCATGGAAGCCGCGTTGTCCGCCGCCCAGCGGCCTAAAATGGTCGCGGTCGCCGGGTTGTAGCCGGCTGGCAAAACGAAGTTCAGCGTATAGGTGTAGGCGCCCCCGGGACAGCAACCGTTATTCGTATAATCGGGAGCGATCCACTTGGACGCGGCGACGGTGTAAACCGGATCCGGGGGCAGGCTCCAGGGAGTATATTCGTAGCAAACGTAGCGTACGTAAGTATCCAAATACGAGCAAGCGGTGCCGGTGGCGTGGCAGATATCCGAGACGGCGACCGCGTTGCCGAAGTAATCGGTGGGCATGCCGCCCGGCACGGCGGTGGGCGGGAGCAAGTAGTAAGGATCAACCGCCGCGTCCGGCAGCAAAATGCCGCCCGGCCCAACCCCCGTGTTGGTTAGATTAGACAGGAAGGACTGCGCTGCGCCAATGATCAGGGGAACCACCTTGGTGGTGACATTGCCATGGCAATCCCGGACGGTGACGGTGACGGAAGTAATTCCCGGACCGATCGGCGCGTTACACGGCGGCGATTGGCTGATGACCAGCGAGTTTTGCGGGCAACAATTGTCCGTGGCGGTCACGGGCACACAGGGCACCGTGCAGTTCGTCACGGTCATGCTGGCCGGGCAGGTCACCACGGGGCCTGTTCGGGGCAATCCCTGAACGCAAACCACGCACGAGTTCGAATTGCCACAAAGGTCGGTCACCGTCACCGTCACACACGCGAAAGTCCCTGCAACTATCGTGCCGGCCGGCGGTGATTGCGAATATATCAGGGAGCAGAGCGGCGTGCAGTTGTCTGTGGCGGTAACTGAAATTGCGGGTATAACAAGCTGGCAATTGGCGTTTAATGACACGACCACTATGTTGGTCGGGCAGTTGATTACTGGCGGAGTGGTGTCAACGACAGTGACCTTCTGGCTGCAGGTGTTGGTGTCGCCGCACCCATCAATAATCTGCCAAGTTTGGGTGATGAGCTTCGGACAAACCCCGTTGGTCACGAGGCTCGTTGAGGTGATGAGGACGTTGGTCAAGAGGCCGGTCGGGGTCTGGATCTGGTTGGTGCAGCAGGTCGAAACCACTGGCGGATCAAATGTCCAGGTGGTGCCGCACTGCACGGTTTTGTTCGTCGCGCATATAACCTGCAAACAATTGCTCGGACAGCACCCCAAGACCGTCACGGTCTGGCTGCAATTGGTGCTGGCGCCGCACCCGTCGCTGATGAGCCAGCTTTCCGTGATGCTGAGCTGCGGGCAAGCGCCGTTGGTCACGAGGCCGGTCGGAGTGATAAGCACGTTGGTCAGGGTGCCAGACACGTTGTTGGTGCAGCAGGTCGAAACGGTCGGGAGATCAAACGTCCAGGGGGTGCCGCATTGAACCGTCTTGTTGGTCGGGCATTGCACCTGCAGGCAATTGGTCGGACAGCACCCTAAAACCGTCACGGTCTGGCTGCAGTTGGTGCTGTTTCCGCAGCCGTCGCTGATCAGCCAGTTCTCGGTGATGGTGAGCTTCGGGCAGGCGCCGTTGGTCACGAGGCCGGTCGGGGTGATAAGCACATTGGTCAGGGTGCCAGACACGTTGTTGGTGCAGCAGGTCGAAACGGTAGGGAGATCAAACGTCCAGGCGGTGCCGCATTGGACCGTCTTGTTGGTCGGGCATTGCACCTGCAGGCAATTGGTCGGACAGCACCCTAAAACCGTCACGGTCTGGCTGCAGTTGGTGCTGTTGCCGCAGCCGTCGCTGATCAGCCAGTTCTCGGTGATAGTGAGCTTCGGGCAGGCGCCGTTCGTCACGAGTCCGCTCGCGGTGATGAGCACGTTGGTTAAAAGGCCGGTCGAGGTCTGGATCTGGTTGGTGCAGCAGGTCGAAACCACCGGCGGATCAAAAGTCCAGGCGGTGCCGCACTGCACCGTTTTGTCGTTGGCGCATTGAACCTGCAAACAGTTGGTCGGACAGCACCCCAAAACGGTCACCGTCTGGCTGCACGAGTTGCTGTTGCCGCAGCCGTCGGTAATCTGCCAGGTCTGGGTGATGGCGAGTTGCGGGCAAGCGCCGTTGGTCACCAGGCCGGTCGAGGTGACGAGCACGTTGGTCAATGTGCCGGCGGAGGTGACAATCCCGACGGTGCAGCAGGTCGTAGCCGTGGGCTGGTCGAATGTCCACGTGCTGCCACACTGCACTGTCTTATTGGTCGGGCATTGCACCTGCAAGCAGGGCTGCGCCAAACCACTCATCGTAACCAGAATGCAACAAACCGATACGAGCAGACGCGTCATATGCAAACCTTTCGAGTGCCGGCCTTACCTTTTGGAATCCCCCCGTCGGCGGGAGGGACGCATGGCGAGAACGACATGCCTTTGGTGGATCATTATGTGAGGTTACTCCTACCATTCGACAAACGCAAGTAGTATTTCCAGTCCAGCCCAAGCCTGGAGGGAGGCGTGAAACATCCTCCGGTGTTTGCGCCGGTGTAAGCCCCTTCGGCACAAGTTCCTGCGGTTCAAGGCCACACCCGTTGAGGGGGTTCACTGATGAGCGTGTGAGGAATTACACTGAAAAGATGTCGGTTGGCGCGGGAGTGGTGTGCTGGAAGGTTCAGAGGCCAAAGGAGGTTTATTCTGGTTGAGGCGAGGTGGAATGGCTGCTTGCTGAGCCGATGCCGGATGCACGGCTCGCAATCACCTTATAGCGGAGCTTCACGCCGCGCGGGTTCTCGGTGAAGCCGGTGACTTGCAGGAGGCCCAGCTTGCCCGCGCCGGTTTTGACGAAGATGGCGTATGGCAAAGTATCCGGGTTATCGAAAGTATCATATCCGCCCGGCTCCTCGACGTCTTCCCAAAGGCTCGCGAGCGCTTCCATATCCGTGATCTTCTTCCACTGGTCGCCGTGTGCGTCGGTGGATTGTACCACCGCCCCGGACATGCCGTAGAAGGAGATGACGTGTGCCTGGGCGTCGTGCCGGACGGCCACGCCCGGGGCCTTGAGTTGTGCCAGGCGTTGTATCATTTTGGCTGCTGTAGCGCTCTGCTTCAGAGCGAACACAGGCTGGTTGTGGTCCAGATCGAGGAGGGGCGTCCACCCGTCTTCATCCATAGGCAAAGTGCATTCGGTGACCGGACCAAAGTCCGCTTGCAGGCGGGCCCGCCTGGCCGGCACAACGACAAGCGCGAGGACGGCGGTGGCGACAAGCAACGGCACGAAAAGGGCGCTGGTTGCCATGACCACCACCTTGCCGAGGCGTTCTTGCCAACTCATCAGGCCCAACGACAATGCAACTGCCAGCACCACGGCCCCAAAACCCGCCGCCATTTCCTGTTGCCGCATCGCCTCCAACCCGAGGGAGCCAAGCGCGCCCAGTAGAAACAAACCGAACGCCCAATTGTGGCAGCGGCTATGTTCGCAGGGCGCACCCGTCGCGAGTGCACCGCCAGGCTTCGCGCTAGACGAACCACACTCCGACGAGTCCGGCGCCGTTTTCGGCCTGACACCCGCCTTGCCCTTGATTGCCGCGCGCCAGACGCTCCGAGCGATGAGCGTGTTTGAGATGACGCACATGAATGCAGTTGTGGCCCAGACCAGCAATCCAAACGGGTCATGTGGGGCTGAAATAATGCCAAGCACTTCAATTCCCGAATGAGGCACTTGCGGTCCAAACGGTTCATTTGGAGTTGGAGCCCTCCCGCTTGGAGCAAACAGAGCCGGTAAGACGTTTAAGGTCGAGACGATGGTGTGGGCTTCCCAAACGAGAAGAACATCCAGCGCCAGCAGCGGAAGGAGCAGCCCATTGAACACCGCCAGCCACATGCCGCGGGCGTTCCCTGCCGAGCGGCGGATTTGAACCACAGCCAGCCATCCAAGAAAGGTGGAAAGTAACAGGCACACACCCCCCGATACCGCCAGGACATTGGATGGCCCCTCGTCCAGCAGATTACTGTCACCGATGACCGCATACACCACCAAAGCCAGGATTCCAAGGATTCCAATGCATCCCGCGACCGCCGTCCGCGAGAACCGGGCTCTCGGCTCACGAGCCTCCTGGGCTGTAATCCGGCTGCCCGCGGGTGACTGGCGCTTCAAGTCTTCACGGACCTCGCGTTCGTCGGACAAGCGCAACACCTGCCCAGCCATTGCTGGGTCGTGGTCTGGTGCGTCCGCCGCTGCTTGCTGGGTGAGACCTTTCACGACGCCTGGTTGAGCAGGCGGGCCGCCCGCGCTCCCCGTTGCGCAGCCGAGCGGCCTTTTCACCGTGCCCCGGAGCGAGCATGAGCGCACGACAAAAACGATGCTCAGAGTCAGCACCGGGATCAGCATAAATGCCCCGCTCATCAAAGCCGCATTAGTCACCGAAAGACTATCCGGGTCGCGCTGCGAAAGGAGACTGGCCATCAACGGAAGAGCGGCAGCCAATGGTACCAGCAGCCATACGAGGGAGCGCCAGGTCCTCACCGGCACAACTATCGTCCCATATGCGATGGGCAGGTCGCCCCCTATGCCGGTTTTCACCGCCTGTTGGATGGCGGTGAGCCATTCACCAGCGTGCAGACGCGTATCGCCAGGCGTGCGGAACATCGAGGTTCCGGCCAGGAATACCAGACGGCGGCCCTGCCCCGCCTCATCAAAGTCCACGGCAGCGTAACGGTGTGGACCGGGACTGACCCAGAACGGCAGGACGGCTTCACCGAGCGCGTGAATGTCCGCCAGTGGAATCGAGCGCTGGTTGTAGCCAGACGAAATGACAAGCCGGTCCGTGTGCAAGGTTACCTCGCCCATAGCCGGGTAATTCACCCTCGCATCGGCGGATTCCTGCACAGTCAGCCGCGCACGCTCGGATCTTACGATTGAGGTTGGGAGGCTCTCACCTGCCTTTCCGCCAGCATTTTGAGCCGCCTCACGCCGGCTGCTGCCGGGCGGCGTTGCCACGATCGTCTCCAGACATGTCTTCACCTCGCTGACCTGCTGGTAGCGGCGCTCAGGATTCCTTTCCAGCGCCCGCAGCACGACTTCGTCCAGTCGCACATCAATCTGCACCTTCTTTGAGGGGGGCTCCATGCGCCGGCCGGGCAGTTCGCCGGTGAGCATCTGATAGAACACAACGCCCAACGCATAAATGTCCGTCCGATGATCCACCTCGCCCGGATGCTCCACCTGCTCCGGAGCCATGTAGTTGGGGGTGCCCATGATCTTGCCCGCCTTGGTAAGGACGGGCGTTTCTCCCTCACGCGGCCTGTCGGCCACCCTCTCCCCATCCGATGGGGAGAGGGCCGGGGTGAGGGGCGCCTTTGCTTCAACCAACTTCGCCAAACCAAAGTCCGCCACCTTAACCCGCCCACGGCGGTCCAGCAGGATGTTCTCCGGCTTGATGTCGCGGTGAACGATACCCTGGTCGTGCGCGTATTGGAGCGCATCGCAAATCTGCGGCACGATGGCGAGCGCCTCACGCGATGAGACCCGGCTGGAGCGCAAGAGCTGACCCAGGCTAACGCCGTCCACGAACTCCATCAGCAGGTAGTAAATACCATCCGCCTGACCGAATTCAAACAGCGTCACAATGTTGGGATGCAGCAGCTTGGCCAGCGCCTTGGCCTCGCGGGTGAAGCGTTCGGCAAAGGCGGAGTCGTCACCCGGGCGCGGCGGCAGTATCTTCAGGGCAACGATCCGGTCGAGTTGCTTCTGCCGCACCTTATACACCGCGCCCATGCCGCCGCGGCCAAGCAGCTCCAGGATTTCAAGGCCCGGGAAGTGCCGGGCGAGTTCCTCCAGCGTGGGCGGTTCAGGGCGAGCGACCGCACTGCCGCCTATCTGCCCCGAGTCGTCACCGGTCAGTTCCGTCTGCGTGGCAAGATTCAGCGCCAGGAGGCAGCGCGGGCAGAGGCCCTGCAAGGTGCCAGGAGTCAGCGGAGCGCCGCAGCGCGAGCAGGTTTTCGCCTCAGCAGGACTGTTCATCACCCCGTTCTTAAGGAAACCGCGGCGAGCGTGACCTGGCACATATGCGGCACCACAGGAGCCCGGACATTCCTGTCCGCCCGTCCTCTCTGGGCGGCGGACAGTAATGTCCGCGCTCCTTCGGTTGCCGCTCCGCTGCGCTGTGGCATGTCCGCAAAACCTACCCGCTTAAGGCCGCCAGTAAATGCCGGATCTCCTCATCCACCTCCGCCGGCTCAGCCACCGTTTGGGTGATCTCCTGGCGGAACATCTCCCGGAAGCGCCTGCGCAAGCGATGCACGACCTGGCGCGCCGTGGCTTCGCTGGTTCCGAGTTGCGCCGCGGCCTCCGCGTACGGGATGCTCCCTCTCTCGGCAGTCAGGAATCCGCTCAGGACACTGAATTCCCGAGCCTTGCCCGCTCGCTCCTGTTCCGTGCGCAGGCTTGTGAGGGTGCGGTCCAGCAGCGTCATCGCCCAATGGCGGTCGTAGAGTCGGTCGGGCGCGAGGGCAAGCGCGGAATCGGCTTCGTAGCGCGTCTCTGCAATGGCCGTGTCGAGGGGAAGATGCATGGCGCGACCACCCCGTTTCTGCGTGCCGGCCCGGTCCCATTCATTGGCGAGGAAGCGGCTCATGGCCGTCAGCAGGAAGGTGCGGAACCGGCCCTTCTCCCGGTCCGCGCTGGTAATCCACTGCTTCGCCAGCAACCGGGCGAAGAATTCTTGCGTCAGGTCCTGCGCATCCGGTGGCGAGTGCCCCCGCCGCCGCACATACGCGTAAAGCGGATACCAATAGTTCTTGCACAGGTGAGCCAAGGCGTCGGAGGCGCGAGTGGCATCGCCATGCCCAGCCGCCAGCACCACCGACCAATGGGTAGTGACAAACAACCGCTCGGGCCGCTCTTCCGTATGACCGTTGCTCTCATCTGTCGCCACTCCCTGATTATTAAAGGAAATCCGCTGGTTGTTATAGGAAAATGGGCAGGAAGAGCCCTTGGAAAGTGGCGGAGGCCCCCAGCTCAGTTTTCGGTTTGAGTTTTTGCCTGTCCCCAAGGACACTCGGCTTTCAGATGGCGCAACCACCACCGCAAGTGCAGGAGCTGATCCAGCGTTTCGAGCGCAACCGCGATGCCTACCGCTCGCCGCACTACAACGAGACCCAGGTCCGGCGCGAATTCCTCGACCCGCTCTTCAAGGCGCTGGGCTGGGACATTGACAACGAGCAGGGTTATGCTGAGGCCTACAAGGATGTCGTTCACGAGGACGCCATCAAGGTCGGCGAGGCCACCAAGGCGCCTGATTACTGCTTTCGCATCGGCGGCACGCGCAAGTTCTTCCTCGAAGCCAAGCGCCCTTCGGTGGACATCAAGCACGACGCCAGCCCCGCGTTCCAGCTCCGCCGCTACGCCTGGACCACCAAGCTCCCACTCAGCATCCTCAGCGACTTTGAGGAGTTCGCCGTGTATGACTGCCGGTTCCCCATCCGGCAGGTTGACCCATCAAACGCTGCCGACAAATCCCGCCGCGACCAGGTTGCCCGACTCGCCGAGCAGATGCTTGCCCTCCACCAAAGCATGTCCGCCGCCAGGACACCGCAGGAACAGACCGCCTTGGAGCGGCAGATTGCCGCTGCCGACACCCAAATTGACCGGCTGGTCTATGAGTTGTATGGCCTGACGGAGGAGGAGATCAAGCTGGTGGAAAGAGCTACCGCATGAGGTTGCCTAACGCCTCGCTCGCATTGGTGGCTAAGGACAAGGTTGCCGGCTATCTGCTCAACCCGGCGCACCCGGACAATGGCGGCAAGGCGGCGTTCTTCCATTCGCTGGGATTCCGGCGTGAGGAGTGGGAAGTGTTGGCGCGGGCATTCCGAGGGCTCGCCGCCGCAACCGAAGTGGCGGAGAGGCTGGAATCCGCCCATGGCATGAAGTATGTATTGGAAGGTGTCATCGAAACGCCGAGCGGGCGAGACCCGCGGGTGCGGACGATTTGGATAGTTGACCGGGGCCGGAACTGTCCGCGCCTCGTGACAGCCTACCCGGCTGAAGCGTGAGAGCAAGATATGATTAAAGAGCATGAGCGTGTGGTATTGACCGCCCCGGTTCCCGAGCACGGGCTGGAAGCGGGTGACGTAGGCACCGTGGTTCACTTGTACGAAGACGGGCTGGCCTACGAAGTGGAGTTTGTCGCCCTGGACGGCCACACCGCCGCCGTGGTGACGGTCGAGACCTCGCAGGTCCGACCGGTAGCCCGCGATGAAATCACTCACGCCCGATCCCTGGCGGTGGATTGAACAGGACGAGAAGCGAGGTGGAAGACCCGCCGCATGACGCTATCCAAGGTAAGAGTCTGGTTCGACGCCGAGGGCGACTTCCTGGAGGTCCGCTTCTCGGAAAGGGCTGGCTTCATGCGTGAGACCAGCAACGATGCGGTGATGGAGCGGGTGGATGAGCAGGGCAATGTCCTTGGCTTTTCCATTATGCAGGTAAGCCGCTTGGCCAAGGACAAGCCGCTGGTCGCCGACCTGGCTCCCGCATGATCATCGAGACCGAAATGATTCACGGCTGTCCGGCGCGCTCCCGGGCGCGTTCTCACGGGCACCGGTCTCGTGCTGCCCTCGACACCCCTCAACCTCAACCGCAGGCGAGGGCTTTTCCTGTCGCCGAGAGCTGGGGGGAGTGGGAGGCGAGCAGGCGGCACTCCGAGTTCTGGCAGCCTGGGATTGGCGCCGCCGAGCAGGGGAACGCAACCTTGCCCGCTCACGGCGAGGGCATCGGACCAGAGGGGCCTATCGTCCCGCACGCCGTTGCAGCGGCGGTTTGCGAGGAGGCGAGCTTGCGCTTAGGCGAAGCGTTGCCGGACGGGTGGGTAGCCGAATTGGCGGAGCGGGCCGACGTGGTCTGTCGCCATAATGCCAGATTCCGGCAGTTGCTGGCCAAACCGGGTAATGCCGGTCGGGATTGGTTGTGGGCCTTTGCACGCCATTGGCTCTACGGCTTGCTGAGCGCGCGCCGCCCGGAACTTTGCTCCCGGCTGCCGGTCTCTTACGCCGTTGGGCGCGGACTGGTGTAAAGCCTGATCCTGACGCGGCTGGGAAATGCAATTGGCAACTTCCTATCTCCACGTAACTTCCCAACCGCTTGCCGCCACGACGGCACCGTATCCCCTCCATATCCCCACCGTTACCTCGCCGTAGCACCTCTTATCGGCGATAAGTGGTGCTACGGCGAGGTAACGGTGAGGCTCCGGCGAGACTCGCGCGCGCACTTCATCCGTTGCCTTGGAATCCGTGAATCTTAATCGCCTTGTCTCCTAACCGTAAATCCATCTCCCTCAGTGCCGACGCAGGATGAGGCGATGGTCCACGCGGCGGGTCTGGTGGAATTCGAGCGGTGGCAGGTTGGTGAGGGTCGGGGACTCGGTCTCGTTGAGGATGGTCCTGGCCATGGCTTGCAAGGCGAGCCAGCGGGGCCATTCGAGGCCGGGGGCGTGGGCGATCTGCCGCAGGAGGCTGCGCCATTCGATAATGACGCGGTCAATGTCGCCGGTGCCGACGAGGTCGGTAATCCAAGTCTGCTTGGCGAGTGGGTTCTTGTGCATGGCGGCGACGATTTGCTCGGCGCCGGCGCCATATTTGGGCGGGACGCCGTTTTCGAGGTAGCCAGGTACGGATTGGAGGCCGTACTTCTCGTGGCACACGATCCCCAGGCGCCCGCCCCAGCGGTTGATGTCCTCACCGGCGAAACGGAAGCCGGCGTCCAGGTCGGCGAGGTCGTAGATGAGTTCTTCGAGCGGATAGCGCTCATCCTCGAGCGCAGCAGCAATGGCCATGCCATCACCCTGGGTGAAGAAACTGACAATCCGGCCACGGAGAGTGGGCACGCCGGTGGCATCAATGAGGCCGAGGCGCCGCCAGAGCAGCGCCACGCCGGTGCTGGCAGGCAGTTCACGGCAAACGGGGACGAGGCTGCATTGGGCGCAGTCGGCGGGCAGGACCTCGCGCTCGACGGGCTTCCAGATGGCAACCCCGTATCTGTCCACCGGCACGCGGAGGGTGAGGTCCGCAATGCTGACCAAGGCCAGGATGCGCTGGGCTTGGTTCTGGAAGGTGACGAGGGGCGTCTTCTGCTGCGCGAGCTTCTCTCGGAGGAGTGGAATGACTTGATCAGTCCAGACGGAAAGGGGGACCTGTCGGCCGTTCCAGTTGGTGAGGCGCCGGACCCACTTGGCGAGCAGGACACGGTCCTGGCTGAGGTGGTCGGCTACGGTGAGGGCGCGGCCATAGGTTTTGCCGTCCTGGTTCCCGGTCAGGACGCAAAGGCTGCCGGTGCCCACTCTCTCCAAGGCTGGGGCGTGGGAAAGGACAGAGCGATATACGATTTGCGATTTACGATTTACGAGGTCAGCCCCCATCTCACCTGCCGGCTCGTCAATCGTAGATCGTAAATCGTCAATCCGATCGTAAATCCGAATGTCCTTTAGCGGCACGGCCAGCGGTTCGCGCATCATTTCCCATTCTCCCCGGCTGTTGAGCATTTCTCGGACGCGCTTCCGGACATGGCGGGCGCGCTCGGCGTCAGTGTGGAGGCCGCAGGGAACCTCGGGATGGCGCAGGGATTCCTCCACGCCCAGGACAATGGGTTTGATGGTGAAAAGGCGTTCCTGGGTGCGCACGGCGTCGCGGAACGGGTCACGGCCATGATGGGCGGCGACGCTCATGAGGCCGAGCAGGGCGGACCAATCCACGGCAGTGCTGCGGGAGAGGTGGCAGGCGTGAGCATCCAGCAGGCGCAGTTCGTTGGGCGTGATGAGCACAAAGCCGGTTTCGTCCAGACCACGGCGGCCCGCGCGCCCGAACATCTGCAGAAGTTCCTCGGGCTTGAGCAGTTGTTCCATGCCGTCGCGGCGGTAACCCTCGCCGGCAAGCGCGACGCTGCGCAGGGAGAAGTTAATGCCCGCCGCCAGGCCCATCGTGGCGACTACCACCCGGAGCTGGCCGGCCTTGGCGAGCGGCTCGATCACGCCCGCCCGCGCGCCATAGCTCAAGCCGCTGTGATGATAGGTGACGCGGGCTTTCAGCAGCTTGGCCAGATGGTCGCCGACGACGAGCTTCTGGTCGGGGCTCAAGGCGAGGGGATTGGGCGTGGGGAGTTGGCGGGCGAGTTCGCTGGCCATGGATTCGGCAGCCTGGCGGCGCGGGGCGAAGATCAGAATCGGCCCCAAGTCCTCGGCCAGCGCCTTGGCGACCAGCCGCGGCCAGTAGCCCTGTATATCCGACGGCACGTGATAGCTCAGGCTGTTGGCATAAACTTCTTCCAGCGGCACGGGGCGATGGTCGTGGCGAATAAGGACCGCCTTCCGGCCGAGGCGGTGCAGCCATTTCACAACGTCCTGGGGGTTGCCCACGCTGCCGCTTAGCAGCAGCAACTGCGTTTGGGGTGGCGCCAAGGCGATGGCCAGCTCGTAGTTGAGGCCACGGTCAATGTCACTGAGCATCTGGTATTCGTCCACCACGAGCAGGCCCGGCCCGTCGCCTTGAATGAGGCGGTTTTTCTGGGTCTCCAGCGTGGCCACCAGCACGGGCGCGCCCAGATTCTCCGCCAGGTCGCCCGTGGCAATGCCTACGTCCCAGCCTCGGGCACGCCACTCGGCCAGCTTGTCGTTGGCGAGCGCGCGGGTTGGCACGGTGTAGATGGCCTGGCCGCGATTCTTGCCCTGGTTGGACCAGAGTTCAAAGATGAGCGTCTTGCCCGCCCCCGTAGGCGCCTGGACGACCACGTCCTGGCCTTCGCGCAGGGCGCTGACGGCCTGTTGCTGCCAAAGGTCGGGCACCGCCACCTGGTTGAGGGTAGGCAGGTCGGCCAGTTGTGAAGCGAAGGTCGGCACGGCAAAAACGGGATTGGAGCGTCAGCGCGCGAGTGAGGGAAATGTGTTGGATGGGCTGCGGTCCGGCGAAGATGAGGCGCACGTTGTCACATGAACAACATAGCCAGTTTCCCGGAATCGGAAATGGGAATTGCTGAAAATGTGCGCCGCAACATGCTGCCAGTCCGCCCGTGGGGCAGCACGGTTTGGCGCGCTTTCTACGGGCATCCGGCCAGCATTGTGCTAAGTTGAGGGGAGATGAACCTGTCACATAACCTGCGGATTCATGGTAGTTGGGCTGCCGCAAGGGATTCAGGCGACAAGGTGTTTGACTTAACCAACTGGCAACCCTAGACTTGGCGCACATGTTTGCGGCTGATTCCAAAGTGCCCCCTGCTCTAATTAACGACAGCTTTAGCGGCGAACCGGCTGATTCCTGGAAGCAGATTATCCTTCCCGTCGAGCCGTTCCTCGAAGCGGTCGCTCGCCGGCTGGCGGAGCAGGTCGAGGCCTTCGATCCGGACATCATCCGCTACGCCGATTATGCTCTGAATGGGCAGGGAAAGCATTTGCGGGCGGCGCTGGTGGCGCTGACAGCCAATGCTTTGGGGGAAGCCAACGATTCCCACGTAACGGCTGCGGTGATCATCGAAACGGTGCATCTGGCGACCTTGGTGCATGACGATGTCATTGACGAGGCGGAAATCCGCCGTGGCCGGCCTACGCTGGCGGCCAATTGGAGCAACGAGATAGCGGTCCTGTTCGGGGATTGCCTGTTCGCGCACGCGCTGAAGCTGGCGGCGAGCTTCCCGACCCCGGATGTTTGCCGGGCGGTGGCAATGGCTACCAACACGGTTTGCTCGGGTGAAATCCTGCAAACGCAGCACCGGCGTGATTTCCAGTTTACCCGTGAGCGGTATTTCAAGGTGCTGGAGATGAAAACGGCGGAGCTGTTTGCCCTGTCCTGCGAGCTGAGCGCGGGGCTGAGCCAGACGACCGTCGAACAGCGGAACGCGCTCCGCCAGTTCGGGCTGGCTTTCGGGACGGCCTACCAGGTCTATGATGATTGCGTGGATTTGTTCGGCTCGGAGGCCGCCGCCGGCAAGTCGTTGGGCACGGATCTGGCCAAAGGCAAGCTGACCTTGCCGGTACTGCTGCTTTGGGAGCGGGCGGATAAACCCGACCGGTCGCGTGTCCAGGAATTGGTGGATGGCTGGCAAGGCGATTCCATGAAGCGCATGGCCGAACTGCTGGGGAAATACGAGACGCTGGGGGCTTCGCTGGAGATCATCCATGAGTATCTGCACAAAGCGCGCCAAATCCTGCGCCGCTTGCCCACGTCGAACGGCTGGTCAGGCCTGATTGGGTTGACAGAATACCTCGCGCGCCAGACTGCCGTCCTGGGGGCTGTGCCTCAGAACAGCCTATGATTATGGCCGAGGAGCCAAGGCAAAAGGCCCCCCAAACCCCCGAAAGCGAGCCAGCCAGCCCGGAAGCGGCTCAGGCCGACGAGATGGACCTCGTCAAACGGGCGCGGCGGGGCGATCTGAGCGCGTACGACGACCTCGTGCGGCGCTACCAGGAGCGAATTTATGCGACCGTCTATCATATGACGGCCAATCATGAGGACGCGAACGACCTGGCGCAAGAGGCCTTCATAAAGGCTTTCCACGCGCTAAGGACCTTCAAGGGCGGCTCCAGCTTCTACACCTGGATCTACCGTATTGCCGTCAACAAGACCATCAATTTCCTCAAGCAACGGAAGCACAAGCCCCAGATGAGCCTGGATGATTTGGACTTCAATGCCGAGCATGACCCCGACCTGGTGGCCTTGATTTCCGAGAAGACGCCGCGGCGCGAGGTGGGCTTGGCCGAGCTCCAGGAAAAATTGAACGAAGCCTTGCAAAGGCTGTCAGAGCCTCATAGATTGGTAGTCACGCTGCACGACGTGCAGGGGCTGTCGCATGAAGAGATTGCGAAGATAATGGGTTGCAATATTGGCACCGTGCGGTCGCGTTTGTTTTACGCTAGACAACAGTTGCAAGCATACTTGTCAGATTACGTGAAATGATTATGGGTCAGGATAGCCAAGACTTCACATCATTGCGCCGCCTGCTGGCGCTCAAACGGCACGAACAGCCTCCACCCGGCTATTTTAACAGCTTCTCGGACCACGTCATCGCCCGCATCAAAGCGGGCGAAGGGGCGCACGAGAACGCCTTCGAGCGATTATTCTGGGAAGCCCCGTGGTTGCAACGTCTCTGGGCAGCCCTCGAAACCAAACCAATCATGGCCGGGGCCTTTGGGGCGGTCGTGTGTGCGTTGTTGGTTGGAGGAGTTGTTTATTCCGAAAGGCCAGAGAGCGAGCCGATGGTTTCCGGACCTGCGACGACAGCCGCCAGCCCTGTGGAACTCGCAAACAACGACTCCGCCTCGGATCAACCCGTGGTGGTCAGGGCTGCGCATTTCTCGGACCAGAGCGCGTCCGATGCGATGGTTCCAGTATCCTCCGCCGAAGGAATCTTCGGCTTGGTCCCCAAGCCAACTGCGACCTTTACCACGTTCAACCTGCCTGGCGCCAACTAAACGGCATGGGTAGTGTTGCTCCCTGCAACGCGCTGACTGGCAACTGGGTTGCTCAGGAGATTCCCTTCGCGGGCGTTGGCGTTCTGACTGGCTTGGATGGCTGACGGCTTGATCAATCCTCGCGGCTGAACACCAGGTTCATTCCGTCTCCCGTGATCGTGAGGCGATCTCGTTCGATGGATGCCGCCAGATAACTCTCTCTTCCCGCGATAGATACGCCGATCTGGTACTTGCCGTCCACGTTCTTCCACTGACCTTGATAGTCCTGTGGTCCCGCGCTCGCCGCCCCACCTGCACCCGGCGACCTTACCACCGGCAGGTTCTTGAAAATGGCCTTGTTGTCGGTCCGAGCCACGAACTTGGTCTTCGAGTAAGCCGACAGGAACCATTCCTTCAGTTTCTGCATGTCGCGGGAAGAGATGTTTGGTCTCGTGCGCAAATCCATCGCCAGGCCAACGCCTACGTCGAAGTTCCACCGGCCCAGAATGGCCTCCGGGTCGTACTTGGCTGATTTGCCCGACGCCAGGTAAGCCGTCAAATCTTTCATGTTGGGCACCACCGTGGTCCAGATCGTATTCATGAGGTCGGGATTGTTGAGAATGCCCTGGACGCTGGGATAGTTGACCACCTCTTCGATGGGCATGTGTTTCTGGCGCATTTCTCTGAACTGCGCGTCGCCGCCGATGCCTTGAAACTCAGGCAGGTCCGCCAGCCCGAGGAAAGCCGGGTAATGCGCCAGGCGTGCCTCGCTCAGCGGATTGTTGTAGATCAAGCCCGCGAGATCGGCTGAGTCGTACCACACCTGTGGCATCGGATCGAGCGCCCTGCCCACCTTCGCAAAGCCGGTGCTCTGCATGTCCTGTCCTACCCGGTTGAGGATCGCCAGCGACTTTGGGTCCTTATCGGGCGTCGCCAACTGGAAGGTCCAATAGCTGAAGGGATAAACCGCCGCCGCGATCAGGATGCAGTAGAGCGCCCCATTAAGCAGCCCGAGGCACAAGCCGAGCCGGCGGTTCAGCCTCTCCCAGAGCGCCAGGCGCAAGTCGCCCGCCTTGTACTTGTAATGGACATCCACCTTCTGATGCACGACATACGCGCCCACCTTGAAGGCAATTGAGATCAGCACGAAGATCACGATCGCTCCCAGCAGCCACGCCAGCGGCGGGTATTTCACCCCGACGGCCACCAACACCGGCCTGAGCAACCTCCCCAGCGGCTTGGCAAGCACCGCGCCGAACAGAATGCCTACCGACGAAAATGCCGCCCGCACCCCGCCCTGCCGGTAACCCATACCCGCCACCGAGGCCATCAACAGCAATGCCAAAAGCCAGATTGTCATGCCATTCAGTTAAAGCCGGCCCGGCAGCAAATGCACGCGGAAAATGCACTCGGCCCCGCAATGCCGGCTTGTCCGGCCGGTTGGTGATGTAGAAGAAATACCGCACCTCATCAAAAAGTACGTTCTCTCCGCGCTGCACACGGATGTTCTTGCGCAGGATCACCACCCGGTAGGGATAGCCACACTGGCCAGGCTGATACTCGATCTCCGCCACGTCCTCGCCCATCAGCTTCTGATTCTCAAACTCCTTCTCCACCACGATCTGTTCCTTGTAACGAACACCCTTGGCGCGGGGTTCCGTCAAAATCTTATACTTGGGCAGTCGTTCCAGCCGCTCCCAGGCGCTGGCCGCAAGCCCTTCAGCCAAGGCCACCAACTTCGGATGGGCATCGAAGCCCAGAATAAACCGCGTCCCTTGCTCGTTCCACCGGTCCAGTTGGGCTGTGTGTGTAAAGTCGGTGTCGCCGCGCACCGTGACCCGACCGGCTACCGAACTCACCAACCCAATCGCCCGATCAATCCAGCCGACACTCTCGCTGTGGCTGGCAACGTTGCCCGGCCGGTTCTCACCAGATACAACACTTCGCGCGTGTTGGCTAAACTCACAATCAGCGGCGCGTCGCCCCAAATCCCCTTGTAGGATAACCCGATGCCCTGCTTGCACTCCCCATAGGTGCCGGCAATGCTCCCGTCCACGTCGATCAAGGCTTCCTTCAAAAACCCCTCCGGCTGCACCTTCCAAACCGCCAACCGCGCCCGATTAATGCACTCCTGCAGCGACCCGACGTCCTCCGGGCCGAACCGCCGGGTAAAATCTCCCGCCGTCGTCGGATCGGCAATCCGCTCGGCTCCCAGTCCATGGAGGACGTTCTCATCCTGTCGTCGCAGTTCGATGCCCTCTAACCGCTCCCCACCGGCCAGAATGTTGTAGGTGAGGTTCAACACGCGATCGCTTTCGTGGTAGGGCAAGTGGAGCTTGAGCATCATGCGTCCCAAACCACCCCCTGCGGCGAACCCAACAAGCTAGCCTTCCGGCGTCAGACAGACGCGCCGCCATCCTTCAGTGGACCTCAGGCCAGGGACAGACCGGTTGGCTGGCGTGCGGTTTTTTGTGCGCGAGCATGTGCTGGTCCAGTCCATGGCCGAGCCTGCCGCCGCACAAAGGCCTTGACCGTGGCGTAACCACCCCTGCGCGAGGCCCGGGCGGGCTGGATGACGTAGGGACCAACGCCGGCGGGAACAACCACCGTTTCAGCGTAATGCAGGACGAAGGGGGCAAAGGCGTCCTCAGGGCTGGTGATCAGCGCCTCGTCGCCTTCGACCAGGTTGAGCACATTTACCCCGCCCTGCGTGTGATGCGGCACTGGTTTCGTAAACCAATGACGGCGGGTGGCGATAAACTCCCGCTCATGCAGGCCGGTATGTTCTTCGCGCCAGCCGTCGCCGGCCCCGACCTGGGTGACGCAGTTGATCAGGTTCTCTTTGACCCAGGTAGTGGTACGGTCCCACTGGATGTTGGCCAAGCCGTGCTCAAGGTGGATGGGACGCGGTTTGCCATCCAGACCCAAACGGCCCCAGTCCCAGAGCTTAAAGGTGAAGATGTAGGGAGTAGCACTGATTTCTAATACCATGGAGTTGGCCCCGGAACAATGGACGGTGCCGGCGGGGATGAGGAAATGGTCGTGCTTTTTGGCCGGCCATAGGTTGGCGTATTGGTTCACCGCAAACGCGGGGCCGCCGCTCTGCGCCCGCTCCAGGTCTGCAGCCATGGCGGCAGCATTGATCCCTTCCCGCAAGCCGAGATAAACGCTCGCTCCGGGTCCGGCATCCAGCAGGTAATAGCTCTCGTCCTGCGTATAATGCATTCCGAAATGGTGCTGGATGTATTCGGTGAGCGGATGCACCTGAAACGAAAGGTTGCCGCCGCCGATGGTGTCCAGAAAGTCGAACCGTATGGGAAACTCGTCGCCGAAGCGCGCGTGCACCTCTTCACCGAGCAGCGCGCGGGGCTGAGCAAATACGAGATCGAGCGAAGGAATCTCAAAGCGGACTTCCCCAAATCCGAGGAGCAGGCTGTTTTCTTCGGGCACACAGTCAAAGCACCAGCCGTAATTCGGAGCGCTCCGGTCCAGGTCGCAGACTTCCTTCATCCATTGCCCGCCCCACGGGGCCGGGTCGAAGAAGGGCACGACACGAAAAGGCCGCGTAACGGCCAGTCTCAGTCCTTGGCGCACCGCTTCGCCTTCGGCCAGCTTGGGTTCGGCCGGATTATTGGTGTCGAGGACGAAATCCCATTGGGCGATGAGAGGCCTCTTCCAGCGATCAGCGACGCGCCAGTCCACGAAGAATGCGCGTTTGTAGAGAAGGTTGGCTGGAAGTCGGCGATTCTCAACGCCAAAGTTGCCGCGTTCATGACGGCGGAAACGGTTCTGGGCCTCCCAGCGGGCCAGGTCGGCATAGACCAGGATGTCTCCCTCCGCGATAAGGCGGGCACCTACGCCGACTACCAAAACCAAGCCGTGCCGGAGGGCAGCGAACCGGCTGCGCAGGTGGAAGACTTTCTCCTTGTCGAAGAAATCGGGCAGGACCAATCCTGAGAGAAAACCGAATACGGGGTCATCGCCCCCGAGGAACGGCGCCGTGAGTTCGTCTATGCAGCCTGGGGGCAGCAAGGCTTCAGCCGTCTTCAGGGTCAGAACAGGCGCCAACCTTCGCTCGAGTTGGCGCAGTACGTCCTCCTCGGCCACGCCCGGGTAACATTCCACGACCAGAACGGTCCGGTGAGAGTTTCGGCTGGCGATCTGCCGACGCAAGCGATCGGCACAAGCCTCCCATCCGACGGCGCAACGATCAGCGGTGTTGGGCACTGTCAGCACGGGGAACTTGTCGTAATTACGCTTCAAGAGTCATCCTATTCTTTCTCGCTACTCAGGCCGGTGGGGGTGGACTGGATGGTAAAGAGCACCTTGCCCCAGCGCACATGACGCAGTTGACCGGAAAACCCGCGCGGCTGCTCCGGCATCCACAACATGCGCTGATCGTCCAGGCTGGGACGGAAGCCGAAAAAGGCGCGGATGACGACGTCGGTAAAGCCAGCGCCGCACAACGCTTCCCGGCAGATGGTGCCCGCGTTGGCGATGCGCACCGGCGCGTCATAGTCCCGCTTTTTGGGTCCGTAAAACTCGTCGCCTTGGGAGAATGCGCCCTCGTGGGTGGCCGTCTCGCAACGACGATAGAAATCCAGCGCATCCTTCCAATAGCCGAGCCGGCAAAGGCCATCCACGGTCTCCGGCGGCCAGCCGGAGTATGCGCCCATGGGGCCGTGGTCGGGGCGGTCCGAGCGGTCGGCCGCGGGGTCCTGGAGCGACTGAGCGCGCATCCAGTTCTTCATTAGCAGCTCCCGCACCACGAAGTCGCGCATCTCCCGGCGGACGGCGGGCGAAAGATCCTGAGGAATGCTTTGGGCAACAAATTGGAAATCGAGGCAGTGCCGCATGTCGAACTGGCGGTCATCGGGGTAACGGCTTTGCCAATAGCCTTTGCCTGCCACATACAATTTGGGAATGGCTGCAGCCAGTTTGTCAGCCGCGTCGCGACGCTCGGCGGCCAGCTCGCTATGGCCGAGGCTGGCGTGCAATTCGGCCATCTCCCGGAGCATGCTCACGTAAGCCGCGTTGAAGCCGGCGGTGGCGTGAATATAGGTCGGGACGCATTCCAGGAAATGCCATGGGTCGCCGCCGAAATCGGCCAGGCCACCGTCGGCCATGAGGTATTTCTGGTAATTGAGTGCCAGCCGGTCGAGGTGTTCGAGGAAGGTCTTGTCGCCCACTTTCTGATCAAGGAAGGCGCGGTCGCGGCTGACGCGCAGGTACGTCGTGGCGATGCGGAAGAGCATTGGGTAGTTCGCAACATACCGGTACCCGAAGGAGCGGTTGCCGTAATAGTCGAATGCCAGGCACTTTTCCAGGTCCCACTGAAGGGTCTTGATGATGTAGGCCCGCATCACTTGGGGTTCGAGCAGCGCGAAAAGCGTGTCCATCATGCCGGTATCCCAGATGAATTGGACGGAGGCGCCGTAGCGGGGGCCGCCGGCGAGGAATACGCGGGGGCTGTAGGGAAGTTGGTCGCGCAGGGCCAGCAACAGGTTCACCACACCCATGTAATAATTGCGGCGCAGAGCTTGATCCTCAGTTTGCAGCACGGGCAGGTTGCCTTCGAAGAAGCCGTTTTGCGGGGTGAAGACCTGCGCATAGCGCTGTTCCCAGAGCCGCTTGGCGTCGGCAAAAACGTCGTCAAACCGGCCGGCCCAGCGAGAGGCATCGGCGGTTACGCCGGCCCCCTCGCCAAAGGCCATCACCAGATCAATGGTCTTGGTTTCACCGCCAGCGAGGCGGACCTCCCAAGTGGCGAGGCCTTGGTGGCCGTCAGAGGTCAAGGGGTCCGGTTTGCGGGCGAAAGCGAAGACGGTCTTAGCTGAGCTTTTCGTGTCACTGACCACCAGGACCAGGTCGGATTCACCAACAGTGGCCGTGTAGTCGGCGGCGTTTTCGAGCCGGGGCGGCGGGGTGGCATCAACGGCGGCACGGATGGCCTCGGTTTCCTCATAGCGCCGCTTTGGGCCGCCCGGACCGGGCTGGGCGTAGGCCCAATCCCAGGAATCAACTGCCGTCAGCTTACTGATTGCCCCAATGAGGTCGAGTGAGAGCTTGCCGCTCAGTTCGCCGGGTTGGGTATTGGAGACGGTGATGCGCCAGAGAACCCCACGGCCGTCAAAGACCATGCGGTTGACCGTTTCGATGGCCAAACCGGCCAGCGCGCCAGAGCGAACCGCCTGATAGGGGTACCACCGAAATCTCCCGGCCACGGGCACCCTGCCATCCAGCTTGAGGGCGCCGCTGTGGAATCCCTGAGAAAAAGGCGGCGAAGCGAGCCAACTGATGCTCGCCAGGTCTTTATTGACCAGCATCTGCCCGTTGAAATTGTGGATGGAAGGGAACTGTTCGAGCTCGCCTGGAGTCTTCCAATCGCCAGCCATTTCGTCGAGCGTTGGCACGCCCACTGGCAGCGGGATGGCAGGGGATGTTGCGGCCGAGGAAAGCACTGCTCCTGCCAGCCGGATAGCCAAGATGGCAACCCATGCATTTCGGGGGATAGCGGTTGCTTTGAACCTTAGGGGTTGGAGCATGTTAGCCGCTGATCCGTCAGGGATTCAGTCGCAGAGCTGGGTAGCGTTGCGCCATCCAGCGGGAATCCGCGCAGGGAGTGGCGGGACCCGACCGGGTTGGGTAGCCCTGGGGAGTCGTCCACTTGTGCCCTTCGGCATGAGCATCTGCGAAGTCCATGGTGCTCTTGGCTCCGTGGTTGACGGCGGGATAATCTATCCAGGCCGCATCCTGGAAATTCGGAGGGCTTCCGATGGACATCATAAAGCCGCCAAGGTTCTCCGCGAACGGCGGATTACAAGAGTTGGGCCTATCATCGGCCTCCTCCAACCACACGATTCGGGCTGAGGGATGAAGAATCTGACCTTCTGTGTAGATGACGTTGTCCTGGTCCAGAGAAGTCCCCAGCACTCGAAAGGTTCCATTGAGATAGCCAGTGCCCGAGTAGCTGTCGTAAGCGAACTGGACTCCGCTCAGTTTGGAGCGCAAATCGCCCGGGCAATGGATTATATCCGGATTGGGCGCATACACAAAGAGCGGCCCATATTTGAAGGTAAGCTCTATGATCCTGGTATCAAGCGCAGTGCCCGACAGACCGGCCAACGAGGGGTCGGCGGTGACCTTGGGATCATTGGATTCAAGGCGCCATTCCCAGGAATCGGGGATCCCTTCCTCCAACCCCACGATCTTGTCGGTGTTGTCAGCAGCGTACATCTTCCAGGCCATCGCTAGTTGCCTGTGATTGCTGAGGCAAGCGGCCTCGGTCGCTTTCAATTTCGCCCGGCTAAGCGCTGGCAAGAGCAGCGCCGCCAGAATCGCGATGATAGCGATCACCACGAGCAACTCGATCAATGTAAAGGCTTTCAGTCCTTTCATAGGCTGGCTTCGTTTGTCTTTTTGTTCAGTTCCAGTTGCACGCGCAAGAACCTTAGCACGTAAAGGTCCTTGCCTTCCTCAGTGAACAGCCTGGCCATCGATTCGGGCACGTTGGTCGCGTAGGAGAGGATGACCTCGCCCGGCTTGGTCGAAAGTTCCGGATGCTGTCGCACTGCGTAGGAAATGATCGGAAAGGAAAAGCGATGGTGCTCCGGAATCCAGTAGATGGGCGCGGGTGTGCTCCAGGGGCCGGTCAGTTCCTTGGCCGTAGTCAGGTAGATTTCGGGGCTGAAGGCGTCGTAGGTAAAACAAGTAAAGAGATGCCATGCCGGTTCGTAATGAACGGTGCACTCAGTGTTGACCGGCGCGAACTGAGGCACGCAGTGCTTTGCCTCCTTGTCCCAACGCGGACCGTCTGGACCGCTAACCCAGTATTCGTAGGCTTCCGTCAGTTTGCCTTTGACCAGATCGTCCACCCGGACTCGCGCCACGGCGGTTTGCCGGGGCTGGACCACTCCATAGAGAAAGAGATAGGGTTCCTTGACTACCAGCGCGGAATGAAAGGTATGGCCCGCTGGGAGTTCCAGCGTGTGGGCCTTTTGGATCCACTGAGCGGGAGGCTCCAGCGGATTGGGAATGCGAAGCAGCGCGCTGCCGGATTCGTGCCACGTCGCAAAGTTCTGCGAGTTTCCGCTAATGCACCAGGCAAACAAGAACAGCTCGCCTCGGAGCATAGCCCCTTTGGTCACCCAGTAGAACTCGCCGGGTGTGGTGGCCTGATGCGGGAAAAAGCTCGCCGGTTGGCCGTCCTTCTCCTTCCAACAGAATGTCATGCTGTCGGTCGGCGCCTTCGCCCGGTCCTGCAGGCCGATGGTGCTGTTGATCATCAGCGCCCCCCCGAGGCGCACGCCATTGGTGAGCCGGCCAATGAAGGTGTCGCCGAACAGCCACAGCGTCTTTTTGTCCGACAGGACAATGGACTCGCCGACATCGGAGCCGAGCCATCCGTTGGTGCGCAACGACAGCAGGTCCTTATAGACTGGGTCCACCGCAATCGAAGCCAGCCGCAGAGCATGGTCCTCGGGCAGCATGAAAGGTTTCTCGGGCATGGGCAGATGCCCAGAGCGACCTTCGTGTGCGCCCGCCGACCCCGTCGGGTTCGCTTGGTTCTTTACGGCGTCCTGGGTCAAGAGGGTCGTGCCCGAGAGCAGAGAGGCGGAAATTGCGCCCAGCATGATTGCCTTCTCTTGCCAGCTATGGAAGTGCTTTGGCTCCACCCCAAGCGCACCTGCCGGTTGCGGCTGGAGTGGCGGCTGGACCTCCCCTGCGAGCGCAGCGACCGGAATGATGGGGCGCTTTACCAAGTGGTCCATGTGTGATTGTATAGACAATAAAATCCTACCGCCTGCGGCATCCCGGCACAAGCACAAATTTGTTGCATTTTGTGCTTGCATCCGGGCACAGACTATTTAATAATAGGGTTGTTCGAATGTTTGGGCATAACTATTAACCTGAAACCTACAAACGCATTATGAACACCAAGCAATCTCTGGCACTGGCATCCACGTCAGCTCTGGCCGCCGGAATGGCACAGGGCAGCGTGGTCTATTCGGGGCCCTTAAACCTCCAGCAGAACTATTCAAGTTCATTACCCTATCGCCAAGGGGTAAGCATGGGTATTTCTGGCACTAACGATTTCGTCTTCGGGTTCGAAGCGGGCGACAACAAACCCTATGTAGATGCTAGAACATTTGTTGGCTCGCCCTCGCCGCCCGACGCAGGCGGCACAAGCGGTCTGATTACTTTACTGGCAATGTCTAACACGGGGTTGCCGGTTACTCCAGGTGGAACTATGATTGACGCCTCTTACGCGGGGAGCCTGACAGCTTTTCCCGCCGGCAGGGCGTACATGTCCGAGGATGGCAATGGAAACCCGAGTATCGGGGCTTGGCCCACCAACGCGGTGACAGAAGCGTATGTCGGAATCGAACTGACGCTTTCAGGCGGCACCAGCTACGGGTGGCTTCGTTTCATTGATAATCCGGTGAGCAGCCCCCAAAGTCTCACCTTGGTGGACTGGGCATATCAAAGCACGCCCGGTGTTGGTATCGAGACGCCAGTAATACCTGAGCCATCTGCCTGTGCTTTGAGCGCATTAGGCCTGGCCGGTCTCTTAGCCTCGCGCCGACGGCGATAGGCGGCGGCCGTAGTCGCTTTGTTGAGGGTGGACCTGGCCGTAGCGGGAACAGGGACGGTTCCATGTGAGGCATTTTTTGGCTGAAAAGAGGGACCGGAATGTGTCTCCCTGGGCACAGCCTCTTTTCAACATGAGACTCACATTCCTCCTAATCGGCCTGTTCTTGACGCTTTGGGCTCCGGCTCGCTCCCTGCAGGCTGCGACGCCTACCGGCCGATGCGAGCCGCTGGCCAAACCCGCCTTCCGTCCGCTTCCACCGGGCGCGGTTGAGCCTGCCGGTTGGTTGCGCGATTGGGCGGAGGCCGCGCGCGACGGCATCACCGGGCATCTTGATGAGTATCACGCCGTGTTTGGAGATGCATGGAAAGGCACCCCAGTCAAAGCCCCGAACGCCGCGGCTGATGGGACAGGATGGCCGCTGGAACAGTGCAGCTATTGGCTGGATGGCTTGGTCCGGCTCGCTTACGTATTGCACGACGAATCGTTGCTGCGGAAGGCAAAAGCGCGGCTGGACCCGATTGTCAATGGCGTCAATCAGGGCGGGCTCTCCTTCATCTATTGGGTGACCAATTCCCCCACTGGTTTCAATAGTTGGGCCCACTCGCACATGGGCCGGGCTTTGGTAGCCTATTACGAAGCCACCGGGGAACAGCGCATCCTCAATGCCTTGGACAAAGCCTACAGCAGCTATCCAGTACCCATGGGGAATCTGGAGCTTGCGGGGGTCAATGTCAGCGGCCTATGCAACCTGGATGCGTTGCTGGAAACCTACTCCTTCACAGGCGATAAACGATTGCTGGAGCGAGCAATTGCGGCTGTGCAGCGCCCCGAGGTGCAGGCCTCGATCCAGGATTGGCTCGAAGGAAAGTTCAATCCCTGCCACGCCGTCTGCACCTATGAACTCATCCGGCTGCCGGCTCTATTATACCCTTGGACTGGAGAATCGCGCTACCTTGGGGCAAGCCGCCGTGCCTTCCAGTGGCTGGACCAGCAACATCTGCTGCCTTACGGCGTGGCCTCAGGCGAGGAGTTCCTGTCAGGCGTAGGCGCCTTTCGTTCGACGGAGACTTGCGATGTGACGGCGGATCTTTGGTCCAGCATATGGATGTATCGCATTACGGGAGAAAGATCATGGGGAGACGACGTGGAGCGGGCGTTTTTCAATGCCGCCGCCGCGCCGGTGGCGCGCGATTTTCAGACAATGTGCTATTACCAATCCCCCAACCGCATCCAGCCGGAATCTCTCCCGAGCGGCCATCCGGTTTGCCCCGGCCCGGGCTGTATGCGATTCACGCGGTTAGGCTATCCAAGCGTCCTCTGTTGCGTCGGCGCGGTCAATCGAATCCTTCCGAATTACATTATCCATATGTGGATGGCGACGGCTGACGGCGGTCTGGCGGCGACGCTCTACGGCCCATGCAGCGTCAATGCCTTAGTGGGCGCCCGCATTCCGGTGAAGCTCGTTTGCCGGTCCAGTTATCCGTTCCAGGACACCATCAGCGTCCAGGTAACGCCGGCTCAGCGGGCCTCCTTCCCGCTTTCCTTTCGAGTTCCGTCCTGGTGCCGTGCGCCGCGGCTCGCCGTCAATGGCGCCAGCGTCAAGAGTATGCCCGATGAGCATGGCTTCGTGCGAATCGAGCGAGCCTGGGCGCCGGGCGACGTTGTCACGCTGAAGTTCCCGATGTCGGTGCACCTCCTCCGCGGTTTTGAAACCGAGTATCCTATGGCCAATCGTAAGTATTTTGGCTTCAAGCCGGACTCGGTTTTTGCCCCGCGGCGATTGCCATATGAAAGCATCACTTTCGGCCCGCTCTTGTTTGCCCTGCCCATTCCGGATTTGGACCCGAACACACCGATGCCCGGCGCCCGCTGGCAGTTTGCCTTGGACAATAGACCAAAGAAGGAGGGGCGCGACATCACCGTCGAACGAAAGCCCATGCCCCCACACTGGGATTGGCCGCTGGCAGCCCCCATAGTTCTCAAGGTCCCGGCCAAGGACTTCGCCTGGGTTCCGACCGAGGCCCAAGCTTTACCCGACAGCCCCGTGCCAGGGCACAAGGCGGAGACTATCGCCCTGGTTCCCTATGGCTGCACCAAGTTTCGCGTCTCGATGTTCCCAGTGACCTCGAGGGCTTGGAATAGTCCCCCTCTCCCGAAGTGAACCAGAGTGCTTACCATCCGGAATCGCGCCTCCGAGCGTGGCGAGCTTCTCTCAGCGTCTCCTTGCTCGCACTGAGTATCGCAGCCCCCGGCTTGGCCAATTCCCTCCCGGCGGAGCTAAAGCTGGCCTCGTACTTCGGCGACCACATGGTGCTTCAGCGCGAGCGGCCCGTTTGCGTTTGGGGCGAAGGGGAGCCCAACAAGACTATCGAGGTTAGCGTGGCGAACCGCCAGGCCTCCGCCACCGTCGGCCCAGAGGGCCGCTGGGAAGTTCGACTGCAGCCGCTCGCCGCCGGCGGGCCCTACCGGCTGATTGTCTCTTCCGGTGGCCGCGCTATCGCTCTCAATGACGTGCTCTTCGGGGACGTTTGGCTTTGCTCCGGCCAATCCAACATGCAGATGCCCGTCAAGGAGTGCGCCGCCGCCGAGCAGGAGGCCACGCTGGCCGAACGCCCAACACTCCGTCTCTGTACCGTTGCCAGAAGCGCAGCCGCCACACCTCAGTCCTCTGCCGATATCAAGTGGCGGACCTGCACGCCCGAATCCGCACGGGAGTTTTCCGCCGTCGGCTACTTCTTCGCCTCCGAATTATTGAAAGACAAGCGGTTGGCGAAACTCCCCATCGGTTTGATTGATAGTTCGTTCGGTGGCACCACCTGCGAAGGATGGATTCCGCAAACCGCGCTCTCGAGCTTCAGTTCCGACCAGTTGCACGATTCGATGTTCGGCATCAAGCCTGCCGCGCTCTACAACGCCATGATCGCGCCGCTGGGGCATGGCCCGCTCAAAGGTGTTCTTTGGTACCAGGGGGAAAGCAATTCCGCGCATCCCGGCACTTACCCGCGACTGTTCTCGACGCTGGCAGCCGAATGGCGCAAACAGTTTGGGGACCCACAACTGCCCTTCTTCGTGGTGCAATTGCCCGAGTACGTGAAGCTCTGGGAAGGCTTCTATTGGCCCTGGGAACGCGAAGCCCAGGCCCAAGCTGTCCGCGCTGTGCCGTATAGCGCGCTCGTCCCCGCCATTAATACCACTGACGGCTTCGATTTGCATCCGAAGCAAAAGTTGGAAATCGGGCGGCGGCTCGCCTTGCGGGTTAGGCATGACGCTTATCGGGAGGCCATCGTCGCCGGCGGCCCCGCTTTTCGAGACGCGCTAGTCGAGAGTTCGAAAATGCGTGTCAGGTTTGACACTGGCGGTAACGGCTTGGCCAGCCGTTCACCTGACGGCGTTGAAGGTTTTGCGCTGGCCGGCGATGATCGTTCCTACCACTTTGCCCACGGCAGAATTGAAGGTGATTCAGTGGTGGTTCAGTGCGAGGAGGTCCCGGCCCCCAAAACTGTCCGCTACGCCTGGGCGGCGGTGCCGAACGCTACCTTGATCAATAAAGCCGGCCTGCCCGCTGCGCCTTTCCGCACCGATCTGTTCCCCTATGCCAACGTCGAACTACAGAAAGAACCCATCAGCCGTCGGGTCTCCACCTCGGCCTACAACATCCTCATTGACGGGGATGGGGCGGTCACCAGTCTGGTCGTCGGCGACGCGCAGTTTATTTCCAACCAGCCGGGAATGGCCGGCGGCAGCAGTATTCCCGGCTTCTTTGGCCCCAGGTCGTTGGCCAATATCCGCGAAGTCGGCCCCAGGCTGCTGGCTTGCAGCGACGACCAGGTCACGTTGCAGATAACCTTCGAAGAGAAGGCGATGGAATGGGGGATCACCAATCGCGGCAAAGATGCAATTCGCTTTCAGCTCGCGCTCTCCTCTGGAGTTAGTGTGTCCGATTCCGCCGCAAAAGAACGGGTCATTCTTAGGCGAGGGAACGCAATACTAGCCATCGAAGGGGTTGACTCGGTCACCAATACGACCAATGGCATTATTCTGACCACCGACATCGGAGCCGCAACCGCCCGGCACTTAAGCTTGCAGGCCGGCTTGGCCGACGTGCATGTTAGTGAGCAGCGTTAAGACGAAATGACTACTCCTGAGGCGCCCGACCTGGCCGTACGCGAGCCGGCTCAGGCCGAACTCGAATTTGCTGCCAGCCGACCACGAATGGGCCGAGGCCCTGCGCGGGCAAGGCTTCGAGAGGCTGCGCTCGGAACGCTATTTCGAGGTGCAGGTGTGTAATGTCTTCGGCGGAAGCCTCTGAATGTGTCTATCGCCATGGCCAAACGCTTATTGCTGGTAGGCTGGGACGCCGCCGACTGGAAGATCCTGCACCCCTTAATTGACGCCGGAGAAATGCCGGCACTGCGCCGTATCGTTGAGAGCGGGGCCTCCGGAGACCTGCTCTGTGCCCAGCCGCCGGTGCCCGTGGCGCAGTGGACCACGATTGCCACCGGAAAGCGCCCCTGGCAACACCAGGTCTGTCACCCGGTTGAGAAGATTTCTGGGCCCAACGAGGCCGTTGCCGTCACCGCGTCCCGGCGCCGCTCGCGGGCTTTGTGGGAGATGCTCGCTCAATCTGGGAAACGCAGCTTGGTCGTGGGCTGGCCGGCAACTCACGGCGAGCGAACCGAGAACGCTGTCATCATCTCGGACCGGTTTGCCCAACCAACGGTCGGCCCTGGCATCAAACCCTGGCCGCCGCCCCCGCCGGGAACTTACTGGCCGGGGGAAGTCGGTCCGCGATTGGACGCGCTGCGCATGAGCCCGGAGGATATCAAGGCCGATGTGATTTCGCTCTACCTTCCGGATTGGAAGAGAATTGACCAAAAGCGGGATCCGCGCCTGGGGCAGTTGCGGCTTTTCCTGGCGACGGATTTTTCGCATCAGGGGGCCATGATCAGCTTGCTGTACAGGAGCGTATGGGACTTTGCTGCGGTGCGCTTTCCGGCGCTGGGGGCGATTAGCGAGGTTTTTCTTCCTTACTGCCCGCCTCGCTTGCCCTGGGTCCCGGAGCCGGATTTCGACATCTATCAGCACGTCGTCCGCGCCGCCTGCCGCATGCTGGATCGCTTGCTGCAGCAGTTGGTCCAAGCGGCGGGCAAAGACGCCGCCGTCCTGGTGCTCTCCGGCCATGGCGTGCGCCGCCAGAGTGCCGCTCCGCCCGTGACTGGTCGCGGAAACAACGACGCCTGGAAATCGCCCCATGGCATCTTCGCCGCCCGTGGTCCTGGCTTTGCCGAGGATGCGCTGGTATTTGGTGCGACGGCGCTGGACGTGGCGCCGACAGTGCTTACGTGGTTCGGGCTGCCCATTGGCGAAGACATGGAGGGGCGGGTACTGCTCGAGGGCTTTACCCAAGCGCCAGAAGTGGCGCGTGTGGCAAGCTGGGAACCGGACCTCGCCCCGGTCTCGCCCATTGCAGCGGAAGCGCCCGGTGGCGTGCTCGATTCCCAGGCAGCGATAAGGCTCAAGCGCGAATCCGATTGGAATCTGGCGCAGTCGTATTTGGATGCGGGGCGCTGCGAAGAAGCGCTGCCGGTTCTGGAGCAATTGTTTCGCGCCTTCCCGGAGCGGGTGGAGTTTTGCGAGGCGCTGTTTCAGTGCCAATTGACCTTGCGCAAGTTGGCCGAGGCGTCTGAGACGCTCGACGTGCTTTTGGAGGCTATACCTGCCGGAGTTTGGTCGCTGTTGCTTCGGGCCGAACTCTGCCTCGCCAAAGGGCAAAGCGGCGAGGCGCGCCAGTTGGTCCACCAGGCGCGGGGCCTTCATCCCACGCATCCGGAGGCGATGCGCCGGCTGGGCATGCTCTTGCTTCGACTGCGGGAATGGACTCCGCTGGCCGAGTTGGCCAAGGAGGCGCTTAAGCTGGACGACAACGAGCCGCTCGCCTGGCTGGGATTGGCCGAGGCGCAATTGCGACAGCGGTTGCCGGCCGAGGCTGAGGAAGCGGCCCTGCGTGCCATTGGCTTGAACTTTTACCAGCCGCAGGCTCATTTCGTGCTGGCGCGGGCTCTCATCGCCCAAAGCAAATGGCAGGCGGCGCGCGAAACCATGCAAACCCTGTTACGCCTCCAACCCAACAATCGCGCGGCTGCCACTTACGCCAAACGGCTGGAGCAGCCGCCGGGTGGTTGAAAACCGCAATCCGAAGGCCGAAACCCGAAAGAAGGCCGAAATCCGAATCCGCCAGCCCCATCGCCATTCTCTGAGAGGAGCGCGCGGGAGCGCCGTGGCCTGACAGTCCCGCTCGGAGAGGAGTTCCGAAGCGCCGCCTTCCACAGCCGCGGGCCGGCTCGACGCATTGGGGCAGACAAGTCCGCCCCCGCCACTCCCGATCCTGTGCCTGTCCTCGCCGGGATCTCACCGTAGCCTCTCCGTAGCACCTCTTATCGGCGATAAGAGGTGCTACGGAGAGGCTAAGGAGGTGATACGGTGCGGTGGTAGCGGGAAGCGGTTGGGAAGCTACGTGGGGACAGGAAGTTGCGCGCCTGACGCACGGGTGGGCCGGGATGGGGTCCAGATCGGGTCCGAGGCACCAGGACCACTTAGCAGCCCGATTCCACCGGAAGCCCCCGAAAACGGTAAAAGGCGGCCGGAGTTCCTACTCCGAGCGCCTTTCGACAGAGGACACTTCTAACCCAAACTTAGTGCACCAGGACCCGATAGAACTTCGAACTAGCTGTTGGCGCGACAGTATAAGGCGAAGTAGCCAGCGAGTTGGTGGTCCAAGGTCCCTTGACGCTGTTGGCCTCCAGTAACCGTCCCAGCGACCAACTCAACTGGACGTTGCTACCCGCACGACTGATCTGCAGACTCACCGGCGGCAGTATGCCCAACGCTCCATTGAAGATTGTCTGCAATTGCGCCTGGCTTAAGGCCTTCTTGAAGACCGCGACCTCATCAATCGCACCGTTGAAGTTGCGCGCGCCTGAAGTGTCCCCGTAATCGGTGCCGATGTACTCCGATGTGGCAAACGCCATCACCTGGTTGGTAAACGGTCCGAATGGCGGATTAACGGCGGTGCCGTCATTGGTCGCGCTGCTTACCCCGTTGGTGTTGAACAGATACACTATCGCGTTCCTCGGCGTCACAGTCACGGCCACCATGGACCACTGGCCGATCGGCGGGAAAAGCCCCGTGTCATCGAAGTAAGAGGACGAGGTGACGTCCTCCCACACGTAACCCACGTCGAAGTTCAAGGTGGCCGAGTTGAGTTGATAATAGTAATTAATGCCCGCAGACATGGCGCTGTTGTTGCCGCTGAAGATCACCGCGGCTTGCTTGTATTGCTGATCGGCCGGGTTCACCCAGGCTAACATCGTTGCGGTGTTGGTGTTGAGGTTCCAGGGCGCCACCGGAATCCAGGAATAAGTGGTTTCAGGGACGAAGCTCGCGGCGGTGTTATTGGGCGCAAATCCCGGGTAGCCGTCCGCCGCACTCGGTCCGGCCACGCCGCCGAATCCATTGGACACGTTGGTTCCATAGACGCCGTTAAAGGCGCCGGCGTTATCGTAGGCGAGCAGGTTGTTGGTCGAGGGGTCCCCGGTTTCGTCCAGCCGATAGTAGGCCACGGGACCCGCCGCCAGCAGCGCCGTCTCATACGTGCTCTCTCCCTCCACCGGCAAGACCGTCAGCTTGGAGACGGTGCTGGTGACCGACAAGGAGCCCATCGTCAGCACCACATCATAATTTGCTGCGTCGGTGGTTTGCAGGTTGCTGACCTGCAACTGCGCTGTGGCCGAGCCGATGAGGCGGCTGGTATCGGACAGATTCGCCCCGTTCTTCTGCCATCGGTAAGTCGGACTTATTCCGCTGGCAACGTTGACGTTGAACTGGGCTGTCAGACCCCCGAACAGCACCTGTGGGGTTGGGGTCGCCGCTGGTGGCCCGAGCGTGAGGGTTGCCGGGGGACCGCTGGTCACCGCTCCCAGGCTGTTGGTGACTACAACGATGTAATCAAGCACATTGGAATTCCAAAAGCCGTTGATGGTCAGATTTGAAGTGGTGGAGCCGGAAATGACACCACCATCGCTCAAGTTGGTGAAGACGCCGCTGCCGACAGCCCTTGCCTTCCATTGGTAGGCGGGCGCCGGGGCCGCCAAAGCCACCGCCTTGAGCTGAAAATACGCCCCCGCCGGAACCGTTTGCGATGCCGGTTCGGTGTAAATGATCGGCGCGGCCACCACGTTCGTTGACCCTGCGACAATGCCCACCCCGGGCGTCTCTTCATAACCCGAATCCACCAAAATGAGCGTCGCGGGGGCGGCCGTCCCGTCGTAAATCAGATGCAGCCAGGCGAAATTCGTGACCCCGGCGCCCCCATCAAAGAACTCTACCCCCACGTAGCCCTCTGTCCGGGCGCCCGAAGGCCAGTCTCCCACGTAATTCGCGTTTCCATCCTGATCGAGGTAAGCCTTGCTCGAGTTAGTAAGCACGGGCGTGAGGTAGCTGGCATCAATCATCGTCCCAATCGGTGTCACCGGCAGGCCAGCCTCCCAGGGACCATAGGCGCCGCTCTTCGAACTCAACCGTGCCAGCACCGCCGTATTGGGAGTCGGACCCGTTGGGTAAGCTCCGACATACGGCTTCTGCGCATTCGCCGGAGTTGCACCGTCGAAACCGATGAAGAAGTCGGGTGTGCTGTCCCCGTTGACGTCAAAAGACGTGCTGCCGGGTGCGGAAGGCAGCGGGAATATGATGTTTTGCTGGGTATAGTAAATGGCACCTTGGGCCATTCCGGCCGCCATCGCCGAGGTGGAGACGACAGCAATCGTTCGTTTTCTGTTCATGGGAGTTCTCTTGTGGTCATTGCGCATATTGCGCGGTGTTAATGGTGGCTTTGTTTGTATTGGGGGAGCGCTAACCTCTGCACATTTCACGTCCAGCTTCGGTGGTGCCAGTTCATGTGTTAATGTATGTACATTCATTACTCGACTCCAACTCCGGTTGCAAGCGCAAACTTCAAGAATTTGCCAGACCGTAAAGTGCCCCCGCGCATGCGATGGGGTGCGCGAGTGCGGTTGACACCGATTAGCCCCTTTGTTTATACATTAGCCCATGTTGAAGTTGGATCACCGGAGTTCCACGCCGCTGCGCGCCCAGGTCGAGCAGCTCTTGCGCGATTTGGTCCGCCAGGCCAGATACCAGCGAGGGGCGCTTTTGCCGGATGAGGTCACATTGGCCACGCGACTGGGTATCAGCCGCGGCACGGTGCGTTCCGGCATCAGCAAGCTGGTGTTCGAGGGCGTGCTCGAGCGCAAGGCCGGCGTCGGCACCCGTGTCTCGCTGCGGCACGCGGAATCCGGCATTCGCGCCTGGCGCAGCCTTACGCGCGAGATGGCCGCCAAAGGGCTCAAGGTGAAGAATTTCCGGCTGGATTACCGCCTGGTCACCCCCAGCGCTGAGGCCGCCGAGGCCCTCCAGTTGAATTCTGCCACTCGGGTCTGGCGCCTGGACCGCGTGCGCGGCTGGAACGGAAAGCCCGTCCTGCAAAGCACCTCCTGGTTCCACCCTCGGCTTGGGCTCAAAGGCGACGAAGACTTCGCCTTGCCTCTCTATAAGACACTCGAAAGGACAACCGGTGTGCTCCCGCACCACGCCCGGGAGGAGTTCCTGGCCATGGTCGCCGATGCCCATACCGCGCGCCTGCTTCGCGTCACGGAAGGCACCCCCCTGCTGCTGCGGCGACATACCGTTTTCGACCCAGGCAATCGGGCTTTCGAATATGCCGAGGTCCGTTACGTGAGCGCGCGTTTCACGCTCACCATGGACATGCGCCGGGGGAAGGAATGACCCTGGAGTTCAACCGCGGCGGCTTTCTCAAGTTGCATGGACCGTGCCCTCATGTCCTGCTCACGTTTTGGCCAGCAAAGGTTTGACGCGTCTCCAGAATTGGTGTTGGAATAACCGCGCGCTTCCGATCAAGGCCGCATCTTCCTTGAGTGCCGAAACCTCGATTCCGACATCGATCTGCTGCCTTCTCAATGACTCTCCCGTGGATTTGGCAGCACGCCGTTGACCGCCGCCATTCAGGCCAGCAATGTCCCCGGCTCCGAACTCAATGGCGTGGTCCAGCGCATTCTGGCCACGATGTTTGGCTTTGGCTTGCCCGGAGCACTTCGCCCAAGAGGTTTCGGGGCACAACTCCAAAGCCGTGCATCACGCTTATTCCAAACACGACGAGGTGACAGTGCCCTCACTCGACGACTGGGAGATGAAGTGGAAGAAAGCCCCCCAAGCAGCAGCCAAGCCTAAAATGCCTAAAATGGTCGCCGTGAAAACAGCGCGGTGAAAAGGCGTTGCGAACCAACGCGCTTGCGCACAGACTGAGGAGGCTTGGCTGGCGCGCCAATCCAGATAGAATTGACAAGATGCGGCGACAATCTCCCAGATGAGCAACACCGGTCCACTCGACCTGACCGTACGCGCGCCGGCTCCCGCCGAAGTCGAACGAGTCCTTCATTTATTCCGCAATATGCCAGTGCGGCCAACGTCGCAGTTCCTGGGGGCGGTGCGAAGCCGTCCAATAGAACGCTTCGTCGGCGCAGCGGCCTGGTGGCCGGTGGGAACGACCGGGATGTTTCAGCTCACCTGCGAACCGGGAGTGGATCGTGCCGTGGTCGCCGGCCAGTTGATTGATAAAGTGGCAGAATGTGCGCGGCTGGCGGGAATGCAGACAATCCAATGCGCGAATCTGCTCACCGACGATAACGCGTGGCTTGGAGTCCTGCGAACCCAGGGCTTCCAGTATTGTCGTTCCGAGCGCTCTTTTGAAATTGCCTACGAGGACGCCTGGCGGCGCGTGATGGAACTCCACCACAGGCACGGGTCGCGGATTCCGGCAAGCTGGCGAACGGAACCCATTCGAGATCTTTCTCCGGAAACAGCGCTTGAGGTCATTCAGTCGCATCACCTGATGCCTCCTGACGAAATCCGCGCCTATTGGAAAAGAAATACTCCTCACGGCTTCACGCTCGATCTTTCCTGCATTTTGTTCGACGGCCAGCGGGCATTTGGGGCCTTCCTGGCGCGCCGGATGGGAGAGGTGTACTACGTGGACGTGCAGGTGGTGCGGGAAACGAATCCGCGCCTGCGTTCGTTGGGCGATTTGTACATGATGTATCGAATGTTCACGTTGCATGATGAGGCGCAACGCGCCGGAAGGGACGTTCCGATACACTGGCTCAGGTTTCGTTGCGGTGAAACCGAGCACGTTCAAACGGCCAACCTGGCTTTCCGCATGGGAGGGCGGGAGCTGCCGCCGCAGCGGGTGATGGCGAAAGCGCTGTGAATCTGTTTGTTCGCCGCCGATTGGCAACCCAAACCACGTCAGTGTACCAGCACTCGGTAGAATTGTCGCGGATTCGTCGGCCCGACCGTGACGGTGTACGGCGAAGTGGCGAGAGTATTAGTCGTCCAGGGGCCGGTTACATTGGTCGCCACCTCCAAAAGCCCTAGCGTTCCCCAGCTCAACTGGACTTGATTGCCCGACGCGGTGACTTGCAGGCTCACCGGCGGCAACACCCCCAAGGCGGCATTGTAAAGTGTTTCAAGCTGGCTCGTGGTCAGCGCTTGATTAAACACGGCCATGTTGGCAATCGCACCGTTGAAGCCCTGGGCTCCGCCAGGAACGTTCGGGTTATTCCCAATCGTCTCGGGGCCGGCAAATGCCATGACTTGGTTGGTGAACGGGAATAAGCCGTTGTTGCCCGGATACAAATTGGATGCGGGGAACGTCCCGGGAGGCCAGGTATCTGCCTCGTCCCCATTGAACACCGTAAGAATTGTATTGGGCGGATTGATCTGCATGGCCACCATGGACCATACGCCCACAGGCGGCATAATCCCCGAATCCCAGGCGACGTCGGCGGGTGAGCCATTTTCGTTCCAAGTGTAACCGAGATCCACATTGCCGAACAAACCCTCCCCGGTGCCTGATTTATAGTAATAATTGATGCCGGCAAAGGTGCTGCTGTTGGTGCCGGACCAAAGGATCGTTGAGCTGTAATTCTGAATCGCCGGCGGATTTACCCAGAAGGTGAACGTCACCGTGTCGGTGTTCAAGTTCCAAGGTGCGACAGTGATTTCGGAGTTCGTGTCGCCCGGAGTAAACAGCGCGGCTGCATTATTGACTGCAAATCCGGGAAAGCCGTTCGTCGGGCACGGGCCCACCTCACCGTCATACGCATTCGTCACGTCAATCCCGTAAACGCCGTTATACGCCCCCGCGTTATCCAGCGCGATCAGGTTGTTCGCCGCGGGGTTTCCGCTCTCAGCGAACCGGTAGTAGGCAACCGGCCCAGCGGCCAGAACCACCGCGTCGTAGGCGCTTTCACTCGTAACCGGCAAAACCGTCAGCGAGGAAACTGAGCTTGTTACCGACAGGGAGCCGCTGGTCAGGACCACCGCGTAATTTGCCGAGTCGGTCGTCTGCAAGTTGCTGATTTGCAAATTCGCAGCGGTCGAACCGGTGATTCGGCCACCCTCAGACAGGGCCACCCCGTTCTTCTGCCATTTGAAAGTCGGGGACAAGCCGGACACGTTGACCGTGAAGTGGGCGGTCAAACCGCCAAACAGGACCTGCGGTGTGGGCGCCGCCACGGGAGCCACAACGGTCAGCGTTGCCGGTGGACTGCTGGTTACGACCCCCAGAGTATTGCTGATCACCACCTGATACTGAGCCGTGTTGGCCGGAACCGCGCCGTTGATGGTCAATGTCGCTGTAGCCGAATTCGTAATGTTACCGTGATCGGTCAGATTCGTGAAGGTGCTACCCCCAATTGGGGCTGCCCGCCATCGGTACGTGGGCGCAGGATTGGCCAATGCTAGGACGCTAAGCTGCACGGCTGACCCCACCCCGTTCGTTTGGGACGCCGGCTCGACGTAGATGTCCGGCGCCCCCACTTCGTTAGTTGCCCCAGCGACAATTCCGACGCCGGGGGTGGTTTCATAGGCGTAATCCACCAGCGTGAGAGTGCCCAGGTTGTTGTTGTAAATCAGCCGCACCCACCCGAAATTCGTAATGGAAAGACCGGTGTTGTCATACATCTCCAGCCCTACGTAACCCTCGGTGGGACTATTCACCCCCCAGGTACCAATGGTATATATGGTGCTGTTGTTGTCTTGATTGAGGTAGGCCCTGGCGGGACCAGGAGCGGTGTCGGGCACCGGCGTCAGGTAACTGGAATTAATCAGGGTGCCGAACGGCGTGACCGGCAACCCGTACCATCCGTCGGATGCCAATTGAGCCAGCGGGGTGGAACCGGGGGCACTGTCGGGAGTGCCCACGATGTAGGGCTTGTTGGAGTTGTTGTTGGGGTTTGAAAGGCCATCGAACCCGAGTGTAAAATCGTCGGTGCCGTCACCGTTCAAATCGAATGGAATGGTTCCGGTGGAGTTTTTGGGCAAGGTTGTGTTAACCAAGCCGGAGTAACTGACGGCGCCTTGCGCCATGCCTGCGGCCAGCGCGGAGACGGAGACGAGGGAAGCACTTTGCTTTCTGTTCATATTTACACCTCAGGGTTAATGGATGGGCGTTGTATGTTAATGCTTAGACAATATAGTATAGCGAAAGGCGCGAAGGATTGCAATCAATTAATCAGGGGCGATGGGCGGACGTGAGCATCTCATTTCTTGCACAGTAGCTGCCCCATCGCCCAACTCAGCAATCCCCGATCCCTAATGCCTATCTGCCGCCAGCAGCGTGCCAAATTGGCCCACACCCCGCGCCAGGCATCATAAGCGCTCATGATTGCAGGAAGCACAGCCGCCATCAGGCTCGTTCCTGGCTAGTACCTGTCTCGTACGTGTCTCGTACCTGTCTGGTACGAGGGGGGTCCTCACTCCGGCGGAAAATGGCGAGTTTCGGGCATTCTCAGCCTCCTGGACTCCTTTGGCCACTCGGATGGGTTATACTTGCGGGTTCCGGCTGTGCCATTTTGGCCCGCTTGCCGGAGCGGTTGATGCTCAGGGCATGCCTATACCAGCCGCACCTGTGAGAAGTTGCTCATAAAATGAGATGCTCACTGGGCGGACATCGCGGCGTGCGCCTGGACTGGGTGCCATGGCGGCGGCATCCAGAAGCGCCCGGGCTGATGTTTGTGCCTGCAATTTCTTGGATGTTGGTGTAAGTATTCGTGAAACGCATTATTCCGATGGCTGGCCGAACTCCGAACTGGCGAGGATCTAAACCTTGCACAGCGTGCATTCTTTGTTCACGGACCTCCCGCCGACGTCTGCGCGGGCTGGGGTTTTCCCTGCTTGCGCTCCTGTGGCTGGCCTGGGGAGGGCACGCGGTTTCGGCCGCAGTCCCTCCCGCGCCACCGGCGGCGACGATTTCGACGAATATACCGGTCATGGACAGGGGCTACGGGGTTATTGGACGCGATGACGGCCTGAGTATCCTGATTGGTTCGAATTACTGCTACTTTTTCGGCGACACCGTGCTGACCCAGGCCAATGCGCAGGGCTCATATTGGGTGGTCAACACCATGTACCATACGACGAACAATAACGGCGACACGGGAGTGAACGGCGGCTACAATTGGCGCTCGAACGGCGTTCCGCCACTTCAGTTTATCCCGTACACGCCCGACGAAACGAATTGGATTGCCACCAATGCCAACAAGTACGTTTACGGAATCTGGCCTAACGGCCAGTTTTACAGCCCGGGAGATTCCAATCAATACATCACCTTCGGAAAGGTGATTGAAGAAACGGGCATACCCGGCATCGGTACGGGACTCGCGATCTGTCCGACCAATCCCATCAGCGGCCAAGCCACTCGCGTGTTGAGCCGTCCCGGCAACGCGCAGCCGTATCTTTTGTGGGACGAAAGCGAGGGCGATTGGGGAGATATGTGCTGCACGATGAGCAATTACGTCTATTTCTACTGGGTCAACGGAACCAATTACGGCACTCTGTATGTCGCCCGGGCATCGCTCCTGGGTAATCCAGCGGCCTTTCTGACGAAAACCAATTGGCAGTATTGGAACGGGTCAACTTGGGTCACGAATAGTCCGTCGTCGGCAACGTATATTCTTGACGGGGTAGGGATCGGGACGATTGATTGGAATGCTTTCCTAACGAATGGCAGTGGCGGCAGAGGCTGCTACCTCTTCACGTGCATGTCGTGGGTGTCCAATGAGATAGATACCAGGTCTTCCAGCGACCTGGTTCATTGGTCGGCACTCACGGCTCAATACACAGCGCCCGTTAACTGGCCGGCAGGCTCTTTTCCGTACTTTGGCCGTGCGGCCAAATGCTTGGAGAAGAACAATGGGCAGACGATCTATATCTCCTGGTCGTTGCCCAATACGAACCTGGCCAAACCGGAGAACCTTCCCATGATCCGAGCCCAATTCCCCATGGTCACGCCCGTCTTTTCGGGTTTGACGGCGAGCCAGTCTATTGATCATGGCACGTCGAGCATCACTTTAACCGGCACCGTCAGCGCCGCCGGCGCTTATCCCGCCAGCGGCGAAACCATCACCGTCACCATCAACGGGAACGCCCAGACCACAACCGTAAATGACTCCACGGGCGACTTTTCGATAAGATACAATCCGTCCAGCTTGCCAGCCAGCAGCACGGCTTACGCGATCACGTATTCTTACGCAGGCGATGGCGCGCTAAATCCCGCGACGAACGCGAGCAGCACGCTAACGGTCAACAAGGCCAGCACTTCGGTGGTGGTGCACTCGTCCGAAAATCCTTCCCTTTACGGCGAAGGTGTCAGCTTCACGGCCACCTTGCCGGTGGATGCGACCGGCGACGTTATGTTCCTGACCAACGGCATGTGGTTCGACACCGAGGCGTTGAGCGACGGTTTGGCGGCGAGCATGGCGACGAGTTTATTGCCGAGCGGAACGAACACTCTGACCGCCGAATATGCCGGCGATGGCAATTACCTCGGCAGCACCAACGCACTTCCCGGCGGACAGGTCGTGACCAATCCTCCGCCCGTCGTTGGGGTCACCGCCGCCATCAGTTTGCAAAGCAACGGTATCGTGAGCATCACCTTCGTGGGCAGTCCGAACGAGAACTACGTTGTGCAAGCGGCGACCAACCTCGCTGGACCGTGGCAGCCCGTGAGCACGAACACGGCTGGGGGCGACGGCTCATGGCAGTTCACGGAGCCGGAAGCGACGAACGCGCAGCAATATTACAAGGTGCCGCCGCCCTAATTTGCTGAAACATCTTGAAAGGCAGGAAGCTGCAGGGTGACGATCTCTCCATCGCAATGGGAATTGACAAGGTTTGTGTATGCCCCTCTACGAATATCGCAAGAACGCCACTAACCATATTGCCGTCGCTCCCTCAGTTCGCCGGGAACTAGTCTGTGGCACCCAGCCGGTTCTCGACCGCATTTTGGCTTTGAGCCGAGAACTGAAAAGGCCGGCGCGGTCCGTCATGGTGGCGATTGATGGATGGTATGGGGTGGACTGGGCTGCCCTGCAGGCGGGCCTGCGGGACACCGGCCATGCCCAGGGTGTGTCGGTGGAGATTTTTTCCACGGCGGGCCTGTTCAAGAGCCCACCCGAGATTGACGAATACCACCGCCCGTTCGTTACGGAGGATCCTTCGTTTGGCTATGTGAACTCGGACGGTGTGCTGGAGGATGTTCTTGACGAGGCAAAAGTAGCGGCTTTGAAGGCGCGCCTCGCCAACGGGAACGAGGGCCAGGCGGACGTCCTTGCCGTTGTGGGTTCGGGGGCGGCCATCGCCGCGCTGGAAGGGCTCTACGATCTGCGGTTCTACGCCGATTTCACCATGCAACCGTTGCTGTGGCAGATGTGGGACGGCAAGCTTGTCACATTCGGATGTGAAAGCCCGGCAGCGGATTACCACTGGAAAGAATACTACTACTGCGACTTTTACCTGCTTTTGCGCCAGAAGAAAAAGGCCTTCGCGCGAATGGACTATTACATCGAAGCGGTCGATAAGGCGAATCTAAAGCTCATTTCGGTCGTGGGCTATAACGCCATAATTGATGAATTGGTTAAGGGCCCGATCAAGCAGGTAAAAATAACCCAACCCGGCCCGTGGGGCTCTTACCGGTTCAAACAGATTTACGATGAGATTCCGGGCCTGGAGAACATGGCGTGGAACGAACTGGCCGGCATCGAATTGAGCATCCTGGTGGACATTGGCGCGGCAGCAGAGTTAAACCTGCCCTGCCAGAACATCATGCAGCGCCCGGTCGAAGTGGTCGGGGAATACGTTCATGAAAAGTATCCCGATTTATTGCCGCTCCAGGTCTGGCTCGATGACGGCTACTTTGCCGAACCGGTGCCCTACGAACGCGGCAGCATGCCCATCCACAACCATCCTGGCACGGAATACAATAAGCGCAATTTCAATGAACCGCTGGGCCGCTACGAAACGTATTACGTCGTAGAGGCCTACCCGGACGCGGGCACGATGATGGGATTCAAGGAGGACGCCGATCTTGAGGAGTATGAGCGTTTGTGCCGGGATTCGAATAACCGGAAAGTGTTCGATTGGCAGAAATACATCCGCCGCTGGGCTACCAACGTGGGCGACTTGTTTCTCATCCCGCCCGGGACCGAACACGGGCACGGCGGCAACCAGATGATTCTCGAGATGGATACCGGCCCGAGCGTGGCGGGGACTGAATACTCTTTCTTCACTTACGATTTCGCCAGAAACACGTGGGACGACAAAGCCAAGACCATGACCGCCCCGCCCATGCGCATGCACCTCGAACATTCCTTTCGCAATAACAAGTGGCGGCGGGAAGAATACGTTCAGGAACATTTGCGCGCCCGGCCGGTAGTGGTGCGAGGGGACGGTGACACGAGGATGGACCGCTACACCTCAATTTCTGAAATGCCGTTTGAAATCGAGCGATTCGTTTTCACCAAGCCCATGGCGCACAGCACCGAAGGACGCTTCCTCCAAATACCGACGCTCACGGTCGGAAAGTCCGTGATCATTCGTTCCAAGCAACATCCGGCGCGCCAGACCACACTGGATTTTCTCCAGGCCTGCCTGATCCCCGCCGGGTTCGGGGAATACGAATTTGTCAGCCCCGATTGGTCGCAATGCACCGTGGTGATGATCCGGCTGAAACAGGCCCGTCTGCGCGACATGGTGTAGGCCACGCACGCACCCGGCTGTGTGTCTTTTGGCAGGAGCCTGTCAGCGTCTTTGGCCCCTTTCCGTTGACGATGTATGTGGTAGTTCACATGTGTTGGGCGTGTCACCCAGTCTAGCCCTCTATCCACCTGACGCTGGCAGCCAGGGAGACAGCCTCACGGTCATCTCCGTTGCCCAGATGAGCCGAGATGCATTGTCCCCGAAGCTTCTGACCCAGCCGTTGCCAGCCACGCCAGTGCCGATAGACTCTGCGGACGGGACCGCAGGTTTACTACGCAGTAACTCAGGCGCGGAACGCGCCTGAGTTACTCGTACCTGTCAATGCACTGGCTCCTGCAGGGCTTGGCTGCAAAGCCCATCGTGAACAACGCCGGCATTACTCCCGCAGGGGGGCGGGCGGCGCCCGCCCTGCCGAGGTTGAGGGCGGCGGGGGGCCAGCGGACCTTCAGTGTGCCGATTGAGTTTGTGGCATTCATCAAACTTTCAACACTAGCCTCATTGACGATGGGCGATCCGATATATTACAGTTGCATTATAAATATATGAAACATATTACCGCCTGATGGAACTCCGGCATCTGAAATACTTTGTGGCCGTGGCCGAGGAGCTGCACTTCAGCCGCGCGGCTGAGCGGGTCGGCATTGCCCAGCCGCCCTTCAGCCAACAGATCAAGAGCCTGGAGGAGGAGGTCGGCGCACCGCTGCTGCTAAGAACCAAGCGCCGAGTGGAACTGACCGCCGCCGGACAAGCCTTCCTGCCCGAGGCGAGAAAGGTCCTCGCACAGGCCGAGCACGCTCTCAACCGGGCCCGGCACGCCGCCCGCGGCGAAGTCGGCCAACTGGTTGTGGGGTTTGTCAGCTCGGCAGTCTATGGCCGATTTGCCTCCCTCTTCGGCCTGATGCGCGCCCGCCACCCGGAGGTGGCTTTGGTACTGCAAGATCTGACGAGCGAGGAACAGGTCGAGGCGATGGAAGCGCATCAGCTCGACGTCGGCCTGGTTCGCCCGCCGCTCCTGGCCGCCGAGACTCTCACGTTCCGGGTGATCGGGCGGGAGCCCCTGATGGCGGCTTTGCCTGAGGCGCACCCCCTGGCCAAACAGAAGCGGCTTAAGCTCACGGCCCTGGCCGGGGAATCTTTCCTCCTGGTCCCGCGCCAGTTGGGACCCGGGTTCTACGACCAGATCATCGGTCTCTGTGCCAGGGCCGGTTTCACGCCGAGAGTCGTACAGGAGGCGCGCACCACCGCGACCATTGTTAGCCTGATCGCCGGCGGCATGGGGGTGTCCATCGTTCCGGCGTCAATGCAGAGTCTCCGCCGTGACGGCATCCTCTATCGCCCGCTCGATCCTCCAGCGGCTTCCGATCTGGCTGTCATGTGGCACCCGCACGATGCCTCCCCGGTGCTGCGCTCCTTCCTGGAAGTGGTGTGGGAAGTGGCCGGGGATAGACCCGCAGTCGCTCGGCGCTGAGCCGGTGAGCCTCCAGCTCTAGTCAGTTGGCTTACCGCAAACGGCGGCGCTGCTGGGTTGAGTCGAGCGGCCCGCTTGGGGCTAAACCTGCTTGTGCGATCCGTCGCAGAAGGGCGGATTCTTCGTGTGCTTGCATTGGCACCAGGCCACGGTCTTGGCCTCGCTGATCTCGACTTTCAGGGGTGTAAACTCGCTTCCTTTGTGGGAGCCGTCGCAGAAAGGCTGCGCCTTGGATTTTCCGCAAGCGCACCAATAATAGGTGCCTTTTTCAGCTTTTTGAACCGCAGGGAACTTCTGAGCAATAACTGGAACCTTCGTAGGCATTTTGATTGTTAACGATGAATACTATGACTGCTTAACAAAATCCGATTTGGCGGCGCCTTATACCGGGCACACGCAGTTGTCGGGCAAATCTTCGAACCGGGTGCCCGCCGGTATTCAAGCACCCGGGTCGCCCCACGGCAAGATCATACGCATGGCCGCAGACACATCGCGCCATTCCTTGACCTTCGTCAATGGCGGCACGCCAACTCGCGGATATGCTCCACCATGAGAACGAATCGAACCATCCTCCAGGCAGCGCTGGCCGGAACAATACTGGCTGCGACCCCGCTGCTTTCACCCAGCGCATTTGGTCACTGTGATACCATGGACGGCCCCGTTGTCCCGGCGGCCAAAGTCGCGCTGGAGAAGAAGGAGATCAAACCCGTCCTGATGTGGATAAAGAAGGACGACGAAGCGCAAATCCAGGCCGCCTTCAGCAAAACCCTCGCGGTACGCGCCAAGGGCGCCGATGCGCGCGAACTGGCCGACCAGTTTTTCTTCGAGACGCTCGTGCGCATGCATCGCGTTGGCGAAGGCGCGCCCTTCACCGGGCTGAAGCCCGCCAGCACGCCGCTGGATCTGCCGATTGCGGAAGCCGACCAGGCCCTGGAAACCGGCTCTGTGGACAAACTCGTCAAGCTCGTCACCGACGAAGCCGCCGCCGGCATTCGCAAACGCTTCGCCGAGTCCTTGGAAAAGAAGGCCCACGCCGAGCACAATGTCGAGGCCGGGCGTGAGTTCGTCGCTGCCTACGTGCAATACGTCCATTACCTGGAAGGCTTGCACCAATCGGCAGAAGGCGCAGGTGCACACCATGCGCAGGGCCACGAAGCAGCCCCGGCGAACGACGTCCACCAGCACACCGCTCCGCAACACAAGCACTGAGCGAACAAAGCAGCCGATATGGCACCGACACAAGTGATGGAGACAGAGCACCGCAACATTGAAGCTGTGGTGAGGGTTCTCGGCGTCGTCGCCCTCGCCAAACAGGCTCCCGCATATGCCCAGGACAGACCCGGCGCGAAGGAAGGCTTGCTCAAAACACTGCGCGGAATTCTCGACCTATATCAGAACCACATCTGGAAGGAGGACGCGGTGGTCTTTCCAATGGCCGACAAGGTCCTGACGGCAGCCGACCAGAAGGAACTCACCGAGCAATTTGCTGAAGTGGACCAAGCTGTTGGGCTTGATGTCGTCGCCCGGCTGGTGACGTTCGCAAGGAGCCTCGCAACGATTCCTCTGGCGCCTTTGTCGAGCGCGGCGGGGTCAGGAGGCTGCAATTGCGGATGTGGGCCATGAAAGCGAGCATCCTCATACATCATCGTGGCGTCAGGACAGCCGTGAAGTTCCTGGTGCCGGCCCTGCTGGTAGGGGCCGTCGTCTATTGGGTAAAGTTTGCGCCCCTCCCAGTGGCGGCTCACGAGATCACACCAGCCACGATTGAGGAACATAATTCACAGCCGTCCCATAGCTTGATGGGAAAAAAGTTGGCGATTGGCTTTCGCTCTGCCACACGACAGAGATGAAAAAGAAAAACCACGCATCGCCAACCCGCTCCAAGCTGACCGTCCTGCGCCAAGTCTGCAATCTCATTCCACCGCATCTGGTTCGTCAACTGGCGCACCAGACTGGGGCGGACCTCCTGGCCAGCATCTTCTTCAACTGGAGTCACGTTGTCGCGCTGCTCTACGCTCAGCTGGTTCGCGCGATCGGCCTCAACGATGTTTGCGACGGGTTGCGCCTGCACTCCGGTCCGCTCTCGGCCATTCGCGGGGCCACCCCGCCCAGTAAGAATGGCCTCTCGCACGCCAACAAGGAACGACCGGCCCAAATGGCCGAACAACTCTTCTGGCAAACCCTCGAACACCTCAAGAGCCACTGTGCGGTTTTCGCGGGGCGACACGGACGCCGCGTGGCCGGGCGCTTCCGCCGCGCCATTCATGTGGTGGACTCGACCACCCTGCAACTCATCGCCGCCTGTATGGATTATCCCGGCGACCTGTGCGCCCTGGTCGGGTCCTTTGGTCCCAAGCTGAAGCAGTTCGCCTTTGGCCAGGATGACCGGCCGTTGGAGTTGGGGGATGAGATCAAGAGCATCAGCGGCGAGGAAACCTTCCTCAAGGATACTGATGACCGGAAAGTGCTTCGTGGCTGCCTACGGACCCAGGCAGCGGATATCTCCGCGCGGCTCAAGCACCGCCGACTCGGTGCCCAGACGGTTCAGGTGAAGGTGCGCTATGGTGATTTCACGACGCTCACCCGCCAAATTACGGTCGAAGACCCGTTGACGGAAGCTGGCGACATCTACCGGTTGGGGTGCTTCCTGCTGGGCCGGGAGAAGCTGGTGTCCCGGCCGCTTCGACTGCTTGGCCTAGGCGTCGCCAGCCTGCGCGACCCCACCGCGAGGCAGTTGGTGTTGCTGTAGTCATCGCCCTCAAAGAAACTCGCGAGAGGGTCTCAGCTGTGCGCCGGGACGGTCCGGTCTGGGGTTCCGGGCTAAGGACGCACCATTGAGGCACGTCCCGCACTTGGCCTCGACCCTCTCGCTAAATCGTTGATCGCCTGGTTTCTTCTCGACTCTGCTTTGCTTTGTGCGATCACACGCCGCAGTTGTTTTTAGCGTCAGCTTCCTTTTGCGACCAACGGGTTGGCCGACGGAGGGAATAGCGGCTCATCCGGCTATAGCCTGCCGACGATGGAAGATCCCTGAGTTCGAAAATCTGTCAAAACCTCGTGCGCGGAGCGGCTTCGATACCCCAAAGGCTAATGCCCCCGCGACCGTGCATCCAACCCGGCGCAGATCTTCGGCCAGCTCTATTTCCGTCTGCGCTTATGCCCATGCCCCACGCCTACGATGGCCGAAGTCGGAGCCCCCGCCTTCTCTAGTCCCTCAACAAGCGTGATTTTTCGGCCCGATTAGACGAAAAAGCTCGAAATGCCCGTAATTACTGGTTGAATTGCATGTGTTACAAAGACAGCAACAACCAACAA